>JAEEGL011297823.1_pt1 | contig 28594 bp, 18 predicted proteins | sample 9134231 | NCBI WGS metagenome assembly JAEEGL01 (sample SAMN16246548, study PRJNA631951) | gut metagenome | biome: gut microbiome; feature: rumen; material: fiber-attached | host: Bos | place: Iran: Karaj | collected 2018-10 | reverse complement strand
TTATTGCAGCGGGGTCCCACCTCTTCCCATTCCGAACAGAGAAGTTAAGCCCGCCTGCGCCGATGGTACTGCAATGCAATGCGGGAGAGTAGGAGGCCGCCATCTTTCATGAAGCCCTGAGTCAGAAATGACCCAGGGCTTTTTTGTGCAGATCCCTTTATAACGCACTAAGGCCTCATTGAGAAGCGAGACCTTAGCATCGCACCGTCTTTGAACAAATTATTTTAGATTTACTCTCAATATTACTGACATCCGACATAGTACTGTTTGTAATTGTCTCATTTTTAATAGGATATATAAATTCTATTGTTCCATATACTGACATAAAACCGACATAATACTGACATACTACTGACATAATACCGACATTCATCTGTCATTTTGCAGTTGATAACAGCTCATAAGGCACCTGGCAGATGTGATACTTGGCTCTTGCATCTTTTCTGCTTAATAGTAGTTGTTGAATTCTCTAGAGAATTGAAGCAATAACTCTAGGTTCTGTAATTGTAAGGACTTACCTAAGCGTTCAATTCTCTAGAGAATTTACTGACTAACCTAATCCTAATTATTGCTGTGCCTTATTCGCAAATCAGCTCCTCCTAGGGCTGACTTTTATCTGCATCGTAACTGTCAGAAACTTACTAAATGATGGTTTTATGTCAGTAGTATGTCAGTATTATGTCGGTTTTATGTCGGTTTTATGTCAGTAATTAAAAATGTATATCATTGTGCTTCAATAATATAACGCAATTTTATGTCGGATGTCAGTAAAATATCGAAAATCTAATTTTCTTTTTCATTGTTTCAGATTTGTTCATGACAGTTGTTAAGGATTTCTTGGCTATTGAATCTTCATCTAGTTCATTTCCTCTGAAGATTTTATTGATGTGAAGACTCACATTACAATCTCGCCTTTGTTAGATTCAATGTTTATTTCCACAAACGGTCTGTCTTTGGATAAATCGGGGAAAAAGGCCAAAAAGTCGTCCATTATCTTTGCCATTTGAGATTTATTCGCTATATTTGTCGCATCAAATGATAAAGCTTATGAAGAAGTCTTTAGTTTCAATGATATTTGTTCTTTTGCTGGTGGGGTGTGCCACGCAGCAGGAACGTGCTGAGCAGAGGGAAGCGATGCGGAAAGCGGTGGCTGAGGCTGTTGCTATGAAAAAGATGCATATCGATATTACGACGATGAACACGCTGAGGTATGGTTCGAAGGCGGTGACGTCTGTCTTTTTCTTGGAATTGTTGGGTGATACGCTCAGAAGTTATCTGCCCTATCTGGGTCAGGCATATCAGGCCCCAATTGGGACACCTGCGCAAGGGCTGAATTTCGATGCCCCTATTCTTGGGCTTCGGGAGAGTCATCCTAAGACACACCTGTCGCAACTGGAGATTGATGTGAAATCGAAGGAGGATACGTATTTGTATGTGGTAGAGTTGTATGATACGGGGAAGGCCGACATCCATGTGCGTTCGCTACATCGCGATCCCATCAGTTTTAGTGGCGATTTTATTCCCAATTATAAATATGAATAATAGAAGTGCTTATGGAAGGATATGTTCAGAAATTATCGAGAGGAAAGTTGAAACGGTATGTGCAGTTCCTGGAGATCAGTGAAGATCCGGAACTGGTGGCGCAGTATCGGAAGTGGCATTCTGAGGAGTACAATTGGAAGGAGGTGCGCGACGGTATCAGGGAAGTGGGCATTCTGGAAATGGAGATCTACATTCTGGGCAGCAAACTGGTGATGATTGTCGATACGCCTGTGGATTTCGAATGGGAAGAGGCGATGGCACGTCTGGCTACGCTGCCGAGACAGGCAGAGTGGGAGGCCTTCGTGTCGAAGTTCCAAGGCTGTTCCTCTGAGGCCCGAAGCGATGAGAAGTGGCAGCCTATGGAACGGATGTTTAGGCTATATGAATAATTAAAACTGCATACTTATGGATTGGTTACACATTATCGCAGTAGTCGCCCTGATTGTTATCGGTGTGGTGATCTACATGAATAAGAGGTCTAACTGAGTCCCTTCATACTCAGCGAGATACGGTTGCGACGACGGTCGATCTCAATGACGCGGACGCGGATGTGCTGATGGAGCTTGACAACGTCAGTGGGATGGGCAATACGACGATTGGCCATCTGTGAGATATGTACCAGACCATCCTGATGGACGCCGATGTCGACGAAGGCACCAAAGTTGGTGATGTTGGTGACGATGCCTGGCAGTTCCATTCCTTCGATGAGGTCGTCGACGGTATTTACACGCGAGTCGAATTCGAACTCCTCGATCTGTTCACGAGGATCACGACCATGTTTCTCTAGTTCCTTGAGGATATCCGTGAGGGTAGGGATACCTACCTCAGTAGTCACGTAGCGTTTGATGTCGATGGCCTCGCGTTTCTCCTTATGATTAATAAGGTCGGAAACGGTGCAGTTCTGATCCTTGGCCATCTGCTCAACGATGGCGTAGCTCTCAGGATGGACTGCGGAGTTGTCGAGCGGATTCTTCGCGTTAGGGATGCGAAGGAAACCAGCACATTGCTGGAAGGCGGCTGGGCCTAAGCGAGGCACCTTTTTCAGTTGGGCGCGTGAGGTGAAAGCGCCATTCTCCTTGCGAAAATCGACAATATTCTTGGCGAGGGTAGGACCCAGGCCGCTGACGTACATCAGAAGATGCTGCGAGGCGGTGTTGAGGTTGACGCCTACATTGTTGACACAGCTCTCGACGGTCTGGTCGAGGGAGATCTTGAGTTTTGTCTGATCGACATCATGCTGATACTGGCCTACGCCGATGCTCTTGGGGTCGATCTTGACGAGTTCGGCGAGTGGATCCATCAGGCGGCGGCCTATGGAAACGGCTCCGCGAACGGTGATATCTTCGTCAGGGAATTCATCGCGGGCAATCTTCGAGGCGGAATAGACGGAGGCGCCGTCCTCGCTAACGGTGAAGACCTGGGGCACCTCTCCCTCGCGTTGCGAGGATGAAATGTCATATCTTCCTGCAAGGACATCGCGGATGAAGTCGTTGGTCTCGCGGCTGGCAGTACCATTGCCGATAGAGATGGCCTCAATCTGGTATTTCTTCAACATCTTCTGGATACTCATGGCTGCCTCCATGCGTTTGTTGACAGGCGGGTGGGGGAAGATGGCCTCGTGGCAGAGCAGATTGCCCTGAGCATCGAGACAGACGACTTTACATCCCGTTCTGAAACCAGGATCGATACCCATCACGCGCTTTTGGCCTAAAGGTGCACCTAAGAGCAGTTGTCGGAGATTCTCTGCGAAGACGCGAATCGCCTCGTCGTCAGCCTTTTCTTTGCTGAGGGCCGCAAATTCTGTCTCGATGGAGGGTTTGAGCAGACGCTTGTAACCATCCTCGACAGCTTCGGCCACTAACTTACCACAGGGCGTGTTACCATATACATAATGGCGCTGGAGACGTTCGATGCACTCGTCATCATCAGGTGAGATGCTGATGCGGAGAATGCCTTCGCTCTCACCTCGGCGCATGGCCAGCAATCTGTGGGAGGAACAGCGTTTGAGGGGCTCTTCCCAGTCGAAGTAGTCGCTGTATTTGGCGGCTTCGTCAGTATCGGCCTTCGTTTTGACCACCTTCGAGGTGATAAAAGCCTGACGACGGAAAGCACCACGGAGCTGCTGACGGCTGCGCTCATCTTCGCTGACCATCTCGGCGATGATATCCTGGGCGCCTTTTATGGCGTCTGCGACGCTAAGTTGAGAGTGGAGTGTTGAGAGTTGAGAGAGGGCTGCGCGTTCTGGGTCGCGCTCACGCTGGAGCAGGAGAATCTTGGCGAGGGGCTCGAGGCCTTGTTCGCGGGCTACCTGGGCTCTGGTTCTGCGCTTGGGCTTATAGGGGAGGTAGATGTCCTCGAGTTCGTTGGCATCCCAACTGTCTGTGATGCGTTTCTCCAATTCGGGTGTCATCTTGTCGAGGTCGGTGATGGTCTTGATGATCGTTTCCTTACGTTTCTGAATCTCTTTCAGTCGCTCATACTGGTTGCTGATGGCCGCTATCTGGACTTCGTCGAGACCTCCCGTGCGTTCCTTGCGATAACGGGAGATAAAGGGGATGGTACAGCCCTCGTCGAGCAGGGCAAGTGTGTTGCCGACAGCCCGTTCCTGGAGGTTGAGTTGCTGGGCAATCAGTCGTGCGAAGATGTTCTTTTCCATACAATTCGTTAATTTATGCTGCAAAAATACGAATAATCCGCGAGAAATGTGTACTTTTGCACCCTGAAACTGAAAAATTGATGAGAAATAGGTTTATTATTATTGTCCTGTCGCTGTTATCAACGCTTGTTCCCATACAGGCTCAGGAGAATGCCAACGAGCGACAGGCAAAGCGGATATTCAATCAGGCCTACCAGCAGGTTTTTGGCGAACAGGGGGCAGCCCTTCGCTATGACGTGAACATCACGGGGCTTTACAAAACCTGGGGTACAATCTGGTATAAAGGCAAGAAGAGCAAGTTTGTGGATGCGAAGATGAAATCTTGGAATGACGGTAAGACAGTCTACACCATCAAGAAAAAGAAGAAGGAGGTAGAGATCCACGATGCCAAGAACAATAAGTCGGACAAGTATTCGAGCAAGTTCAAGTTTGTGCCAGAGAATTTCGACTACAGCGTAGCCAACGACGATGAAGGTCTGATGCTGACGTTAAAGGCCAAGAAAGGGGCTAAGGGTATCAAGGAGATCCATGCGCTGGTAAAACGGCAGACTTACGAGCCTATCAGGGTGCGTATCAAGATCGCCTTTATCTGGACTACCATCAAGATCTCGAACTTTAAGTCGGGTGGGATTACGGATGAAATGCTGCGCTTCCCAGCCGAGCAGTTTAAAGACTATAATTTCGTAGACAAGCGATGATATCGGTAGAAGGACTGAAAGTGGAGTTTGGCGTGAAGCCTTTGTTCGTTGATGCGAGTTTTGTTATCAATGACAAAGATCGTATTGCCCTTGTGGGAAAGAATGGGGCAGGAAAGTCTACGATGCTGAAGATTCTTTGCGGTCAGCAGAAACCGACGGCAGGAAATGTCAGTGTTCCTACCGACTGTCTTATCGGCTATCTGCCGCAGGTGATGATCCTTCAGGATGATACAACGGTCCGTGAAGAGGCGCAGAAGGCCTTTGCCGACATCACGCGGATGAAGGAGCGCATCGACAGGATGAACCAGGAGCTCGCAGAACGGACGGATTACGAGAGTGAGAGCTATCTGGCTCTGATTGAGAAATATACGACAGAACACGAACGCTATATGATGCTAGGCGCCGAGAACTATGAGGCCGAGATCGAACGGACGCTGATGGGACTGGGATTCCTGCGCTCAGACTTCGAACGCCCCACGTCTGAGTTTTCTGGTGGCTGGCGTATGCGTATCGAACTGGCGAAGATCCTGCTTCAGAAACCAGACGTACTGTTGCTCGACGAACCGACGAACCATCTGGACATCGAATCGATCCAGTGGCTGGAGCAGTTCCTGGCGCAGTCGTCGAGTGCTGTGGTGCTCGTCAGTCACGACCGCGCATTTATAAATAATGTGTCGAACCGTACGTTGGAGATCTCCTGCGGACGGGTGATTGACTATAAGGTCAAGTACAATGAGTACGTCGTTCTGCGCAAAGAACGTCGGGAACAACAGTTAAGGTCTTACGAGAACCAACAGAAGGAAGTGGCTGAGATGAAGGACTTTATTGAACGCTTCCGCTATAAGGCTACGAAGGCCGTTCAGGTGCAGCAGAAGATTAAGCAGCTGGAGAAAATCGTGCCCATTGAGATCGATGAGGTAGATAATTCTGCGATGCATCTGAAGTTCCCGCCTTGTCTCAGGAGTGGTGATTATCCGATTATCTGCGACGATGTGCGTAAGGACTATGGTGCCCATACCGTTTTCGATCATGTCACCCTCACGATCAAACGAGGTGAGAAGGTGGCCTTTGTGGGTAAGAACGGTGAGGGAAAGTCGACGCTCGTGAAGTGCATCATGGGCGAGATCCCCTTTACAGGTGAACTGAAGATCGGCCATAATATTCAGATCGGTTATTTTGCGCAGAATCAGGCACAGTTGCTCGATGAGAGCCTCACGGTCTTTCAGACTATCGATTATGTCGCGAAGGGCGACGTACGTCTGCGTATCAACGATATCCTCGGTGCCTTTATGTTTGGCGGCGAGGAGTCGGATAAGAAAGTCAATGTGCTCAGCGGTGGTGAACGGAGCCGACTGGCGATGATTCGTCTGCTCTTGGAACCAGTGAACCTGCTGATCCTCGATGAGCCTACCAACCACCTCGATATGCCTTCGAAAGATGTGCTGAAGGAAGCAATCAAGGCTTTCGACGGTACAGCCATCATCGTGAGCCACGACCGTGAGTTCCTCGACGGGCTTGTGACGAAGGTCTATGAGTTCGGAGGGGGTAAGGTGAGAGAGCACTTGGGCGGCATCTATGACTTCCTTCAGGCGAAGAAAATCAGCGAACTCAACGAACTCGGAAGGACAGACAAAAGTTTACAGGCGGTAACCCCGCAGTTTAGTGCCGGTAAACAAGAAGTTTACCGTAAGGAAACTACAGGCGAACAGGAACCTGTCGACAAAGACGTCCTCAACAAGGCCCTCAGCTATGCCGAACGCAAGGAACAGCAGAAGCGCAGAAACCGTGCGGAGAAGGCCGTGAAAGAGTCTGAGGCGAAGATCGAGAAGATGGAGAACCGTCTGAAAGAACTCGACGACCTACTGATGCAGCCGGAGAACGCCTCAGATATGGTGCTGGTGACAGAATACACCCAGACGAAACAGGCACTCGACGAAGAGGTGGAGCGTTGGGAGAAACTCAGCGAGGAGTTAGAAGAGTTGAAGAATTGAAAAATTGAAAAATTGAATCATTATAAAATTGAAAAGATATGAAAAGAATTGTAACAATGATGGCTATGACATCTGTTTCATTGATGATGATGGCTCAGGGCGAACTGGGATCAGGCCTGAATACGGCTGATTTCAATAAGAACGTCCGTCCTGGTGATGATTTCTACGAGTACGCTTGTGGCGGTTGGATGAAAGCTCATCCTCTGCCTGCAGCCTATTCGCGCTATGGTAGCTTCGACCGTCTGCAAGAGGACAATGACAAGCGTATCAACGGTATTCTGAAAGAATTGCAGAGCAATACCTATCAGAAAGGAACGGTCGAGCAGAAGCTCAGCGATCTCTACAAGCTGGCGATGGATTCCGTCCGCAGGAATCAGGAGGGCGTCAGTCCGGTGATGCCTCTGATCAAGAAGATGGAAGCTGCCAAGAACAATCAGCAGCTGTTTCAGATTCAACTGGAACAGGCACCCTATGGTGAACAGGAGTTCTTCTTCTGCGGAATAGGGGCTGACGAGAAAAATGCCACACAGAACATTCTCAATGTTTATCAGGGTGGTTTGTCGTTGGGACAGAAGGAGTACTACCTGGATAACGACAAGGCTACAGCTGATATTAGAGAAGCATTTAAAAAGCATGTAGTCAATATGTTCCAGCTCTTCGGCTTTAGTAAAGGTGCGGCCACAAAGAAGATGCAGAACATCATGAAGGTTGAGACGGCATTGGCTAAGGTTTCGAAGTCGCGTACAGAACTCCGCGACCCAGAAGCCAACTATAATAAGATGACCCTTCAGGAGTTTGAGACGAAGTATCCCAATCTTCCTCTGGTGAAGGTGATGAACGCCAAAGGAATCCAGACAAAGTATCTGCAGGAGATGGTTGTCGGACAGCCGGCCTTCCTTGAAGGTGCCAACAAACTCGTTGGGACGCTTAAGCCTGCGGAGTATCGCGACGTGATGGAGTGGAGCATCATCTCTTCGGCAGCTAACTTGCTGAGCGATGATGTCGTCGAAGAGAGTTTCGACTTCAATGGCCGTAAACGTTCAGGCAGGAAGGAGAACCATCCGCTCTGGAAACGTAGTACGGCCCAGGTGGAACGGGTAATGGGTGAGGCGCTTGGTAAGATCTATTCTGAGAAGTACTTCCCAGAGGCTGCCAAACAGCGTATGATTACTCTTGTGAAGAACCTTCAGATTGCCCTTGGTGAGCGTATCGCTGCTCAGAACTGGATGGATGATTCGACAAAGGTGAATGCACTTTTGAAACTGAGTACCTTCTATGTCAAAGTAGGTTATCCTGATAAGTGGATCGATCTCTCAAAACTTCAGATTGACCCTGAAAAATCTTACTACGAGAATATGCAAGAGTGTAGTAAATTCTGGAATGCCTGGCGCATTGAACATACGGCAGGTAAACCCGTTGACCGCGATGACTGGCACATGAATCCACAGACGGTGAATGCCTACTATAATCCCACCACTAATGAAATCTGTTTTCCCGCTGGTATTCTGCAATATCCGTTCTTTGATATGACTGCTGACGATGCTTTTAACTATGGTGCTATCGGTGTGGTAATCGGTCATGAGATGACTCACGGATTCGATGATCAGGGGCGTCGTTTTGATAAGGATGGAAACATGCATGACTGGTGGAAGAATTCTGATGCAAAGAATTTTACAGAACGCACGGATAAGTATGCGGATTTCTTCTCTGCTATCGAGGTTCTTCCTGGTCTGAATGGTAACGGACGTCTGACGCTTGGCGAGAATCTTGCAGATCATGGTGGTCTTCAGGTGGCTTATGCTGCCTATAAGAATGCTACAAAGTTGTCGCCTCTCGGTGAGAAAGACGGTCTGACGGCTGACCAGCGTTTCTTCCACGCCTATGCTGGTGTGTGGGCAGGTAACATTACGGAAGAAGAGATTCGTAATCGCACGAAGAGTGATCCCCACTCATTGGGCCGTTGGCGTGTGAATGGTGCACTTCCGCACATCGACGCCTGGTATGAGGCGTTTGGTGTGAAAGAGGGTGATAAAATGTTCATTCCGAAGTCAGAACGCCTGGATTTGTGGTGATTTCTTTGGTTAAATGCATAAAAATGCCGTCGTAAATGAAATTTACGGCGGTTTTTTTGTTTGTTTTAAGAATTTTTTCTTATCTTTGCACCAAACTTTAGCTTAAACACGTGTTTTATGGATGATATAACTCTTAACCCTGGAAAGGCAAACGGTTTTTCACAAGAACGTCAGCGTGAAGAACTGATGATGGAGAAGCCTGTTGAGAATGAGATGCGTAGTGCTATGAATATGCATGCTGCAGCAGGTGTCCAGTGTCCCCAATGCGGAACGGTAAATGAGCCGGAAGCGATGTTCTGTGCTTCATGTGGTACGCCTTTAGGTATGGCCACCTGTCCGAACTGTGGTGCAGAGATAGAACCCGATGCCGATTTCTGTGAAACTTGTCATCATTATATCCGGACGGATGTCTGTTCTTTCTGTGGCTGTCATCTGACGGGCAATGAGGCTTTCTGTCCTGAGTGTGGCAGTCCGCGTGGAGGCATTGTCTGCCCAGTCTGCCATACGCTTAACAACTTCTCGTTCTGTAAGCAGTGTGGAACGGCTCTCACAGAGGAGGCCCGTGAGCTGCTGGCAGAACTCCAGATGACTTCGGAATACAAGGAGATGCAGCAGTTGGCTAATGAGTTGCAACAGCTTGACATGTCCCAACCTTATACCTCTGAACGCGATGTGGTCAGAGAACAGCTCAGTCAGAAACTCCGTGAACGCGTATTGACGTTGCTGGCTAAGGATAAGGGTGTGTCGACGCCCGTTCCTCCCAAACAGTCTAAGCGTTTAAGTAAAGAGGAGTTTGAGGCTCAGAAGAAAGACCGTGTAGGACGTCTGACGGCTTTACTTGAGCAGATGGCTCAGGCACCCCAGCCGCAGCCTGCAAAGGTGCGTAACTATGCGATGGCCTGCAAGCCTCAAGGTGTGCGACTGGCTTGGGAATGCAATTTCAAGCATGCTCTGCATTCCAGTCCGTGCGGATGTGCCAAACCACAGATGGGCGGCAAGTGGATTATTCTGGGAAATAATACTAGACAAGAAATAAAAGACGATAAATAATGAGTACATTGAGACCTTCAAATTATCAGGAGCCGGTTTCAGACGATGCATCGAATGATGTGACGAGACGTCCTGCTACGATAGTCCCGCCAACAGGAGATACGACCATGCGTCCATCTAAGCCTATGCCAGATCAAGTGCAAATTGACAGCGACTTCTTTGACCTTAAAGGCGTCAAATATCGTAAGTTGGAGTGCCTGAGTGACAATTCTGGTGAAGCTCAGGTGTTTCTCGTTGATAAGGATGGGGCTGAGTTCGTCCTGAAGATTTACTATCCTAATTTTGATGTTAACAAGAAATTGCTTCAGACGATTTACAATTTCGACTTTGAGGTGATTGTTAGCTTGCTGGATTATGGCAAACTATATGTTGATGGCAAACATCGCTATTATGAGTTGATGGAACATCTGGAAGGCGGAACGCTCCAGGATTACAAACTCAATGGCGATATGGATAAGTTCCGCAGGATCGCTTTACAGGCTGCCGGAGCCCTGGCCTATTGTCATGCGAACAATATTTTGCATAAGGATATCAAACCCAGCAACTTCTTCTTCCGCGATAAGGCACATACCCAGTTGGTCTTGGGCGATTTCGGCATATCAAGCCTTTTGGAACAGGATGGTAAGGCCCATCGTACGACTCAGGCTCGCACTCCGATATATGCTGCTCCAGAAATGTATACCGATGTCATTGACGGGGTAGTGGAGATCACCGCTGCAGCAGATTTCTATTCTCTTGGTATCACATTGATGGCCGTATGGCTTGAGGGAAATCCCATGAGCAGCAATGAAAGGGTGATGATGCGACAGAAGAATGAAGGCAGATTACCCAGAATGAATGAACTGCCTGAGCGTGTCCGTATGATTGTACAGGGCCTGACATCTGTCAATCCGCTCAGCCGTTGGGGATTTGACGAGGTAGAGAAATGGTTCGAAGGTGAGAGTCCCAAGGTGGATATCTCTTCACCGTTCTTGAAATACAAGAGCTTCATTGTCGATCCTGACCGTAACCTGGTCGCTGACAATATCCACGAACTGGTTCCGATGCTCATCGAGAATGAGAAACTGGCTATTGGATATCTCTATAATGGTCGGATTGGCAACTGGTTGGAGTCTTGTGGCAACCAGAAACTCAGTACCATCGTCAAGGATATTATAGTCAACAGATATCCCGTTGACCAGCATGCCGGACTTATGGCCGCCATCTATGTCATGGAGCCGACCTATTTCTACAAAGACGTAAAAGGCAATAATTGCGATGATGTCCATAGTGTGGCTATGTCCTTGCTGAGCTATTCGAAGGAGTATGGTGTGTTATTGACGAATCCTAATGATACGTTGTTCCTTTATCTGGAGTCTCACACCAAGTGCCGCGTCGACCGTCTCCGTTCTTATTTCGAACAGAAAGAGGGGTTTGATGCCCGTGTGGCAGTCCTCCGACTGGTCTATGAGATTGATCCGGAGATACCTTTCATGGCCCGTTATCCATCTTCGAATATCAAAGATATCGTTAAGGTGTTCGGCCGTGAAGAAGTAACGGAGGATGATTGGCGTAGTCTTACAGACGGTCGTCTTCTTTCCTGGATGTTCAGTCATGAGGATAAGATGGCTTGTGAGAGTCTGAGAATACTGACTCAGAACCAACCGTATTCGAAGTCGTTGGCTTATAAGGTGCTTTACAATCTTGACCGTGAGGCGGCATATGATCTGCGGTTTGCCCATACTTCTTTAGGCGTCGGTGATTTACTTTGTGAGCGCCTGAAAGCGGCTCAGCATTTGAGTGAAGAGGAATTGAAAGAAGAAATGAATGACTTCTTGGAGCCCAATGGACGGTTCTGCTACTTTGCTCAATTGCATGGATGGAATGAGATGCTTAATGAGGCTAACCGTTGTTTCAATCTCAAGAGTGATGAAAATATGGAACGACTTGGCGCCTACGATGCTCGTACAGCCCTCTATCGTTTTGCCCGTAACCTGGGTTCCAAACCTGTCTATCTCCTGCCTGATGGTACGGAACTGGATGATGGTCGGCATATTGATGCCCGTTATTATGGAATGATCCGTCAGGAGATGCGTGAAGGATCATTTGCACAGTGGATGTCAGTCTTCTATCATGAGGATCCGGAAGCAGACTTTACCGAAGAGTATGCCTATGAGCATACGCTTGAAGAGTGGTTGTTGGAATTGGGTAAGATAGACAGTACGCAAACTTACTATAAGCGTTTCGTTGAAGCGCGGAAAGAAACTGCAGACAGAGTGCAGGGCGTCAGAGACGGTTGGAAACGTGCAAAAGGTAAGGAGAATATCTGGCGATGGATGTTCTATGCTTTGTCTGGTGTCTGGATCTTGCTTTTGCTTCTCTTTGGCGTGAAGAACCATACCTATCTGCTCTCTCATAGTCTTCTCACTATCGGACTCCCATTAGGTGGTATGACAGGCGTCATTGTTGCGACAAGAGCTTATTTCAGAGGTTATGGTTTCTTCTTCTCGTTCCTCTGGGCTATGTTAGGTGCGCTTTCAGCATATATACCTATTATAATATTAAAGTATATAGACCAGTCACATCCCTCACTGTTCACTTTGACTATAGTGGCCATATCTCTGGTATACATGTTAGTATGTCATCTGACAGACTTCAGGGGAGACCAGAAGGCAGATAGTAAACTGATATCGGAAGTACTTGATAACGACATTAAGTCGACATTGCTCGAGCCTCTCTATTATACGTTCAAGACAAAGTCATATCGTTTCAAAGGCTCGAAGTTCGGTCTTTTGGATGATGTGACCGACCAGGTACGTTCCATCAGTGGCGAGAGTGTTCTCCACTATTTCTTATGGAGTTTGTTGGCACTCATCTTTGTGCTCATCTTTATCATTTACAGTCCGAGCCTGATGAATGTCAAGAATCCTTCAAAGGAGAGTATTAGTTCTAATCCAACTGAAATCATTCAGCAAATAGATAATGATGACGAATAAATGATTTGCGAACATTGTCATAAAGAAAACAGAAGCATAGCGAAGTTCTGTAAGTGGTGTGGAAAACCGCTTGCCAGTCAGAATCTGTTAGACAGGCTGGTAGGACTTGACGAGGTTAAGAAACAGCTGAAGACCATCGTCGATACGTATGCTTTCCTTCGTTCCAGAAAGGATATTGCTCAGGTAAGAGTATCCGTCAACACCATTATTATAGGTGAGACGGGAACGGGTAAGACTGCTTTGGCGGAAATCCTGCGTGATTACTTCTACCAGAACAAGATTATCGAGAAACCGAAACTGACGATGGTAGATGCTGTTGACTACCAGCGTTTTGTGGATAAATGGGATGACAACATCAAGAAGGCGAAGGGTGGCATCCTGTTCTTTGACAATGTTCAGAAACTATTGCCTGATAAATATTCCAATCAGGTCAATCCGCTCGACAAGCTGTTTGTGGAGATGGATAAATGGGAAGACAATCCTATCGTCATCATGTCTGGTCTTCCCAAGGGTCTTGACGACTTCCTGGAGAGTAACCCTGCCGTTGCCAATCGATTTAAGTATACTTTCCGTCTGCCGACACCAGGCTATCAGGAGTTGACGGATATCTGTAAGCTGACGCTGAAGACACGTTATGGTATTACTGATTATACGCCAGAGGCCGACGATCAGTTGAGGCGTTTCTTCAAGTATCAGGTGAAAATCAAGGATGAAACCTTCGGCTATGCCCATCTGGCACTCAAGACGGCAGAAGATGTGTTCACCCAGTTTATCACTCGTGGGGCTGATGCAACCGTTGTTGAGAAGAGTGATATCAAGGGATACGTCCCTGAGGAGCGTTCCGTAGACGATATCCTCAGCGATCTGGATACCTTCATCGGTATGGATGAAGTGAAGAGCGCTGTCAGGGAGATTGCCTATGCCGTTCAGAATGCCGTACAACGTGCGGAGCGCGGTCTCGGTGAACAGGAGAAGATGTCGATGCACATTATCCTAACGGGTAATCCCGGTACAGGTAAAACGACTATAGCCCGTAAGCTGGGAGAGATCCTGGCCGCGATAGGATATCTGGACAGCGGACATGTGGTCGAAGTGGACCGTGCCATGATGGTCAGTCCCTATCAGGGTGAGACACCAAAGGTCGTCGATCGTCTTTGCGACAAGGCTATGGGTGGCATCCTGTTTGTCGATGAGGCTTATACTCTGGCTCCGGTGAATGCTTCAGGTGAACGTGACAACCAAGGCGCGCAGGCCTTGGAGAAACTGATGAAGCGTATGGAGGATGACCGCGGAAAGTTCGTTGTCATTGCTGCAGGTTATCGTACGGAAATGGACAACCTCTTCCGCATTAATCCTGGTTTCCGAAGCCGCTTCAACTACTTCCTGAATATTGAGGATTATACGCCCGAGCAGTTGTATCAGATCATGCTGGTCTTTGCAAAGGAAAAGAAGTATATCTTCTCTGAGCAGGCTGAGGCTCTGACAAAGAAGATGATCTCAGAACTTCACAAGTCGCGTGACAAGGATTTTGCCAATGGTCGTACGATGCGTTCACTCTTTGATCAGATCTGTAAGAAGCAGGCTCAACGTCTACAGGGTAAGGACATCTCGACGATGAGCAATGAACAGTTGATGACCATTGAGGACCAAGACATACCATACGAGGCACCAAAGGCCGTTGACTACACAGAGTGTTTGAAGAAGCTCGACGGATTGGTCGGTCTTGCTGGCGTGAAGAAAGAGATTTCCAATCTTGCTGCCTTCCTTAATCTTCAGATCAAACGTGGTGAGACCAATACGTTCCAAGGTAAACACTATGTCTTTACAGGTAATCCGGGAACGGGTAAGACAACCGTAGCCCGTATTATGACGGACGTGTTTAAGACACTTGGTGTCGTTTCTCGTGGACAACTCGTAGAAGCTGATCGTGCGAAGCTTGTTGCGGGCTACTCCGGCCAGACAGCGATCAAGACGAATCAGTTAGTGGATCAGGCTATCGGTGGTGTGCTTTTCATTGATGAGGCTTATACCTTGAAGTCGAACGATAGTGATTCCTTCGGCTCAGAAGCGATAGATACCTTGTTGAAACGTCTGGAAGACGATCGTGGCAAGTTCATCTGTATCGTAGCAGGATATACGGAGCAGATGCATGATTTCATTGATACGAACCCTGGTTTGAAGAGTCGTTTTACTCAGACCATCCATTTCGACGACTATACGCCTGATGAGTTGACCCAGATATTCCTGAATTTGGCAAAGGGAAAGAGCTTTGTTATTGACGAACCGACACAGGCGGCTATCCACCGTCAGTTCGAACAGCTCTATCTGCGTCGTGACAAGAATTTCGGAAATGCCCGTGAGGCTCGTCGTATCTTCAATGAGGCGGTGGAGAAACAGAGTCAGCGACTCGTGAGTCTGATGAACGATCCCGGATTCCAGGAAGAGGATATGTATAAGCTGACTACGGCCGATCTCCCGATGGCTCAGAACGAGGCTGCACGTCCTCTCGATGAGGTTCTCAACGAACTCGATGAGTTTGTCGGCATGCGCTCTGTTAAGAATTCGATCCGTCGTCTGGCCGTACAGAGCATGTTTATGAAACAGCGTGCTGCGATGGGGGCTGGCAATGTCCAGCAATTGGCCATGAACTTTATCCTGACGGGTAATCCCGGTACGGGTAAGACCTCTATTGCCCGTAAGATGGGCGAGGTACTTCAGGCGATGGAAATCCTGCCTACCAGTCGGGTGATTGAGGCAAGCCGTGCAACCCTCGTAGGAAAATATATGGGTGAGACGCCGAAGATCGTCAACAATATGTGTGACAAGGCCATGGGTGGTATTCTGTTTATTGATGAGGCTTATACCCTCAGCGATGGAGGTGACCAGTATGGCAAGGAAGCTATCGACACGTTGATGAAACGCATGGAGGACGACCGTGGAAAGTTCGTCGTCATTGCAGCAGGCTACAAGGATAAAATGGAAGAGTTTATGGCCATCAATCCGGGATTGGCCAGTCGCTTTACGCATAAGTTGCAGATTGATGACTATAACGAAGATGAGTTGTTGGCCATCTTCAAGGGTATGGCCCAGAAGGAACAGTATACGCTTTCGCAGACTGCTGAGTTCAAGGCACTTGATAAGATCTACAGAATGGTTGTCAACAAGAACGAATCATGGGGTAATGCCCGTGAGATGCGTAACTTGCTTGATGCAACGATACAGAGGCTCTCGATGCGTGTGTCGCAGCTTAATCCGGATGAGGTGACGAAGGAAACCTATCAGATGATATTACCTGAAGATATTGAATAAGAGATATGATTATTTGCCCTACATGTAAAGAGGAGATCGATAGTGATTCCCATTTTTGTGACCAGTGTGGACAGGAATTATTTTTCTGCAACCAGTGCGGACGTGTTGGTATAGGTCGTCGTTGTACCCATTGTGGAGGTCTGATGATGTCTCCTGACCAAAAGCAACAAGCTGGACAGAAAGGTTCTGGAAGATTGTCTGAGAGCCTGGCTAATGCTTCATTAGGTGCTGTAACCAATACCAGCGTGGCACGTCCGTTGGTTCAGCAGCGTCCAACGGGAGTGGCAGCAGGTGTTCCTATGCTGACGCTTGTCAATGAGAGCCTCAATATCCGGATTGTCGGTATCAATGGCGCTGTTATCGGAAGACGTAAAGGACCATATACTCAGTTCTTTGAGCAACAGGCATATGTGTCAGGCGCTCATGCACAACTGAAATACAAGAGTGGTGCAGGCTGGGTTATCACAGACAAACACTCTTCGAATGGAACAAAGGTGAATCAACGTCCATTACAGCCTGATGTTGATATGGCCTTGAATAATGGAGATATTGTAACCATAGCTAATATCAATCTACAAGTTATTGTAAGATAGAAACAGATAGATGATACAGTTGGAAATTTCTGCAGCCAGCAGAGTTGGCTGTGTGCGCGAAAATAATGAAGACATGATACTCGTGGGAGATTGTTTCATTCGCAATGATGAGTTTCATGCTAAGATAGAACTGCAGGACAAGGATCGCTACATGATGGCTGTGGCTGATGGTATGGGTGGTCATAATAGAGGAGAAATAGCGAGTAGTTTGTCTTTGCACAATCTTCAGTTCTTCTTTAATGACATCCCCTATGGCATGAATGCTGGCGAATTTAATGAGTCTATTATCGGTTGGTTGGACTCTGCCAATCATATTCTAGAATCGAAAGGACTTGTCGACCTTTCTATGAAAGGTATGGGAACGACTTTGGTGGCTTTTGCTTATTATGATGGAGATTTCTATTCCTTGAATTGTGGAGATAGTCGTCTGTACCGTCTGCGTGACGGTCAACTTAAACAATTGACTAACGATCATTCGTTGGACAATATGATGGGAGAGGCAAAGCATACGAGTATTATTACGAACTGTATTGGTGGAGGATGTAAGACCTCATACATTGATATTGTGCAGATGACTAATGATATCCGCAGGGGAGACGTCTATTTGCTCTGTAGCGACGGTCTGACAGATATGGTGAGTGACCATCGACTTGAAATTTTACTTCAGGATGGTGTTGATGCCGATAAGTTGTGTGATGCAGCCATAGAGCGTGGTGGACTTGACAATGTCTCGGCATGTAGGATCGATGTGAAATTATTATTATGATTGTATAGACTATGCCTTTAAGATTACCAGATAGACTACCGGCCATAGACCTGCTGAAGCATGAGAACATATTTGTGATGGATGACACCCGTGCGCATTCGCAGGATATCCGTCCGCTGAAGATTGCTATTCTTAATCTGATGCCGTTGAAGATTACAACGGAGACAGACTTAATTCGTCTGCTCTCTAATACGCCTCTTCAGTTGGAAATCAGTTTTATGAAACTTCGTAGTCATACTCCGAAGAATACGCCTATCGAGCACATGATGATGTTCTATCGTGATTTCTCAGAGATGCGTCAGGAAAAGTATGATGGTATGATTGTTACTGGTGCTCCAGTGGAACAGTTGGAGTTTGAGGATGTAGGTTATTGGGATGAGATTACCGATATCTTCGCGTGGGCGCGTACGCACGTGACGAGTACCTTATATATATGTTGGGCTGCACAGGCTGGACTGTATTATCATTATGGCATTCCAAAGTATCCGTTAGCGATGAAGATGTTTGGCATCTTCCCTCAGAAGCCACTTGATCCACAGCTGCCGATTTTCCGTGGGTTTGACGATGAGTTTATGATGCCTCATAGCCGACATACGGAGATTCGTCGTGAAGATATCCTGAAAAAACCGGAACTGACACTTTTGGCAGAGTCACCGGAGAGTGGCGTAAGTATTGTTATGGCACGTAACGGACGTGAGTTTTTTATCACGGGTCATCTGGAATACGCACCTAATACCCTTGATAATGAGTATAAGCGTGATAAGGACATCCGTAAGGATGTGGCTCCTCCGCTGAATTATTATAGGAACAATAATCCGGCTAATCCCCCTTTGGTCACCTGGCGTTCACATGCTAATTTGTTCTATACAAACTGGGTGAACTATTACGTTTATCAAGAGACCCCGTATAATATTGAGGATATTAAATAGTTGAGAGCGTTAGAATTACTTGCACCGGCAAAGAATTTGAAGTACGGCATTGCGGCTATCGACCACGGTGCCGATGCTGTTTATATCGGTGCCCCTCGTTTTGGCGCCCGTGCTGCTGTAGGAAACAGTATTGAGGATATCCGACGTCTCTGCGACTATGCGCATCCCTTTGGCGTAAAGGTCTATGTCACAGTCAATACGATCATCTATGATCAGGAGATCGAAGAAACACGTCTCTTGCTGAAAGATCTGGAAACAGTCGGTGTTGATGCTATCCTTATACAGGATATGGCTGTTTTTCAGATGCTTCGTGGTTCTTCTATTGGACTTCATGCTTCTACACAGACAGATAACCGTACTCCTGAAAAGGTACGTTGGTTGCGGAATATTGGTTTCTCCAGGGCTGTGTTGGCGCGTGAACTTTCGATTGAGGAGATAGCGGATATTCATCGTGCTGTACCTGACATGGAATTGGAGGTCTTCGTTCATGGCGCTTTGTGCGTCAGCTATTCTGGCATCTGTTATGCTTCTCAGTATTGCTTTGGTCGCAGTGCCAATCGAGGAGAGTGTGCACAGTTCTGTCGTATGAAGTTCTCCTTGCAGGATGCTGAGGGCAGGGAAGTGGAACATGACCGTTATATGCTTTCTTTGAAAGACATGAATCAGAGTGACCATATTCTGGATCTGATTGAGGCTGGTGCATCGTCGTTTAAAATTGAAGGCCGTCTGAAGGACATCTCCTATGTGAAGAATGTAACAGCGGCCTATAGTCAACGACTCAATGAGATCATCCGACGTTTTCCTGACCTGTATTGTCGAAACTCGCGCGGCGTGTGCCACTATACTTTTACACCGGATCTTCGTAAGACTTTTAATCGAGGCTATACCACATATTTTCTTAAAGGGCGTCAACCTGACATAGCTTCCTTCGATACTCCAAAGGCTATGGGTGAGTATGTCGGTGTGGTCAAGGAATTGCGTGGTGATTCTTTCAATGTGGCGGGAGTTGCCAGCTTCTCCAATGGTGATGGACTTTGCTATATGGACGAGAACCGTCAGTTGGAGGGATTCCGTGCAAATAGGGTAGTGGGTAACAGAATATATCCTTATCGTATGCCAAAAGGTCTGCATCCAGGTGTACGTCTCTACCGCAATAGTGATCAGGAGTTTGATCGTTTGCTTTCCCGTCCTAGTGCAGAACGTAAGATACCCATCCGTATGGCTTTGCGTGCTATATCAGACGGTTTTGAACTACGTGTCGAAGAAACTGTTCTTCGTGTGCCTTTCGAACATCAGCAAGCTCAGAAGTCTCCCCGTGAGAATATCATCCGCCAGCTCACAAAACTTGGCGACACCATTTATTTTTGTGAGGCAGTGGATATCCCGGACGACTTTAATTACTTTATTCCCAATAGCGTCCTTTCTGACATGCGTCGGGGGATTATTGAGCTCATCAAGACGTCGAGTTGTGAGGTGCGTGGGGTGAGAAGTGAGAACACTCATGCTACAGAACATCCTCTCCATAGTAATCTTCCTCCACAAACATCTCTCTATAGTTCACATCATTACCTTCTCAATATTTCGAATCGGCTGTCTCAAACATTTTATGGGGTGGAGGAACAGACCGCCTATGAGTTACGAGGTGGCAATGGTCCTATTATGCAGTGTCGTCATTGTATCCGTTATGCACTGGGATATTGTATTAAACATGGAGGGCAGCGTCCTACATGGCGTGAGCCTCTCTCTCTGGTTTTAGGCGATGGCCGTCGTTTCCGTTTGGAATTTGATTGCAAGAACTGTCAGATGAATGTCTATGCATCGTAGCTGTTTTGTCCTCATTCTTGTCTGTCTGCTGACGGGTTGCTATAATCAGGGACCTATCACCCCTGACGCATGGGATCTTACTGCTCAGCAACTCGACTCCATTTCCTTCTATACCACCCATCATTACACACAGGGCTATAATTTCGTGGTGAGTAAAGATTCGTTGAAGATTCTTGAGCAACAGAGTGAGATGATGCCAGTGCCGGATATTCTCACATCAGAGATGACCGCCGGAGATGAGACGATGCCGATGCTCTCACTTGTTGATTCCATTATTCTCCATCGTCATGAGCATCTGGTAGTAGCCGATATCCGTACGGTGTCTAACGATTCTATCGATTCCGTATGGGTGAAAGTGGCTCGTGATCAGCTTACTCAGGGTTGGGTTCATGAGAGCGACTTGTTGGCGGCTGTGTCTCCAGATGATTCTATTAGTCAATTCATTGATTTCTTCTCCGATTCTCATCTACTGGTGTTCTTGGGATTCTGTGTTATTGTCGGAGGTGCTTATGGCGTTAGGAAACTTCTTCGAAAAGGGGCAAGAATAGTACACTTCAATGATATCCCATCATTCTATCCTACGTTTCTTTGTTTGCTAATAGCCTCTTCTGCAGTTTTATATAGTAGTATCCAGCTCTTTGCTCCTGAAACCTGGCGACATTTTTATTATCATCCATCCCTTAATCCGTATGCTTTACCGTGGTTCCTGGGACTTTTCGTCATGTCTGTCTGGGCTATCGTCATAGTGGCTATTGCGACAATCGATGATGTGCGCCATCATCTGCCGATGGGAGAGGCTATCCTTTACCTTGGTGGACTGGCTGCTGTCTGTGCCGTTGATTATGTCATATTTAGTATCACCACATTATATTATATTGGCTATCCATTGCTGATAGCCTATTTCGTATTTGCCCTTTATCGTCTTTCTTTGCAAAAATCCATATAAATGAGGATTGTATGATATCTGTAATTGTTGTACCTTTGCACCCGAAATTACAGATTTAATGGAAATATGAAGAAGTTTTATTTGATATTTTTTGCTTTTGGATGTCAGCTTTTGGCTGTTGGAAATACTTTGAAAGGACTTGATACTGAGGCTTTTGCTGATTCTAGTAAGGTCGTAGATCTTGATGAAGTCGTAGTTGTTTCACAACCTAAGGAACAGGTTCGCCTGCGTCTCCAACCTGTGAGCAGCAATGTGTTTGGTAGTGAACAACTCCAGCAGTTTCATATCCATGACTTAAGCCAACTCTCACAATATGTGCCCTCATTTGTGATGCCTGCTTATGGCTCACGTCTTACCTCGTCGATGTATGTGCGAGGCATCGGCTCTCGTATTAACAATCCCGCTGTAGGCGTCTATTACGATAATATCCCGCTGATGTCGAAGGCGGCTTTCAACAACCACTTCTATATGCTCGACCGTGTGGACATCCTGCGTGGTCCGCAGGGTTCGCTCTATGGTCAGAATACTGAGGGCGGAATGGTGCGCATCTATTCGAAAAACCCGATGAACTATCAGGGGACGGATATCCGTCTGGGTATCGGTACAGGATTATATCGTAACGTCGAGGTGGCTCATCACCATCGTCCCTCTGAGAAGCTCGCCTTTACTGTAGCAGGATTCTACAGCGGCCTGAAGGGCTTTATCAATAATGATAACTTCAGTGAGAAGAACGACAAATCTAATGAAGCTGGCGGTAAGCTCCGCCTCATCTGGTCGCCATCGAAGAAACTGAAGTTCGACTGGACGGCTGATTATCAGTACGTGAACCAGAATGGTTTTGGATATGGTGAGGCTAATACTGTCCTCGACAGTTGGGTGATGGAAACAGGCTCGCCTAAAATGGACAACGTCAAAGATCCTGCGACAACGATCATGAACGGCTACAAGCGCAATATGCTGAACACGGGTCTGAGCATTGGCTACGAGACCGACCGTCTGCTCTTTACCTCGACGACGAGCTATCAGTATCTCAAAGATGCAATGTTGATGGATCAGGATTATATGACACCCGATTACCTGCAACTACACCAGAATCAGAAAATGAACGCCGTGACGCAGGAGTTTGTGCTGAGAAGCAATAATAAGGGTTTGATAAGACAGATATTTCCAAGTCGTTGGCAGCACACTACGGGTCTCTTCGGCTCGTATCAGTGGTTGCGCACTGATGCTCCTGTCTATTTCGGCGATGGCATCACGGGTCCTATAGGTAATGCCATCACCAATGCTATGCGTAATGCCATGAAGCAGTCGATGTATCCTCGTATGTATCAACAGATGTTAGAACAGATGATGGCCCAGGGCATGCCTGAGGCGATGGCTGCCAAGCAGGCTGAAACTGCTGCAACGGCTGCTGTTCAGAAGACACTCGATGGTATATCGATGAGTGCCGAGATGGCTGTGCCTGAGTCGTTCAAGACACCATCGTTGAACTTCGCCGTATTCCATGAGTCGAACCTCCTTCTAACCGATCGCCTAAAGCTGACCCTTGGCTTGCGTTTCAATGTCGATAAGGTGAAGATTGAGTATGATGCCCTCGCCTATATGAATATGACAGGAGGAACAGCAGAGCGCCAGGCAACTTATCACCTTACCTCGCATGTGGTTGACAGTCGTCAGAAGACCTACACCCAGTTGCTGCCGAAGATAGGTATTACCTATACTTTCGATGAGCAGATTGGTAATGTCTACGCCCTCGTTTCGAAGGGCTATCGTGCTGGAGGCTATAATATCCAGATGTTCAGTGACGTTTTACAGACCGAACTCAACGCCCACCAGCAGGATGCTATGCGTGGCGACTACGATGTACAGCACACCACACAAGACTACGATAATATCAACGAGACAATCAGTTATAAGCCCGAGGAATCGTGGAATTACGAGTTGGGCACGCACCTGAATCTCTTTGGCGGCGCTGCGCACTTCGATCTTGCGCTCTATTATATGCAGATACGCAACCAGCAGTTATCCATTATGGAGCCCAATAGCAACTATGGCCGTATGATGGTCAATGCCGGTAAGAGTCACTCATGTGGTGTGGAGGCTACCTTGCGTGGCAAGGCCTTTGACAATGCACTCGACTGGGGGGTAACCTATGCCTTTACCAATGCCAAGTTCGATGAGTACAATGCTAACACAATGAACGTGAGCAGTCATGGTACAGGCTATGAGCCACTAGTTTCTTACAAAGACAACTACGTGCCCTTCGTTCCTCAGCACACTCTTAGCGCTATGGTTGACTGGCACATCGACAAGTTCACCATTGGTGCCAACATGAACGGTCAGGGTAAGACCTGGTGGGACGAGGCTAACACCTACGCTCAGAAGTTCTATGCTGTGGCTGGTGCACATGCTGATTACGACTTCGGCCCAGTACTGGTATCACTCTGGGGCCGTAACCTCACGAATACACATTATAATACGTTCGCCATCCAGAGTTCAGCAGCAGGCGGCACGCGGTATTTTGCCCAGCGCGCCAACCCCATCCAGCTCGGCCTCGATGTCAGTATCCACCTCTAAACGTCAGAACGTCGGAGTAATCACGAAGCGGATGCCGTGGCGTGTTGCCGTCGGCAGGTTCATGTAGTTGATACGGTGGACATACTGAATCTGTATCAGGCTCAGGATATTCTGCACGCCGACGGCATATTCCCAGTATGGTACCTTGCCGTCCATCGTGAAGCAGTTCTCAGGGAAGACCATCAGTTTTGAACTGCCCGCATTCTCTGGGAGGAAGGGGTTGTTCTTCTTCGAGAGTGTGCCCCATAGGCCTTTGAACTCCAGAATCTCGCGGAGTTTCATCTTGCGGAGCAGCGGTATACGGTTCAGGATCTTGCCGCCCATCTCCCAGGTGAACTGCACAGATGCGAAACGGTCGTTAAGGAACTCCATGTTGTTGATCATGTTGAACAGTTGCGGCGAGATGACGTACGAGAGATTGGCTTGCGGCATAGGCAGTAGCGGCCAGGGTACTTGGTTCCACTGGATACCGAGGCGCAGGCGGGTGTCGAACTTGCCCCAGCTCATCGGGAGCCATGTCCGACGGAACCATTCGAACTCCGTGTAATTGTAGTTATAGTCACCTCCGAGTACGCCGTTGTAGCCCAGGGTGTGCTGCAGCTGGATGTACCACGCGTCCTTGTTCATCGGGCGGCGGCGCTGCTTCGTATTGACGAACTTCTCGTCGGGGGCGAAGCGGATGCCGAATGTCGACTCGGTGTAGCGCATCTGGTCGAGTGGCGCTGCTCCGGCTATCAGCGGCTGGAAGACAAGGTTGCCGATAGGCTTGATGCGCTCCGTCTTCAGATCAGCTGTGAATCGCCAGTGGGTGGAAGTTTCGAACTCATAGGCCAGCCGCTGCGACTTGTACATGAGCATCTTGTCGATGTCGTGTACCTTGAACGAGGAGAAAATATTGTCCTTATCATAGACGCTGTACTTGTCGCTGGGGAGTGCGACGTCGCGCTTTGCAGAGACGATGATGTTGTTCACAGGGAATTCCTGCGGCAGGTATTGCTTGGGCGTGAGCGAGTAGGTGAGTTCGGCATTGTAGTAGTTCTCGTGGGTCTTCGTGCCGTAGGCGTAGTAGCCCTTGGCGAAGAGGTGCGGGTTCAGGTTGGCCGTTGTCTGTCCCCCCACACGGAGTCGTAGGCCGTCGTGGAAGTTCTGCGAGATGAACGTGTTGATAGGTCCGACGTCGAACTTGCTCGGTTTTTCACGAGAGCCAGTTTCGAGGTAATTCTCGAAGAGGGCCTTGAGCACGAAGATGGCGTACTTGAATCCCTTGAGCTTTTCGAGATGGTCGAGGAATCCGCCCATGCCGGCCTCGCTCTTGGTGAATTCCACCTGTCGGTGCTGTGCCCAGAAGTCGTCGCTACGGTTGTCGGAGCCCGCCTCGAACTGCATGGGGTTCTTTTTCTTGAATCGCTCGTCGGGCAGGGGATCGAAGGAGAAGTCGGTCTTTCGCGTCGTTCGGGTGACGACGCCCTTCTGTATCCAGTCCGTCAGCATCAGTTCCACAATCATATCGTCGATGGTGAGTAGCCACTCGCCGTTGTCTTGTTTCGAAAATTCCTGCATACACTGCATCGACTCCACCCAGTTCACGTCGCTTGAGCGGGGGATATAGAGTTCGCAGCGCTTCACCTGATACGTCGTGTCGGCAAGGATATAGATCTGTCCGCGGAAGCCGAAGTCCTGTTGGTTGTTGGGCAGGAAGTCGAGGTGGATACAGCGGTCCTGACCTACGTAGACGGTATCAGTGATATAGTAGCGATAGAACTGTATGGCGTCGCGACCGATGGGTGAGCTGAATTTATGGCGCATCAGCAGAATGTAGTCTTCGTAGATGTCAACGTCGGCAAAGACCTCGCGCATGACAGTGGTCAGAACCTCACCAGTTTGAAAGAGGTCATTCACACCACTCGATTTTGTACCCTTCACAATGGTGCGCTCTGCCTTCGGGTCCTTACGGTAGATTTGCTCCGTCACCATTTCATCGACAGTCAGCGGCAATACCATTTTGTCGGTATACTGGCTGGTGTCTACCTGTTCGCGCAACCAAGGATAGCGTTTGAAGATACCCTTCTCCAGAGTCTCTGGCTTCAGGTCGTTCAGGCCGAGACCGATTTTCTGATAGTTCTGATAGCGGTAATAATCGTGGCGTTTCAGGTCAGCTTTCTTCTTGTTGGCGATGACCTTGCGCATGAGTTCCACAGCAGGGTTGTCCTTGCGGCGATAACGGGATTTCTTCTTCGACTTCACCATAACCTCACCCAACTGGCGGTTATCGGCGGCCAGGCGGATGGTCATCTGACTCTGCGTTTGTGGACTGACGTTGATCACTTGTTCGCGATAGCCCACCGAACTAATGGTCAGTCGCCAGCCATTGTGACGGTCTATGCGGAAGCGTCCCTGGCCATCAGCGATGGTGGATATACGGTTTCCTTTGTATTGTATCGTGGCATAGGGAATCGGCCCGCCATCGCTGGCATCTAATACTACACCAGATATCTGTGCCATCATCATCAGGGGCATCATCATGAGCAAAACCAGCAGGCTTGCCTTGTGGGTGTATTGTCTGGATAATCTTTTATTCATATACTCATTTTTTGTTTCTACACTTTCATCAATTCGCTCATTATCATGTCGCTGACAAAAAGTCCTTTTCGTGTCAGTGTGAGTGTCTGTGCCTGTGTTACCTGTAACTGTCCGTCATCAAGAAATCGTTGGGAATTTCTAAGACAGTAGTTTCGATAGTCTTCCGACAACCGTTTGAGGTCGAGACCTTCTCGGGTGCGCAACGCCACCGTCACCATGTCGTTATATCGTGTGTCAGCATCGAGTGTCTCTGATTCGAAGATTCGTTTGCCATTCTCCATTCCTTCGATATACTGATGGATGTCGGCGATGTTCCAACTGCGGGTGTTTCCATCGTAGGAATGGGCTGCGGCTCCGATACCGAGGTAGGGCGTACCGTCCCAGTAGCTGGAGTTATGGCGCGAGTAGAATCCTGGTTTTGCGAAGTTCGAGATTTCGTAGTGCTCGAAGCCTGCAGCCTCCGATTTGTCTATAAGCATTTCGTACATCGCCCGTTCCAGTTCTTCGTCCGGAAGGATCTCGCAAGAGGGATTGCCTTTTTTTTGAGACAGCCATCTCCATAATTTCGTTCCTTCTTCAATAGTGAGACAGTAAGCCGAGAAGTGTTCCACATCAAGGGCGATGGCGGCATCAATGTCGCCTTCCCAGTCGGAGATGGTTTCGTTTGGAAATCCGTACATCAGATCGACGCTGATGTTGCTGATACCTGCAGAGCGCAGAAGGCTTACGGCTTTGCGCACCTGTGATGATGTATGGCGACGGTGCAGGAATTTCAAACGGACATCGTCGAATGTCTGCGCCCCCATACTCACACGGTTCACGGGTAGTGTTGCCAGTCCTTCGGCAAATGTCTCCGTCACATCATCGGGATTCACCTCAATAGTTACCTCTGCATCTTTCTCTACCTTATTATATATATATATAGCGTCAAAAATCTGTTGCAGTTGTGGAATTGTTAGTTGACTTGGCGTCCCACCTCCGAGGTATATACTCCTGACGCCTGTCTCCTGACTCCTGATTCCAATCTCCTTCACCACCGTTTCGACATACCTTTGGCGAAGTTCTAAACTTGTTGTCGAATAGAACCCGCAATAGATGCATCTGCTCCTACAAAACGGAATATGTATGTAGATTCCTATCATTTTCACTGCAAAAATACTAATTTAGTTTAATATTTCAAAGATTTCTTTGGTGTTTTCTCAAAAAATGCCTAATTTAGCGCTCTCATTTGATTAATTCATCTAAAAACCAACGGATATGAAAATTTATCAAACTAACGAAATCAAAAACATTGCACTCATTGGCAGTGCGGGTAGCGGCAAGACTACTCTTGCCGAAAGTATGGTCTACGAAGCTGGCATCATCAAGCGCCGCGGTACCGTAGAGGGTAAGAACACCATGAGCGACTACTTCCCTGTTGAACAGGAATATGGCTACTCGGTGTTCTCAACTGTTTTTCATGTGGAGTGGAACAACAAGAAACTGAACATCATCGACTGTCCGGGTTCTGACGACTTCGTAGGTGGTTCTATCACCGCCATGAACGTCACCGACCAGGCTGTCATCCTTATCAATGGCCAATATGGTCCTGAGGTGGGAACGATGAACGCTTTCCGCAACACAGAGAAGTTGAAGAAACCCGTTATCTTCTTGGTAAACCAGCTCGACCGCGACAATTGCGACTTCGACCAGATTCTGAACAATCTGAAGGAAGTCTATGGTCCTAACTGCGTGCCCGTTCAGTATCCTATCCAGACAGGTGCTGGCTTTAACAGCGTCATCGACGTGCTGCTGATGAAGAAGTACTCTTGGAAACCCGAGGGTGGTGCTCCCATCATCGAGGACATTCCTGCCGACCAGTTGGAGAAGGCTAAGGAGTGGAAGGCAGCCCTCGTTGAGGCTGCTGCCGCTGGTGACGACACGCTGATGGAAAAGTTCTTCGAGAGCGAGGATCTCAGCGAGGACGAGATGCGTGAGGGTATCCGCAAAGGTCTGGTGACCCGCAGCATCTATCCTGTATTCTGCGTTTGTGCTGGTAAGGACATGGGTGTACGTCGTCTGATGGAGTTCCTGGGTAATGTCGTTC
>JAEEGL012303033.1_pt1 | contig 28595 bp, 15 predicted proteins | sample 9134231 | NCBI WGS metagenome assembly JAEEGL01 (sample SAMN16246548, study PRJNA631951) | gut metagenome | biome: gut microbiome; feature: rumen; material: fiber-attached | host: Bos | place: Iran: Karaj | collected 2018-10 | reverse complement strand
GGAATTCGAGGCCTACCAGCATATGTTCCACGAAGAATGGGATCGAAACGCTCTGTGCGCCGGCTTCATCGAGGACAACCCCGATGTGGTGAAGGAGATTCGCGATGAAGGCGCCGCCGATGCAAAGCGCGAAATGGCCAAGGCGCTGAAGGCAAATGGCGTTGACATTGGCATCATCGCCAACTCCTCCGGCCTTTCCGAGGAAGAAATCCGGGCCTTGTAGTTTGTCACCTTGCCGAAGGCGACTATACGCACTAATCCCTGATCCCTAACCACTAATCCCTAGACCAAGGAGGTCGGCGCGATGACGGACTTGCTCTACGTCAAGCAGGTGGTCTACGACAAAGGCGTCCGCAGGGGCGAACGCCACGGTCTGCGCCGCGGCAAGGCGCTTGGCAAGGTCGAAGGCGCAGCCGACGCAAAGCGCGAAATGGCCAAGGCGATGCTGGCCGACGGCGTCTCCGTGGAGCGCATCGCCGCCTATTCCGGTCTCGCTGAAGAGGAAATCAAGGCGTTGTAGCCCCTTTCCTTGCCGAAGGCGTCGAATTAGGGATCAGGTCTCAGGTCTTAGGTCTCAGTGCGGATAATCCGCTACGCGACTTGATGGAAGAAAGGGCTCCGGAAAGGAGCCCTTCTTTTTCATTGCCGCAGGCGACTGTACGCACTAAGACCTGAGACCTAACCACTGAGACCTATTACCAATGCCCGCACTGCGGCAAAACAATCCAAATCAAAGCCATCGAACTGCAGCGGAAGGAGCTAGCCGACCTGCAGGCGGAGATAGCCCTCAGAGAGCGGGAAATAGTCCGCGAAGAGGAAAAAATCGCCTGCGAAAGGAAGGAACTGGCCTGCAAGGAGCAGGAAATCATGGTCCTGCGAGACGCCCTGAATGCACATCACGAAAAGCTGTGCGAACTCCAAAAGGAAATCGCCAAACGCGAAGCGTCAATCCAGACACTGAAGGAACAGGGCACCGGGGAAAACAAGCCCTAGGCGCCCGGCATCCCAAAGCCGACCAAGAACCGCCACCCGGCGCAAGACCACGTCCTGCGCCGGAAAGCGGTATTGTCGTTACCGGTCAATACATGGGATGAGAGCGTCTCCGCAATCAGAAATGATCTTGACAAGACAAAGGTGGGGGCGGGCTTTGTTATAATGCCGGCAGGAGCGGCAACGGAATAGCCATAAAAAACAACCCCGTTCCGAATCGGAAATCGTCAAAGAACAGCGCACACGGACGAACTCTGCCGCCGCCTAAATACTTCGAGAGCCACGCACTACGATTGAAGCGCTCAACGAGGGCGTTTCGCCGCGGATATCGTGGCCAATGACCACTTCTCCAGATTGAGCAAGACTAATTGCGTGAAAGCTTTCCGTAGAGGGCCTGGCTATCGGAGAACCTGGCCTTCTTCATAGGCAGGCTTCCCAAGGACAGGGTTTATCTACTTATGAGCTTGCTTGTTTTTCAGATGCATCCGGGAGGAGTCCAGTCAGGAAACACTTTTCTCAGAAGTCCAGTCAGATGTTCTGCATCTGCAAGGTTGCCAATTGGGCATTTTTCCCTAAATCGCTTTTCATCAACATTCAAGAGAGTGCACAAAACATGTCCACAGCAGATTGCCCACCAGGGCGCCTCACTCCCAGCGTCATCCAGGCTAAACGTTTCCAAGTCCAAATTATAAACTGAGGACATGCGTCCATTCTCCTTGCATAAAATCTTTCTGGAACTGGCGGCATCTACTCCGGCATTTCTTAGGATAACGTCAATCTTAGGGAAACACTGTGCATCAAAATCGCTGCGCGAAATTCTTCTCTTGGCATAGTCGTTGACTTTTTTATGAGCATCGTTGAATTGTCCTCCCAACGCCCGCAAGAATCTTCCCATCACATACGCAGAAAACACCGACCTGCGAAATTCTTCCGGTTCAATACTTAAAAAAACGGCCACGCCCTGCCAGTCAACCATGATGAGCGTCGTTTCAATATCATGTGCATCCGTGGACACAAGATGGCCATCGTATTTTTCTTCACCACATTTGTCGAAATCAGCGTCAACCAGCCCAAACAATTCCTTTCCTTTCCAATATGTATTTCCCTTGTTTTGCGTAAATGTGCGCCTGATTATACGTTGCACTTGTTCTTTGTTATTTTCCCCGCGATTTGATTTAGGATCATTGCACTTCAGTTTACGAACATCAAAGCTCGCGTCATTGTTGGACGCATCAACAGAATTGCACCGAGAGCGCGCCTCCCCTGAGATACGCCGCTCAATAAAACTGTAATCAGACCATCCTTCCACCAAAAGGATTTTAATCTTCTGTTTTGGGGTTTCTTTCGACGGATAGAAATTCTTCTCGGCATCAGCGGAATCGGCAGTTAAAACAGCTGCGGCCATAGCTCGATCAACAGGATCTCGTCTAAGGTCCAACCCGTTGCCCCCGCTGCAGACGAACTCATTATAGCCCGGCATCTTATTTTCTCTTTGCAACAAGATCAACGTGGTTCTGCAAGATATCAGGCGAATGTGTGGCCAAAATCACTTGTGTGTCATGTCTTTTGGCATTTTCCAGCATAATATCAACAACTTGTCTTTGCCATGAAATATGCAGAGAGTCCTCCGGTTCATCGACCAATAGAACAGCCGTTGAAGGCATATACGACGCGGCAAGAAGCGCGGCGAAATTGCTTTCACCAAAGGAAAGGTAACGCGCATCAAAAAGCGCCCTGCAGCCGGACTTCTCGAGAGCTATTGCAGTGTAATAATTGTAATCGCCGTATTCATACCAGAATTTAAGCTGATCAGAAAAAAACGCAAACTTCTTGTGCTGAGGAAGGAAGCTCTCGTTTAAAGCGGCAATATAACGCTGCTCGTCGGCTTCAGTGACATTAGCATATACTTGAGGCCTTGCATTCTTTGCACGAGGAAAAAGATGATTAAGCCAGACTTTGGCTCCATCTAATCTTTCTACAACAAGTAAGCTCGCCGGAGAAACATAAGCCTCATCCTTCCGCTTATACCAAGAGGGAGGCAGGCATCTTATCAGTCCATCTACTATTCCACTAAAAAAATCAAGCGCTGACTCTATGCGTTTTTCGATATCTTCCGGCAGTTCTGACATCCCGTATCGTGACTGGATTTGCCGGGTCATCTGTTCTTTGCATCGCTCCCTTTCACCCCCTTCAGTCAGATCAAATTCATATGACATAAAATGTGCCAAAGGTCCTTCATTGGCTGCCTGCACCCCCATATCATATAGCGAACAGTTTTTTGTCACTCTGCCATCTTCGTCCTTTATTTCGACGGAAAACAGCTTATACGCAGTCACCTGCTGTTCCAAGAAAACATCCAATGGCACATCCTGTCCTCCAATTAATCTAGCCTCTTTAAAAGCTTCATCGCTGTTATCACAAGAAATCGTGACGGCGCCTTTGTTTGTTTCGCACTTAAATCTGTTGAACGGGATGTGGAGTTTTAAAAGACCGAACAAGTTGGGGCGCAATGCAAACTTGAGGAAGTTAAACATCGTCGTCTTCCCACAACCATTCGGACCTGTGACAATATTTACACGATCTACATCTGAAAACTCCCAGCCAATGTCATAAAGCCAGAATAGGCGTTCAAAGGACACCGACTTAACCTTGATGTTTTCGCAATTTTCCATTTTGAAATCCTTTCTCGTGTCGCCGAATAATCCCTCGTTTTCAGGAGGCTCGTTTGGTAGAAACCGATATTTCGGCCAGCAGCTTCGCAGGCGGAATCCAGCCGATGGCGGAGCGCGGCTGTTCATGATTATAGCTCCTCAGCCGCTCCGTGGCAAGTTCCTGTGCCTCCTCGATGCTCCGGAAGTCGTTAATTTCCAACCACTCGATGATGCGTTCCTGGTTCGTCAAACCCGCGCCCGGGCCGACTCCCGAATCCGCTTATTTTTCGAGGGATTGCAATCTGGTTGAATTATGAATCCGAGAGCGGTTCTGGCCCGTCTTTTATCTTCACGACGCTTGGGTCGCTACCGTTGCGCACGACCTCGATGTGCGTGGTGATGCGCTCGCGGAGCTGATCGATGTGGCTGATCATGCCGACTCGACGGCTTCCCGAAATCGCATTCAACCGCTCTAGTGCGTCGATCGCCTGATTCAGATACTCTCCATGCAACGTCGCGAAGCCCTCGTCGATGAACAGAGTGTCGACCCCGAGCCCGGTCTCACCGACCGAGGCGAGTCCGAGGGCGAGCGCGAGCGACGCGACGAACCCTTCGCCGCCGGAGAGAGTTTTCGCCGGGCGCTCCACGCCGCCCTCCAGTTCGTCAATCGCCGTCAGAACTAGTCCCTCGCAGGACAGCCGATAGCGGTCGGTGAACTGATTCAGATAGAAGTTTGCACGCTCCAACACGCACTTCAACACGTGCGACTGAATCGTCAGACGCATTTTGTTTCCGCTCTCGTCTCCGTAGGCGTCGTACAACGGTTTCCACGCCGCCAACGCTTCGCGCTTCGCCTCCAGCTCCTTCTGCTTGTTCCCAACCACGGCCTTTGCATTGTCATCGTCCTGAAGCTGCTGTTCGACCTTTCCCTTCTCATTGTTCAGTGCGTCGTGCTCCTTTTGCTTCGCAGACAACTCGGATGCAAGTCTATCCTTGTCCGCATCCTCGGCAAGGTCGGCGGGACGTTTCGCCTGCAAATCGGCGAGGTCTTTTTTTATCGCCTTGAAAGAACCGAATGTTACGTTGGCCTCCGCAACCTGGACCGTTCCCTCTCCGTTCGCCGGCAATTCGGACATCTCAGGTATATTTTGGAACACCTGCTCCAATGTCGCGTCGACCTCGGCCGCGTCATCGGCAAGATCCCCGATCATAGTTTTGACCTCAGCCAACGCCGCCTGTTTGTTTCGATACTCTTTGGCGTCAGCGAGCAGGCCCTCTTCGAAGACCGTGGAATTTTCACGCCACTTTTCCTCCCACCCTTCGAAGGGGATCAATTCCTTCGCGGCCCTGATTTTTTCCGTGGCGGTTGTCTCTTCAAGACCTATCGCAACGTTGCACAGGCTGATTCCCGATTCGATGTTCGCGAGCGTTTCTTTCGCCTCGCGCTCCGCATCTTTCGCCTCGTCCAGCGCCGTTTGCGCTTCTTCTTTTGCAATCCTCGCCGAGTCTACCGCACTCTCTAGTTCTTCCCCCTCGCCGATGCGCGCATCAAGCTCTGCAGATTTCCCATTGAGTTCCTCGATTTTCTCTGCGAACGCTTCGGCGGTGAATTCCGCGATTTCGTGCGCCTCGGCCACACCGCGTGTTTCGAGTTCCTCCTGACGTAGCGATTCGGCTTTGGTACCGAGAGTCTTTTCCGCCTGCGCAATGGATTCTTTCTCGGACTCGACGAAGGCCGCCTTTTTCATCCACGCATCGTTGGCCCGATCGTAGTCCTCCTTCTTCGCCTCGCTCTCCGTCTCGTATTTGGAAAGCAAACCTTTGAAATACTCCTCGCCGTTGAGCCGCGCGATTTTGTTACCGCAGATCGGACACTCCTCCCCGACGTGCAGCCCGGCGACGATTTTCGCAATGCCGTCCTCGATTTGTTCCTTCGTGCGCTTGCGTTCGGATTCCGCCAAATCATACGCGGTTTTGGCGTTCTTGGCGGACGCCTCCAGCGTCGGCAATTCCTTTTCGCTTACATCTAACGCGTTCTTGCGACGCTCGAGCGCTTCGGCCTCCTCCTCGTTTTCCACCTTGCCTTCCTCGATACGCATGCGATCATTGTTCATCGCATTGATCTTCCCGAGCTCGGTGTTGACGTTCAAACGTTCAGCGCGCAGCGAATTGAGTCCCATGGACTGGATTGTTCGCTCCAGCGAAGTGACCGCTGCAATCTTTCGATTCAAGTCCTGTTGGGCTTTGTCGCGATTTCCCTCTGCCGCGGCGACTTCCTCTCTCTGCCCCAGCAGAGCGACGGTTTTCGCGGCGTGGTCCTTTTCCGCCTTCTCCTTGCGTACTTTCGCTGCCCGGGCGTCGGAAAGATGACTTATAATCAACTTCGCCTGCTCGTACATCGTCTGCAACGCCGCATGGCCGTTTAGGTATTCTTCGATTTTCGCCTCGACGCCCCTCTCCACGGCGATTTGCGCGGCGAGCTTCGCAGATCGCACTTTGAGGCCGGACACGGCGGCCGCCAATTCGTTGCGAACAGTCCTTTCTCTTCCGCTTTTCTCCGCAAACGACGCGAGCCAGTTCACGCGCTCCTGCATCCAATTCACCGCCGCTTCCGCTGCAGACTCTTTCTCTGCGATTTCCGCCAGACTTGCCTCCAACGCCGAACGCTCTTCCGTATTGAGCGTCTTCGTGCCCGCGATTTCCCTTTCGAGCGCATTCACCTCGCCCTCGGCGGCCTTGTATTTTTCGGCGATCTTGATTCCGATTTTCGAATACTTCGAGGTGTCCGTCAGTTTCTCCAGAATGTTTGCACGGTCGCCGTTGTCAGCATTCAAGAACTTCGTGAACTGTCCTTGTGCCAGAAGAGCGGTTCGGCAGAATTCATCGAAGGTGAGCCCGATCGCGTTTCCGCGCATCTCCATGCACCCTGGATTCTTATCGGCGGACACTCCCCCGCCGACGAGCTTCTTCCAGACATGACTTTCTCCCTTGAGCTCGCCCTTGTTTTCGCCTTTCTTCTTCGACTCCACTGACCACGTCGCCTCGTACCGCACGTTGTCGTTCCCGACGAGCGTCACTTTCGCGAACGCCTCGGTCGCGCCGTGGCGCACCAACTGCCGTGGATCATGGAACTTCATTCCGCCTACCTGTTCGGCGTTCTGCTCCTTCTTCCCGGAATACCGTGGCGTCTCGCCGTAGAGAGCGAGGCAGATTGCGTCGAGAATCGTGGTCTTGCCGGCGCCTGTCTCGCCGCAGATGATGAAAAGCGACGCTTCCTTGAGAGGACTCGCGGTGAAGTCGATTTCCGCCTTTTCGATGGAGGCGATGTTTTTGATCTCGACTTTTTCGAGTTTCATACTCCTGCTTCCTCCAACACTTTCTCCAACAGCTCCACCTGCTTTTCTCCCAGCGATTTCCTCTTCGCGAGAATCTCGATCAATTCGCTTCGCGAAAGCGCCTTGATTTCCGCCAGGGATTTCTGCGCAGCGGACGCGTTTTCGGTTTCTTCGCTCTTCGCGCGAATCAGATTGATCGTGCAGAATCGCAGTCCCTTGTCCGATGCGGCCTTGCGGGCGCGTTCCGCCCATTCGGGACTTGCGGACATTCCCGTAGCGAGAGCGACGTTGAGTCGTATGTATGTTTCTCCTGCGAAATCGTTTCGTTCGACGAGTTGCTTCAGCGCCTCTTCGAATTCGACGCCCTCCTCGCCGCCAATCGTGACTAGCGAGCGCAACGCCTCGAAATTCTCCGTCCGCACCACCGGCTCCACGCCGCGCTCGACCGTCACCACGTCCACCCCGTGCGGATACGTCTCGTCGAAGTGGATTGCCCGCGGCGTTCCGCAATAACGCGCGAGTTTTCTTTCTCCTCTCACCCATTGCGGACAGTGGATGTGCCCGAGCGCGATGTAATCGTATCCCGCGCCGAGCATCTCCGGCTCCACGCACTCTGCCCCACCGATGACGTAGGACCTATCCTGTCCGAGAAAGCTCGACCCGCTCCCGACAGCGAGATGTGCGACGAGCGTACAAGGGAGATTCTCCTTGTTTCGCTCCGCAAGATATGCGCTCATTCCGGCGAAATACGCGGCATCGCGCTTTTCCGAGGCGGTCTCGCCGACTGCAGGGAAATTGCGCGGATGGCAGAACGGCACCGCCGCGATGAAACCTTTGCCCGGAATTTCGACAACGTTCTTCTCGAACACGGCGCGCCCTTCCGCGTCCTCCGCCGGAAAGCCGAAAATGTGCACGTTCAGCCGTTTCCACAACGTTTCGTCGATGAGCAACCGCGAATAACTGTCGTGGTTGCCCGCAATGACGACGGTGGTCATCGAAGGACTCGCCTCCGCCACTTGCAAAAGCCGATCCGTAAACGTCTTCGCGACATCGTTCCCAGGAACCCCCGTGTGGAAAATGTCGCCCGCGATGACAAGCGCGTCTGGCCGTTCCGCCGCCACCACGCCGCCCAACTGTTCGAAGAGCCGCTCTTCCTCGTCTGCTCGGTCGTAGTTGTAGAGCCGATGTCCGAGATGCAAATCGGACGTATGCACAATTTTCATACCCCCTCTCCTTTGTCCGCCGCCCGTTTCCAGTGTAATCCCCCCATTTTTTAGGGGGCACACTCAGTAGAGACTGACATTTTCGGCTAGCAACATCTCTGGCGGAGTGCGGCCGTTCATGATTATAGCTCCACGGCCTCTTCGTGGCAAGTTCCGGCGCCTATTCAATGCTTCGGAAGCCGTCCTCTTCCAACTACTCGTGCCAGACGGCCTCGTTGCGAAAGAAATCCCAATTATCGCGGCACTCCAGAAGCTCGTACTTCTTCAGCTCCACCCACCACGAACCCTTGCCATCTTTATGCGCGCCTTTCTTGATCTGCTCCGGAGTCAGCACGTAGGTCGCCAAACTGTTGTCCTGCTGACGCACCACCACGCACCACACGTCGCCCATCACCTTGTCGCGGCTCGTGCCCAGGGGAATCGCGCAACGCTTCGAAAACGACTTCACCTGAATGCCCAGGAAGCCCTTGCCGTCCGCCCAATACGCGGCAATATCAATCCCCCGCGCATTCCGCGCCGTCGGCATCACGTTCAAGCCCAGCTCCGAGAGCTTAAAGCAGACGTAATACATCCCTACGTTGCCGACAATTTGGGAAGGAAGCTTCGTATTCATAAGACCTCCTTAATCAGCGCACGAGAATGCGCACCGCTCGTCTACGCGTTCTTTCTCCACCCCACCGTATATAGGATGCCGTCTCTGTAGCGACTGTTGTACAGCTCAATATCCCGCTTCACGTTCTTTTCGAAATCCTCTAGCTTCAGCCCTTCGCATTTTCGCGACAGCCGCCAGCCCCAGGCGATTCCGGCGTCGGGGCGAATTTCGCAGATGTGTCTTTTCCCCTGCAACCGCAGATAACGCGGGTGCTGGTTGTTGAACATTTCGATCTCCGGCTCGATTCCAACGAGTTCAACGAAGCACTTCTTCAAGAAATCGCTTCTTGCCGCATCTTGTGCGAAATCGGATTCGAAATCATTGTAACCGTATCCATATGACGATCTGATTCCCGCCAAAGAGAGCTGGATTTTGCCGATATTGAGTTTCCATGCCGTGGCAATCAAGCGTACCAGATTGGCAAGAATGATGCACCCAAGAGGGGTATTTAAGTACTTGTCGTAATAGGCAATCGCGACGTTTTTATCCTCGTCGAACGCCTCTCGCGCCTCGGCCCATTTGTCCGGTTTGCACGCGCAGATAGCATCGAAGAGCGTCGCCGTATCGGTCGTCTGCCTCATGATCCTGAAATCGAACAACCCTTCGCCGTTGCTGTTGAGTTTTGCAAGCAAAGGCTCGATTTCCACTGGAGCGTACTCAACGTCGCCTTGAACATTCGCGACAAAGACAACGCCATCGCCCCATTTTTCGTCAAGGCTTGTGAACACATCCTTACCGAAATAAAAGCGATGCCGGCCGCCCTTGAATGACACGGCAAGCAAGGGTTTTAACCCGTGGACGTCAGCTTGGGCACGTTCGAAGCGATTGCTGCACAACAGCTGCAACATTGGAGTCACTTCTATGTTCCCCAGACCGCCAATATTCAGCCCATTCAATGCTACGAATCGGCAATCGACCGATTTTGCTTTAAGCTGCTCGATCTGATGTCCAAAGGCAAAGGCGTCGTAATTCCAGTTTGCGATATCTCCATCGACGAAAAGCCGCAACGACTCGATGGCGTTATCCCTGCAAACTCTATGGAATTCCGTTGCCCAGTCCAAAGTAACCGTTTGCGCGTCCTGATAGACGGCGCTTACTTCATCCGGGACACAGCGGCACAGGTATTCCATCTCGAGCCAAGTGCTGGCCTTTTTGCGATCGAGATAATTGAGATACCATTGAGAGGACCTGTCGACAAGGCACTGTGTACAAGCTTTGCCGCAGCACTCTTTGCTCATAGCCGCCCTGGCCATGTCAAAAACCTCATTTTTGTAATCACGCAACAGGAGCGAATATCCCGCTCCGCCCATCGCGGTGTCGTAAATGAAGATGGAGTGGTACTGCTGATTATAGCCGAAATCTATTTCGCCATTGTTAATGCCAAGATATTCGGCCAATTTGCGGCTTGTGATAACGCCTAGTGAATACAATGTCGTTGGATCTTTAATCTCGTTGTCTCCCTCGTCGTAGAACTTCACTTCGACGAAATCGGTTTGACAACGGCCGACGAGACGCACATTGTGGCGAATTCTACCACCTTCGTGGCCCGCACCTTCGCACGCCGTTCCCGTCAACAGATGTTTATGGTTGATGAAGCGCTGTTTCGCGGCATCACCGTCGGATTCGGATTCCATCCGCCCGCAATATGGGCAGAACATATACCCTTGCTGATGGTCCCCGCTGTTATAAAACAGGATCTCGGATCCAGGCTGGGAAGACCGCATTGCGACCTTTACGCCAGGTTTCTTTTCAGGCCAGGGCTCCATTTGAAGCAACAAGGGCTGTACAAAAGCTGGCGAGCTATCAGGCTTAAGAGTTCTGGTCGGTTTTCTGCCGCCGCGCCAGTCTACGGAAAACCCGGCCGGTTCCACGACCTCGGTGAATGCCGGAGAATCTACACCATCTTCAGCCGGTCCCTTCAATCCAACCATATCATTGGATTTGCAAACGGGGCAAGTCGTCAAGGGGGTTCCATAGACGATTTGGGAGTAGTGACAATGTTTGCAGCATTGGATGATATGGCGTTTTGATTCTTCAAACTTCGACTTAAGTGCGATGCCGCTCGATTGATAGCACCACTCGTTAATCACGACTTGTTTGCCTGGCGCATACATCGAAATGGCTTGGCGCAGGTTTTGTGTCGGCAGTTTCTTTTTTTCCCCGGAATATTCCTTGTTGTCTTCGCATATGTTGTCGAATTCGACAAGGCCCGTGGGAATGCCCGCAGAAGGCAAAAAATTCATCTCCGCAAGATGGCCCAGCAAGTGCGTTTCTTCGAACTTTTTGATTTTCCCGCCAATGGCAATATACGCGGCCTTAGCGCTATTCTCTTCGGCCGTTTTCTGTGCCTCCTTCAACGCGATTAAGCGGTCGTCGTATGTCGCGCGAAGGGATTGGATCTGAGCCAGGCTCTTGTCTATGGCTTCGATAAGCGTTTGATCGCTCAGGCATGTTCCTTTGACCAATCGTTCATAACCTTCCTCAAGCTCACTCGTTCCGTTCCGATGGCTGCAAAGTACCTGCAAAAACTCGCAGAATCTATCATACCCGGAATTTTGCCCAGCGAAAAAATCGCAGACTCGGTCTTTCACTTTCATTCCGCCGGTGTCTCTCGTGAAAACCTCGAAAAGGAATGCATTAATGTGCCGTTGGATAATCTGCGGGCTGGTCAGCTTTACATCGGGAATCTCGGTTTTATGCTCCAGAGGCCACTTGGGATTGCGCCACGCATTAATGCCGACGGGATTCGGCGTGCAGAAAGTCAGCGCCAAAGCCTTGCTTTCCCCGCGACGTCCTGCACGTCCAGCGCGCTGTTGATAATTCGCAGGCTTCGGCGGTACGGAATTCATCACAACAGCCGAAATGCCTTTCAAGTCGACACCCATTTCCATAGTAGTCGAACAGGACAAGATATTCAGATGTCCTTGATTGAACTCCTTCTCGTAGTGTTCAAGAACCGACGATTGTTGTTGTGCGGAATGTTCGCCTGCGAGAAATATGGAGAAAGGCGACAAGATTCGATAATGCAAGTTGCTTACAATGCCGGCGTCCCTTTGAGCAGCCCAGTTCTCGTCAATCCACTTGTTAATTTCATCTGCGCTCGCTGGCGAGATTTCTCCGTCCGAAGACCTTTTTCTTCCGTCAGCAAACGGAAAGCATGGAAACGTCAACGGAGCGGTGTCGACTTTGAATCTGTCGAAGTTTTCGCGACTTGCGTCGCCCCTCATGCGCGGGCTATATCCTCGGAATAGCGTATCAATAACAACGCAGTCAACGGGACACATCCACCCTTTCTCGATAATCTGTAGTTCGACTTTCTGTCTGTTCAGAAGATTGATTCTATAGCCCTTCTTTGCGGGATCCGTTCCCTGAAGCAAAGAATCTCGAATCTTCGCCCACGCCTTTTGAAGAACCGTATTAATCAAGGTTCTCTTATTGTTGTCCAAATCGGAAACGCTTTCAATGCCAAGAGCAGCCATCAGCAGCAAGATCAATTTGTGCTGACGAGGATGTAGAGATCCATCTTGGCTCAACTGCGGCCATTTCTCGCCGTTCTCGTAAGTGGACTCGACCACATCGTATATATCCTTGGTGTGCGCATTCTGCACAAGGAAAGGCTCGGACGAGCTGGGAATTACATAGTGTTTGCTGCCACGAATCTGGTAATCGACGCAAATCTTCAAGAAATCGCGCCAGTCGTCATCAGTAAACGGCGGACACCCGTCTTCAAACTTGTAATTGCCAAGCTCCACCGGCAATCTCGCATCATTCAACCCGGGATATACAAGGCGCACGAGGCCTAAATTCTCAAGTGAATTGCCGTTCTTCGGAATCCAACCGAACTGGTCCAAAAACAACGCATCCAGGTACGCGGCATCCTCATCATCGGTACCGTCATTGAGCAATACCTTGTTCCGGCGCGCATTTCTAAGGTGTCGATACAAATGCTTGAAATCAGCCGTCGCCTCAAGCGAGGCCCTTAATTCCTTCCATCCTTCCGGCTTCGCTTGAGGTACATTCGTCCCTTCCAACTTCCTCTTTAGTTGTTCGAAGTCTTTGCGCTGGCGCGAGGTCAAAGAACCATCATGATTGCGATAGTACTCGTAATCCTCCCTTTCCTCTTCCGTCAATCCTTGTGGGGCAGATTCGCCCAGCCGGATTGCAGCAAGCTTCTGATATATCGATGAGCGAATCCAATTTCGTTCCACATCATGGTTAATACCCATGGCAGACTTCGCCGTTCCCTGCCTGCTATCCGTGAAAGTGATGAATTTTCTGCCATCGCGCAGGACATTTTTGTCCTTGTCTATATCTGCCTGGCACATGGGCGTAGCGTTGTCAAGCAGCGTTTCCGCCAAAATTCGTCCTTGATGGTTGGCATTGGTGCGCAAGTAAAGCAGCTTGTTCCTAACGGGAGCTCCGCAACAAGGACATAGATCATTGCCGCTGTTTTCATCAAGTATCGATTGAAAAACGCGCGCTTCCGGAGCGGCAAACTCGCCTTTAGAAGCCGGAACGATTTTCCCGTTCCGGAATTTGAAGTAACTAGGAACGATTTTCCGGGGATTCGGTCTTTGTGACATTCCATAGGCGAACAAATGCCAGCCTTGGCTGCGCGAGCCTTCGTTCTCGTCAGATTCGTTTTCCAGTTCTTCCGTATCGATTTCAAACGGATTTTCCTCAAGCGAAATCTCGTTTGTTCTCAGTCGATATCCTTCCCTTGTACTGTTTTCGCCAACAATCAGGAATTCGCCACAATTGGCGCAGGTCGCGACCTCGACCATGTTTTCGTTGCAATGCGGGCATTTGGCGCTTTGATATGTGGTCAGCACGCCGTATTTCGAAGGCTTTGTGTTTTTGTGCTGACAATCGGGATTGACACAGGCGTAAACGCCACTAATTGCGCGTGCAAAAAAATGTGCACGTGTAGGCAACAACGCAAGTGGCCTGCCATCGCAAGACAATCCCGAAATTGCTTCGCCCAGATCGTCGATTAGCGATAACCGCGCTTCGACATCATCATTGTCATACCTTGACGCTTCCGCAATCTCGTTTGCCGATAGCGCGGGCGCATCGTTCAGCTTTTTCCGCAAGGTCTCAATGGATTGAGGCGTCAGATGACAACCATGTTTATGGTTAATCTCGTTTATGCGGGCTTCCAATGTCAATTTATCGAATTCGGGAATGATTCTTTGGCCACCGATGACAAGAATATCCGATGGATTCTTCCCCGTAAGCTGGGAAACGATTCTTTTAAGCTTCTCCTCGGCGTCGCTACCGCCCATGGTAGCCGATGTCACTGCAAAGTTCACGTCGTCAATTGTAACGCCGAACGCGTCAATGACTCGGCGAAGTTGAAGAGCCAACTCGGTCGCAGACGAACCACTGTATGTATGCGCTTCATCAAGCAGGATCCAACGAAGCTTTCCTTTGGATTTTTCAAGCAACGTTTGGTCGCTGGATCGGACCATCATGTAATTCAGCATCGTTGGATTCGTAAAGAGAATCTGCGGAGGGTGCTCACGCATCTCCTTGCGCGTGGTTATTTGCGGAAATTTCCCCGTTGTCTTCCCCGATTCATTCATGTCGCCATTGTAAATGGCGTATGTGACAGGGATAGGCAGCGCCTCGCTCCACCGCTGAATGCGTTCGCGTTGGTTTTTCATGAGCGCGTTCAACGGGTATAGGAAAATCGCCTGAATGCCATCTACATCACCATGTTGACAGCGCTGACGATACAGATCTTGAAGTACAGGAATGACGAAACATTCAGTTTTGCCGGATCCCGTTCCCGTGGTCACCGCAATGGTTTTCTTGTCGCAAAGCATCGCTTTCCAGCTCTTGGACTGGTGGCGGTACGGATGTCTCTCGGCCGGGAAACGATACTCCTCGGCATCGCCGCCGATGTTGGAAAGCGCTCGAACGAAATCCTCGTCAAGAATGTGCAATTTGCTCGCGTGCTCCGCAAACGTCTCGTTCGCTGACTCCCAGGGGAATATCGTCTGGAATACTGGCTCGGCAAATAACGGTTCGTCCTTGGTTAACAGGCCGCGCAGACTTTCTTGTTCCACAGGGCGGCCCGGAGCCCACATGGAAACAAGCGTGTCTATCATGCGACGTTCGGCGTTTTTATAGAAACCGGCGTAGTTCATTGCGTTCCCCGCTTACTTGAGCATCTCTGCCAAAATGGTGTAATACGTGTACTTGTAGTGCATGCGATAGAAATTTATAATCATCCGACGCTGGATGCTTTCCGGCGTTGATTCCCACAAGCCGTCGTTCCAGCCCTGAGTGTACTCGTAAACGTACAAAGGGGCCCTAATCAGCGTTTCCTGATATGGCAACATCTGGATTGATTTGTCATAATACTCCCGCTTCAAAGGAAATTCTTGAACGGGCATATCCGAATTAATGTCCTTCCCCGTATTTTTCCCGATCGCACGACTTCTAAATTCGTTCACTTCGGCATTTGTCAGCCAATCGTTCTTTTTGTTGGAATGATTGCCGCAAAGGAATCTCGTCATCATTTCGGCAACATCTGCATCCAACGTCATTGTCATGATGTTTCGCAGTCCTGCATTGAGCTCTTCAAAGAACTTTATCTGTTCACGCGGCGAACAATCCTTTGTTGCCTCTTGGAATTGTTCGGACACAATCTCGGGCTGATTCCAGTGTATCGCCATTGCGCATTCTTGCTCTATTCTGAGTATCGCGGACGTCAGCGCATCCAATTTGTCGTCTTCGACAAGGCAAAACAGCAGCTTTGTCATCAATACGGGAGAAGATGCCGCCGCTGATATGGCTTTGAATGTCCTAAACGGCAAACGATACTTCTCCGCGATTTCGATATAAGACGAGATTTTTCCCCATGAATTCGCATCGGATACGCCTTGTTTCTCAAGAACTTCAGCCCACGCCCTGATGCTATCTTGCGCGACGCTTGTCTGCGCGGAATCATCATACAGGTATCCGCCAACAACACGATACCGCCGCGGAATCACGCGGTGCACGTCGTAGGCATCGGAAAAAACGACGTAGTCGCCGTCGTCTATATCTTGGGGCGGCACGAAGTGACCGCACTCCTGGCGTTCGAATTGCAACACCTCGGGAGAAAACTCATCAGTCGGCCCGGATAATCTACAGGCGAACAGGTTTCCGTCATGTTTTGCGAATGCATCTTCCAGTGCGCTTCGCAAATTGGAACCCCAAAACCCGGATGTGTGGACTCCCAGTGCGTTCTTCGAGCTAATCAACCTGCTCGCCCGGGTAAAATGACGCATTTGATAGGTCTTATCGCCGATGGCAAGTTCGACGGCTGCACTCTGGTCGAATGGATTCAGACCGTAGACGTTAAAAATTCTGTTGATCGAATCCTCGAAATTGCTCAACGGCGTCGTACCGTTCTTCACATTCTGATAAATATTGATGGGATGTTCATGGCCATGAACGTCTTTGTAGCCGATCCTAATGCTATATGGCTGGTCGCCGGCGCAAAGGATGCGGTACGAAGCGAACTCGTTGAACGACAATACCGCCCCATCTCGCACCAGCTCGTCTTCGTTCTTGACAAGGCACAAACCATTATACGGGCTGGGAATCGAAATTTTAAGTACAGGATTTCCGGGGTTGACAATCTCAAAACTGCAGGTCGACGGGAATTTTAGGGTATCCGGCGTTCTATTCACTTTCCAGGTCACGCAGCTATATGTTTTTTCTTCGAGTTCGTATCGAACATTTTCCTGCGCGATTGGCTTGACATTGCCCCAATTCGACTTGCATTTCACGCAGGCCGAAGTGGCTTTCGCCTCGGATGTTTCAAAGCCTAAATCGCCAATGAAATAGAAACGCTTTTCGTCGGAGCTTCCGTCTGGAAATTCGACCCTTATGCTGACGATGCCCGGCTTTATTGTGCGCCTATCGGAATAATCCAGCCAATCCTGCGCTCCCTTTTCGCGATAGAGAATTCGCGGTTTCGCGGTAACGCGCATTCCTTGCTCATCGTAAACGCTTATACAGAGATGCTTTGCCAACAGCGCGTAATTAGCCTTTTCAAGCCACGGCAAAAAGACGTCTTCGAATATAGCCGAGTATTTCGATGTTCTGTTCTGGAGCTCGATGACTTCGCCCGTTTGCGACTCGGTAAAAACAATGAACTGATTCTCGTCCATTGAGGGGCAAAGCGTCAATCGATATGACTCGCCGTTGAGCAATATGCTTTTCGCTGAGTCGCTCAGATTGGCGCTCCAGGCGGGAGTATGCAGAACTATGCATTCCGGAGAAGAATAGCCCTGCTGTTGAACATAAACGCCCTCTTTCTTTTGGAACAATTGCGGCGTCGACAAGTTCGGCGCACAATTATTAATGACGGATGGAAACAATTCGTCGCCATTGTCACAGAGCAATTTCACTTCGACAACGCTCTCGCCATTCCAGACAAATTCCTTGTTGTCGGAATTCAATCTTTTGTAGATAGCGCTTCTGCCTTCTTGTTCATCCGACTCAAGTCTGACCTTCTTGTATGTCGCGACATAGCTTTGCGACACGAAAAGATCGAACTGAAAGCACTCGTCTGGCTTCAGCCCATTGACCATCTCCGATCGTATAGTCTTGGCGCTCCCAAGAGAATAGCGAAAAACGCCTTTGCCGCCATCGACGCCGTCTTCGATCTTAAGCGCCCAATTAATCGTCAACGGATGCGTAATCGTCTGACGCCGCATACGATCGCGTTCCGTTTTCAGCATCGTCGTAAGGTCTTTCAATTCAATTGTAGACGTGTCGTACGGAAGCAAATCGTCGCGCTCCTCGACAATTGCGCGAACAATTTGAAGGCTTAGAGCATAGATATTCTCATCATGATACGATTTCGGAAGATAACGAATGCAGTTCAAGCTTTTGACGACATCGATGTCCTCCCAATCGACCGCCAATTGGGATAGTTCTCTTACCATCTGCTTGAGGAAATCCTTGAATTTATTGAAGCCTTGATTCTTCTGCTTGATGTAAGCCATCGGCAGGCCCCCTTGCAGCAGAAGTGTTCTGAAATAGAGGTTGTTGTTCTGGCGAATGACTGGGATATGCAACGAAGGCAGCGCAGCTTTCGCATATTGGAACAACGTCCCGGCCATGTCATGCGAAATGCCGGCATAAGCTGCTACACTATCCTTCGAAATCCAGCCTCCATCATATTTACGGCGCCATGACTCCGCATAGAAGAGTGCGAACTCCTTCCCATGATTTGCGAATTTGCCTTCGGAAATAGCCTTTTGAACAACTGCAGCCAGTTCCACATACTCGTCATCACGTACATTCATTTTCCACAAAGGAACGGGAGCGGCCGTCAAGCCGCGAGACTCCAGCAACTTATCGAAAAAAGCGCCCATCTATCTCCCCTTGCCAATCATATTGCGATTCCGCGGCTACACTGGAGAATCTAGCCAATGGTTGCATACGATTTGTCTGGATTATAGCTCCATAGACACTCCATTGCAAGTTCCGGCGCCTGCTCAATATGGGTATCCCGTAGCGGATATCGACGCCGCCCACTTTCCCAAAGTGCGCAGGATGAACCGGAACGTCTTCTCGCGCTCGGAGGCGGTCTTCAGCGCGCATTCCCAGATCACCAGGACATATTCCAGCCCGGCTCGGCCCAGAGCCGCTCGTGGTCCGCGTCGCGCAGGACATTGCGGCGGAACTTCGCATTCCAGAAGGCCCGATTCGACTTTGGCGTCGTTGCGTAAGGACAAAAGGAGTCGTGCGCTAGACGGCGTCCGCCGGCCTCCCAGCCGTGGCAGTGCCAGATTTGGGTGCCTGGGCGCGAGGAAGGTCTTACACCTGGGCGATGCGGGCCACCAATTCATTGGCCCATGCCACCGCCTCGTCGCAGGACGGCAGGACGTCCAGCCCGCTGGACGCGGCGGCGTAGAGGGAATCCCACCCCTCCCTCTTTTCGACCGTGGGCGGCCAGGGTTGGCGTCGTCTGTTGGCGAACAGCCTTTCGGCGATGCGCTTGACTTCGCGGGCGTCGACGGACGAGTGCGCGAAGATCAGCTGCAGGTCCACGAGGTCGTGCGCCCTCCCGCTTCCGGGCTCGCTGACGCCGTGGAGTTTTTGCGCCACCTGATGCGCCAGCGTCATCAGCGGTATCGGCTTCGGCTCTTCGAGACACAGCGCGCGGAAGATTTCCCGCACCTCGTCGGAGATGTATTCGTCGGCCTCGCGCGCGTCGCCGATTTCGTCGTATCCGACCTCCAGACGCACCGTGCACCAGGGCTGGCGCATGTACTTCAGCTTCACGTCGAACGGCAGCATCACGTACTGCGCGGGAACGTCCTTCGGCATGGCCGCCTTTCTCCCGACGACGTCTCCGGTGAAGCCCGACCATCCGGTCCGCAGACCCTCGGAAATCGACGCGACGAAGCTTTCGACGTCTCCTCCGCGCGCGGCGTCGAAGTCGACGGTCACGCGGGAAGCCTCGATTCCGTAGCGCAGGCGCAGCGCGCTTCCGCCCTTGACGACGCCGTTCGCCAGGAACTGCCCGACGACCGCGTTGGCGACGATCGAGCGAATCTCGACGTATCGCGCGTCGCCGCCGTAGAGCCGCATGATCGCCCGGTCCAGATTGACTCGGCTGCTAGGCCGCTTGTCCATCGAGTTCCCTCCTCAGCGCCCTGGCCTGTTTCCCGTCGACGAGTCCCTTGCGGAGGGCGGCGGCCACGGCTTCTTTCAGACGTTCGTCCATCACGACGCCCCGCGCCGCGAGAATCGCCTGCGCTACCGGCTGCATCGGCAGGCCTTCGTGCCATTCGGGTTCGTCGCACGGCGCGCGCTCCCTGATTTCGATGCCGCCTTCCGGATGCCGTCTGCACCTGTTCGGCGTGGCGACGTGGATCCGCGCCGGGTTCGTGGGGCAGAGCCCGTGCACGGCCAGCACGGAGGCGCCGTAGAGGTAGGCGCCGGGGCCGACCAGCGCGAGCGCGTCGGCGTAGGCGTCGAGCCCGTCGCGGGCGGGGGCGTATTGCGTCAGCTTGTAGACGCCGTAGCCCAGGCGCCGGAGCCTGCCCCGTCGCGCCAGCTTGACGAGCTCGACGGGAGGCACGCCTATCCGCCTTGCCTCCGCGGTGGTCACCAGCCCGTAGTTGCCGATGGCCTCGTCGAAAATCCTCTCGTAGCACGTCATGCCAATAGTATACCAAAAAAGGCATACTTTTGGCAAAGGCCGGGGCTAAAAAAGGGCTCCTTTTTCGGAGCCCTCTTTGTTTCTAAGACCTGAGACCTAGGACCTGATCACTGATCGATGTCGTGCAGGAAGAGACCCGAGCGGAGCTTGGGCTCGAACCAGGTGGACTTGGGGGGCATGATTTCGCCGGCGTCGGCGATGTCCATGAGCTCGACCGTGGAGACGGGGTGCATGGCGAAGGCCACGGAGCCGGGGACTTCGGCCACCCGCTTTTCCAGCTCGGGCAGGCCGCGGATGCCGCCGATGAAGTCGACGCGCCTGTCGGTGCGCGGGTCCTCGATGCCCAGCATGGGGCCCAGGACGTTCTTCTGCAGCAGCGACACGTCGAGGCGGTCCACCGGGCCGGCGTCCTTCCAGAGGGATTCGTTGAAGCGGATGCCGTACCACTTCTGCCCCAGGCGCATGGTCACCTGGCGGCACGAGGCGGGGGCCTGCGCGCCGGGCAGCTCGGCCACGTCGCCCACGGAGCGCAGCGCGGCGAGGAACTCCTCGGGGGTGCGGCCGTTGAGGTCGCGCACCCAGCGGTGGTAGCCCAGCACCTGCAGCTGGTCGTGCGGGAAGAGAATCGCCACGAACCAGGCGTACTCCTCGTTGCCGGTGTGGTTGGGGTTCTGCTCGGCGCAGCGCCTGGCCGTGAGGGCCCCCGCGGCGCTGCGGTGGTGGCCGTCGGCGATGTAGCTGCAGGGAATCTTCCCGATGCGTTCGGTGATGAGGGCCACCGTCTCGGGATCGTCGATGCGGTGGGCGACGTGCTCCACCCCGTCGGCGACGAAGGAGACCAGCGGCTTCCGCGCGGAGATCCTGTCGTAGAGCTCCTCGATCTCGCCGGAGCTGCGGTAGGTGAGGAACGCCGGGCCGGTGTTGACGCGGGTCGCCACCAGGTGGTTGATGCGGTCCTGCTCCTTGTCCTTGCGGGTCAGCTCGTGCTTCTTGATGCGGCCGGCGAAGTAGTCCTCCGCGGGCACGCAGGCCACCAGGCCGCGCTGCAGGTGGTCGCCCATGCGCTGCGTGTAGAGGTAGTAGGCCGGGCGCTCCTCGCGGACGTAGTCGCCCTTCGCCTTCATCTCCGCGAAGAGCTTCTTGGCGGCCTCGTAGACGCGCGGGTCGGTGGGCGAGGTGCCCTCGGGCAGCTGCGTTTCGGCGCGCTCCACCCGCATGAACGACTCGGGGTGCTCGGCCACGTAGACGCGGGCCTCGGCGCTGCTGATCACGTCGTAGGGCGGGCAGGAAATCTCGCCGGCGCGGGCCGGCTCGGGAATCCAGGGGCGGAAGGGACGGATGGAGGGCATGTGTCGGCTCCTTTGCGGGTTAAAGTCCGGAGGGCTGCATCGGGGGCCAGCGCTTGTTCTGGCTCGACATGTCGATGCTGTAGAAGGCGCGGTCGTAGCGGCCGTCGTAGGTGCCCAGCAGCTCCATCACGTGGCGGGCGATCCACTTCGAGAGCTTCAGGACCGTCAGCTTCTTGCGGAGGCGGCCCTGCTCGTCGCGGTTCAGGATGGTGCTGATCGTGTTCGTCGTCATGATCTCGTCCAGGAACGGCGAGTTCAGGTTCTCGCGCGCCTCGATCGAGGTGTGGAAGTGCGTCACGCCGAAGCAGACCTTGCCCGTGTGGCCCGCCTTCAGCGCCTCGGAGCACTGGATGATCGTCGTGCCCGTGCGGACCATGTCGTCCAGCACGATCACGTCGCGGCCGGCGATCTCGTCCACGCCGATCTCCGAGGACTCCGCCAGGCTCATCGTCACCGAGCGCTCGCCGGTGCGCTCCTTGCGCATCACGATCCGCTTCACGCCCGGCAGGTCCAGCGTCTTCTGCACCAGCTCCACGAAGGGGGTGGCGCCGGCGTCGGGGGCGCAGAGCACCAGGTTCGCGCCGTCCTTGCCCACCTGCACGATGTCGGAGCGCTTGATGTAGTCGGCGTAGACGTCGACGGGGATCAGGTTGTAGAACTGGCCGCCGAAGGTCTCCTTGAAGAGCGCCTGCACCTTGGCCGAGTGGTTGTGGACCGTCACCACCGCGTCCACGCCCGCCAGCTTCAGCAGGTCCGCGTAGAGGCGCGCCGTGAAGGGCTGCCCGTCGAACTTCTTCAGGTCCTTCTCGCTGCGGTCCTTCTCCAGCTCGCCGTTGCGGGTCGGGCCGCGGTCCTGCGCGCTGTAGAAGAGGTCCGGCTCCACCAGGATCACGCGGGCCGCGCCGTTGTCCTTGGCCGCGCGGGCCACGATCATCGTCCGCATCGCCAGCGCGTTGCGGGTGTAGCGCGCGTTGGTCGAGCTGGCGATCACCACCGTCTTGCCCTCCAGCGAGCGGCCGATGCGGTCCATCTCCGTCTCGGAGGAGATGAAGCGCGGGCAGAACTCGGTGTTGGCGTAGTCCTTCAGGTGGATCGTGTCGGAGACGTCGAGCGGCTGGCCCAGGTGGCGCGCCAGCTCGATGGCGAACGGGTTGTCGGAGATGTTGCTGACGACGACGAAGTTTTCGGGTGTCAAGGCGTGCCTTCCTTCTTCTTTATTCGACGACGACCTGCGGGGCGTTCCAGATGTCGCGGTTGTACTCGGCGATGGTGCGGTCGGTGCTGAACTTGCCCATGCGGGCCACGTTCAGGATCGACATCCTCGTCCACTTCGCCCGGTCGCGGTAGGTCTCCTCGACCTTCTGCTGCACGGCCAGGTAGTCGGCGAAGTCCGCCAGCACCATGTAGGGGTCCACGCCCAGCAGCGACTCCACGACCGGCTTGAAGGCGTCGGGCGTGGTGGGCGAGAAGAAGCCGGAGGAGACCAGGTCGATCACCTTGCGCAGCTCGGGGTTCGACTCGTAGACCTCCCAGGGGCGGTAGCCCTTCTTCTTGAGCGCCTCCACCTCCTCGACCGTCATGCCGAAGAGGAAGAAGTTCTCGGCGCCCACCTCCTCGCGGATCTCGACGTTGGCGCCGTCGAGCGTGCCGACGGTCAGCGCGCCGTTCAGCGCGAACTTCATGTTGCCGGTGCCCGAGGCCTCGGTGCCGGCGGTGGAGACCTGTTCGGAGAGGTCGCTCGCGGGGAAGACCTTCTCGGCCAGGCTGACGCGGTAGTTCACCAGGAAGACCAGCCGCAGCAGCCCCTTCGTGTCGGGGTCGGAGTTGATGGTCGAGCCCACGTAGTTGATCATCTTCACGATCTGCTTGGCCATCCAGTAGCCCGGGGCCGCCTTGCCGCCGATGACGATGGTCCGCGGCACCATCGTGCGGTCGCCCGCCTTGATGCGGTTGTAGAGGTGGATGGCGTGGAGCAGCGGCAGCAGCTGGCGCTTGTACTCGTGGATGCGCTTCACCTGCACGTCGAAGAGCGTGTCGGGGTCGATCTCGATCCCCTGCGTGTCGCGGATGATTCCCGCCAGACGGACCTTGGCGTCGCGCTTGGTCTGCTGCCAGGCCTTCTGGAAGGCCTTGTCGTCGGCCCACTTCTCCAGGCCGCGCAGCTGGTCCAGGTCGGCCGGCCACTTGTCGCCGATCTTGCCGGAGATCAGCTTCGAGAGCTGGGGGTTGGCCTTCAGCAGCCAGCGGCGGGGGGTGACGCCGTTCGTCTTGTTGTTGAACTTCTCGGGCCAGAGCTCGTAGAAGTCCTTGAAGAGCGAGCTCTTCAGCAGCTCGGAGTGGAGAGCGGCCACGCCGTTCACCGCGTGCGAGCCGACGATGCAGAGGTAGGCCATCCGCACCATCTTCTCGCCGCCCTCCTCGATGAGGGACATGCGGCGCAGGCGGTCCACGTCGCCGGGCCAGCGGAGGCTCACCTGGCGGAGGAACTGCGCGTTGATCTCGTAGATGATCTCGAGGTGGCGGGGCAGCAGGTGCTCGAAGAGCGAGACCGACCAGCGCTCCAGCGCCTCGGGCATGAGGGTGTGGTTCGTGTAGGCGAAGACGCGGGTCGTGATGTCCCAGGCGCGGTCCCACTCCATCCCCTCGTCGTCCACGAGGATGCGCATCAGCTCGGGGATCGCCACCGCGGGGTGCGTGTCGTTGAGCTGGAAGGCGACCTTGTCGGGGAGGAGCGCGAAGTTCTTGCCGTTGTTCTTCTCGAAGGCGCGCAGGGCGTCGTGCAGCGCGGCGCAGCAGAGGAAGTACTGCTGCTTGAGGCGGAGCTCCTTGCCGTTGGCCGACTTGTCGTTGGGGTAGAGCACCTTGGAGATGCTCTCGTCGAGCGAGGTCTCGGCCAGGGCGCGCAGGTAGTCGCCGTTGTTGAAGTACTCCAGGCCGAACTCGTCGGCGGAGCGGGCCGACCAGAGGCGCAGCGTGTTGACGGTGCCGTTGCGGTAGCCGGGCACGGGGGTGCTGTAGGGGACGGCCATCACGTGGTCGCGGGTCACCCACTGGCGGCGGACGCGGCCGCCTGGCTCGCGGTACTCCTCGACGTGGCCCTTGAAGGGGACCAGGACCATGTCGCGCATGCGCATCACTTCCCAGGGGTTGGGGCGGCGCAGCCAGTTGTCGGGGCGCTCCACCTGCTCGCCGTTCACGATGGTCTGGTTGAACATGCCGTATTCGTAGCGGATGCCCATGCCGGTGGCCGGGATGCGGAGCGTGGCCATGGAGTCGATGAAGCAGGCGGCCAGGCGGCCCAGGCCGCCGTTGCCCAGCCCCGCGTCCTCCTCGGCCTCGCGCAGCTCCTCGAGCGAGATGCCCAGCTCGGAGAGCGCCTTGGCGGCCTCGGCCTCCAGGTCGAGCGCGAGCATGGCGTTGCCCAGCGTGCGGCCCATGAGGAACTCGAGCGAGAGGTAGTAGACCTTCTTCACGTCCTGGTGGCGGTAGGTCTCCTGCGTGCGGACCCAGCGCTCGGTCATGCGGTCGCGGACGGCGTAGGCCAGGGCCAGGTAGCGCTCGTACTGCGTGGCGCCGTCGGGGTTGGCGATGGCCAGCGTGAGGCGCAGGTGGCGGTTGAAGGCGTCGCGCAGGTCGCCCAGCTGTTCCCGGGTGATCTCCGGCAGGCGGCCGGCTTCGGCGGCGGCGGCGCGGGGCGCGCGGGCGGAAGTGCTCTTCTTGGCGGGCATGCTATTTCTCCTGTGCCTTGGTGTTCTTGGTTTCCGCCGCGGGCGCGGGGGCCAGCAGCTTGCGGAAGGCCTTCTCGTCGTTCAGAAGGCGGAGGGCGGCCTGCACCTGGCGGTCGCTCTTGAGGGCGTAGGCGGTCCGGGCCTTTTCGCCCAGGAACGCGCCGATCAGCTCGCGCTTGATCCCCTCGCGGAGGAAGTCGGCGTCGCGGGCCAGCGAGGCCTTGTCGCGTTCGTCGAGCGCGGCGCGGAGCTTGGCCAGCGACTCCTTCAGCTGGGGGCGGGCGGCGATCGAGTCGCGCTCCCAGGAGAGTTCGCGGGCGAGCACCTCCTCGAAGTAGTCGAGCGAGCTTTCGGAAAGGGTCTTGCTCTTCGCGAAGGCGGTGTCGGCGGCCACGAACTCGCGGAAGGCCTTCACCACGTCGTCGGGCACCTTCCAGTTCTCGTTGATCCGCACCTTGCGCTTCTCCAGCTCGGGGCGGTAGTGGACCGCGAACTTGAAGAACATCGTGTGGCGCTCCAGCAGGAGCTGCATGGCGTTGATCGTGTCGGACTCCACCACCACGTCGGGGACGATGCCGCCGCCGCCGGTGGTCTCGCGGCCCGCGGCGGTGCGGAAGAGCTGCTTGTCCGCCTTGGCGGTGTCGGCCTTCGCGGAGTCGGCGGGCGTTTCGTCCTCCTCCTCGTCGTCGGCTCGGCCGCGGCCGCGCACGCCGTTCTCGGGCCGGTTGATGCAGCGGCCCATCGGCAGGTAGTAGAAGGCGGTGGTCAGCTTGAGCGCGAACCCGTCGTTGTCGAGCGGGAAGATGGTCTGCACGGAGCCCTTGCCGAAGGTGGTGTCGCCCATCACCACGGCGCGGTCCCAGTCCTGCAGCGCGCCCGAGACGATCTCGGCGGCGGAGGCGGAGCCGGCGTTGACCAGCACGACCATCGGGACGTCCTTGTCGAGCCGCGGGGCGGCCTCGCTGCGCGACTCGGTCTGCTCGGTCCGTCCGCGCGTGGAGACGATCAGGCTCCCCTCCTCGAGGAAGAGCGAGCTGACCTCCACGGCCTGCTCGAGCAGCCCGCCGGGGTTGTGGCGCAGGTCGAGCACGAGCTTCTTCATCCCCTTGCCCTTCAGCTCCTCGATGGCGGCGGCGAGGTCCTCGGCGGTCTTCTTGGCGAAGGTGATCACCTTCACGTAGCCGGTCTCCTTGTCGAGCATGCCGAAGTAGGGGACGCTGTGGATCTGGATGCGGTCGCGGGTCAGCCTGACCTTCATGGTCTCGGGCATCCCCTCGCGGGCGATCTCCAGCTCGACCTCGGTGCCCACCTTGCCGCGCAGCTTCTCCACCGCGCCGTCGGCCGTGATGCCCTTGGTGGACTTGCCGTCGATGGAGAGGATGCGGTCGCCGGCCTGGAGCCCCGCGCGGGAGGCGGGGGTCCCCTCGAGGGGCGAGATGATGGTCAGCACGCGGTCGCGGATGGCGATGGTGATCCCCAGGCCGCCGAACTCCCCGTCGGTGCTCACCTTGAGGTCGCTGTAGTCCTTGGGGGCGAAGACGGCCGTGTGGGGGTCGAGCACCCCGCGCAGCCCGTCGATGGCGGCGTCGGTCATGTCGCGCGAGCCGATCTCCTCCACGTAGCGGCGGTCGATCTCGAGCAGGACGCGGTTCAGGCGCGAAACGTCGTGGTAGAAGTCGCCGTTGGTCGCCGAAAGGGCGGCGGAGGAGGCGAGAAGGAGCAGGCCCAGCAGGGGGCGGAGCCGGAAAGGCGGAACATGCCGGAAAACCATGAAAACCCCTAGGTTCGAACGGAACCGAAAGATAGATAATAGGCCGAAAGGACACTTTGCGTGCGAATTTTGCCCCGCGGACGGGAAAATCGCCCTGTTGGCTAGATTTGGGGGTATCTTGCCGATATGCGACGCTATCTGACGATTCACGGCCATTTCTACCAGCCTCCCCGCGAAGACCCCTGGACGGGGCGCATCGAGGCGCAGCCCTCCGCCTGGCCCTCCAGCGACTGGAACGCCCGCATCTACGGCGAGTGCTACGGGCCCAACGCCTGGTCGCGCGTGCTGAACGACCGCGGCCAGATCGAGGAGATCGTCGACAACTACGAGTACTTCAGCTTCAACATCGGCCCCACGCTGATGAGCTGGATCCGCTCCTTCGAGCCCGCCGCCTACGCCCGCATCCGCGAGGCCGACCGCCGGAGCGTGGAGCGCCTGGGCCACGGGAACGCCATCGCCCAGGTCTACAACCACATGATCATGCCGCTGGCCTCGCCCCAGGACCGCGTCACCCAGCTCAAGTGGGGGATCGCGGACTTCGAGGAGCACTTCGGGCGCCGTCCCGAGGCGGTCTGGCTGGCCGAGACGGCCATCAACATGGAGGTGGTGGCCGACCTGGTCCGCGAGGGGGTCAAGTTCGTCATCCTGGCCCCGGGCCAGGCCGCCCGCGTCCGCCCGCTGGTCGAGGAGGGGCAGCTTCCGGCCTGGACCGACGTCAACCCCGGGACGCTCGACACCACCAAGCCCTACCGCGTCTTCCCGCGCGACGTGCACGGCCAGCCGCTCTGCGAGGGGCACCTGGACGTCTTCTTCTACAACGGCTCCCTCTCCAGCGCGGTGAGCTTCGAGCACCTGCTGCGCGACGCCGGGACCTTCGCCGACCGCATCGAGGGGAGCTTCCGCGGCGGCGACGGGGCCGAGCTCTGCAGCGTGGTCACCGACGGCGAGTCCTACGGCCACCACGAGCCCTTCGGCGACATGTGCGCCGCCTACCTCTTCACCCGCGAGCTGCCCCGGCGCGGAATCGAGCCGGTCAACTTCGGCTGGTACCTGGAGCACTTCCCCCCGAAGGACGAGGTGGAGCTGGCCAACGCCTTCGGCGAAGGCTCCGCCTGGTCGTGCGCCCACGGCGTGGGCCGCTGGTGCCGCGACTGCGGATGCCAGACCGGCGCCGCCGAGGGGTGGAACCAGAAGTGGCGCGCCCCGCTGCGCGACGCCCTGAACGCCCTCAAGGAGGGGCTCGACGCGATCTTCCTGCGCGACGTCCCGCTTCTCTCCGCCACCGACCCGTGGGAGCTGCGGAACGCCTACGTGGAGGTGCTGCTCGACGAGATCTTCCCCGAGCGGCTGGCCTCCTCCTCGGCGGCCTTCCTCGCGAAGCACCTGAAGAAGGGGCTCGACCCCGAGCGCGAGGGGGTGGCCCTGCTGCGCCTGCTGGAGAGCCAGAAGTACGCCATGTACTCCTTCACCAGCTGCGGCTGGTTCTTCAACGACATCGAGGGGATCGAGCCGGTGCAGAACCTGCGCTACGCCCAGCGCGCGATCGAGATGGTGGAGAGCCCCGAGGAGCGCGCCGCGCTCTCCGGGAAGTTCCGCTCCATCCTGCGCGAGGCCCGCTCCAACGCCCACGGGCTCACCGGCGAGGAGGTCTTCGACCGGATGGCGCTCCCCTCCATGCCCGCCAGCTGGCGCCTGGCCGCCGCGATGCTGCTCGACCCCG
>JAEEGL012663312.1_pt1 | contig 28596 bp, 21 predicted proteins | sample 9134231 | NCBI WGS metagenome assembly JAEEGL01 (sample SAMN16246548, study PRJNA631951) | gut metagenome | biome: gut microbiome; feature: rumen; material: fiber-attached | host: Bos | place: Iran: Karaj | collected 2018-10 | reverse complement strand
CGTGATGGCAAGGTTACAAAGGAAGATCTTGATAAGTGCAGCACATGTGATATGTGTGCAACAGTAAACAACGGACTTTCAGCTGCATCTATGGAACAGCTTAAGGATAAGACAGGTGAAGAGATCGTTGATGCAGATATCGCAGCACAGATGAAGAAATGATACTAATTATTTACGAGGAAAGAAGGTAAATTAAAATGAAAATTGCAGTAGCTGGTACAGGTTATGTAGGCTTGTCAATTGCAACACTTCTGGCACAGCACCATGAGGTACACGCTGTTGACGTAATTCCTGAGAAGGTTGAGAAAATCAACAAGAAGATTTCTCCTATTCAGGACGAGTATATTGAGAAGTACCTTGCTGAGAAAGAGCTTAATCTTGTAGCAACACTTGATGCTGAAGAGGCATACACAGATGCTGAGTTCGTTGTTATCGCAGCTCCTACAAACTACGATTCCAAGACACAGTACTTTGATACTTCAGCAGTTGAGACAGTTATTGAGCTTGTTATGAAATACAATCCAAACGCAATAATGGTTATCAAGTCAACAATCCCTGTTGGATTTACAAAGTCTGTTAGAGCAAAGTATAACTCTAAGAACATCATTTTCAGCCCTGAGTTCCTTAGAGAGTCAAAGGCTCTTTACGATAACCTTTATCCATCAAGAATCATCATCGGTACAGATCTTGAGGATGAGAGACTTGTTAAGGCTGCTCATACTTTTGCAGAGCTTCTTCAGGAAGGCGCAATTAAGGAAAATATCGATACTCTGTTCATGGGATTCACAGAGGCTGAGGCTGTTAAGCTTTTCGCCAACACATACCTTGCACTTAGAGTATCTTACTTCAACGAGCTTGATACATATGCTGAGCTCAAGGGACTTAATACTGCTGATATCATCAACGGTGTTTGTCTTTATCCAAGAATCGGTACACATTACAACAACCCTAGCTTTGGTTATGGCGGATATTGCCTGCCTAAGGATACTAAGCAGCTTCTTGCTAACTTCCAGGATGTTCCTGAGGATCTTATCAGAGCTATCGTTGATAGTAATAGAACAAGAAAAGATCATATCGCTGACAGAGTTCTTGAGAAGGCCGGATATTACACAGCAAGTTCTATGTGGAATGCTGCTAAGGAGCGCCCTCTTACAGTTGGCGTATACAGACTGACAATGAAGAGCAACAGTGATAACTTCAGACAGTCAAGCATCCAGGGCGTTATGAAGCGTCTTAAGGCTAAGGGTGCTACAGTTATTATTTATGAGCCAACTCTTCCTGACGGAGAAACTTTCTTTGGCTCTCTTGTAATCAATGATCTTGAGCGTTTTAAAAGCAGCTGTGATTCAATCATAGCAAATCGTTATGATAGTTGCCTTGATGATGTAGAAGATAAGGTTTACACAAGAGATCTTTTCAGAAGGGATTAATTAGTACTATTCAATTGTATTTGGGGCAAAGGCTGAAAGGCTGTTATTCTGACTTTTCGCCTTTGCCTTTTTGCACATATGATAGATGCCTTGGGTAAGTTGAGCTGTTTTATGTTTGGGAGAACAGATTTATAATGAGCAACGTGTTTTTCATAGCATTTACTATAGCATTGACAGTGGCGAATTTTTATTGTTTTTTTAGGAAAAAATATCTATATCTTTTTATTCCGTGTATGTTGTTTTTGCCTAATTACTATGCGCTGGAAATATCTGGTTCTTTTCCTTTGATTACAGCGACAAGGATAATGTTTTGCTACTTTTATATTTATGCATTAATCAATAAGAGAAGAAAACTTAGTCTTAAGACCCTTGAATTAAAAAAAATGCCCAAAGAGTGCTGGCTTCTTTGCGGATATTTTTTCTTGAGGATAGTGTCTAATTTGTACTATGTTACTACTTATTCTCAAGCAATAAAGACGATTTTTGCAATTATCTTTGAACAATTGTTGCTGATTATCGCAGTATATCTTCTGGCCCCATCCAAGAAAGAGATCAACACTCTTATTAAGATAATTGTATGGACTGCGACAGTAATGTTTATAGTTGGTATCATTGAAAGCATTTTTTCGGTAAGACCTTTTGATGCCTTATACACATCTTCAAGAATGATGATAAATATGCAATACATAAGACTGGGACTACTTAGAGCAACAACTACATTGGTGGCGCCTGCGGTATATGGGAATATGTGTATTTGGATGTTGCCACTTATCTTTTATCTCTATGAAACGACTCGGTCAAAAATATATCTTGTGGTAGCCGGACTTGATGTTTTAGCTATTATTCATTCGGGCAGCAGATCAGATATGTTTTTTTTGATTGCTGTTTTAGCACTATATGTGGTAATTGTGCTGAAGAATAGAGAGAATATAATTCGATTCTCTAAAAATGCTGTAGTTGTAGCGGGATTTTTGCTTCTATTTATGTGCAGCACCAGTTTTGTAAATGAAAATTTGCGGTATTTTTATACTGGAAATTTAAAGTCTGTTTTGAATGAAATTGGCTTTGACTTCGATTTAAATGAAGGGGCTCCTCCTGGCACAAAAGGATTTGGTACTAATCCGGATGGAACTACTTCGCGTCTTCGTCAGCTAACCGGAATATATTACACCGCGACGGTCAATCCGTTATTTGGGTTGGGATCGGCTGCTCAGAGGCGAGGAGATGTCAAGTATGCATGGAAAGGGGTACATGGGATAAAGTTTTGCCCGGGATATGCATATGATCTTGGCTTGGTGGAAATATTTTGTGATGAAGGGCTGATAGGTTTATTAGGAATATGCTCTTTGATTCTATTTATGATAATTAGGGCTAAGGGGAAAAAGTATGCTAAGCTGGCTATTGCCTGTTATCTGCTTACTACTTTAAGCACCGGGAATATGTATTATTTCTTATTTGTGTATATGATAATTTTTTCACTGAACAATTACTTTGAAAAAGAGAATGAAAAATGCATAAATAACCCGGAAATATGATATGCTATTTGTGGTATATGTCGATTGAAAAAACGTAACTAAAGTTGTATAATTTCGCGGAGTTAATGACTTGGGGTTAAAAAGAACCATAACAACATGTGGAGCGCAGATGAGAATACTAATTGTTCGACCTTATCCTGAAAAAATTAATATTGATAGTTATAATGTTCAAGAAATCGGATTAGCTAAAGCTATTGTTAATAAAGGACATGAATGTGGAATTGTGTTTTTTGATAATTCTGCGAAGAGCTATGTGCAGAAAATTGCTTTAGAAAATGGAAAAGAAATAATTATTTATTGGCAGAATGGCGTCAATATTATTAAAAATGGTTGGCTTTCTGGACTCAATAGCATAATTGATCATTATGACATTATTCAGGTACATGAATATGATCAGCTCTACAGTTGGTATATGTATAGCTTTTCTAAAAAGCCGGTTGTTGTATACCATGGTCCATATTATGATTCGTTTAACAAAAAGTATAATCTCAAGACTTCAGTTTTTGACAAGATTTTCTTGAATCGTTCTAATATGAATAAAGCGCGGATTTTGACTAAGAGCAAGCTTGCTGAGCAATATCTCAGGGAGAAGGGCTTTAAGAATGTGCAAACGGTTGGAGTAGGACTTGATGAATCCAAACTTGTTCAAACCGAAATGAACGATACTGTAAAAGATGTTTTGGATAAGGTGGCAGGAACAGAGAGCTTTTTATATGTTGGAAAGATTGAGGAAAGAAGAAATATTCTTTTCCTTTTGGATGTTTTTAGCCATGTAGTCAAGCAGAACGAATGTAAACTTATCCTTGTAGGTAATGGACAGGAGGCTTACAAGAATAAGGTCAAAGAGAAGATTTCTGCTTTAAATCTGGACGATTCAATAATTTGGATTGAAAAGCTAAAGCAGGATCAGCTTTCAAATCTGTATAAGAACTGTAAGTACTTCTTGTTCCCGACAAATTACGATATTTTCGGAATGGTTCTCCTTGAAGCTATGTACTATGGAATGACTGTATTCTCCAGTAAAAATGGAGGTAGTAGTACCTTGATTAAAGACGGCTTCAATGGAATTGAAATAGAATCTTTTGATAAAGATCTTTGGATCAAACGTATCACTGAAGTATTAGAAAATGAAGATAGACAGACCATGGGATTAAATGCTTCAAATACCATCAAAAATGAGTTCTTGTGGTCGGCATTGGCAGATAATTTCATTGAGTTTTATCAAAAAAGTTTAGAAGGAAGAATGTAAGTACCATGAAAAAAGTTTTATTTGTTATGGGTTCACTATATAACGGAGGAGCTGAGAAAAGCCTGGTTAATCTTTTAAACGAATTTCCAAAAGACAAGTATGTTGTAGATCTTTTGCTTTTCAAACCGCAGGGAATGTTTTTGAAGCAAGTTCCGTCTGACGTTAATTTATTAAAGACACCTACTGCTTTAGAAAAGCTTTTTGGAGATATAAAAAAGGCCGGAGTATATTCTGTTACAAAGTTTTTGGGAACAACTATTTCAAATAGAAAATCAAATGACCAAAAGCTGAATGAATATTACAGATGGCGTGATTTTTACTCAAAGAAGATTGAAATGCTGGATGGAGAATATGATGTTGCTTTGGCATATACTTCCGGAAATGTAATGTATTATACTGCTGAAAAAGTGAACGCAAAAAAGAAGTATGTGTGGGTACACAATGATTTTCTGGAAGCCGGATATCCAAAGGATATCTATGAGAAGTACTATAAAGACTTTGATGGAATAGTATCCATTTCTGATAAGTGTGTAAAAATAATAGATGATTTATATCCACAATACTCCAATAAGACTCACATGATTGAGAATATAACATCATCAAAAGTTGTTTGGAATCGCGCATCCGAGTTTGTTCCTGAAGAATATCAGGGAGCCGAAAATTATATCGTGTCGATAGGGCGATTAGACACTCAGAAGGGGTTTGATTTTGCTATTGATGCTGCTGCGATTTTGAGAGATAAGGGAATAAGTTTTAAATGGTTTGTTCTTGGAACCGGCCCTAAGGAAGCTGAGCTTAAGAATCAGATTTCTGATAGAGGACTGACTGAGAACTTTATTCTTTTAGGAGCAAAAGAAAATCCTTATCCATATATTAAAAACGCTTCTGTTTTTGTGCAGTCTTCAAGGTATGAAGGCAAGTCAGTAGTTATTGATGAAGCTAAGATTCTGGCTGCACCACTTGTGGTTACTAATTATCCGACTGTTAACGATCAGATACAGGCAGATAAAGAAGGACTTATCGTTGAAATGACACCTCAAGGAATAGCTGACGGTGTTATTAAAATGATAGAGGACGCTAGTTATAGAGAAAAGTTGGTTGGCTATCTTGGGAACAATGAGTATGGCAATCAAAGTGAGATAGACAAGTATTTAGAGCTTATTGAGAGCTGAATAAATATTAGATTATTTGTATAGAGTAATGTTTTTGCTAGTTGTAAGGAGATAGGAAATGAACGAGCCGTTAGTTTCGGTTATTGTTACTACATATAACGGTAGTGATAGTATTGGCAGAGCAGTTGAGAGTGTAAAAAAGCAAACATATAAAAACATAGAGATTATTGTTGTTGATGATAATGGTATCGGAACAGAAGAACAGATTGCAACAGAAAAGATAGTTCGTCAATTTAGTGATGTCACATATATCCCTCACCAAGAAAATAAGAATGGTTCTGCAGCAAGGAATACCGGTGCAGCAGCAGCCAAGGGTGAGTTGTTTTGCTTTTTGGATGATGATGATGAGTTTATGGAGAACAAAGTTGCTCTCCAAGTAGCGAAGTTTAATGAATTAGGCGATGATTATGCGATAGTCTACTGTTCATATATTAACATTAACCAGAACGGCGTAAAAAAGACATTCGTTGCTGATAAGAGAGGCGACATTCTCATCTATTCTTTATTGGATCAGATAAAAGTCGCAACAAGCCTTTTTATGATTAGAAGAACTGCATTTGAGGATATGCATGGATTTGATGAGTCATTTAGGCGCCATCAGGATTGGGAATTTGTTGCAAGAGTCAGCAACAAGTATAAGGCGGATTTTGTTCCTGATATATGTGTTGTTAAGCATTCTATCTCAAGAAACAGCGCTAAGAATCTCATGATGATGGAGAAGTATCGTAACCATTATCTGAACAAGTTAAAACCTATAATTGACAACACTGATAGAAGCAAAGAAATTTACTGCTATCATTATTTATGTTTTGTGAAGGAATATGTTAAAAAAGGTCAGATAGGGAAGTTTTTCGAATATCTTGTTAAATCAAAAGCACCATTGTTATATACAAAAATGTTTTTGGGAAGCGTTTTGAAAAGCTGCACTAAGTGATAAAGGAGCTAAATTACGTGAAAATCGGAATACTAACATATCATCATGCATGCAATTATGGCGCATATTTACAGGCTTGTGCGTTGTGCAGCCGTTTAAATCAGGAACCGGACATTGATGCAGAGATTATCGACTACAGAATGGTAAAAGAAGTCGATTTCTATTCAAAAAAGTATTGGCCAATAAAAAGACGACTCCTCCATTTCAAAGAGTATAAATTCACAATGGCAGTATACAAGGCTTTTGAGCGCGCAACCTGGAATACAGGAATAGCTAGAAAATCAAAGGACTCGATGGTAACTGATGATCAGGCTGGCTTTAAGAATTTTGTAAATAACAAATATGATATCATTGTTGCCGGTAGTGATGAGATATGGAATACAAAGTCTTTCAGAGGATTTCCTTCACCATATTGGTTACCGGAAGAATTAGGTGCAGTTAAGTTTTCGTATGCTGCATCATCAAGAGTTGATTTTTCAAAAATGACACAGGAACAGAAGGATAAAGTTTCTGAACTGTTAAATGATTTTAAATTTGTCGGCGTACGTGATGATATTACATATCAGCAGGTAAGTAGTCTGATAGGCGAAAAAAATGTCTTTATGTGCTGCGATCCATCATTTTTATATGATTTTGATGTTGCGGATACTATTCCATCCAAGATAACAAATCAAAATGGATTTGACCGAAATAAGAAGAGCGTGTTTATTATGACAGAAAGTGATGCGCTTGCTGACAAAATAGTTAGCATTACCAAGGGGAGATACAATCTGATATCGGTTTATCATTGGCATAAAGGATGTATTAATGTGGCTGATCTGGATCCGGAAGAATGGCTGCAGGCGATAAATTCGGTTGATTTGGTATTGGCATCGTATTTCCATGCAATTTGCTTTGCAATTATGAGAAGAAAGCCGTTTTTGGCATTGGAGACTCCGGGGAAATCATCAAAACTTAAGGATTTGCTTGCGAATTCATGCTTTGAGGATAATCTTATAAAAGATGCTATTAGTAAAATGGATGAGAGTGTAATAGAAAATACCATTTCTTCAAAAAAAGAAATAACAGATTATGATGAATTCATTGGGGCAAAGAGGAGTACATTTAATAAATTTGTCGAAGCAATAAAAGGTACCCAAACTATATAGAAACTGTTGAATTGTGATTAAAGGAATGAATAGATGTATATTAGGATTAATGACCGATTTTTGACTAGATGCATTATTGTGATTCTTTTGCTGTGTACTATGTTGCCAGGTTTGGTTCCGGCTGCCTTTTTTTATACCATGGCTAGAGTTGGATTGGCTTTATCGGTTGCACTTATATTGTATAACAGTCGAAAATTTATAAGCTGGAGAGTTATTCCGGCTATAATTCTTTATATTATATTTTGCTACAACAACTTGTATCTTCAAAGCGGAAGTATTTTATTTCATGCTTTCACTATATCCATTGCTGTTCTGTTGGTCTCAGCGGTATCTACTTCCGATTGGATAGACATGTTTTTGAAAGGGGCTACTATCCTTGGAATGATGCATGCTGTTAGTACAATAGTTTTAAGGTTTACCCCAGGTATATATTTAGGTGTAATTGCTCCAATGTATAGGAGCTCTTATTCAAAACTTGTCAGTTGGTATTCACAGGGCTGTATGCCAGGATTGGCGTCACATTATACATTGAATGGAATATATCTTACGATTGGGCTATTTGCTAGTACAGCTCTTGCAATCAAATATATGGACTTGTATAAGATCAAGGGCTTTATCATTCCTATGGTATTTATTTTAGCTTTGCTTTTGACAGGAAAGAGAGCACATTTATTTTTTGCGCTCATTGTATTGTATGCTCTTTATTACCTTTACCTTTCATATGATAAGAGGACAAGGGCATTGAAGATGATAGGAATAGCTCTTGTTGTATTATTTGTGGGTATAGTTATTATCCTTTATGTGCCTAGTTTATCAACGGCTTTCACTAGAATGCAGGACTCTTTGGAGGAAGGCGATATTACTAATACACGTACTACCTTCTGGGCATTGGCGCTGATGTTATTTAGAGAGCATCCTTTCAAGGGAATAGGTTGGGGACAGTTCTTGACATACAGTGAGTCTCTTCTTGGATATAGGGCAAATGTGCATAATAATTTCTTCCAGCTACTGTGTGAAACCGGAGTAATAGGTTTTCTGGTATACGTGGGGTGGGTAATTTTTTATTTGGTGAGGACTATTTGGATTTTTACTAAAATAAGAGTGGCTTCAAATGACAATGAAAAGATAGTGAATATAGCATTTTGCTTTGCATTCCAGCTATTTTTCCTTATGTACTTTTTTACAGGAAACCCTTTGTATGATAAGGAAACATTTATCCCATATTTCCTGTCTTGCGTAATTACGAATTATGAATTTAGAAAATTGAAAGAGGATAGTATTTAATGAACCGTGAAAAAGAATTGGTAAAGAATACGATTGTTTTGGCATTAGGAAGATTTTTGCCCAAAATAGTTGCATTAGTTACCTTACCTATTGTTACATCTAAACTGTCTAAGGCAGAATATGGTAACTATGATCTGATTTTAACGTTGAGTATGCTCCTGCTACCGATTGCTACCCTTCAGATTCAATCAGCTGCTTTCAGGTATTTGATTGAATGTAGAAACAACAAACCTGAATCAAGCAAGATAATTACAAACATATTATCGGTTACGGCTACCATATTTATTATTATTGCAGCTATATTCATGATTTTTGTTCAGAAAATTGATGTTGTACTTAGGGCAGCGATTGTAGCTTATTTCTTTGGCGATCTTATGTATAATACAATATCACAGATTGCCAGAGGATTGGGAAATAATAAGATTTATTCAATTAGTGCAATCCTTCTTTCGATAGTTAACGGCATAGGTGTTGTGACATTAGTTCAGGTTTTGCAGTTAAAGCTTATTGGCGTGATGATATCTCTGGCGTTAGCTCATCTTGCAGCTGTAGTCTATATGTCTTGTAAGATTAATCTTGGTCAATATATTGATTTAGGATTGTTTGACAAGAAAAAGATTATCAATATGATTAGCTATTCCTGGCCAATGATACCGAATAATCTTTCTAACTGGGTTTTGAAACTATCTGACCGTTTAGTTATTACCACATTTTTGGGTGTTCAAGCAAATGCTGAATATGCAGTAGCTAATAAAATCCCAAATCTGTTATCAATTGCCCAGGCAGTATTTGTTATGGCTTGGCAGGAAAATGCTTCCGTATCGGTTGGAGATAAGGATGTAGAAACATATTATTCAAATATGTTCGACAAAATATTCTCTTTGATGGTTGGTATGACCGGTTTACTGATTGCATGCACACCACTGATGTTTATTTTGCTCATCAGAGGTGATTATGATAATGCATATATTCAAATGCCAATACTGATACTTGGAATGTTTTTCTTTTGCATGTCAGCTTTTCAGGGTGGAATATATATCGCACATAAGGAAACCAAAAGTGTTGGAATGACTACTGTTGCTGCTGCAATTGTTAACCTTGTTATAGATTTATTGTTTGTAAATATTATAGGAATTACTGCGGGATCTGTATCATCTTTGGTTGCATATTTTGTTTTATATGTATATCGAATGGTGGATGTAAAGAGAATTCAGCCAATAAGATATAATATAAAAAAGCAGATAGTTTTGATATTGTGTTTGGTTGTTATGTTGTTTATTTGTTCCATTAGAGTGTTGTATACAGATATAATAAATGTTGCGTTAGCAGTTATTCTTTTTGTGGTTGTAAACAGAAAATTTATTGAAGAGACATTTACGAAAATAAAAAATAAAGTTAAGAAATAATGGAGATATACAATGATTTCAAGTAAAGCCGATTTGGAATTCTATTTGGCTGAAGATAAAAAGGCACTGGCTAGAAAGCGAAAACGTCCAATAAGAGATGATTTGATATGGAGATTTGAGATTGCGTTAAGAAAGTATGAGTATTATTCGAACGTAAAAAATGCTCCTATTTCAGTTTTGAATCCTATTTTAAAGAGATTCTGGAGGCGCAGATGGAATAATATAGGACTGAAATGTGGATATACTATTCCTCGAAATTGTTTTGGCGCTGGTTTGTCCATTGCACATATAGGAACTATCGTTGTCAATTCTGCCGTGAGAGTTGGTAATAATTGTAGAATTCATGTATGTACGAACATTGGAACTGCAGCTGGTGGGAGTGCCGATTGCCCTGTGATAGGTGATAACTGCTATATTGGACCTGGGGCAAAGATTTTTGGATCGATCAGAATTGGAAATGGTGTTGCTATTGGAGCGAATTCAGTAGTAAACCATAGTTTTGATGAGGATGACATAACTATTGCAGGAGTTCCGGCAAGAATTATTTCTAATAAGGGGACTAAGGCCTTTTCAAAGTGATAATATAATAAGGAGGTTGTGTTTGTAATAAAAAATCAACGCTACCTTTTTGATTAAGAAGAATTATTATTGATAAAAAAGTGGCGTCACACTAGTTATGATAGTGCGACGCCACTTTTTTACTTATTGAGGGTTTGGTTAACTAGTGAAGCTTGGATTACAAGAACAACATCTGGATTGAATTCCTCAATACATGTTACAATGCTGCCATTGAAATTACCATTACTAGGACGAGTGTCAAGTAATATCATTTCAGAACAGGATGATGCTAAATAAGGAGCTACTGCAATTGCAAACGAATCTTTGATGACCAGAATTTTGGGACCGTTTGGATTGTTATAATTTGTGATTTTCTCGTAAGGTTGGTTTCCATATAATACTTTACCGTAAGCGGACCCTCCTCCTGCTTTGATTACTTCATCCAAGCCCTGATAATCAATGAAAATGTCTTTAAAAGATCCTGTTTCATCGACTTGGAGATTGGGAATTTCCAGCCTGTAGTTAGTTTCAAAATCAGGGAAAAGGACTGTAAAATCTTCTGGATCTGCGACGAATTTTGTGACCCCTCGTCCCATTGATCCCAATTCTACATTTTCATATGTTGTGCTGGAATAGGTTCCTATGTTTTGTGGATCAAGCATTGATAAGCCTGTTTGGCGATTTATTTCTTTTGCCATTACTGAAGCAGCCCATAAACCAGCTTCAATTGTCCAGTGATGATCTGTTTTATAGAACAACGAATAATGATCTAAGTTATCATTATGAATCTGCTCTCGCATATCAACATAGTTTATTCCGTAAGCATCTAAGGCTTGAAGTGCTGTATCAATGTTTTCATTTGCAAGATTTTCGTATGAAACTCCATCTGGAACTTCTACGGAATACTTACAAACTTTATGTGGAGAATAGAAAAAAATGAAATCTTTGCCTTGATTCTTTAGGTAATTCTGCAATGATGCGTATGGAGCTGCAAGTCTTAAGGCAGAATTCAAGTAAACTTTATTGTCGTGGGTAACCCAATAGCCATTTTTTAGCTTAATATATGTAATACCGACCGAAGGATCAGTTAGAAAGGCATCAATAATATAGCCGGCTTTCGCTATATCAGAGTATTTGTACATTTTTTTGACCATTGTATTTCCAAGAGTAGAAAGCTTTTCTGCCTTGGAAATAAGAGGGTTGTTTTGCTGATTAGTTGTCGCTGCATTTTGGGAACCATCATCGGTTTTTACAGGAACAATCTCAACTTCATATTTGTATGGGAAAAGATCTTCCCAGTCTATCTCTATAGTATCGTTACTTTGATCTTTTTTCTTTTCTAAATCTGCTATCTGATTTTGAAATAAATAACTACCAACCAGAAATAATAGCATAAAAAATATAAATGAAAGAATTGAAATATTAAAAAGCTTTTTACTGTTATTCATATCTTCTCCTAAAACCCTGCATACAACGGGGAAGAGTATCCTAAACTAATCGAAATTGTGATACATACTAAAAATAATAAAAACAATAAAATATTGTAGAAGTTATAGCCTAAAACGGATTTCTGAATACGTATTTTCATTTTTGGTCCAATATCCGTAGAAAAAGCCAAACCTAAAATCAATGGAATCTTGTATTTGGAAATTATTCCAAGCTCTTCCTGGGATACAATAGTATTTCCGGATAATCCAAACATATTAGAGAGGTAATTAATTGCGATACTTAGACTTCCGGCTTTAAAAATAACCCATTCAATAATGACCACAAAAAGAACATAGATATGACTTAGGTGGAGTTTTTTTATGATAGAGGCTATATTTGTGTACTTTTCAAGAAGCTGAAGTACAAAATAAACCATCGCCCATATAACAAAGGTTATGCTTGAACCGTGCCAAATTCCAGTGACAAACCATACTGCAAACAAGTTAAAGATATGTCGTGGAACGGATTTGACTCTTGATCCACCGAGTGGAATGTAAATATATTTGGTAAACCATTTTGTCAGGGAAATATGCCATCTTTTCCAAAAATCAGATATAGAATCAGCCATGTATGGATAATTAAAGTTTTCGGGTAAGTTGAATCCGAACAACTTACCAATTCCAATGGCCATATCTGTATATCCTGAAAAATCAAAGAATAATTGGAAAGTATAAGCAATAGCACCGGCCCATGCCATTACAATGCTGATCTCAGATGCAGAAAAACATTGTTTTACTAAAATGCTTAAGCTGTCAGCAATAATAACTTTTTTTGAAAGACCAATTACGAGTCGCTCTAAGCCGGAATAGATTGTGTCTGCAGTCGTGTCTTGACGGCTTTTTATAGATGGTAATTCATCATTGTATGTAGAAAGCGGGCCTGATACGATAGTAAGAAAATTGGAAATATAAATTGAAACATCTAAAAAATCTCCTGTTTTTTCTTTTTTGCTATCGGCTACGTAAGAAATAGTCTTGAATATAAAATAAGAAAGCCCAATTGGAAATGCGATACTACTTATACTAGAATTCAATAATCCCCAATCAAGGATGCTATTAATATATTTGAAGAATAGAAGTGTACAAGCATCCAAGATAATTGCTATTGCCCGAAAAGTATCATTATTTGTTAAGTCAGCTATTCTCACCAAAGCGTAATTTATTATAATTACACCTATTAGAAGCAGAATGTATATGGGTTCGCAAATAGCATATAGGCCAATGCTTACTGCAAAAAGAATAATCTTTCTGAATACACTATTTCGTACAATTGGATTATAATAAGCAATTAACAATAATGGAAAATAAATACATAAAAAAGTTAAACTTGTTAAACTCATATAAGCGGAAATCCCTTAATTCTAAATATAGTTGACCTTTGCAATAGAACAATGAACTTAGTTTTTAAATAATATCATGATTATTATACACTAAATATTCAAAGAATATTTATATCTGTCAACAAAGCATTTGTCAAGCGGATAAATCTATTATAAAAAACGTTGAAGCCGTGGGAGCGGCTTCAACGTTTTTGGTTATTCTGTTACTTCGTTGCCATTTATACTTACCTCAGATACCGTGGTTTGATCTACTGCATTTTTCTGCGTTGTAAGGTTACGCTGCCTTGAATTCCTTGGCTCTACAATATCATCTACACCAGCGGCAACTATATCTGTATCGCTGATATCAAGATCGATACTGGCTGATTTTTCAGCCTGACATATAAATGCTTTTGCATCGGTTACTTGGATATCGCAATCTTCAATCTCTATCTTTGGAGTATAGTATTTTGTGTCGCCAGGCACATATAAATAAGCAAATGCGGTATTACACTTAATTTGACAAGATGTAAAACGGCAATCCCATGCGTGTGAAGGATATTCAGCACTGGTATCATAATAACCCATAGCAGCCCCAGTCACTGTTGATGAACAGTCAATCTTGCACTTTTCAAAATTAATGGTTACAGTACGGTTGTTGGCGTCAAATCTTGAGATATATTCTGATTTGAATCCGCTTGGGAAAATCAGAGCACCGTAGACATTGCCTCCTATTCTACTGTTCGTTATGTTAACGACGACTGTATTTGAAGGATAATCGGTTCCTATGCCGAGTATTGAGTCGTAGTAGGAACTTGTGTTATCAGTATTGCAATTTGATTTGATATCGCAATTATCAATAGTTACGTTAAAGTTAGCATGATTATCACCACGAGTTGCTATATTTACTACTCTTGTTTTCCCTTGGGCTGTAATGTCTCCTTCTATAGTACAGTCTTTTATAGTTGCATTAAAGTCATTTGTCCCCCATAGAGCAAGTACTTCGTCTGCTGACGAGCAAAATAGATAAGTGTTTGTTATGCTGCAACTCTTAATAGCACTATGATCACTAAAGACTTTATCTGTTCTGCTAGTTATCCATAGGGCCCCGCCAGTTGCGCCTGAAGTTCGATTTATGAAATTACATTTATTGATTTTTACGGAATCACAACCATTATCAACCCAAACGCATGTAATACAATTGAGTGTTTTTGAAGTCTCAACATCAACATGGTCAAGAGCAACATTCTTGACGAGTAATGGAGAAACTACCACAAATTCGCGCCCGCTTATCCTGCCACTTGAGAAATTGACTTTGATGCTCAAATTATTCATGCTGAAACTGTCAAGTTTATTTCCATAAATATTTCGAATAAGATAATATTGGGAGTCCTTCTTTTGTGGGGTATATGTATCATCCGCTAGTATTGTTGCATTATTTCCGTTTATGGTAACGGAATTCTTTAAATATAAAGCGTCGCTAATAAATTTGTAGGTCTGACCGGAACATAATGATACGTTATAGCCTAGATTTACTATTGCTTGAAGGGCGGGGACATCGTCATGGATTCCATCGCCATAAGCACCAAACTGGTTAGCACAAATGGTATTATCTGAAATATTCAGAATGGCATACAAACCATTTGATAACTTAATGTTATGATAACCTTCCGTTGTAGAACCTGAGGTGTTGGAAATAGTGTATTTGGCTGCTCCGCCATCACCTGCTGAATAAAATCCTTTAGTGGTAACAACATCTCCGTTTTGTACAGCATTTGATTTTATCAAGGCATCCAGATTATTATAATCAGTTTGCCTCTTTGTTACTTGACCAAATACCATATAATATTTATTTGAAACATTGGAAATCTTATCCCAACTTATAATATAATCACCAACTTCACCATTGTAATCGGGAATTACAGAAGTGCTAATGGTCTCCTCTCCGCGAGGATTGGTATCTTTTATGACACTGCCTTTTCCGACATAATAGCACTTTTTATATGGATCGTCTGATAAGTCCAAATTTCTTATGTTGAGATAATAATACGCTGTCGCTTCTGTTTGAACGCTGTTGACAACGTTTCCAAATACCATATATTTATTTGAAACATAAGAGATCTTGTCCCAACTTATAATATAATCACCGACCTCACCATTGTAAGCGGGAATTGTAGAAGTGCTGATTGTCTCATTGCCGCGAGGATCGGTTTCTTTCATTACACTACCTTTTCCGACGTAATAGCATTTTTGGTATGGATCATTCGTTAAGTCTAAATTTCGGGTATTCAAATAGTATAAGGCTGGTTCTTCTGTCTGAATGCTACTAGTAATGTTTCCAAATACCATGTAATAATTTTTATCTGGATTATAAGCTATTTTATCCCAACTTATAATATAGTCTCCTTTAGACCCATCGTATTCAGGTATTAAGGAAGTGCTGGTAGTGATATTTCCTTTATAATCCTCATCTTCTAAGACGCTGCCTTTTCCAACATAATAGCACTTTTGATAAGGATTATCTTCGAGGTCAAGTTTGCGAATGTTCAGATAATAATATGCAGTCTTTTCAGTTTGGGTATTTTCGCCCGGAGTAACAGAAGCATATACGCAGTAAAAACCGTTGCTGTTATCAATATAATCCCAACTGATATCATATCTTCCTGCAGCACCGTTGTACTCGGGTGCTTCATCTACGATAACATCTTGAACAGTATCGTTACATATCTCCTCTATAACGCTACCTTTGCCTACATAATAGCATTTCTTATAGTCGATTGAACTGTAATCCAGGTTTTTGGTGTTTAAATAGAATAACGCTGTTTGTTTTTGTGTGACTGTTTCTGAATCTGTACTATTGTTAACTGGCGTGGAATCATATGATTCGGTATTATTATCAGAATCTTCTATATTAGAAACTATCTCGTTGTTATTTAATAATTCCAAGCTGCTATCAGAATTAAGCTCATCAATATCTTCTATTTCATCATTGGGGAGAACTTCATCTATGTTTAAAGTGAATTCTTCTTCATTAAAATCTGAGGGTGAAGTAGAAATAGGTTCTATATCAGGCGAGTCAGAAAGTGGAGTCAGCGGATCGTCAATGACAACGTAAGAGTCATTTTGGGGCTGATTTGTGAAGAAATAGCTAAAGATGACTAAACATATTATGAATACCGGAAGTATTCTTTTGGGTTTCAAAAAGCTAGGTAATTTCATATGACATTCCTCCTTGAATTTGCATTACGAAATAATACTAACGAAGCTTATTTTTATTATGCCAAAAGGAGAAGCACGATAAAATAGATATTTGCTTAACGTTTTATAAAAAAAAAATTATCATCAATGAGCGAAATGATGAATTATTCTTTACAACAAACAAATTTGATTATATCAATATACTAGACATATTTGAAACCTACGTGTAAAATGATATGGCATTTGAGGAAGAGAAAACAGCGATTAAAGAAAGGAAATCATGTATTCAAGCGGGATTACATGGTGTTGGAGAAGGATGAATATAATTTATTATCAGACAAAAACAAAGTTCGTCAATACCGGAGATGCTTTGATAAATAAAGCATTATTAGATGCTCTTCGCGGTTTTGGTAAATTGAAGTGTAACTGCAGTAAAGATATTCCTGATTATTTTATAAAAGAATTAGGTATTGAGGATTCGGAGAAGATTAGTGCTGATAACGAATTAGGCTTCGTGTTGGAAATACTAAAGGATGCCCGAAATGCCAAAAAGAACAATTCTAAGGTATTTATTGTCTCTGGTTTGGGACATAATTCTGGTGGAAGCTTAAAGAAGTGCGCCAGAAACATTGTGGCCAGCCTTATTTTCATTGTTTATAGGGCCTTTGGTGTGAAAACCATTAGGATTGGTACTTCTATAGGACCAATTTCTAAACTATTGGCAATTACAGAAAACTTTAGAAGTAAGTTTATAGATTATTACTATGTCAGAGATACTAAGTCGTTAAAATTGTGCCACAGTATTGGCATCAAAAATGCAAAGCTCTGTCCGGATATGTCCTGGCTATATGACTTAAATGGGAAAAGAGAGCTGATTCAAAATAATAATATCTGCGTGAATCTCAAGTCGACTATTGTAAGCAGCAGTGATGCAGATGATAAAACATATCAGCAGAGCATGATAAATAAGTGTGAAGAGATTGTAAAAAAGATTTATTCGGAAGACAGTACAATTTATTTTTGCTATCAGGTCTTAGAGGATAAAGGCTATTGCGAGTATGTTTACTCGTATTTCAAGGACAAATACCGTTGCATACTTATTGATAAACAGATGAGATTAGGTGATGCCGAAGAAGTGTATGGGAAGTGTGGTTACAATATCAGCAACAGAATGCATTCTCTTCTGCTGGGATATAAATATGGTTCATTGCCGATAGCGCTTATTGATCAAAAGAAACATACAAAGATACAACAGACTATGATTGATAGTGGGTTAGGTGAGCTGTCTATAGATGTATATAATGGTTCGACTAAAGAAATAGAGAACATAGTTGGAAATAGGGAAAAGCTTGCGGATATTGTATTTAAAGCTGAGAAAGACCGTCAGAAAGATATCTTTAGTGTCCTGGATATGATATTTGGAAAGACAACCATTTTAGGAGAAAAGTAAGTGCGAAAGAGTAATTTTGAATTATTGAGAATAGTAAGTATGTTCCTAATTGTGATGAGCCACTGTGATGATAGGTTCGGACTTGCTGATTTGTATAGTACTACTTTAGGGGCTAATAAAGTTATAACAGATTGGCTTGATGCTGGAGGTCAGATAGGTGTTGGGTGCTTCCTATTGCTCTCGGGCTATTTTATGATTGAACAAAAAGTCACAGCTAAGAAAATACTTAAATTAGCTGGAGAGGTTTGGTTTTATACTATAGGATCATTTGTTATATGGATGATAGCAAGTCTGGTTCAAGGGAACTATAAAATACTTTGTTCTAAGGTATTGAAGGAAGCAATACTTGCCTTTTTTCCAATTACCTTCAGTGAGTACTGGTTTGTGACGGCCTATATAATACTCATGATTCTTTCTCCGTTTTGCAACAAACTTATATTTTTATTGGAAAAAAGAGAGTATCAGGCGCTACTGACAAGTTTGGTTATTATCTTTGTGGCATTGCAGGGGGGGATTCCTAATGTGTTTAAAGGAATTGCAACTGGTCGCATAGTTCCTGTGATGATTTATTACTTTATTGCTGGGTACATTAAGAGATTTGTCGTTGTGAGAGGCAATAATTCAAGAAAACATATTTCAGTAGCTATTTTGCTTTATTTTATTCTTATAGCGTCGTTTTCTTTGCTTACTTTAATAGGTGTATCATTAAACAGCAGCACACTCATTGAACATAGTGATCGCTATAGACAACTGCAAAGTCCGATAGTTTTAGCAATTTGTTTGGAGTTATTTATTGGCTTTATGCAAATGAATATTCAAAATAGTCATATGATTAATGAAATTGCTGGGTGTACTTTTGGAGTGTATCTAATCCAATCAAACAGGATAGTGAGAAACGTGATAGCCGGTATGTTTCCAATATATAAGGAAACAAGATCGTTTTATATTTTGATATATTCCATTGGCGCCATTCTCATAATATATGTTGGCTGTACGATTATTGATTTGATTAGAAAAAAAGTATTCGAAAAAAAATGGATACAATTATTGGATTTATACATTGTACCGCTTCAGGAAAGAGCATTTGATAAAAGTATACAATTATTTACCAGGGTTAAGACCAAGCTGTTTCGGTTCTATGAGGGTAATTAAACAAAAGTCCATGCCGATTATAGTCCACAGTTTTTGGTCAATTGTTACAAAAACATGAATAAAAAACGATGGGATTATAACATTTTATCGGTATACTTTTGAACATTTTAATGATACAATGCTTTAGATTTACGGCGGATAGTTTATTTGTTTAGGAAGGATGTAATCATGTATAAAAACGAATTAGAAATTGATGTGGGAAGATGCTTCAGGGCTCTTTTGAAAAGAATTTGGTTTATTATTCTTATTGCATTGTTGTTTTTTGCTGTGGGATTTGGATTTACACTAAGCCCAAAACAGGATCAATACAGTTCTAATGCAACTGTTTACGCTGCGGCAGATGGTTCATATCAGGATGCAGTTAGTGCGGTTACTGCCATGAACGCTTATATCAATGTGGCTAGTTCATATAAGATTTGCCAGAGAGCAGCGCTTATCATAGGTAGGGCAGATGTTTCAGCTGAAGATGTACAGGCGGCTACTAGTGTTGGAACATCATTGAAGTCAGCTGCGGCAACAGTGTCCAACTTTATGAACAGTTCAGCAACAATCATTACATTTTATGCAACGTCATCAGACCCTGAACTTGCTATGGAAATGGCAGACGCTATGGCACAGTCATATGCTTTGGAAATGTCGGAGATTTTGAGCACGGATTCTGTTAAGGTCCTGGATAATGCATATACATATTATCTGTCTTATGATGGAAAAATGAAGGCTTGGAAGATTAGACTATTGGCTATGGCAGGTGGATTTTTAATTGCTTGCTTTATTGTTGTGGCATGCGAGATATTTGATAGTAAAGTACGAACAATCAGAGAAGCAACTATCGGTCAGAGCATTCCTGTAATTGGGATAATTCCTGATTATAAGGATTAAGGAGGTAAGGCATTGAATAAGCTTGAGATTTATAAAAGTGATAATTATGTATTAAATGATGCATTTGATCAATCAGTAATGAGCCTTCATATTCTTAAGAAGCAGAACGGGTATAAGAGTTTTGTTGTATGCGGATGTGAGACTGGCGATGGTGCGACAACGGTTGCTATTAATCTGGCAGCTGGGCTTGCAAGCTCCGGATGGAACACTGTGCTTATTGATGGCGATATGAGAAAGAAGAATAGATATAAGAGGCTTAACGAAAACGCTGGAAATGGTCTTTCAGATTATCTTATGAATAAGGTGACTTTGGATAAAGTTACTTACGAGACTACAACAGAGAATCTTTCATATATTCCATGTGGCGAGCTTATTGATAACCCCGTAAGGCTTCTTTGCTCAAATAAAATGATGGAAGCGAAAGAGGAACTTTCTAAGACTTTTGATTTCATTATTTACGATATGCCTGCAGTGAATGCAGCAATGGATGCTAAGGTTCTGGCAGTTAGTGCTGATGCAACAATTCTTGTTTCAGCTATAGGAGAGACATCTAAGAAAGGCCTTGTGGAAGCAGCTAATTCACTCACTGAAGTTAAGGCTAACCTTATAGGAACAATCATAAACAAGACTGGTATGGATCAGTATGTTTTATACAACAAGGACTACGATTATTTCCAGAATGAGAAGTATATTAAGAAAGCAAAGAAGGGAGGCAAGAAATGAATAGAATTATTAAAGGCTTAAGGACAAGTTTTATATGCCTCCTTGCTATGATAATAGTTGGAATGCTAAATTTCAGTATTGTTGCAAGTGCTACAGAAGTGGAAGGGTCAGTTGCGGCAATTATAGTAGTTGAAGGATATACAGTTGAAGGTGGCCCGTTAAAGGCGGGGAAGGACGTTACTATTAACCTGACCTTGCATAATGCTAGCAGAAATGCTGCAGCTAGCAGCATTCTTATGACAGTATCAAGTAATTCGGGACTTATTTATCCTTCATTTGGTAATGACAATCAGTTTTATGTTGGAACTATTTCAGCTGGAGCTTCAGAGACAGTATCGGTTCCGGTAACAATAAGCAGCAATTACTTTGGTGATTCAGTAGTAGATTTATCCTGCTCATTTAGTTATGTAACTCTTAATACAGCGGTATCAAATACGGCTACAATTGTGATACCTAATTCAGGTGGCGGATCTGTAGAAGTTAAATCTGCTAATGTTAGTTCACACGCGACAGTTAATGGAGAATCACTGCTGAGCGTTAGCTATGTAAACCTCACAAATGAGAAGATTAGTAATGCTGAGATAATCGTTGATGGAAATGTTTCTGCTGACAGCAGAGTAATCGACCTTGGTGCCATAGGCGCAGGAAAGAGTTATTCGGAAGATTGCCGTATTAAATTTACAGAGGCTGGTGATCAGGAAATAACTATCGTATTTGCATATACTGACGTAGACGGAACAAGAGTTGAGACAGATCTTGGTAAGTATAGTGTTGAAGTTGAAGAGAATCAGCAGGTGACAGTGGAAGAAGATAATTCTGAAGTAATGCTTTGGCTGGGTAGAGGAGTTTCGGCTGTTGGCATAATACTGGCTATTGTGGCTATTGTTTTGTACATCAGGAAAAGATGATCAATATGCACTTGTGTCAGTCATTAAAAAGAGAAGTAATAGCTGAGAAACAGCCATTACTTCTCTTTTTGATTGCTCATTCGAAAAATGCTATTTTGCCACATTTTTACCATTTATGCTTACGCCTGACAAGGAGGTTTGATTAACTGCATTTTTTTGTGTGGTAAGACTCGTTTTCTTTAAATTGTTAATATCTTTGATTCCATTTACGCCTTGAGCAATGATCTCAGTATCGACGATATTGAGGTCAATGCCGGCTGATTGTACACCGTGGCAGATAAAAGCTTGTGCATTATCAACTTTAATATCGCAATTATCAATCTCTATTTTGGGCAAATAGTATTTTGAATCGCCCGGAACATATAAATATGCAAATGCTATACCACATTTTATTGAACAGTCGGAGAAACTACAATCCCACGCACTGGCAGGGTACTCTGCTCCCGTATTATAATAATTTGTTCCGGCACCTGTCACCGTGGACGAGCAATTTATGTTACATTTTGAAAAGTTTATTGACACGGGGCGATTATTAGCGTCAAATCTTGCAATGTACTCTGATTTGTACCCGCTAGGGAAGATCAGTGAGCCATATACTTTAGCCGCTATTGTACTGTTTGTGACATTCAGTTTAACTTTGTTTGAAGGATAGTCAGTTCCGACTCCAAAGACCGAATCATAATAAGATGAAGAGCTGGAAACGTCACAATTAGCATTAATTTTGCAATTGTTCATACTTACATTAAGATTTGCTCCATTATTACCATGAGATACTACTGATATTATTCGGGTCTTTCCTTTTGCGAGAATATTACCGTCTATAGTGGAGTTTGAAACAACAGCAGTTATATTTCCGGTTCCCCATAAAGCAAACACTTCATCGCCTGCAGAACTGAAAAAATATGAGTTTGTTATTTTGCAATTCTTTAAAGATTTAAACTCACTATATTTACTATCTTTTCTGGAAGTTAACCATAGCGATCCGCCGGTAGCACCACTTGTGTTATTATAGAATTTACAATTATTTATTACAAGAGAGTCACATCCGTTATCTATCCATAGGCAAGTGATGCAGTTATTTGTTTTCGAAGTTTGTATTTTTACATTTTCAAAACGAAGGTTGCTTATGAGTAAAGGCGAGACAACAACAAACTCACGACCACTTATCCTATTATTTGAAAAGTTTACTTTAATGTTTATATTGTATAGGTTGAAGCTGGTAATTGTGTTGTCGTATACGTTTCGAATGAGGTAGTAAGTTGAGTCACTCTTTTGAGGTGCATATGAATCATCAACGACTATAGTGGCGCCATTTCCATTAAGTGTAATAGGATTTGAAATATACAGAGCGTTACTTATGAATTTGTAAGTTTTCCCTTTGCATAATGTGATGTTATATCCTAAATTGACTAGCCTTTGAAGCACAACTACATCATCATGAATACCATCACCATAAGCACCTAATTGGTTGGCACAAACTGTATTATTACTAATATTTAGTTCGGCGTATAGACCATTTGAAAGTTTGAAGCATCGGTTGTCAGTAGCTGAATAATTAGATTTTTTAATAACAGTATATTCAGCTGCACCACCATCACCGGAGGTATAGTACCCTTTCGTCTTTACTATATCTCCTTCAACGACAGAAGTTGTTTTCTTTAGCGCCTCGACTGAATCAAATTCAATTTCCTTTTTGATTACAGAGGCTATTACCATGTAGTAGTCTTTCTCAGGAGCAAGAAAAATCTTTTCCCAACTTATTATGTAATTGCCGGCTTCACCATTGTAATCAGGGATTTTTGATAGAGCTACAGATGTATTCCCTTTGTAATCTACTTCTTCTATTACGCTACCTTTTCCAACATAATAACACTTCTTGTAATCAATCTGTTCCATGTTTTGATTGTGATTATTCAAGTAAAAATATGCCGCTTTTTCGTTTTTAACAGTTGGAACGGGGGTCGCGGTAGCATATACATTATAGTTATTATCGCTATTTGCAATGTAGTCCCATGAAATAGTATATCGTCCAATCTCATCATTGTATTCCGGTATTACGTTGGTGGTTACGTTTTGTACTACACCTTTAGAGTCACTTTCTTCGATAACGCTTCCTTTGCCAACGTAGTAGCATTTTCGATAGTCGATTTCATCGTATTTCATATTCCTGATATTTAGATAATAAAAAGCTGTTTTTTCTTCTTTTGTAATGGAACGTGGAGTTACGGTGCCATATATCCGATAATAGCCATTGTAGGTATCAAAATAGTCCCAAGAAATATCCAGGTTTCCTACTCCTCCATCATACTCTGGGATGTTTTGCAGGTAAGAACTTTTGACCTTTCCCTTGGTGGCGGTACCAATACTGTTAGAGACACTTCCTTTACCTACGTAATAACATTGTTTATAGTCAATATTACTCCAGCTTTGATTTTTGGTATTGAGATAATAATATGCAACTTTGGTAGAAGCTTGAGTCGATTGAGTTTCAGCTTGAGAGGTGTCACCTTCTAAGGATGCTAATATATCCGCTAGATTTGTGCTCTCGGAGAGAATTTGACTGCTTTCTATGATACTGGCATCTACTTCGGAAAATATAGAATCAGTGGAATCAATTTCACTTTCGGACAGTTCATACTCATCCGAGGAATCATCATTGGTTTCGGAATTATCTAAACCGCTTTCATCGACCTCAGAACTATCTGAACCGCTTTCGGAATTTTCTGAATCATTCTCTGAGACTTCGGTATAATCTTCATCATCTTCTGAATTGCTTTCCGGCTTCTTGGTGCTTCCATCGGAATCATCAATAATTTCTGAATCATCTAAATCATCTGAGTCAACTGGATCATCTTGATCATTTGAATCATCGGTAAATAAGTCGGATTCTTCTGTAAGAATAATACTATTATTTTCCTTTGTGATTGATGAAGCATCATTATTAAAAGAAAAGATAGAAATAAAACATTGAGATAAAATAATTAGTATAGGTAACGTTTTAATAATAATACCTCCTTTGCTATCTGTGTTCATTTGTTTCAGGGGAGATAAATGTTGCAACAATTATAATTATTGAAAGTATATTATGATAATTTATGAGAATCAAGGAAGATTTGTGCGAATTGAGCAAAAAATATCTATAATTGTAACATATGACGATAATCGTAACATATTGGCGCGCTTATTATTGCAATTTGACTATTGGTTTGTTAAATCATGTTTATATCAAAGGCTTGTATTGATTGCATCAGCCATTATAAGGAAAAGAAATAATTATAGCGCCTCGGAGTTTACGGAGCTATAATTACTATAGGGGATTACTATGCGAGCTTGGAGAATGCACAAGGCATATTATAATGTCAGCCAAAAGAAAGATGATATTACAGAAGGGCCATAATGAAACATATTGCAATCGTTACTCCTTGCATACTTCCGGTGCCTGCTACAGAAGGTGGTGCAGTTGAGGAACTCATTACAAGGATAATCAGTGATAATGAATTGAATGATGAAATTACACTGGATGTTTTTTCTGTGCTTGATGAGAGCTACAGTGAGGAAGAACTTGTCAGGACTAATGTTATCAGCATAGAGTACAAAAAAGGATTACGGTTTGCAGATCGTGTTCTTGATAAGATTCACAGGACAATTAGGGATTGCGAGAGCTATAGGCTCTTTGATAAAAACATAGTAAATGCCTTTAAGGAGCGCTTGACTGCGCTTGATGAGCCTTATTACGCAGTAATCGTTGAAAACCAGGTCTCAATTGCCAAAGGGATAGTTTCATTGTGCAGAGGGAACTATGAGTTTCCGATTTTTTTCCATATGCATAATGATGTGGATATATACAGAAGCCCGAAGGGTATAAGAGAACTGGCATCTTATGGGGTTCAGTTTATTGCAGTCAGTGAATATATTAAGAAACAGATTTTAAAGTGTGCAAATGATGCGGTAGTTCATGTGCTATATAACGGAACGGAATTGGGTGAAATATCTCCTGAGCCGGTACAAAAGGACTCGGATAAGATCAGCTTTTTGTATGCAGGAAGAATAATTCCTGAAAAAGGAGTGTATGAACTGGTTCAGGCCTTTGATGAACTGCTGAGTATGGCCGATTCCAGGCTTAGAGATAGTTTACGACTTGATATTATCGGTTTTTCTTATAATCAAACGGCATATGAGAACATGGTTCAAAATCTTGCCGGAAAACATAGCGATAAGATATCTTGCAAAAGACGAATTGCTACAGCTGAGATGAACCAAAGATATAGCCAGTATGATATTGTGGTAATGCCTACGATGAATGAAGAGCCATTTGGCCTTGTGGCTTTGGAAACAATGTCTAAGGGGCTTCCACTGATCACTACTGACTCGGGAGCACTTCCCGAGGTTGTTGGTGATGGGGCTCATATCGTTGAAAGAGGTGAAAACTTTTCGGCAAAGCTTGCAAAGGCTATGTTAAAGCTTGCAACAGATAAGAATTACAGGGAAGAACTTGGGAGAAAGGCCTTTGCAAGGTCTAGAGAAGTAGCAGACTTTGATATAAAGAACTATTATACTAATTTTGCTGAAATAATTGACGCAGAAAGTGGCAATGATAAAATATCAGTCATAGTTCCGGTTTATAATGTGTCTGATTATCTTGTAAGGTGTGTTGACTCACTCCTTAAGCAAACATATTCGAATTTGGAAATATTGCTTATCGATGATGGTTCTACTGATGCTTCGGGTAAATTATGTGATGAACTGGCCGAAAGGGATTCACGAATAAAAGTTATACATCAGATTAATCAGGGTTTGTCTGGTGCAAGAAATACTGGCCTTGACAATGCTACGGGTGAGTATGTTTTCTTTTGTGACAGTGATGACTTCATTGACGAGGCTACTCTTGATTATATGTATAACAAGCTTCGTAGAGACCAAGCGGACGTTGTTGCATGTGGCTTTTCACAAGTCTGGGATGACTATGCAGAAAGCGGTAGAGAAGAACTTTTTACCAGTGCTAATCCGGGCGTCTATAGTGGGCATAAAGCGGTTATACAGATGATGACCAAGAACAATATCTGTACTGTGGCATGGAATAAACTATACAAGAGAAGCTTATTTGACGATGTGAGGTTTCCTGTTGGAGCGCTTCATGAGGATGAGGCAACAGTTTATAAGCTGTTATACGGAGCTAAGATCGTTTCTTATACTCCAGAGCCATTCTACAAATATTACCAGCGCGATGCAGGTATAATGGGGGGAGGTCTTTCTCTTAGGGGAGAGCATCTGGTTACAGCTCTTAAAGACAGGATGAGCTTTTTTGAGGGGAAGGGTGACACGGAGCTTGCAGAGTATAGTCGTGTGGCGCTTTTGGAACGCATCAAATTTGTTTACAGAAATGTTACGGATGAGCAGGACAAGATGAAATTAGCTGATTTGTACAAAGAAAATCTGAAATTTGATTCTGCTAATTCTGTTGTTGGGGCAAAAAAACGCTTGGCACTGTTGTTGTGGAAATATATTAAGTATTGATTGAGTCAAATAATGGGTGATATGGATTCTGAAATTTTGGTATCGGTGATAATACCTACCTATAACGCAGCTAATTTCATACGCGATTGTCTCGAGGCTACGATTAGGCAATCATACAGGAATATTGAGATTATTGTTGTGGATGATGGGTCTAAGGATTCTACCCTTGATATCTGTAAGTCTTATGCTGACAGAGATTCGAGGATAAGACTCTTTAGCCACGAGAATGTTGGAGCATCTGCCACCAGAAACAGAGGTATCAGGCATGCAAAAGGGGACTTTGTAGTTTTTTTTGATGCTGATGATTATCCGGAAGATGACTTGATAGAAAAATATATAGAGGCAAGTAATCAGTGGTCAGATAGGGATGTTTCATTCATACTATGCGGAATGTACAATGACAATCTTTACAATAGGCACGTTGAGAACAGCGAGAGCATTTTAGAGAGTGCACATGGTTACATTCGTGGTGAGAATTATTTATTGGGAAGAAGTTCGGCAGCAACATTGTCATGGCTTAAACTATTTAATTTTGTAACTAATAAACTATACAATCTTAAACTGATTAGAGAGAAGGAAATAAGATTTGACCCTGATGTTGCAATAGGAGAGGATCTTAAGTTTAATCTTGATTATCTTGATAATTGTGAAGGATACATTGGTATGATTAATTTGCCACTGTATCATTATATTAAGAGAGGCGACAGTAGTCTTTCTCTTTCTTACCATGATGGAGACATTGAGGATACCAAAGAAATATACAGAAGAATGGTAGCTTGGGAGGCTTCACAGGAAGGCGCAACAGAGGATAATGTGGTTCTTATAAAAGGAATCTATATTACCGACTGGGTCAGCAGACTGACAGCGCTTTATGAGAAACATCATAGAGATGAATTAAGGCCTTTGGTAAAGGAAAAGCTTCGTGATGAGCTTCAGAGTGAAGAGTTTCAGAAGCTTATTTCGGAAGTATATAAGGCAAAGAAGATTAGCAGAATAAGATATTATAGTTTGAAGCTTGGTTCTTTTGAAGTTTTCTTCTTGCTTAGAGGATTCTATCAGGTATTAAAAGGATGATATATAATCATAACCACCCGAGATTTTGTCTCGGGTGGTTATTTTTGTGAAAACTCACAAAAAATAAACGATTTTTTTACAACATTATGACTATTTATCAATGTACATCTGGTCACAATAGTGCTATAATTCGGTGGATTGTGCAGCAGTATACACTAAAACGCGTTAATTTTGTT
>JAEEGL016657934.1_pt1 | contig 28600 bp, 24 predicted proteins | sample 9134231 | NCBI WGS metagenome assembly JAEEGL01 (sample SAMN16246548, study PRJNA631951) | gut metagenome | biome: gut microbiome; feature: rumen; material: fiber-attached | host: Bos | place: Iran: Karaj | collected 2018-10 | reverse complement strand
GCTGCGGCCCAGCTCCGCCAGCCTCTGCAGCGTGAGCGTCGCCGATTCGGGAACGGAAAGATAGAGATGTCCCCAGTCGTTCCGGTTCATCATGAAATCGTCCAATGCGCCGGGACGTCGGAGTTCCATGCTGATCTGGATGCCGGACCAGGTATCCTCTCCGTTCATGTCCTCGATCCATGTGTTATGGATCCTTCCGGCAAGGATGTCGGGACGGATGCATTCGTGCCATAGATCCGCCGCCTCTTCCGCCGTAAGGGCGAGAGACTGCGGGATCTCCGGATGACGGTTGACCTCATCCCGGTTATAGTAGCGACCATCAAAATCGTTCCATACGCCCACCTGATAGATATTCTCCGGTGTAACGGGAAGAGATGGTTCGTACACGCTGAGATTTGCCTCCACCGAATCGTTCAGGGCAAAGGCGGCGCGGAAATCCGATCCGGGATCCATACGCTCCGGTTCGGAAAAGCCGATGGCATAGGTCCGTGAGAAATGCGTCCCGTTTTTCAGGTCGTAGACAAGCCCGAAGCTCCAGGTCTCGGAAGCGGCTTCATTGATCGCCTTGTGGTCGATGATGCGCTGCTGGAGATCGACAGCCGCCTGCAGATTGGCCGGTTCGCGGAGAATGGCCGCATTGTTCATATTCAAATGAACGGATTCGATCTCAGCCGGATCCGGCAGTTGCTTTTCATAGCCGGTCAGGTCACTCTCCGCCCCTATGGCAAACACGAGACAGACCGCCGCTGTGATTAGAAAGCCTTTCCAGTTGCCCTGGAAGACGCGCAGTGTCTTCCGTATAAGCATATGCGCCGCGAAATACCCGATGAATGCCCCAAGCAGCAGGAGAACCGTCAGAACGACAGCTGCCGGTCTGCCGCGGAAAGACTGGGAGAGAAAAACGCTCCAGAGTGCTGCAGACAGCACTGCCGCTGTGCCGAAGGCCATACAGTAGACGAAAATAGGTTTGAGAACTGGAACAGCTACCGTATCGGAAGCAGTCTCCATACGGCGGCGACGGTAAATCAGCAGGGCGAAAAGCGAGAAGACAAGACCTGCCGCGCAGTAAGCTGCAAGGGTCCCCGCGCCGCTGAGCGTGACGGAATCCCACACTAGGCGGCCCAGTTCATCGTGGCTCTGCGTATCCACTCCCATCCGGCGCATGATGCGGACAAGAGGAGAAAGAAAACTGAAAGTGTCTCCGCCAAGATTCCCTCCATAGAGAAACGCATTGAGCAAGGAGCGTACAGACTCTTCAAAAACGAAAGCCGCAAAACCGAGCACGGCATAGACCAGCGGCAGGATATACAGACTGCCTGTAAGCATGGCGCAGAAGACGGCAAAACCGTAGAACGCAATGTTGCTCATGGCTGCGAGTCCCAGCCAGGTCAGAAGATCGACAGCGTTCCCCTTCCCCGCATAAACAGTCAGTGTCAGGATCGCTGTAAGCAGATCTGCCGCCAGCAGGGGCAGGATACCTGAAAGCCAGACCGTGGAAAAAAGCGTTTCACGCCGGACCGGCAGTGCATTCATCATGCCGCAGGTACGTGTGTTATACAGGTAACTGAACATCGCCATCGCCGTGATCACGCAAACAACGAAGGAAATCGCCGGCATGGCGCAGCCAGTCTGCAGGATCTGCTGACGCAGCCACAGCTCAACGGGCATTCCCCGGTAGTTCCCTGCATGCAGTCCGACCAGCAGCTGCACCGGCACAAGGAACAGAAGCAAAGCGAGATAACACGACCAGAGCGGCCAGCATCGTTTCAGAAGGTTTGCCGCTATGCCTTTATGAAAGAAGGATGTTCCGGACTTCATATCCTGTACCTCCCAGTTCATAGATAAAAATCTCTTCGAGAGTGAGCGGGACCGACTCACAGTAAACAGGAGCGGCTGACGCGATCTGCTGCTCGACCTCTTCCGCCGTACCGCGGACGATGAGCTGTTCGAGGCGGCCGGTATTGCTGCGTCCGAGGATCTGCAGTTCCTCCGGCAGTTTTGCGCCTTCCGGGAGGACCAGCTGCAGTTTTAGGACGCTTCCCTGCAGTTCCTCCAGCGAGCGCTCAATCAGCATGCTGCCCTGCTCCATGATCCCCACATGATCACACACATCCTCCAGCTCGCGAAGATTATGCGACGAAACCAGCACGGTGGTCCCCTTCTCCGCCACATCTCCAAGAAGGATGCTCCACACGTTCCGCCGCATGACCGGATCCAGTCCATCCACCGGCTCGTCCAGCAGTACCACATCCGGGCGGCAAGAGACCGCCAGACGGAAGGCCGCCTGTTTCTGCATCCCCTTGCTCAGTTTACGCATCGGTCTGTCTTCATCCATCGGAAAGGCTTCGGAAAGTCTGCGGAAGCGCTCCGTATCGAAGGAGGGATAGACACTTCTGTAAAACTTCATCATATCCGCCACCGTGGCCTGCGTGTAGTAGAAAATATCGTCAGGGATATATGCAATGCGTGCCTTCACGGCCGGATTCTCGAACACAGGCTCTCCATCAACGGTGACCGTGCCGCAGTCGGGAATCAGGATCCCCGCGAGGTGACGGATCAGTGTAGACTTACCGGCGCCGTTCGGACCCACCAGTCCGTAGACCGCTCCCCGGGGTACCGTGAGATTCAGATCCCTCAGAGCCTGGAATCCTTCAAAGGCCTTGCACAGTTTTCTTGTTTCAATCATGTTCGTATTCCTCCCTGATAAGCGCATGGAGTTCCTCTTCCTCCGCGCCGGTCAGACGCAGTTCACGCAGGATGTCCCGGGTTTTTGCAATCAGCTCCTGTTTTCGTTTTCCTGCAGCTTCATCCCGGCAGCTGACATAGCTTCCCCTTCCAGGTATGGAAATGATATAACCTTCCGCCTCGAGTTCCCGGTAAGCCCGCTGGATCGTGTTCGGATTGATTGCCAGCGAGGAGGCAAGATCCCGCACAGACGGCATTTTTTCGTTTTCGCGGAGCACACCGGAGATGATCAGGCTGCGGAACCCGTCCCGCACCTGCTCGAAAATGGGTCTCCCGTCCCGATAGTTGAGTTGAATCATTCGTCTGTCCCTTTCTGGAAAGATGAAACGCACAGTGAAAGTGTATTATCTGTATTAACCGAATTAGTACACTTAATATAGCACCGTATATACAATCTGTCAACTGCATTTATACGCAAAAACAGCACAGCTTCCCGAAACAAGCGGGTCCCCGTGCTGCTTTATTCCGTTGCTGTTTTCAGCACCCGTCAGCGGAGCTCCATTCCGCACAGATGTCTCCGGATCAGGTCGAAAGCAATACTTCCGGACATCCGGCGGATAAACTGTCTCCCTCCGACCCCTCCGCGACGGATACGGATCTCTTTGACAAAAGTCCCGTCATCCGTGTCCAGAGAGATGAACACCGTCCCGACCTCATGAACTCCGTCCCCGTCCGGACCGGCAAGTCCGGTGATTCCAATCCCGATATCCGTTTTCATGATTTCTCTGCTGCGTATAGCCATCTGCTCTGCGACTTCCCGACTGACCGCCGTTTTCTCCCGGATCAGTTCCGCATCGATGCCAAGCAGCTGTACTTTTGCAAAATCGCTGTAGACAACAAATCCGCCCGGGAAAACCTCGCTTGCACCGGGCAGATCCGTAAAACGCTTGGCCACCTCTCCGCCGGTACAGCTCTCTGCGAGTGTAAAAGTCCTGTGATGTTCCTTCAGAAGCTGCAGTACACAGCATTCGATTTCGTCCACATCCACCCCGAACACGACATCTCCCAGCACGTCCTTTACGTGGGCAATGACCGGTTCAAGCATCTTCTCGGCTTCCTGCTCACTTTTTGCCTTCGCCGTGACCTGCAGCAGGCAGTCGCACTCCCTGGTATACGGAGCCATTGTCGGATTGGTCATTTTATCCATCTCTTCGCGAAAGATACTGTCGACTTCGAACTCACCTTTTCCAAAAATCCGGACTGCATGAGAAACGATCTGCTCATCCGACAGTTTTTTGAGGTAAGGTATGGCGGAGAGGCGGAACATGGTGCTGCACTCTTTCGGAGGACCGGGCAGCATGATCACGATGATCCCGTCTTTCTCAAAAGCGCATCCCGGAGCAGTCCCGCAGGTATTATGGAAGACCGTGCTTCCTTCCGGAAGCATGGATTGAGTGAAAACATTCGGGACAGCGCGATGCCGTTCATTCCCGTATGCCTGCATCAAAGCGTATTCCTTCTCGTCGCGTATGAGTTTCAGTCCAAAGCTCTCAGCAAGCAGAGCTTTGGTTAAATCGTCGTATGTCGGTCCAAGCCCGCCGGTCGTCACGATGATATCCGCTCGTTTCTTTGCTATATCAACACAGGCGCGAAGGCGTTCCGGATTATCTCCGACCACCGTATGATATTTCACATTGATACCGATGGCAGAAAGCATCTCTGAGATTGCCTTCGCATCGGTGTTTGCCACATGACCAAGCAGAATCTCCGTTCCCACAGAGAGTATTTCAGTATTGTACGTTCTGTTCATCGATATCCGCTGACTTCCTTTCCCCGCTTTTATCCTATACTCTTCTCAAGAAGAATGTCCGATGGGTGGAATATACTCTCCGGCCGATACCCTGTCAAGCACGAAATTGACTTGCAGGTGCTGCAGAGATATAATACTCGTATCTTTTCATGTTGGAGCTGTCATGAGAAAAGTACTTGCCTTCGTCAGCATCTATCTGTGTCTTCTGGTCCTGTTTGCAGCAGGGCTTTTTCTGCTTTTCACTCCCTATAAGACGGAAGAGCTCTCCCAGGAGGAAAAACGCATGCTGCAGAGTTTTCCGGCCTTTTCTCCCGGTTCCATGCTGAAAGGCGATTATATGGAGGATTTTGAAAACTACCTGTCCGATCACTTTCCGGTCAGGCAGAGGCTCGTCCGGTGTTCCAATTCGATCATGCGGTTTTTCGGTGAGAAAACTGTGAATACCGCGGAACTCCTGGCCGCAGAAGTTGAAGGACCGGGAAGCGATTTCAAGGAGTCTCCCTCTGTTCCGGCTCCGCTCCAGACTTCCTCATCCGATCCGGTCCCTGAAGCGGACAGTTCTCAGACTTCTCTCCTCGCTCCGGCTGAAAAGGATGTGCCTACCGGGAGCTTCCGGTATATAAACTCTGACGGTTCTACCACCGTGATAGAGCAGTACAGCGGTGAAACCCTCTCCTATCTTGCCGGCGTGCTCAATCAGTATCGCGACTGTCTTCCGGAAGACGGGACGGTCTCCTTCATAAACGCACCGATTTCAGACTACGGCAACCCGGTTGTACGCTGGCACACACACGCAGGATGGGAATATGACATTGATGAAATCATGCAGGAATTGGTGAAAGACGGTGTAATTATTTACGACGCCACAGAGATCCTTTCTCCGGCCATGGACAACAGGAACCTGTTTTCCACAGAGGACCATCATTGGCATGTAATCGCGGCCTGGTACGCCTTCCGCGATATGATCTCGGCTCTCGGATATCTTCCCACAGACTTTTATGAATACGATTACATGCTGCGCAACAGTCTCCAGCGCGGAGCATATACTCCGGAACAGCTCCAGAGCATGACTCTGGAGGATGAAGATCTCCTGATCCAGCAGATCAATTCCCCTGTAAAAACCTGGCTGATCACACACCTCACGGAACGCACTCCCTCTGATGTTTATGATTTCCGTTATCACGGCTATACAATCTATCTAGGCGGTTCCAAGGGCCCTTACCGGCTTTTTGAGACAGGCTATCACACGGGACGGAACGCTTTTATCATCGGCGACAGCTACTCTTTCTGTCTGATTCCTTATCTGTTTCCTTACTATGACAACGTTCTGCAGACCGATTATCGCAATGCCATATACAAAACCTCTGAAGTTGGTGCAAGCGCACGTCAGTACATAGAAGAATATGACATTGACGACATCTATATCATCACCTGTGACGGATCTCCGCTCGACGGACCCCTTTTCTCGTGGCGGCTGGAGACTTTCCTGAATACCGACTACGGGAAGGAGAACTGAGCATGTCTGACTGGATGATGCGAGACTTCCCTTCCGGCGGATCCGTCCCCGACAGGAGACGGATTGTCCGTCTGCTTCTTCTCGTGACGCTGATTTTTCTTCTGCTCTCCGCTGCAGTCTATGCAGGAGCAATAGCATACCGCAATCAGCAGCTGAAAAGACTGGAACGTGCTTTGGATACGGGCGATCTCATTTATGCTGAGCAGCTCCTGTCAAAACTGGAACGCTCGGAAGAAACGGAAACGTATTTTCTCCGCTGTGAATATCTGGCTGCGGAAAAAGTCTTCGAAGAGGGCCGGTTTGAAGAAGCAGCGAAGGCATTTTCGGCTTTGGGCAATTATCCCGGAGCAGATGAACACCGGCGTGAAAGCCTTTACTGTTTTGCTACAGAACTCCTACAGAATGGCCAATACACAGAAGCGGAAACGGTTTTTGAGGAAGCCGCTCCTTACCTTGATGCAGCTGTTCTTGCAGAGGAAGCCCGCTATGAGCGAGCCTGCGCGGAAGCAGATAAGGGTGACCGGATCCTTGCTTTCCAGCTGTTTCTGCGTCTTGGCGACCATGCGGACTCGTCAGAAAAAGCTAAGGAACTCGCCGTTTCCATCTGCGGTTCAGCTGATATCGAAGCCGCTCTTGCTGTGATCGAAGGTCTGAGTGACGAGGAACTGGCTCACCGAAAGATCCTTCTCCAATGCAGAAACGCTCTTCCGGAGGGAATCATCGCTGCAGGTGCCTTTCATACGGTCGGCCTGTGTTCAGACGGCACCGTTGTTTCCTGCGGTGATGACACCTTCAGGCAGTGTGAAACGGATGAATGGAGCCGAATCATTGCGGTTGCCGCCGGTGCATATCATACACTCGGCCTTCATGCCGACGGAACTGTCATCTCCTGCGGAAGGAACAGCGAGAACCAGTGCAATACTGCAGACTGGAGAGATATCGTTGCCATTGCTGCAGCGGATTACGCCAGTTTCGGACTTCGCAGTGACGGCACCGTACTTGTCTCCGGATTCAACAGCTATCCGGATATCCCGGGTTGGAATCATATTACAGCCATCCGTGGCGGAACTTATAATGTTGCAGCACTGACCGAGAGCGGGGACGCCCTTCTGAGTCACGTCACTGCCCGCTCTGAACGGCTCAGTTCCCTTGTGGACCTTGCCGTTACTACCGCTTTTGCCGCTGGTCTGAAAGCGGACGGAACCGTGGTCTGTTCCAACGGTGCAGATCCGGACTGGCAGGATATCATAGCCATATCCACCTGCAGCACCGCTCTTCTCGGTCTGGATACCTCCGGTCGTATCCACGCGTTATTTTTCCGGCGCGGGGATGCTGTTGATTTTTCCGCTGTAGATAACTGTTTAGCTTTGTCTTCCGGAGGGACCCACTTTGTGTTCGTACTGAAAGACGGCAGCGTGATTGCTCTTGGAGAAAACGATTACGGGCAATGCGATACACAAAGCTGGAGACTATTCTGATCCCGCTGTATACTCAAGAACCGGCATCTGTCAAAACAGATGCCGGTTCTTTTTATTCTAGCGGTGATCTTCTCCGATATTCACAGTCACCCGTTCGATGCCTCTCAGAGCTTCTTCCACAAGGCCATCGATATCCATGCCTTTCTCCGCCGCTTCCACATCCCGCACTTTTGGTTTCGTGCGCGGGTGTTTCGGGGTAAATACCGTACAGCAATCCTCGTACGGAAGGATCGATGTCTCAAATGTTCCAATTCCTCTTGCCAGTTCAATGATATCCTGCTTGTCCATGCCGATCAGCGGCTGAAGGACAGGCAGATCTGTGACTGCCTGTGTGGAAGCCATAGCTTCCATAGTCTGGCTCGCCACCTGACCAAGGTTTTCTCCGGTAACAATGGCTTTTGCTCCGTTATCCTTTGCGATCCGTTCTGCAATCCGCATCATAAAGCGCCGCATAATCAGTGTGAAATATTCTTCCGGACAATTAGTCTTGATTTCTTCCTGAATATGAGTGAAAGGAACGATCTCCACTGTCATCCGGCCGCAGTATTCCGTAAGAAGCGACGCCAGTTTCAATACTTTCTCCTTTGCCAGTTCCGATGTGTACGGGAAGGAGAAAAAATGGATTGGAATCAGCCTTACTCCCCGACGCGCAATCATATACGTAGAGACCGGACTGTCGATTCCTCCAGAGAGCAGCGTCACCGCAACACCGTTGGAACCTACCGGCATTCCTCCCGCTCCGGATATCGCCGGCCCGTGCACATAGGCAGCAAGATCCCGTACTTCTACATAGACCGTCAGTTCCGGATCATGTACATCTACCTGAAGATGCGGAAACGCCTCGGCAAGCTCTCCGCCCACATACTGGCTCAGTTCGATGCTCGTCATGGGGAAGCTTTTATCGCTTCGCTTCGATTCCACCTTAAAACTTCTCGCCCGCAGGAGATCTTCTTTCAGATACTCCTTTGCACGGGCTGTAATGGCATCCTTATCCTTTTCACAGGCGGATGCGCGCTCCATTTTGATGATCCCGAACACTTTCCGAAGCGCTTCAAAAGCAGCGTCCATGTCCGCTCCATCCGAACCTTCCACATAGATAGTCGACTGAATGCAGTATGTCCGGAATTCTCCGAGATGGACCAGTCTTTTTCTGATATTGTTCAGAAGTTTCTGTTCAAAACTCTTCCGGTTCAGTCCTTTCAGGACAATCTCCCCTAGTTTGAGGAGGATGATGTCGTTCATCGTTTCTGTTCCCTCTTCCGTTTCTTTCGCTTAATACGCAGCATGCTCAAGTATATAAGAGACTGCCAGCATAATATACAGCATGCCGAAGCACACTGCCATGAAAAGATCATCCAGATAGCGTTTCTGTTGAAATCCTTCCGTTATTTCCAGAAGTTCCGAAAAATAAGCCACTGCTCCAAAACAGTACCCGATACCACGGATCAGGAGATGGTGTCCGTGAAGAAAAAAAGACACGATGAGGCAGACTGCTGTGAGGGAAGCAAATACATTCCGGATCCCTTTAAAGACCTTTTCCCTCTCTGATTTCTTTTTACCCATTTTCCTCACGTCCCTTCATCTCCGCTTCCATGCCGCGGATTTCCGCATAGATTTCATCCCAATCCTTTACCCGGACAGCCCCGACACTTTTTTCATCAAAGCTCCGGTTATGCGGCCTGTCGAACAGGATCTTCCGAATCCCATTCCCTGTCAGGTTGTGCGGTCCGTCATCAATCAGAACATCTCCCCGGATCATCTGCTTGTTTGCGGTAATAATCACATGGCTCCAGTCCAGATAGGGATACCAGCGGAACAGCAGGTCGTCCATTTTCTGCTTCAGTGTTTCGTATTCCGTAGCTGTCACCACATAGATCTCATGCCCCTCATCCAACAGTTTCCGCAGGATGCGATCCGCTCCGGGCATCGGTTCCACCGTTTTCCAGAAATTCTCATCGTATTCCGGGGAATAAACCATCTCTCTTGTGAGCCCGGGAAAAGCCCTTGCCAGATTCCATTCGGTGATATCCTCGGGGGAAACTGACGTTCCATACCTGGTATTTACATAACGGAGCATGCCTTCAACGAGCTGTTCAAGTACGTCATCCATATCGACAAGTATCGTCATGTCATTTCTCCGTTCATGCCCGTTCAGTCTCTGAAATCGTATGTCCTGTACTGAATCGCTTCCGCGATGTGATCTGAAAGAATCTCCGGCTCCCCGGCGAGATCCGCGATCGTCCGTGCCACACGAAGTATCCGGTCATAACTGCGGGCTGACAGATTCATACTGTCAAAGGCCATCTTCATCAATTCTTCACAGTCGGGCGACAACCGGCAGAATGCACGCAGGCCTTTTGTATCGATTTGAGCATTGGAGGATGTCTTCATTCCGTCAAAGCGGTGCTGCTGTATCTTTCTTGCTGCATTCACCCGGCTTCGAATCGAAGCGGAACTCTCCGATGGTGTACGAATCTTCAGCTCCTCGTATTCCAGTGCAGGTACCTCCACAATAATATCGATACGATCCAACAGCGGCCCTGAAATACGACTGTGGTATCTTTTTACATCATTTTCCGAACATCTGCATTTTCCGGACGGATGACCGTACCATCCGCATTTACAAGGATTCATCGCACAGACGAGCATGAAACGGCTGGGATACGTAATGCTTCCGGAAACGCGGGAAACCGTTACTTCTCCCTCTTCCAACGGCTGACGAAGCACCTCCAGCACATCGCTGCGGAATTCCGGAAATTCATCCAGAAAAAGGACTCCGTTGTGTGCAAGACTGATTTCGCCCGGACGAGGTATCGTACCGCCTCCCGCCAGTCCTGCAGCAGAGACCGTATGATGCGGAGAGCGAAACGGCCGCTTCCGGATGATGGGATCAGATTTGTTTGTAAGTCCGGCAACCGAATAGATCTCCGTAGACTCGATCATCTCTTCGCGGGTCATATCCGGAAGTATACCGGGAAGGCGTTTGGCCATCATGGATTTTCCTGCTCCGGGAGGTCCCACAATCAGTATGTTGTGTCCTCCGGCAGCAGCAATTTCAAAAGCGCGTTTTACATCGCTCTGTCCTTTCACATCCGAGAAGTCCGGACATTCTGTCTGCACATCTTCCAAAGCCGGAGCTGTAACCGGTGCAATACTGCGCTCTCCTTTCATGCAGCCGATCAATTCATTCACAGTATGTACGGGCATAATATCTATATCCCCAGCAAAGGCCGCTTCCGCGGCATTATCTGCCGGAACATAGAAACGCCTTATCCCGCTGCGGGAGGCAGCGATCGCCATCGGCAAGGCTCCTGAAACCGGGCGTACTTCTCCGGAAAGGGAGAGTTCTCCGATAAAGGCACAGGAAGAATCGGGTCCTGTGACAGTCCCCAGCGCAGTCAGCACGCCGATCAGGATCGGGAGGTCATAGACCGTACCGGCTTTTTTTCTGTCCGCAGGGGCCAGATTCACTGTGATTCTTGATGCAGGGAAGGAAAAACCGTTGTTTTTTATGGCAGAACGCACACGTTCGCGTGCTTCTTTGACCGCAGCATCCGGGAGGCCGACAATGTCGAAGGCGGGCAAGCCGTTAGACCTGTCCACTTCCACCGATACTGTATACCCTCCGACGCCGCTGACTCCGAAACTGATCACTTTTGCTACCATGACGGATTCTCCTTGCAGTATGGCAGAAGGAGTCGGGAGAAGACTCCCGGCTCCCCGCTCCGATCATTATTGTTTTTCTTCAACGAGCGCAATATGCAGTTCGTCCAGCTGTTTCTGCTCCACACGGGACGGAGCGCCCATCATGACATCCTGCGCGTTCTTGTTCATCGGGAATGGAATGACTTCCCGGATACTGTCCTCTCCTGCCAGCAGCATTACCATCCGATCCACTCCGGGAGCAATTCCTGCATGAGGAGGAGCCCCGTAGCAAAAAGCATTGTACATTGCCGGGAATTTCTTCTTCACATCCTCTTCCCCGAGCCGTACCATTTCAAACGCTTTGATCATGATTTCAGGGTCGTGGTTCCGGACCGCACCGGAAGAAAGCTCCACCCCGTTGCACACGAGGTCATACTGATCCGCCGTGATCTCCAGCGGGTCTATCTCTTTCCGCTCGGCTTTAAGGAGGATCTCCAGCCCTCCGGCAGGCATGGAAAACGGGTTGTGACAGAATTCCAGTTCTCCGGATTCCTCTCCGATTTCGTACATGGGGAAATCCACGATCCAGCAGAATTCATAGCGTTCGCGCTTCATATGCCCCGGAACAGCGGCACCGAGCATCTTCAGCATCACACCTGCCGTCTTCCTGGCAGCATCTTTCTTTCCTGCCGCCACCCCCACGAGTGTTCCGGGTTTCAGGTCAAGGATGCCGCCGAGACTCTCTTTCCTGTCGGTAAGGAACTTGGCAACGCCCCCGGCAAGTTCTCCGTTTTCTTCTACCTTGAACCAGTACGGCTTCATTCCGGCCTGTACTTCCACATCGATGCATAGTTTTTCAATATTCTTGCGCGTCAGAGTGCAGTCACTCACGACGATTGCCTTAACCGTGTTTCCTTCCGCAAAAGGCGCGAATTCCGTCCCGCGGACAAATTCGGATATGTCCTGTACCTCCAGATCAATCCGCAGGTCCGGCTTATCTGTTCCGTAACGCTCCATCGCTTCATTAAACGGGATGCGACGGAAAGGCGCTTCGGATGCTATATCGTATTTCCCGTAATGCGCAAAAATCGGCGGAAGTACATCCTCCAGAACGGAAAACACATCATCCTGGGACGCAAATGCCATCTCCATATCCAGCTGATAGAACTCGCCGGGAGATCGATCACCCCGCGCATCCTCATCGCGGAAGCATGGCGCAATCTGAAAGTAGCGGTCGAAACCGGATGTCATAAGAAGCTGCTTGAACTGCTGCGGAGCCTGGGGAAGCGCGTAAAACTCACCGGGGTGCTTTCGCGCCGGAACCAGATAGTCCCTTGCTCCTTCCGGAGAAGAAGCCGTAAGGATAGGCGTGGTGATTTCGAGAAAACCGTGCTCGATCATGGCCTTGCGCAGCGCTGCAATCACATTGCAGCGAAGGATGATATTCTTTTTCACCTCGGGGTTCCTCAGGTCCAGATAACGATACTTCAGCCGCTGTGTCTCATCTGCTTCTCGGCTGCGCGCGATCTCAAACGGAAGTTCGTTGAATCGGCATTTTCCAAGCACCTCGATTTTCTCGGGTACGATCTCCACCTCTCCTGTATCGAGTCTGGGATTCTTGCTGGCACGCTCCCGCACGGTCCCTTCCACAGCTACTGTGCTTTCCTTGTTGATGGATTTCGCCTGACGGAAGAGTTCCGCATCTTCTATAACCACCTGTGTCCGCCCGTAAAAATCCCGGATCACCGCAAACGCGAAATTGTTTCCAACTTCACGGAAAGTCTCCAGCCATCCGGCTATACGAACCTTCTCTCCGACATTCGTGATCCGGAGTTCATTACAAGTGTGCGTACGCGATTGAAACATTCTGTTTTGCCTCTTTCCTTCTCAGTTTTCACAGATAACGGCACGTTTCTGCCGTTCAGCAATAATCCGGGAAATATGCCCGGAAGCTTCTTCCGGTGTGAACCGGATCTGTTCTCCGCTCTGCATGTCTTTTACCGAAAGGACCCCGTCGCGGATCTCATCCTCACCAACGATCACCGTGAACGGCACTCCGATCCGATCGGCATAACTCATTTTTGCCTTGAATTTTTTCTGCTCAGTAAAGAGCTGTGTCCGGATGCCCGCCCTGCGAAGAGTCGCTGCCGAAGAGATGGCGAAGGAAAGATCCTCGCTCATTGGAAGAACAAGCGCATCGCAAGGCGACGTAATCAGTTCATCCGAAAGGAGCCCCTGTTCATTGAGCACATAAAAAAGCCGTGTAAGGCCGATGGATATCCCTACACCGGGGAGTGTTTTATCCGTATAGTAACCCGCCAGATTATCGTATCTTCCGCCGGAACAGATCGAACCTATTTCGGGATGTTCCGTCATGACCGTCTCGTATACTGTCCCCGTATAGTAGTCCAGCCCGCGTGCAATCGTAAGATCGACGGCAAAATTCTCCTCCGGAACGCCGAAATCTTTCAGATATTTCGTGACTGCCTTCAATTCGTCCAAACCCGTGTCGAAAGTAGGATCCATTCCCCGGTAACGCTCAAGCGCCTCAAGCACCTCTGCATTCGTCCCGCAGATAGCCATAAAGTCCATCACGTTTTCAGCCTTGCAAGGCAGCATCTTTATTTCTTCAATCAGAAGCTGACGAACCTTTTCCGTTCCGATCTTATCCAGTTTATCCACCGTCCGCATGATCTCACCGGCTTTTTCACTCATACCGTTCATGGAATAGAAGCCGTTGAGGATCTTGCGATTGTTCACACGGATACGGAAATGCTTCAGTCCCAGTCGGGAAAAAGCATCATAAATTATCGCAGGGATCTCTGCTTCGTTTGTAATATCGAGCTTCCCATCGCCGATGACATCGATATCCGCCTGATAAAACTCCCGGAAACGGCCTCGCTGCGCCCGCTCTCCGCGATATACCTTTCCGATCTGATAACGACGGAACGGAAAGCTCAGCTGGCCGTAATACGCTGCCACATATTTTGCCAAAGGCACTGTAAGATCGAAACGGAGAGCAAGGTCGCTGTCGCCTTTCGTGAAGCGATATATCTGTTTTTCCGTTTCTCCTCCTCCCTTGGCCAGAAGGACCTCTGCCGATTCGATCACCGGCGTATCCAGCGGAGTGAAGCCGTACGAAGAATAGGTTTCCCGAAGGACTTCGAGCATTTTTTCCATTTTATTCTGCTGCGGGGGCAGCAGCTCCATAAACCCGGAGAGCGTTCTAGGCGGGATCTTCTGCATGTTTTCTCCTCTCTCAGCGTCTCTTCGGATTGACGATATTACGCCAGTCCAAATCACCTCGGCGAAGTCCCTGGACTAGGACCTCAGCCGTAGCCGCATTTGTGGCAAAGGGTATCTGATACTGATCGCAAAGACGCTCAATGCGGGATATATCATCAAATCCCTTCGGATTTGCGGAATCACAGAAGAAAATGACCAGGTCGATCTCGTTGTAGGAGATACGGGATGCGATCTGCTGCGCACCTCCCTGATCCGCATGCAGATACAGGGTGATCGGCAGTCCCGTTGCCTCTGAGACCAGTTTCCCGGTTACGTGTGTGGCGCAAAGAGAATGCTCGGCAAGGATGCCGCAGTATGCAATGCAGAACTGCACCATCAGTTCTTTTTTCCCGTCATGCGCCATAAGGGCAATGTTCATTTCCAAACCTCCTCTTTGTTGTGAAGCAATTTCTGTTTCCTTATTTCAGGAGCGACATCTCGGATTCCGAAACATCGTTGTAGCTGCGAATCATCAGATATGTGTCCACGATCTGTCTGGCCATGAAGGCGCAGTTACTTCCCGCTTCGCCCCTTTCAACCACCATGGCAATGGCGATCTCCGGATCGTTATACGGCACATAGCAAATGAAAATGGCATCGTTAATGATGTTTTCACCCTTCTGGGCTGTCCCGGTCTTGGCAGCAACCGTCTCCGAGCAGTCATAGAAGTTGATGGCAACCGCCTCATTGTTGACAAGATCATTGGCAACAAGCCGCATCCCCTCATGGACCGCATACCAGTTGTAATCCGCGGACTGAACTTCCGCCATGATTTTCGGTTCGCGTTCAAAGAGGCTTTCGCCGTAGTCATAGGTCCGTACGGATTTGAGGATTGAAGCAGAATGCCTCGTTCCTCCGTTTGCAACCGTGGCGCAGTACTCCGCCAGCTGCAGCGGGGAGAATATCGAGTCGGACTGACCGATGCCCGCCTGCAGCGTATCACCGATTCGCCACTCCTGTCCAGCGTAATCCATGTGGTTCGCTTCGTTGGACATATTGCCTGTCGTCTCGACCAGTTCTATCCCTGTAGAGGAGCCCAATCCGAATTTGTGAGCGTATTCGCCCAGTTTATCGACACCAAGGTCATTGACGATAGTATAGAAAAAGTAGTTGCAGGAGTGAAGGAGCGCATGAGTGACATCCAGTTCGTCATGCGTATAGCCGAATGACCATATCCAGCATTCCGGTGCGTAGCCCGCAGCAGCGTACCGGGTGAAGACGCCCTGACACTTGACTTTCTTTTCCGTGTTGATAATTCCTTCTGTAAGGCAGGCCATCGCTGTACACGGCTTGAAGGCGGAACCCGGTGCGTAGGCTCCCAAAAGCGCCCTGTTGAAAAGCGGATTGTTATCCGCCTTCAGGAGTTCTCCATAGTTTTCGATCACATTGGAGGGATCATATGTCGGCCAGCTGGCAATCGCCAGCGGCTCTCCCGTTTTTACATCAACCACGCAGCAGGCCGCTCCGGTTATTTCCCAGTATCCGTCCTTGAACGTCCAGAGACCGAAAGCCTCCTGCTCAGCCTTCTTCTGTTCACGCGTCCTTCTGAGCGCGTTTACACCGCTCTGCAGAATCCGTTCCACCTGCTCCTGCAGAACGATATCGATCGTAAGATACACGTGGTTCCCCGGTTCCGGTTCCTTGGTATAGACCGTTGCAAGCACCGTTCCCGCAGGGTTCTTTGTTTCGATCACTTCACCGTCTTTGCCGTGCAGATAACTCTCAAATGCATATTCAATGCCGTCTTTCCCGACAAAAGCGTTGTTCGAGTACTCGAGAAGCGAGTATTTCTCGTATTCCTCCTGTGTCATAAGTCCGACATATCCCAGCAGATGCGCCGCATATTCGGTATTGACATCACGGACATATGCCCTGGTTATGTTGATGCCGACCAGCTTGCTCTCCATAATAGAGGTGATCAGTTGCATGCTGGCATCCTGGACAAAGATATAGTTATCGGTATTTATCGCATACCGTACGTTGATTCCGTAACGCACTCCGGCGATCACGCGCATTTCTTCGGAAGAATAGCTGTTATCGATCTTGTAGCGTGTGCGCATGTAACTCAGCAGTTCCACCGCGCTCGTATCGCGGGAAAGCTTTTTATCATCAAAATAGGCATTGAGCATCGTGCGCTGGAGATCGGTCATATCCGTGTATTCAAAAGGAGGGGCTGCCGTGACGGGAAGGTCGTCGGTATAGGTATCACCATAGCGGCTGACCATTTCCACCAGTTCCAGGATCGTATAGTTCGGGTCCTCGCTGTCAAAAAGCTTGGTCGTGTCTATCTCGAGGTTATAGCATTCTTTATTCGTAGCCAAAACGCGTCCGTAACGGTCCAGGATATTTCCCCGCGCAGCTGTGACCGCCCTCTTGTCACTGGTAATCTGACTGCTGCGGTTATAATATTCCTCACCTTCGATGATCTGCAGATCATACAGAAACACAATGTAAACGATCAGCAGGATCGCGAGGAGCACTCCCATCACTATGAGCCTTCTGGAATCGATCAGTCTGTTCATGAAACGCCTTTCTTAATCTTTTATCCACTTCGCAGGGCCGAAATAGACTGCTGCTGCAAGTGGAAGCGACCAGATCACCTGAAACAGGGCTGTCTGAATCATTATAGCGGACCATGCATCGATCACCGCTGTTTTGATCATCTGGACGACTGCCGTAACAGCAAGAGCCACGGCTGCCACCACCATATAGGCGAAAAAGCGCCGGTTGATGAAAAAACGGCTGATAAATGAAGTTGCAAAGGAGATGCCCGGAAAAAGGATCGTGAAGGCAACCGTGTTTTCCACAAAGGCCATGTCCGCAAAGAAGCCTAAAACAAGGGCGAAAACCGCTCCGGGTATCGCTCCTTCGAACATCCCTACCGCTGCAACGGCAGCAGGCAGAAACATGCTGCACACGCCCAGCGGCCGTAGCTGAGAGAAGAGCATGGTCTGAAATACAAGAACCAGAAGCATGTACAGCGCATACTGCAGGAACTTCCGGATATTCAGTTTTCCCAGGAAATCCTTCACCGTTTACTCCACCAGTTCGTATTCTTTAATGATAAACACCTGAACCAGCGAATCAAAATCGCAGGTCGGTTCGATGATCCCGTATTCAATCTGGCCGCCGGCCTCTGTCTGGACTGCAGATATCTTACCGATGACCAGTCCTGCGGGAAAGGCTCCGCCCTGTCCGGACGTGAGAACATCATCACCCACGAAGATCTGGGCTCCGTCTGCCAGATAGGTCAGTTTGGCTTCTTTTCTTTTCATCAGAGAGAATTCTCCGATCACCATTCCGGAGGTCCCTGTCTCTCCAATAAACGCGCCGACGCTCATATCAACGTCGATCAGTGTACTCACTGTCGCCCAGGTTTCTCCCAGTTCCGTGATCTGACCGACCACTACACCGTATTCAGTAATAACCGGGTCCCCCATCTCGATCCCGCTGGATCTTCCTTTGCTGATCGTGAAAGACGAAGACCAGTTTGAAGCCGTCCACAGGACCACCTTGCTGGATTCCAAAACGAAACTGGAGTTCTTCTCCCGCAGGTTCAGGAGTTCCCGCAGGCGGGTATTTTCCTCTGAAGCTTCAATTCCATCACGGGCGGACTGCTGAGCCTCTGCCAGCTGGGAGCGAAGTGATTCATTCTCCGCCATGAGAGAATCGTAATCATAGAGGTATCCGTAAATCGTATCGAACCAATTGACCGTTGAACTGATGACTTTCTGCAGCGGTGCAGCGAGAACTCCGGTGGCATTCTGCACGAACCCGACATTGCCGCCCCGGGCGATCGAACTGACTGCTATGACAAGGATGACCGCAAACACTATGATTGCGATCTTAATTCCGTTTTTCTTGAGGTATTCTTTCACAGCAGGTCAACTCCCTGTTTTTTCAGCATTTTCCCCAGTCTGCACACCGGCAGGCCTACAATATTGAAATAGTCTCCTTCGATCCGTTCCACCAGAAGGGATCCGATTCCCTGGATCCCGTAAGCTCCAGCTTTGTCCATCGGTTCCCCTGTAGCAATATACGCACGGATCTCTTCCGAAGACAATTCCCGGAAAAACACCCGACTGACTTCATGTTCCGAAACGGAAAAGTCCCCTTTCCGAATCGTCACTCCCGTATAGACCTCGTGCATTTTCCCGGAGAGTTTCCTCAGCATGCTTCCGGCTTCCTCCTCATCGGCGGGCTTTCCGAGGATCGTATCATCCGCATAAACCACCGTATCGGCTGCAATGATCCAATCATCCGGAGAACATTTCCGCGCAGTTTCCCGGGCTTTTGCTGCAGAAAGAATCTCAACAGCCTCTCCTGGTCCGGCATCTGCAGGGATGATTTCTTCTCCTGCAGCCGGAAGGATACGCAGATCCTTCAAAGCGAGCATCTCCAAAAGGCTCTTTCTTCGCGGAGAAGCAGATGCTAGAACGAATGCCAAATCAGTCAACTCCTCTGTAATACAGTCCACGTGTCAGCACATTCGGGCGGTATTCGGACTGTCCAAGATAGCCCTTTGCCACCTCCACGCACTCAAGCGGGCTCTCCGTGGTGAAGAGAAGGCGAATGCCCCAGACTCCTGTTGCATAGATGTCTTCTTTTTTATCTGCCAGATAGAGCTTATGCGCGTTGTAAATCACATTGCGGCAGCCAAATTCTTTCGTGATCGGAAATACGGATCCCATCCGATCCGCAAGCTGTCCCGGAGTCTGGCAGGTACAGCGTCCGGCGCTTTCCCGCATGACGCACTGGTCTGAAACCATCAGTGGAAGACGCCCGTAAGCAATCAGTTCCGTGTCGAGCGGTTTGTTCATGTCCTTGATCTGCGCAAGACGCAGTTCAAAAGAAGCTGTTGCCGAAAGGAATCCTGCTTTCCGGAGCACTTCCAGAGAGCGGGAGTTGAATGTGTTCAGCCCGAAATCGCCTCGAAGTTTCATCCCCGCCTTCCGAGCGAGGAAAATATGGCCGAGATTTCCCACGAGTGCCTCATTAACCCCCATGGAGAAAAGAGCGGCAAGCGTTTCTTCCACCTCTCCGGCCTGATCGTCTGTGATGACCCGCGGAAGCACCGCAACAAGCTTCGCACCGTTTTCGAGAAAAGGTCCGGCCGCATCGAAATTGCGGATCAGCTCCATAGCAGGAGCATAAATATATTCAGGCCTCAGTTCCGCCAGATGCGGGTCCATCTGTTCGAGCGTGCGGACCTGAAATATGTTCACCGGATCATTCACCACCGGTTTTCCCGCCGGAGCGGGAGGACAGGGCAAGCTTCGCCTTACAGGCGGTTTTGCCCGTTCTTCGGTAAGGTCGTTCAGCAACTTCCGGCGCAGTTCATTGATTTCAGAACTGGGAAGATAGAGCCCCGGATCCGTTTTTGCCCGGTTTTCAACGCAGAGAAATGGGGTACCCCCGGTTTTGTACATCTGTTCTTCGAGGAATTCTCCAGATACCCCTATGTTTCTAGCTCTCTCCGGCACCGATCCGGTCGCTACTGCGCGGTTTCCGTCATCGTCGAAGGCAATTGCCCGAACGTTTTCTCCCTTCCGGGCGATTGTATAGAAATGGACCGGAACCCGGCGCATTTCACTACTTCCGTATTTTTTACGGGCATCGGCGAAAAGACGTTCGCTCTCGCGATCCGGTTCTCCCCGTGTACCAAGCATATCCACTTTGTCCCCGTTGAAGTATCCCTGTGTGAACCCCCCGCGGGAGAAAGCTCTCTCGAGCATATCCATCTCTTCCACAGAAGGTCTGCGTTTCTCTCGGATAGCTTTTGCATAGATTCCCGTAACGATGCCTGTATATTCCGGGCGCTTCATCCGCCCTTCAATCTTTACGCAGGCGACTCCCGCATCCTCGATCTCCTTCAGTCGGTCGACCAGACAGTTATCCTTCAGAGAAAGCGGGTATTCATCCATCCTGCCTCCCAGACTGTACTGCATACGGCAGGGCTGGGCACACATTCCGCGGTTTCCGCTCCTTCTGCCGATCAGTGAAGACATATAGCACTGACCGGAATGGCAGAAGCAAAGTGCTCCGTGCACAAAGATTTCCGTCTCGATGGAGGCATTGCGCGCTATCATGCGGATCTGTTCCAGCGAGAGTTCCCGAGCCAGTACAGCCCGTGTGATCCCCATCTGGGCAGCCGCTTCAACCCCAGCCAGATTATGGATACTCATCTGTGTACTGGCATGGATCGGCAGGTCCGGCAGGGCTTCACGGATCGCCGCAGCAAGGCCGAGATCCTGTACAAGCACCGCATCTGCTCCACAGTCTGACACCATCCTGGCAGCATCCACAGCCTGGGGAACTTCCCGGTCGCTCACCAGCGTATTCAGTGTCACATACACCCTGCATCGGCGAATCCGGCAGTAGCGGACAGCTTTCCGGAACTCCTCCGCCGAGAAGTTCTGTGCACCTTTTCGTGCATTGAAATCGTTCAGTCCGAGATAAACCGCATCCGCGCCATTCTGGACAGCCGCAATAACGGCTTCCGGCGTCCCGGCAGGGGATAAAAGTTCCAGCATGTTTACTCCATTCCAAATTCTCTGTGAGCGGCCAGAATGGCCGCAATAACGCAAGTTTACAGATTATTATACCACAGATCTCGCACTTGCTACAAGTCTCTTTTGATGATATAATCGTAAACGATTCCACGGGAAGATTCTGAACAGCAGAGGAGCAAAATGGCATCAGAAAACATGCAAAACAGAATACCGGAAGATGATGCCCAGCGTCTTATATCCGCTCATGACGGGAACATCACGCTACTGTATATCTGGCAGTCGCTCCATCCTGCTTTCGACGCGGAACAGGCTGCTGCGGACCTGTGCCTGACGAGCCGGGAAATCTGCTCTGCAAAGGAAAAGCTGGACCGTCTTTTTGCTTCCGTCCCTCCGCGTGCACCGGCCGTCCCTGTTCCGCAGGACATCCCCGATGAGCCCCCGCACTATTCGGAGCAGGATATTCGGCGCATGCTTCAAGACGGCAGGGAGTTCCAGACCATTGTCGGCGAAACTGCCCGCATCATTGGTCATACGCTCTCTACTCCCGATCTGGAGATCCTTCTTGGGATCTACGACCATCTTGCCCTTCCCCCGGAAGTCATTCTGGAGCTTATCAACTACTGTGCAGAATGCAACACGGAGAAGTTTGGTCCCTCACACCGCCTTTCCATCCGGACGATTCAGAAGGAAGCTTACCGCTGGGCCGGGGAAGAAATCCGCTCCTTCGAGGCTGCAGAGAATTATATAAACCAGCAGAAGACACTCCGGAAAGATGTCGGCGAACTGGCAGGAGTCCTCAGTCTTCACGCGAAAAGTCTAACAACCACACAGGAAAAATATATTCTTTCCTGGATCGCCATGGGCTTTGAAACAGAGGCCGTCGCCGAAGCTTATGACCGTACGGTGCTCAATACGGGAAAACTCAGCTGGCCTTATCTGGATAAGATCCTTCAGGCCTGGCACAGGAACGGTCTGCATACCATCCGCGAAATCCTGGAGAAGGACGGACGGCACACTGCCCGAAAGCAGGAAAAAAGGCGTTCTGTCACTCCCGTCAATCCAGAGGATATCTTTATCTTTGAAAAAAATGAGAAAAAGTGAGGTCTGCAATTATGGCCTATGACGGAAAGCTTCTTTCTCAGGCAAGAGATGAACTGAACAGGCTTCGTCAGAAAAACGAGGCAGAGCATGAAAGACGCCTGCGCCTCGCTTATGAGAAAATCGATGATCTGGAGATGATCGATTCCCGTCTCCGCTCACAAATGACCGATACGATCCGTCTCACATTGTCCCGTGATCCGGATCTGAAGGCAAAAATCGCCGCCATTGAACGCGATAACCGGGAATTACAGGAAGAAAAAGCCGAGATGCTTGCCGCGGCGGGTTTTCCTTCAGACTATCTTAATGATATCTTCTCCTGCCCCGTATGCCGCGATACCGGTTACATCGGGCAGAAGAAATGCGATTGCCTGATCCGCATCTATAACCGTCTTCTCACAGAAGATCTGAGTTCACTTATGCTCAGCGGAGACGAAAGCTTCGAACATTTTGATCTCAGCCTTTACCCGGCGGAATACGATTTCAACCTTGGAACAACGCCGAGGGAATTCATGCGCAAACAGATGGAAAGCTGCCGGAACTATGCCACCAGTTTTCCGGGAAGGCTTCCGAGTCTTCTGATGCAGGGCGGTACCGGTCTGGGCAAAACCTATCTCTCTGCGTGTATTGCACGCGTGGTTTCAGAAAAGGGCTGCAGCGTATGCTATGATACTGCTGTTTCTGCTTTTGAAGCCTACGAAAAGCTCCGTTTTTCCAAGGATCCTGAAGAGACGGACCAGTATAATGCAAAAATACGGCGCATGCTGGACTGTGATCTTATGATTCTCGACGATCTCGGAACAGAACTTGTCACATCTGTTACAGTAAGTGCACTGTACAACCTGATCAACACCCGCCTTCTCTGCGGAAAACCGACCATCATCAGCACGAACTGCACCGATGAGGAGCTGAACCGGAAGTACAGTCCACAGATCTGTTCCCGCCTGCTTGGGGAATTCCGAAAAGTCCCCTTCTGCGGAAACGATATCCGTCTGCTCCGGAAGGGTCACTGAAAAGGCTCTTGTATTCTTTTTCTTTTGCCGCTATAATCGAATAAATCATTCAAAATTCTGAAACATCCAGGAGGCTTATTATGGCTTCTCCCAGACGTGCCGGTGACCGGAAAGATGGCAGACTTCTCCGTTCGCTACCGGCTTTTTCCAAGTTTATTCCTTATATCATGCCCACGAGAAACGATGCTCTGATCCATTATGAAGAGAGTCTGGAGGTCTCCAATCTGGACCGCAGACTTCGCCAGCTGCGTGTAGATGGCTATAAGGGTATCGGCATCCTGCATTTCTGGATCGCAGCCTATATCCGCGCTGTATCCATGCTTCCGGCGATGAACCGATTTGTTGTCGGAAGAAGGATCTATGCGCATAACAACATTGAAGTTGTTATGGCCGTAAAGCGTTCCATGAGCATCGAAGCCACAGAGACCACCATCAAGGTCGCTTTCCAGCCTACAGACACAATTTTTGACGTCTACAATAAACTGAACGAAAAGATTGAAGAAATCAAAGCAGATGAGGGCAACAACAATACAGAAGATGTAGCGGATTTTCTCTGCAAACTTCCGCGCTTTATCCTGCGTTTTGCCGTATGGCTTCTGCGCGTACTGGATTATTTCGGCTGGATTCCCACTGCCCTGACAGATGCAAGTCCCTTTCACGGTTCCATGATCATCACCGATCTCGGCTCTCTTCGTATCGGGCCGGTGTATCACCATATTTATAATTTCGGGACTCTTCCAGTCTTTATCGCTTTCGGTGCCAAACGACATGCCACCGAACTTAACCGCAAAGGCGAAATCGTTGACAACAAGTATCTGGACTGCAAGATGGTCATGGACGAGCGTATCGCCGACGGGCATTATTATGCCCAGTTCCTGCGTGCCATCCGCTATCTGTTCGAGCATCCGCAGGTCGTTGAAGCGCCTCCCACCCGTGTGGTTGAAGACGTTTTCTGATCTATTCTCCCCGGAAACCAAAAGCCCGGTCTGAACAGACCGGGCTTTTGGTTTCCGTTTTCAGTTCTGTCTCACCAGGTTTTCTCCGATTTTGTAGATATCTCCCGCTCCAACCGTAAGGATCAGATCGCCGGGTCTCGCCAGCTCTTTCAAAACATTTTCCAGTTCTGTAAAGGTGGCGCAGAAGAGTGCGCCTTCAATCCGGGCTGCCAGATCCGCCGAGGAAATACCGATGGTGTTTTTCTCCCGTGCGGCGTAAATCTCGGCCAGAATAACCACATCCGCCCGCTTCAGCTGTTCCACAAAGTCCGTAAACAGAGCCTGAGTCCGCGAATAGGTATGCGGCTGGAAAACCAGCACCGTCCGCTGGTAGTTCAGTTTTTTCACGGCGTTCAGCAAAGCTTTCAGTTCACCGGGATGGTGGGCGTAATCGTCGTAGACATCCGCTCCGTTGTACTTGCCCTTGAACTCGAACCGTCTACCCGCTCCGTTGAAACCGGCAAGTCCGTATTTGACCGCACTGGGACGAATCCCGAGACAGATTGAAGCAGCCGTTGCTGCCAGCGCATTCTTAACATTGTGCTCACCGGGAACATGCAGCGTGACGTCGGTGAAGAACTTTCCGCGATAGTATACATCAAACTCCGTGACCGCACCATGGTAGACGATATTCTCCGCATAGACATCTGCATTGCTGCTCATTCCGAAGGTCATCACTTTCCGATCTATTCCGGCAACAGCATCCATGGTGTTCCGGTCATCCGCATTCGCTATCACCGAGCCGAATTCAGGCACCTTCTCCGCAAACCGGCGGAAAGAGGTCTGGATATCCGCCAGATCCTTGAAGAAGTCCAGATGGTCCTCTTCGATATTCAGAATCACAGCGACAGTAGGATAGAACGAAAGAAACGAGTTGCAGTATTCGCAGGCTTCCATAATGATGGTATTGCCGCTTCCTACACGGTGTCCGGCATTCAGAAGCGGGAGCGTCCCTCCGATCATGACCGTAGGATCCTTCTCAGCAGCCATAAGAATATGGGTGCACATGGAGGTCGTGGTGGTTTTTCCGTGTGTACCGGAAATGCAGAGGGAATTTGCATAGCCTTTGGAGATGGCTCCCCAGGCCTGCGTCCGTTCAAAGACCGGAATGCCTCGGCGGGCGGCTTCGACGATTTCCGGGTTGTCATCATGCACAGCAGCTGTTCGAACGATGAAATCCGTGTCGTCCCGAATATTCTCCGCCCTGTGACCGATCAGAACTTCGATGCCTCCTTCCCGGAGCGCCATCACATTCGGCCCCTCGTTTATATCCGAGCCTGTGATCTCGAGCCCCATCCCTTTCAGCACCTCGGCCAGAGAAGACATGGAAACACCGCCGATCCCGATCAGATGCCCCTTCCTGCCCGGGGACATATAGTTTTCGAAATCCGTCATATATTACTCCAATTAGTGAAAAAATGGTTGATGGCGGGAAGACAACATGCTAAAATCTTAACCGCATGTATTATAAACGTCATGACTCTCCAATGCAAGTCAAATGTCTTTCGATCCGGAGGAAATAAAAGTGTATGACCCGATGAAAATAGAGCAGATCCATGCAGATTGCGGCGGCTGTCTGCGCTGTGCTCTCTCCGGCGGGCGGACAAATCTTGTATTCGGGACCGGAAACCCGCAGGCGGAAGTGATGCTGATTGGAGAAGGGCCCGGTGAACAGGAGGATCTTCAGGGAATCCCCTTCGTCGGCCCTGCCGGGAAGCTGCTGGACACGATGCTTGAACTCATCGATCTGGATCGTGAGAAAGTATATATCGCCAACATGGTAAAATGCCGGCCGCCGCATAACCGCGATCCCCGTGATGAAGAAATCGAAGCCTGCCGCCCCTGGCTGAATGCACAGATCACTGCCGTTTCTCCGAAGATCATCGTCTGCCTCGGCAGGATCGCAGCCTGTTCGCTGATCCGGAAGGATTTCCGCATCACGCGGGAACACGGGCAATGGTTTACAGCATGCGGATCCGTATGTACAGCCATTTATCATCCGTCCGCGCTGCTCCGGGATCCGGAGAAACGTCCGGAGACATTTGAGGACCTCCGTGCAATCCGCGCGAAAATCAAAGAACTTTGTGTGAGGACTTATGATTCAGTTTCAACCGGTCACGCTTCGCTCTAAAGCCTGGATCGACCCGATCGTCCAGGCTGAAAACAGCCGGAGCGCCGACTTCAATTTCGGAAATATCTATATCTGGGACAAACACTACAAGCAGCTGGTATGCCGCTTTGAAGACCGGATGATCACCAAGCTCCGCTATGAGGGGAAATCGACCTTTGTTTTTCCCATCGGAAGCGGACCGCTGCGTCCGGCAATCGAAGCTGCCCGGGAATATGCTGATTTCAAAGGGTATCCCTTCACACTCCGCGGAATAACGCAGGAGAACCGTGCCCTGCTGGAAGAGGCATATCCCGATGGTTTTTCCTTCACGGAAGACACTGTCAACGCTGACTATATCTACGATATCGAAAAGCTTTCGACCTACGCCGGAAAGGCACTGCACAGCAAGAAAAACCACTGCAATCGCTTTGAAGCCGAATACAGTTGGAAATTCGTCCCAATTTCCCGGGAACTCATTCCATATTGTCTTGATATGCTTTCCGAATGGAGTGAGGACAACAGCAACCGTCTGGATCCAAGCATCGCTTTCGAGCATGACGCAATCATCCGCGCTTTTGCCGCGTATGAAGATTTAGGCCTTTTCGGCGGGGTTCTGGTAGCCAACGGGATAATTATGGGCTTCACACTTGGGGAACTCACCTGCCGGGACACCTTCGATGTTCACTTCGAAAAGGCTATCGCCACCGTCAACGGCGCTTATCCCATGGTCTGCCGGGAACTGAGCCGTTTAGTGAAAAGCACATATCCCGACGTGCTTTACATGAACCGGGAAGATGACATGGGCTTTGAATCTCTCCGGCGATCCAAGGAATCCTATAAGCCGGAATATCTGCTGAAAAAATACACTGCGAGATGGAACTATGACTGAACCTCATATCCGGGAGTACACCGAAAACGATATCCCGGCTCTCATCTCTCTCTGGATGGAAATCTTCGGAGACAGCCGGACGCTTGTTGAGACATTCTTCCGGCTTTTGCCGAAAATCGGTTCCTGCATGGTGGCCGAGAGCAGCAGATCGATCTGCGGTATGGCCAGTATGCTGACAGATTGCTGCCTGGCAGGAGGCAGCAGTACATTCCGTGATACGGCAATACACTTTGGATATCTCTACGGAGTTGCTGTCCGTCCCGAGTATCGCGGAAAAGGCATCGGAGCTGCATTATCCAGGGCTGCCGCGCAATATGCCCGCGTGAAGGCCTGTGAGTATGTGAGTACTCTTCCGGCTGATGCGGGACTCTATTCAATGTATGAGAAGACGATCGGTACCTCCTGCAGATTGAAACGGGCAAAGGTCGAATACGTGCGAAAACCTCTTTCCGTAAACCCGTTCAAGCTTATTCCGGCCGAACCGGAGCACTATTTTACCATACGGGAGGCTCTCCTTCGAAATACAGTGCACCTGCGTGTGTCGAAAGATTCCATTGCCTTTCTGAAAGCCCTGTGCATTGATGGCGGCGGAGATCTCTTTGCTTCAACAACCGATCTCACCTTCTTCGCCTCTTTCACCCGCGACAGCAATACACTCCGCTTTGCCGAATTCATTTGCGAAGAAGGCAATCGTGATTTTCTGCTCAACTCTTTCCTCACCATGCTGGATGCCGAGAAGGCTGTTTATTATCTGCCCTCTCTAACCGGTGAAGACTATCTGGCCCACAACTGCAAAGCTCTTTCCCCCGACACGCTCTGGGACCTTACCTTTGACTGAATTCTGAAACGGCAGGCAACTGAGCAGGCGGAACTTTTCCGTTTTAACATTTATGTAACATCTATAGTATTGTTTACGTAACATCTCCACTGTAGACTAGAGTCAACAGTGAGTGATTGTTTTTCATCTTTTTCATTTTGTCCTCAATATATAGCGGGAAGGAACGGGTCAAACCGTTCCTTCTTGCTTTTCCTTATCCCGAGATCAAGCATTCTATTACCATAATATTGTTTACGTAATTTTGTTTTCCTTGTTCTTCCAATCTCTTTCTGTTATACTGAATATACTTAACCGACTCTTATCCATGGAGGTCTCATCATGCCTGACCTGTCAAGATTCCTGGACGCACAGCGTCTCTCCTACTCTGCGGCTCTCACCGAAATCCGAAACGGCAGGAAGCAAATTCACTGGATGTGGTATATTTTTCCGCAAATTGCCGGTCTTGGATTCAGTTCGACAGCACAGTATTATGCAATACGGGATATTTCCGAAGCCCGTGCTTATCTGCAGGACCCGATTCTCCGCTCCAGACTTCTGGAAATTTCTCAGGCTTTGCTGGAACAGTCCGGTCATGATGCAGAAGCGATCCTCGGATGGCCGGACAATCTGAAGCTCCGCTCCAGCATGACTCTGTTTCTTCATGCCGATCCTTCAATTCCTGTCTTTCAGAAAGTCCTTGATAAGTATTACGGCGGTTTAGAAGATGAGCACACCGTTGCTCTTTTG
>JAEEGL012010269.1_pt1 | contig 28601 bp, 21 predicted proteins | sample 9134231 | NCBI WGS metagenome assembly JAEEGL01 (sample SAMN16246548, study PRJNA631951) | gut metagenome | biome: gut microbiome; feature: rumen; material: fiber-attached | host: Bos | place: Iran: Karaj | collected 2018-10 | reverse complement strand
TTCTCGGAGTTGTTCTTTCCAATATTCTCTGCTGTGTCTTTGCATGTCGGTCTCCTTCCGATTTTCCGTTGAGGTCGAAATGAGACCAATATAACACGTGATCATCCCGTCTTCAAGATGTACCAGGCTGGGCGGTTACGTTTTCTGACCAATCTAAACGCCTGTTGACATTATCGCCTCGGTTTTAAACAAAAAAACGGAATGGAGATTATTTCTCCATTCCGTTTTTAGCAAAAAAGTAAAGATACGAAAGACTTACATAATGGTTTTTACCATCCTTTAAGCAGATATGCGAAGTAACAGTTCGTCCGAGCAGCAGTTGAGGACATGCTCTGCTCTGCTCTGCTCTGCTCTGCTCTGCTCTGCTCTGCTCTGCTCTGCTCTGCTCTGCTCTGCTCTGCTCTGCTCTGCTCTGCTTGCACTCACTTCGTTCGCGCAAACAGAGTTATATATATTGCATTCGAAAAAGTGATGTCGAATGCAACACGAAGAGAGAGGATATTTGTAGTCAAAAGAATAATACATCAGTAAACGTTCTATGGCAATGCGATATACATATTTTGCGGATAAAGAAGTATTAAAAACTTGTCGAATATTCGCTTATTACAATAGTGTTCTCAATATCTTTTTCAACAGAATAAGATAGAATTAATGGCTTAACGTAATACACGCCTTTCGGAAATTCCTTTGATGAATATACAATAGAGTCCTCTTTTTTCCGAATAGAAGAAATGAAAGTCGATTCTTCTCCTGGTTGCAACACCTTATCATTTGTGTAAAAATATGACCCCGCCGCACCATGAATCCTGATAGATCTTCCTTTTTCTAAAGCTTTTTTCAATGGTTTATTTAACGTAATCTCTCCATATCCGTTTTCAATCTCTTTTACAGATACGATCGTTCCATCCAGGAGAGCAGTATTCGGAATATCCGAAAAATCTTCTTTTACATTCAAAGCAACATAACAACCTTTGCTCCATTCGGGGTAAGAATCAACGATAATCGTCGCGCTGTTTTCATCCGCTGAAACAATGTGGCATACTCGGTTGTTTTTGAAAGGATAATTTCTGCCAAACAATTTTGTTCTATCTTTTGAGAAGCCAGCATATCCGACAAAAATGTGTGTCGGTTTATCACCGATATTCTTTATTTTTACAGAAGTAGTAATATCATTGTTTGAAACAAGAATATTATATTTGGAAAAAAGCGCTGTCTGTTTTCCCGTGAGCGTCAAAGAATCCTTAAGGGTGCTCGACAATTGATTTGAATTAGTTGAGAGTCCGAAAACGTCTACATTATTATAAATATTGGAAATACTACCCGGGGAAGTAAAAAACGAACTCTTCTTGTTATTGGTAAATGAAAGAATTATTTTGTTGATTTCGGCGATTTCTTTTTTGCCTGATGACAGAACGATATTAAATGCATCATCTCTCGTATTGTCCAAATGGATTGTTGATGATATAATTCTATTTTGTATAAAATATTCTTCGATTATTGGTGATCCAATGTTGACTGATTTGCTATCAAGCACGGAAAAGGAGAGATCCGGCTCATTTGTTATAATGTCTATTTTGCAGTCAAGAGTCTCATTGACATTTGCCAGTTGTATTTTTAACGGCTTGCTTGCCTTATCTGATTCCAAAAGAATTTTGATGAATCCGTCTTTACTCATAACAGAATTGTCCACCCAAAACTGTTTAATATTGGATGCATCAAATGTGATGATATCTTTATACTCTTTGCTATTAATGTATAAATTAATAAGTTCCTGATCTGTGATTATTTTGTCAGGAGAACTGTTCATTGCTTGTCCAAATAAAGCGGTTACTGCTGAACACAAAAGAAATAAGGCCCACGCTTTAGGACGAAAATTGTTCCTATACTTGACTTTTTTTTTGTTAGTTTGTTTTGTCATCTCAAGACTCCTTCTCGTGAATAAGGATTAAAATCTTTTGTGATTCCACCCCATATATTGGAGGGTATCTGTATAAAACAATTTTTTCTGGCTCTGGCGGAAGCTCAAGTTATGATGGTTACACAGAACTTAAAAAAGTATTTTTTGTTATTGTGATGTGTGCTCAAGCCATGGTGAATATGTGCCAAGTTCAAGAATGTCTGCAATTCTTTCGCACGCATGTCCATCGCCGTATGGATTACATGCATGTGACATAGTATTATACTCATCCGGTTTTTCCAACAAATCCCTGAAGTTCCTATAAATGACTTCCTCGTTTGTTCCAACCAAACGAAGTGTCCCTGCATCAATGCCCTCAGGTCTTTCTGTTGTATCCCTCATAACCAGCACAGGGACTCCGTAGGACGGGCACTCTTCTTGAATCCCCCCGGAATCAGTTAGACAAAGATAGCTTTTGGCTTCAAAATTATGACAATCAATCACATCAATCGGATCAATGATATGAATGCCGCTGCATCCACCAAGTTCAGCCGAAGCCGCTTCGCGAACAGACGGATTCATATGGATAGGATAGATTGCTCTGCATTCAGGATGTTCATCAAGAATTCGACGAATCGCCCGAAACATATGATGCATCGGCTCCCCCAGGTTTTCACGGCGATGAGCGGTAATGAAAATCAGTTTTTTATCGTCGATCCAGTCCAGTTCCGGATGAGTGTAGTCCGCCCTGACTGTATGCTGCATGGCATCAATGACGGTATTGCCTGTAACATAAACCGATTCCGGCTTTTTTCCTTCTCGCAGCAAATTGTCACGAGCCAAAGATGTTGGCGCAAAGTTGTATTGCGATATGATTCCAACGGCCTCTCTGTTGAATTCTTCGGGGTAGGGACTATTGATATTATAGGTTCGTAGGCCCGCTTCGACATGTCCTACAGGGATATGAAGATAGAAGCAAGATAACGCCGTTACAAAGGTTGTAGATGTGTCTCCATGAACCAGGACAACATCCGGTTTGACTTTTTTCAAAACGTTCTTAATCTCATTCAAGATATTTGTTGTGATATCGAACAATGTCTGCCTTTCTTTCATGATATTCAGGTCAAAATCAGGTGTAATATTAAATGTTTTCAAGACCTGATCAAGCATCTGACGATGCTGGGCAGTAACGCACACTACGACCTCCAAGCCCTTACGCTTTTTCATTTCCAGGACTAAAGGACACATTTTTATTGCTTCCGGTCTTGTGCCGAAAACACACATAATTCTCTTCATGTGGGAAACCGTTTCTTTTGTAATTGTTCGAATAGGTTGTCAGAATATATTATAACATGTACGCGAGTTAAAAATATACAGACTTATACAAGAATAAACATTACCTGGGCAAGAAGAAATCAAAGTAACTTCTATCTTTTTTTGATGCCGATACACATTAGAACTTATTCATTAAGTTTTTTTATGGGGGATGTTATGCTTTTACGCGGTACAGCTTTCTATAAAAATACAATGCAAAGTCTTTTGCTCTATTCAATAGCGTTTGTTTCATACTTGCTTCACGCCATATGGAATCCTTGTATGCCCGCATTTTTTTGCGAACTTCGGGAAGTTGATCCCAATAAGGATAAAAATACTCTTCTCGAGAAATCGAGTTGACATGTCTATCCTCATCATAATGAATGTCATCTATGAGATTAAAAGATTCAAAAGGATCCCACCCGACATCATATAACTCTTCTTTTTTTGTCTTTTTGTTGTAAATGTATCTGTAATCATTCTGCGCGACTAATAATTTGCGATTGACTTGTGCATAATATGCTGAATCAGAATAAATCACATCACGTTCAGGAGTTATTCTATTAAAAATAATGTCGAATACATCTATATTGCTTACAAGTTTATCATAAAAATGCTGGTTATTGTATAAAGGTGTTATAAGGGGGATACGTGTTGCCGGTTCATATACGTCAAATCCATAACATAGTTTTCCTCGGAATCCATTCATGTTTCCATGATCCGCGGAAATGAAAATATTGTCATCATCAAAAAACTCTCGAGCAATTCCAACGACTTTGTCAAACATATCAATGTCTGAGCCATAACCATTTCTGCCGCGCAATACATGTGGCAGATGCATCCATAAAAAAACTTTATCTTCTGTTTGGGCTATTTCTTGTATAGTACTTTTTAATGTTTCTAAAGTCTTTTCTTCTTTTTCGATGTCATTTTGCAAATATCCATCATGAGTATAATGTGCCCCGACAGCCTGTTGAATTGTGTCTAATGAGTGTATTACTGTTTTTTTTCCATAGCACTCTGAATATCTATATGCAAGATTAATCCATGCAAAATCCCATACAACGTGACATGAATAACCTAATTCATTTGCCTCATCAAAAAGGGTTTTCCCCGCATACGGTTTTGTAAGTGGTCTATATGTTTTTATCTCAAGCTGGTAGGGATATTTTCTTGTAAACATCGTAAGATATGACATTGCAGAAGAAGGTGCTGCCGTATAAAAATGCGAATATACAGTACCTTTTTCCGCCAGTTCATCAATATTTGGGGTTTTGCCTTTCCAATACTGATTCCCATAAACAGGAAGGTAGGAAGCGCATAATGCATCTTTTGTTAAAAAGATTACACTATCTTTCTTCATTTTTTCTCCATATTTAAAACGTTGCGAAAGAGTTTTATTTGCGAGAGAAATATCAAAAGGTTCTTAGCCAATCCAGTTTCATGCAGCAATTTTTACAGCAAGCTGCTATGTGTAATGAAACTACTTCTTGCGCGATCAGAGATGATATACCCCTGGCAATTTACAAATGTTATGGCAATCCAAAATGATTTTGCTACTCAGTTTTTCCATGTTATCTTTTATTTCATTATGCTTGACCATGATGACGATAAAATCAATATCCGAAAGGAATTGATTCAGATCATGATACTGATTTTTTGCCACATCTTTTTTGATAAAAGGATCATATACTTTTAGTCCCGTGGCGAGATGGCGTTCTTGAGATTCAAGGAGCTGAAGAGTCGGGGACTCACGCATATCATCCACATTTTCCTTATATGTCAGTCCATACAATCCAACGCGGGAGATGTCGTTCATATTATTCTTTTTCATGATTTCATAAATTCTGTTCAGCACAAAATCCGGCATTCCGTCGTTCGTTTTCATGGATTCATCAATTACTTTCGCAAGGGACGGGTAGTCGCCAACAAGGAACCATGGATCAACGGAAATACAGTGACCGCCGACCCCCGGACCCGGCTGGAGGATGTTGACACGGGGATGCATATTGCATATCCTGATGATTTCATAGACATCCATATTCTCATGGCGGCAAATCTTCGCAAGTTCATTTGCGAATGCAATATTTACTGCGCGGAATGTGTTTTCAACTACCTTCGTCATTTCCGCAGTTTTGATGTCTGTTACGACGATCTCGCCTTGGCAGAAAGACGAATAGATTTTTTTTATCCTTTCCCCGATCTCTTTGTTGTCGGCACCGATTGTTCGATTGTTGTGAAGAAGCTCATGAACCATATTGCCGGGAATAATTCTTTCCGGTGCATGAACAAGATGAATCTTCTTGTTTTTTGTGATTTCCTCGATTTCTGGACGAACGAATTTTTCAATTGTTCCGGGAGAGACTGTAGATTCAATGACAATAATGGATTCTTCTGGAGCCACCTTCAAAACATCTTTTACTGCTCCTGTAACATAGACCGGATCAATTTTTTTGCTGAACTTATCGTAAGGAGTGGGAACAGACACGATATAGACATCTGTTTTCTGATACTCCGTTGTAAACTTGATTCCCGATTTCAATGCGTTTTGGAAAAGCTCATCCAAACCATCTTCCTTGAACGTTGTATGCCCTGCATTCAACGTTTCAACAAGTTTCTTGTTATAATCTGTACCTACGACTTCCACTCCATGCGATGCGAGCATGAGAGCTGTGGGCAATCCGATGTAGCCGAGACCAATTACGTTTACCATCTATTTACCTCTATTGTTTTTTGAACAGATTACTGGTTTATAACCTGTTCTGTTTGGTTAAATTATGTTTAAATCGATTTGTTGTCAGTTTTTAGAGCAAATATTGTCTCTGACTTCAAATGTTACCTTGGTTGTTTCATAAATCTCAGAAAATGGGATCAGTTCTTTGCGCGTGACAAGCGCGGTGTGCCAGTTCATCAATATGTCCTTTTGCCCCTTGTCTGATTCCATTGACGTTACGTGCTTTACATTTATGTTTTTACCTATTAAAGCAACGTAGTTGTCCATAATGATTTCGCCGTTTTTACAGAAGACCCTCATTCTTTCTTTGGGGATTGAATCTGAACAGCAGGATAAATATCGGATAGTCGCTACAGACCCATCTTCATATTCTATGGAAAAAGTCACGTTGTCGTCAGACTGATAATAAGCCGTATTAAACCGAATTGGAGTGCAACTCACTTTTACGACTTTTGATCCCGTCAAGTATCTGCATACGTCCACGATGTGGCAACCTTCTCCTACGATTCGGCCGCCGCCTTCTTCCTCGTGAACCCACACGTTGTAGGGAATATAACCTGCACACATGGAATAATCAATGATCAAAGGCTCTTTACGATCCTTTATTGCTTTCTTAGTTTCTTGAATATAGTCGGAGAATCTTCGATTATAACCGACCATGAGTAACCGGTCATGTGTATTGACCGTGTCGCGCAGAAGATCAAGTTCCTCCTGATTGATGGCTGCCGGTTTTTCGACAAAAACGTCTTTACCCGCCAAAATAGCTTTGCGTGCGTAATCCGCATGCGAGTTGTGTCTGGTGCAGATCATGACCATGGATATATCCGGGTCATCGAAAATATCCTGCGCGTTTGTCGTATAATAAGCTGCATGATACTGCGCGGCTAAAGCTGCCGCAGGCGCGGGACTTCTGTTCATGATGGCTTTTAACTGATATCTGTCTTCCAGTTGGGACAAAAGCGGCAGATGCATATTGCTTGCATAACCGCCAGTCCCGATAATAGCAAAGCAGATGCGCTTCTTATCCGCAGTAAAATCCTTGTTTATTACTATTTTTGAACTTGTTTCATCTTGTTTGTTGTCGTATGTAATGATCGAAAGCATCGGCGGTTCCGGCTGTCCCAGCCGTTCAAATGCCTCTCCTGCTTTGTCAATTGTTGCAACATTTCGTTCCAAACCATCTAAAGATATTCTTTTGGTCTTTAGAAGTTCAAAGTATGTCTCGATATTGCGCTTGAGGGTAAACCTCACATATTTTGAAGGATAATCATTGCCTTTGTTTTCATATTCCGGATCATAGCGTCCGGGACCGTATGATGTGGCCATTCTGAACTCAAGTTCTTTTGCGTAGATGTCTTCGCGTTTAATCGTCATCCCGCTTACACCGGATAAAACAAAGACGCCTCTTCTTCTGAGCATCTTAAAACATGCCGACATTGGCTCACACGATTTTGTCGCAGCGGTAAAAACAACACCGTCATATTCTTTTCCGTTGTTAATCATTAACGCTTTGTCGACTACTGTGGGGTCGCTGCCGTTTATCACATCGATTCCAATTATTTTTTTTGCTTCTTCCAAACGTTTTTTATTGATGTCTATACCCGTGACTTTGCATCCGGATGCTACAAGCATTTGGGCCGTGAGAATACCAATGAACCCCAACCCCATTACAACCACCGAATCTCCGGGGGAAGGAGACAGGCGTCTAACTCCCTGGAATGCAATCCCGCCCAAAGCGGCAGTGGACGCATCTTCATCCGAAACCCCATCCGGGATTGAAATAGCAAGGTTGATAGGAACACAGTTGTAACCGGCATGGTTCGCGACTTTTGTCCCGACTGCGGCGATTCGCTGTCCCACCTCAAACCCCTCTGTTCCTTTGCCGCATTCGATGATCACTCCAGCGGCGCTGTATCCCATTTCCTTTCCGAAATCCGACCCTCTTATGTTTTTGACCGTATTTGCGACGAATTTCGGTCCTCTTGTCAGGATAAGCCTTGCAAACTTGATAGCAGTCTTGGGTTTTTCCTTTGCTATCGTGATCAGGCTTTTCTTACTGTTTGTGACTCCCGTCATTTCTGTTCCTGCAGAAATACATGATGCGGACGTGCGAATCAAAACACATCCTCTTCTGCAGGCAGGACGAATAATATCGTGCGTGATTACTTTGCCTTTTGATAGAAAAATCTGTTTCATGGATCATCTCAATCCTTTCCCAATGCGATAAACTTTTCTATATCTTCAACAGCCGGACACGAGAGAGTCGTTGCTTTTTCGCTGACTTTTCCCCGAAAGCATTGATAGGTGCCATCCGAATAAACAAGAGATGTTTTATCGAAATGAATCTCCGCATCGATCGAGTCATGGCTTGATTCAATTGCAAAGCAGTCTGCAACGGAACCGTTGGCGAATTTCAGTGTTATCACTTCGCTTTTTCCCGTTTTGTGATGGATTCTGTCTGCAACAGTTGAATTGATGATATATTTTGCTATCCCGACAGCCATATCCCTTACTTTGCATACATCCCTGTTCCGAATGGATATGCTCATGATGCCGGGGGTGACATGATGCTCGAAAGATTCTCTGAAAGCGGAAGCAAAATTGTTGCCGGATATATCATTTTTGAAAGCATCAGCTTTGGTTTGTGCATCATCTGCGTCATAAAACAGCTCATAAGCTGTTTTCAGGTTCTTCCTTGTCGTTGCATGCATAAAATGATCAGGTATGACACCGCCGTCGATCATATAAAACGGAATGTTGAAATCCTGGCCAAGACTATAATAATTCATGTTTGCATTTCCATCAAAAACGATGGTCTTTCCGTTTTCTGTCAGGTCAATGTCAGCCACGTGGTTGCTTGTGACAATCGCTCCATCAAACATTTTTATTGCGTTTTTTTCAAAATATGCATTACATCCGATTTTGAACAACAAATCTTTCAGAAGATCTTTTTGGGAAACATCGGTGTCAATATAGAAGTTCATTCCGGCTTGAGGTTTGAGCATCGTGACGATATACAGCATTTGAGCTGCTATTCCAAGATTTTCCGGTACGGTTGAGCCGTTCCGGGAAATCTTTACAACGCAGTTGCAGGACGTTGTGAGCGTCTCAGACTTAGTGTCGGCAAATCCGGCAAAAAGAACATGGTCTCCGATGTTGATTCCCTTGCTTTTTGTTTCGATGATTTCTCCCACCCCGACATGCAAGGAGGGTGTTTCTTTTTCTGCTCCGTCACTTTGTAAACTGGAAAAACCTGGATATTGAATATACCAGCTTTTTGTTGTTTGGGAAAGCACTCGGAAACAGACCTGATTATTGTGCAGGATCATTTATTTCTCCGTGGTGGTTTGAGTTGTTAAGATCCCATATCCTGTTGAATCGACGTTTTCTTGAACATACCCTTTATCAAAAGGAGCATTGCTTTCATCGCTTATTGTTATAACACTTTCTTCAACAATGATTCTTCTCGAGTGAATCGTCTTTTCAATATTCATACATGCAACAATGCTGTGGTCAGATTCCCAATGCCAGTTTCCGGAGACGAGGTGTTTTACTCCCCACGCCCCTGAAAAACTGTTTTGTTCGGCGTCGTATTGCGGCACATTATGAAATTTCGCAGAACGGAATAGATTCCTTTTCTGGATATTTCCGGAATATGTATAGCTTCCCCTGTCGCGGAAATGCTTTACTCCGTTGCATTCATATTCAAAATGTAGAAAATCGCTGTGGATATGGATCAATTTGCCTCGGCTGACATCGGTTGGCAACCGGAAAAAGGCTTTGAAGTTTTCTTTTGCAAAAACGGCCAGTCCGAAATCCGAATATACTCTGATATTTATTTCACCCGGCGCCTCGATTTTAATCTGATATTCCGTTTTATATTTGCAATCTTTCGCATCCGTTCCGGACTCAAAGAAAGTATCATGCTGTGTTTCTTCCCCTTTCAGAACCCCGTTGTTCATGAGAGACCTTATGAACAGGTGCTCAGGAGAGGCGCCTTCACGAACAAATAACGCCTGCAGCAAATCGACAGCCGCATGCCCGTCAAGTTCATCAATAACGGGATTGTCATTCAGAATAATCCCATGATAGCTTAGCCTCAGAAGATGACCGCTGTCATTGTCACCGATTTGAACGATTTGTCCGTCAGAATACAGGATGGACTTCATAAAGTCGAGCATCTTGTGAATCTTTGTCGATATACGGCACGGGATTTCAAATCCGGCTGAAACGAGAAATGCGATTGCCACAGCTATGATTTCGGAATCCAGCCTGTGATATGCCGTTGAAAACTCGTAATTCCCTCCATCGTCAAATATTTGTTTGTCGATTTCCTTGAACAGTTCATCCGCGGCAAACTGAAGCCATTTCTTTCCGATGGGTTCTTTGATATGGACCCCTATCACGATCAAGCCGCAAAGATCAGAAAGGTAATGGTTTCCGCTTTTGTCAGCCGTAAAGTTTTTCTCAAGATTCCTGCAAATAAAAGCTCCGTGTTCAACGATGGAGAAAGACAGCTGATCAGCAAACCCTTTGTCAAACTTTCCAAAGGAATAAAGAAGATCGTAGGCGACAAGAATATTTGCAGCGCGTATCGCAACATCCATGGGACACGCCCAGTTTGCTCCGTATCCGATTGGATTGTTTGTAATGAAATCCGTTACTGTCTTGCAAAAAAAGCTGCATCCATTCTCTTTTGATATTCTTCCGGCGATAGTTAATCTTGCCAGAAATGGCAAATGCTGCATCCTGGCAAGTTCCCACGGAGTCTTAATATCAACCCCCTCGGGAATATTCATCAAACATTGGCTGGATGTTTGGTTGATATCAAACGTGTACCCGGATTTGTAATCCGTTTGCCAATCTATTCTATAATCATCACTTGACTGTTTGAAAAAAGAACGCCATTGGTTGTCTAGAATGCAGAAAATGTTTTGCATCATTTTTTCTGCGATTCTGTCCTCAAAAACGGACGAGTCCTCCGATATATTCAGCGAGATCGTTTTTAATTCGATCTGATTGTACCTTTTAGGAATGGAAGGGGTTCTGATTTTATTTGTGCAAAATTTTAATAGTACAGTATCAATTAGTCTTCTTATTAAAACAGGCTTATACTGTGTTGCTGCCAATAATTTGGTGATATTATTCATTTCTTCTCGGAGTCCCAGAAACTCTCATTTAATATTGTCATCATCGACTCCCGAATAGATTTCATTTTATATAAAACCTCTTTATACTCTTTTTCTATTCTTTATCTTTACAACTGCCCGAAGATGATTCATTAGAATTTGAATCTTTTGCAATAAGAATAATATAATAACCCGTTCCGTTAAGTATAAGGTTCGATATCACAATAGAAATGGCTGCTGCCATCACTCCTAAATGCGGAAGCAGAAAATAACAGGAAAGCCCCCCTGCTATACAGCTTATAATGGCTAACCCAAGCAAAAGTTTGTGCCTTTTCGCCGCAATCAGGATTGCAGTGTTCGGGCTGAACAAGTATCCTGCAAAAACAGCTAATAAAAGAATGCGGAATACCGCTACAGCATCACCATATCCGTCGCCATTCAATAGAGGCAAAGCAAATCCGGCAGCGAGCTCTGCGACAATTACAACAGCAAGCGCAAGAGGGAAGACCTGTTTGACCCAGTTTATAGAAAATTCCCTTCTCTTGCTTGCCTTGTCAACATACTCTTTTTGATTCGTCTTAACCCTTAATACCGTTTGCAGAGATGACAGAAAAACAAGAAAGATACCATAGTATTTGTTTGCTACACCGAAGTTGGCGACATCTGCCCTTGTTCCCATTTGATTCAGGAGGATAATACAGATCGATCCGAAAAAGCTTTGAAAGATGAGGTATAGAATAAGACATTTGCTTTCTCCGATCAGTTTGAATAGCATATCTTTTGATGTATGAATGCTGTATGATTTGTTGTCAATCCATATCCAGATGAAACATGCAATAAAAGCAATCGCGCCGCTTATTGTGGTCACCACGGCAGCTGATTCGCAGGAAATATGATTACAAAAAAGATATACTAATAGTATTAAAGCAAGTAATGAAAAATTCTTTAGATTGACCGCATACCCGGATTTCTTAAACTCCATTTTCGATTGGAAGAAAGATTGCGCCAATTTATTTTGTGAAAGGATCCCGCCATAGACGATCGCCAACACGGACAGTGCAATTGAAATCTTGTATGTACTGATGATTAACGGCAGAAAGATATTGGAAAGGATTGTGATGAACAACAGCAATAAACAGCACGTATTGAAAAGAGTATTGCCGAAATCATTGTTTCTGGAATTCTGTTCGGCGGAATACGTTACGTAGGGAATCGAAAGCCCCGTTCCAACGATGCTTGTAAAAATTCCGGAGATTTCTGAGAAGTTGGTATATGTTGCGTAGTCTTCAATCGTTAAAACGCGTACCAGCATGACAGTTGTTACTGCAATGACGGCTTTTGCAAGCAGGTCAAAAGATAGGACGATTGAATAATCCGACTTGATTACTCTCTTTGCATAATCTTTTACTTTTACCATAATATCACGAAGCTTATATTAGTGATTATCGAAAAGATTCCGTATCCAGTTTTTGGATCATGGAAATCCGTTTCCCTCTGGAATTCTTTGTAATATCGTCCACTTTTTTGATCACCACATCAACATCTTCAAGCAAATGTGATAATTCCTTTTGTACATCTAAAACGATTGATTCTTCGCTGCCCGATCCGGGCTGAATAACGACTTTGACAATCAGTTTTCCGATTTCTGATTGCTCATATTGAAAATCAGACAGTTTGTCCAAGGTTTTAATGTGTTGGCCGCAGATCCATACAACCGGTATAAGCCTTTTGCTTTTTGTGACAACATAATCCTGTTTTCTGCCTTCAATTAAACCAACAACCTTGCAATTTCTTAAAAAAGAGTCTTTCTTTGTTTCGGAAATAGATGTAAAGTCACCTGTTTTGTATCGAATAAACGGCGTGCTCTTATTAAAGCCTGTCGTTACGATTTCCCCGTTTTCACCGACATCGTGACAAACTGCTCCATTGTTAACGATTTCAGTATATCCATATACCGGAATGAAACACAGTTTGTCTTCTTCCGGGTGTTTCAATGCCAGTCCGGTACATTCTGAAAGTCCGTAATGATACATGACATGTTCTGCATGAAATACTTCTTTAATAAAACGGCATTGGTACGGGGTAACGTTTTCTGAACCCAAAAAAATCGTATGGAATTCCGGGGCATCGATTCCGGAATTAACGTAATTCTTTGCAAGAGAGAAGACTGCTGATGGGTATGCCTGCATGATCTGTGCATGGAATTGACGTATTCCCTTGTCGTAATACTCTAAATACTCCGGATTGCTGATAAGAGAAGAGTCAAACTGTTTGTAGTTTTGAAAACGGTCATATTGATAAAAACGATTTTTAGATAAATCTGCAATGCCCTGTCCACGAAGAACGATACACTTGTCTCCATACCGATAGCCATATTTTGACCAATAATAATGAAACATGGCTTTTTCACGATCGCTTGAAGCGCAATCATGCATAAACTGCATGGGTTTTCCGGTCGATCCGCTGGTAAAGGCTTTATGAGACGGAATCTTTTCGTCAGAAACAAAGCCTGAAAAGTTGTTTTTTATTTCATCTTTGGAGAGAAACGGCAATCTTTCAAAATCAAACCAGGATTTGATATCGCCGGGCAAATAACCTGCTTCTTTGAATTTATGTCTGTAAGCGGGAACATGAGCATAGGCATAATCGACGATTGTTTTGACATGATTCAATTGCCAATCACAAACTTGATCCGGAGACCAGTTTTCAGAAGAAACAAGCAATTGGGCAAATGATTTGTAATTGCCGGATTTGATCCATTTCATAATAGGAACCGACACATAATCGTTCCTTCGAATTATATTAAGAAAGTCTGTTCTCATGACACTTCTGCAGTATTAAACTGCTTTTTCTTTTTATTAAATAATAACAGAACAAGTAAATAAAAGAAAAATGAGATAAAAGTGTCTGAATCCGCAAAAATATAACTATTGGCTGGAATATAAATAGCAAACATAAACATAATAGCAAGTAATCCGATTGAAATTGGATTGCGGTTTTCATATGAGTCTTTATAGGCTTTCGCCAAAACGAATCCCATCAAAAACATAATAATTAAAACGCCGATCCACCAGACATCACATGCAAACCAAGTATATACCGTATGCCAGTTTGTTCCGTACTCCCAGCCAAAGTCTGTGGCCTCACTCATAAAAGTTCTTATTTTTAGATCAACCCCCAGCAGTCCTTCGACTTCTCCTCGAAACCATGAGGAAAAGCCGCAAAAGAAAGTTGGTCTCCATGGTTTGTCAAGAGAAATTGACATCCCGAAATATCCCTGTGTTAAATAGATATGCAAATAGACAATCAGGTCTACTATCGATTCCGGAAAGACCTTAAATACAAAATTATCGTAATTGATTGTATTTAGCCCGAGGGGCAGGTTATATGAACCCATGTTTCTGTTCTGCATGATGCCAGAGTAGCCCCACAGAAAAGCGATTACTGCTGCAATGATAATCACAGAACGGAATAGAAAAAATGATCCTTTTGTTTGTTTCTTGTTTTTATTGCTTCGAGAAAGAGAAACTATAACAAGTGCAAAAACAAGTATTCTCAGAATGCCCTCGCTACATCCGGTACTCATTCCTAGAACGAATGACGTTAAGACCGCAAAAAGAAACAAAATCTTCTTAAAAAATAACAACTCCTTAAAAAATAGAAAACCAATAGGGATAATGGGGAAAAACATAGGGGATAATAATGCATTTACATTCGCCAGCAAGGTTCCTCCAAACATCTTAGAACTCTCTGTTGTTGTTCGCGTCGCACGATACAGCGACGCGGGGTCCGTGAAACTTAGTACAATGGTTTCAAGAATAGATGAAATGCCGAACTGAATCGCGATTCGCAGAAATAGCATTAAATTTATTGTGATATTAATGGTGCATAAGAGCACAAGATTCTTCAGCCAGAACGATGGTTGAAAAAGGAAAAAATCGGTATTAAAGGTAAAATTCGAACGCTTCATGCCCCAATCATACCCTTTTTTAAAAACAAACTGGTATGACAAAACAAGTATGATTAGGACTGTGAGATTCTGTGTTTTCCACCGAACTGGTCCAACGAAATAGAAAACGAAAGAAAAAAGCAAGTACATTTGAATGTACTTCATGATATTCGGCGGATTGCCGAAGCTGCCAGGGATCGCTACAGAAACATCACTGTGGAGCACTTCACCAAGATCGCCGCCAGAATCATCGCTGCCGACCATCACGCCGGGAGCATTGCCGGGTACATTTGCTCTTGATATTTCTTTCGTTTCCATAAATTACATCTTGTTGATTTTATTGATTAGTATTGATGCAACATTGCTGGGAAGAAATTCTTCAACAGGCTTAAAAACTCGATGAGTCAAGTCATTTGAAATTGTTTCGATCGCTTTTAATATCTCTTTCTCATCGTTTTGACAGAAATAATATACATCAAATCTGCCAAACTCTTTTCTTAAAGAGTCTGTCTCGCATATTACTAAAACAGGTTTGCCTAGTAATGCATAATGATACATCTTCCCCGGCACCTGTTTGCATGGTTCATTCGCGTTCTTCGGGCGATTCTCCAATACGACAAGAATGTCGGTCTTTTCAATTAACTTAAACATCTCGGAAGGGGAGATGCGGTCATATACCGTAATCTTTTCATTGGTTTTTAGCCCGATGTCATTCCCTCCGGCAACAATCAATTGATACTGTCCATTGTTATTAATCGCTTCCGTAAGCGGTACGATGTTTCTCATCAGACTCCTGCATCCACCATAATACCCGACCACGATATGGTCCAGCTTGTTTTTTGTTGTGGGCAAGAGTTTATTATTGTAGAAGAATGAGGTCGGTATCGATATAAACTTGGAGGAGTAATAGGAATATTTATTCTCCAGAAAGACTTTTGCGGCTTGATTGGTCAGAACAATATAGTCTGCGCAGGAAAATAGCTTTTCCTCTTCTTTATTAAGTAAAGGTGCGACCCACGATTTGTTCGTGAGATCAAGGGTCATCGGGTCTCCCCAATACTGTATCCATTTGAATTTATACCCTCGTTTTTTTGCATTGTAAACAAGCAGATGGCTTGATTTCGGGTCAGACGAGGATATGCAGACATCGAAATCATTCCAATCAAATACATTTTTGTCAATTTCTGTGATTTTGTGTTTGTAAGGATCATAAATCTGAAAATGCCTGTAGAAATAAAGCAGTCTTTGCCTTACATAGCTTTTGATTCGTGCAAATATGTTATCGGGGCGATGTTTGGGAGAGGGATTTGGGAGGTTTTTCTTTTCGATTTTCCCGATGCAATAGACATTAGAATCCTTTAAGTCGTTGACAAAACTCTCATCATCGGCTTTATTGTTGCTGAAACATAGAACATGCACATTGTTTCCGAGCTCTTCAAGTCCTTTAACAAGAGCGATATTTCGAATGTTAGCAGATGAATTTGTATAGATGTTTCCGGTTGTTATATATGCGATTTTCATGGATGTTTTTCCTATTGCGAAACTACACTATGCAGCTTCGACATCAACCAGCAAAAAATGAACAATCTTCTTTTCACGGCCTTAAGATAAAATCTTTTATGAAAGGGAAGAGTATCAAAGAAAGAAATTTTATCCCAATTTGGATATTCTACTTCAAAATCATTCAGAATGCTTTTTGCTTTAGAAACATCAAAGGGCCCCTTAAAAAGATTAAGAAGAGAACCATATAGATAATTCCGAACACCCAAAAACTCTGTTTCGTCAGGATAATTGAAACCGATCTTTTTCTGTATGTATTGAAAAGAGGTTTTGAGAGCATCAATCATCGTTGATGTGTATTGTTTCGAAAGTGTTCCAGGATGATAAGAATAATTATATATATACTTGTCGACAAATCCAAATGATTCCGACAAAGCGATGATAACAGGGATTATAGCCATGTCTTCGCCATTTCTAATATCTGGAAAGTCAATGGATTGAATAACACTTTTCCGAACCATCATGCAGCATAGCGAATCGAATGCTCTTGCAATGATTTGTTTTTTTGGAAAATTTGAAATGGGAGTAACAATATCATGCTTTACGATCTTGCCAAACGAATAAACAGAATTGAAGTTGCAAAACACAACATCGTTCTTCCTGTTATCACTCGCAAGAATCAGGCTTTCTAAAAAAACAGGTTCCAGCCAATCGTCTGAATCACAAAAAGCAATGTATTCGGAATCCGAAAGATCAATCCCGGCTTTTCTCGACAAAGACGGACCTTTGTTTACTTGATTTTCGATATATTGAACAGGAATCCTCTGATTTTTTAAGAAGTCCTTGGCTTTATCAAAAGTACTATCCTTGGAACAATCGTTAACTAATATGAGATCGAAATCGCGATATGTCTGTTGAACGATTGAGGACAAACATTTCTCTATATATCTTTCCGCCTGAAAACATGGAATAACTATTGATACTGTAGACATAAAATTTACATCTGCTTTCTTAAGAATTTATTGTAAATAAGGTTTTTTATCCATGATGGAGTATTAACAAACCCCCAGATATATAACATATTCATAAAAGCTTCTCTTTTAGAGATCATATTATGCTTAAGCATGAAATCCTGAAGAACCCTCCACCCTTTGATTCTTTCTTTTGACCCACGTTTTGTATCAAAACCGTTTCCTACACGAACGCAAACCAATGGTTCATTAATATTTGCCAGTTTACAACCTGCCGATATCATTATCAACCAAAGGTAGTAATCCTCCAATAGCAAAAGAGACTTATACCCTCCACACTTTTCTAACGCGCTCTTTTTGATGCACACGCTTACATGGTTCATGGGATTGCGTTTTTTTCCCATTTTGACAATATCATTATGAGCAGCCGGACAAGACCTTACTCGTTTATTGGTTTCATCGGCGCTATCCTTAAATTCTGCAATATCAGTTCCTAAAACATCAATTTCGGGATGGGCTTCCATATAATCTATTTGTTTTTCAAATCGCTGGGGGACACTTATATCGTCAGAGTCCATTCGAAAAATATAATCACATGTACACTTTTCCGATCCAATTCTTAGCGCTTCCCCAAGACCTTGATTAAATTCCTGTGGGTAATATTTAACAATTAGTTCTTTTCCAGCCCTGAAATCCTCTAAAACAGTGTACAACTCTTTTGTAAGTGGCCCATCAAAAACAACCACGATTTCGTCGGGTTTAACCGTCTGGTAATCATAGATACTCTTCAAAGCAGAAGAAAGGTAATCTGGATTATCTTTTTTGTAAACGGATAGTAATACAGAGTATTTATTTTTTTGATTCATAGTCTAGGCTCAAAACAAAGAGTTTGTTTTAATTTTTAGAAGAGTTCATTGTTTTTGATATGGGAATGATTCAATAATCATTCATGAAACTCAATTGGCAAACCATCTGGATCAGAGATAAAAAAATACTTTTCCCCTATCCAATCTTTCGAAATAATCTCACGATGAAAATGCTTAGCAATTTCATCAATATTATTGACCTTAAATGCCAAATGGCGCAATCCGATTTGTTCCAGAGAAGTGGCTCTGTCCGGGTGGCTCGGATCAATAAAAATTTCAAGTTTTATTCCATAACCTTCCAAAATTACAATTATATCATATCGACGGTCTTTCCGAAAAACTTCCTTAAAACCAATCTCTTTGTAAAACGATACACTTCTTTCCGATTTTGAAATAATTGCAATATGATGAATCCCTGCAACAGTACACATGATTAAATCTCCCAACAGTTAATAGGAAACGGAATAATCCTCTATTAAAATGGTATTCTCTTGTTCGCGATTTGAAGAATAGGAAAGAATTAAAGGGATAACATAATATACACCCCTTGAAAATGCATCTGATGAATATTGAAAGGAATCATTGTCTTTTTTGATTTTCGCGCAAAACAAATACTCTTCATTTGGCTGCAATTCTTTTTTGTTTGTATAAATATAGGAACCATTAAACCCGTTTATTCTCACTTTTGTCCCTGGAGGAATTGTTTTGGATTGAGGTTTATCCATTATGATTTCAGCAAAACCGTTGATTTTTTTTTTGACATCAAGTATCTTCCCGTCAGCAAGATCAGTTGTTGGAACATCTGAAAAATCTTCTTTTGCATTTAAGGATAGATAACAATTCTTTCCCCATTTTGGGTAGTGATCGACAATTATCTTAGCATCATTTGCAACATGATCTCTAACAGAGAGAATTGGTTCATTAATATCAAAGGGATAATTTCTTCCATCGAGATGCAAACCCTCTTTTGAAAAGATTTCATATCCCACATATAGTTGTGTTGGCGTATTCCCGATATTTTTAATTTTTATGGCTGAATTACATTCGTTATCCGCAATCAAGATCCTTTTATTTGAATAAATGCGAGTAAGCTTTCCTGTTGCAACCAACCCTTTATCGTTAAAATGATATTCGTTTGAACAATTGATCATATCGTTTGAAAGGGTAAGCAGTCCTGGAGAAATAAGGAGTTCCTCATAATCAATTTCTATCTTAAGGTCACCAGTATACTTTTCCAACCGATACAGATTAATTTTTTTTTCAACATTATGGCTAGTGATAAAACGACTGATTATGTGAAAGACATTTCTTTGCGACGTAAGAAAGAACTGGTTATTGTCTTTTTGCATGGAAGAAGAATTCTTTTTAGAGGATAAAAGATAAATCTTCCCATCATATGTGAGATATTTAATGTAGAAATTAATAATATCCTTTGAATTGTCGCTAAAACCAATTTTGCGTGAATTTGAAGGAGAGAAATTATTGTCATACTCTACTCTGCCATATTTGTTATCATAATATAAAAGCGCGTCAGTATTATTGCAAAGAATTCTGTCGTTTATGCATTCCAAAACATCGTAAACATAATTGTTTCTGAAACTGTGAAACACACAAATCGTTTGATATATTGGAAAAAAAAGACAGATAAGAATAAATATAAAAACATGTATTTTCTCTTTTTTTGAAACAAGAAAGTATGTGAAATACTCAGACAAAAACAATCCATAAATAAAAAAAACAATGTAATATCTGGAAGATGTACTCCTGCTAAATGATCTCCAAACAAATGAGAATATCATTAACGAGAAAAGATATATTGCGCTATTAAGTTTCCTTCTTGCCAGAATAAAAAGTCCTAAACATGATAAAACCATCATTCCCGGGGAAAGTGCTCTTAAAATGCTATCCATTTCTGCCAGTTTCGGTAAGAAGGTTTTATGGAATCATGATTTTTGTTTTATAGTTTATTTGCAACAGATTAAAATCCATTATTTCGGATAATACCACTGTCATTATAAAGAATAATAGTATAAATACAATAGAATGTATAATTGTTTTTTTTATCGTATTTTTTTTTGTAAACAGTATAAATATTTCTGTAATAATGAAAAGAACACAGATTTCAATGCCTTCCAGTCTACACATCAATGCCAATACTCCAAAAATGCTTATTCCAAGAATACTTACTAGATTGCCTTTGATGTAATAGTTTGCCAGAAAATAGAGCGAAATAATTGTAAAACAAATGAAGATGCTCTCCCTTAAAAAAACGCAGGAGAAACGAATAAGTGAATTGTTTGTAGCCAATAATAATCCAATAAATAATGCGACACTGTTTTTTTTAAATACTTTTCCGGCTATTTCCATTGCAACAACAATGCAAACCAATCCGAATAGCAAGTTAACAATAATTCCCCCTTTTGCTGTATTATAATCCAATATCCTGCTTGGGATACTCATTAACCATATGCTCAAAGGATAAAAGTTTATTTTTTCTACTATTCTTCCTGTTTGTTTGATTTCCTCGGCCAGCGATATATAGTAGTAAGCGTCGCGTGGTTGAACTGGATATATGAGACAATATAGAATTCTTATCAATGCACCCAGCATCAGGCACAGCACTTCTAATTTTAACAATACTCCTTTGTTATTTCTTTCTAACTTATTGTATTTATTATGCATGGGGTTTTGTAGAGAAAGATATGTTGGCTATTTTGAAACATTAACCTGTCAATGAGAATTTTTGAAATCTCGTCGACGATGAGCACGTGACATGAGAGACATTGTATATGGCATGCCTTACTGATTTTGATTAGAAAACAATAGATTACATCTTTTGATCCAAGTTTCTTCCTTTTTCTTCATGAGTAAAATTGGGAAGATACTCTTTTAGTTTGAAAACAATATCTTCTTTCGTTGATTCTTTATTGTCAAGAATCCCTTTTAAATCATCCAACAATTTATTAATTTTATCCATTGGACAAGGAGAAATGGAATCAATCACTCCAAGCGCGTGATATCTGTCTAGATCAATATGCTCCCCTTGAATGAAAAACTCTTCATAACTCTTCTCGCCAGTAGTATCAGACCTAAAGAAATAAACCGGATATTTAATCGAATCAAATGGCATTTCCGCCGCGAACCTTCGTGCTGCCTCTTCGCTTTCACAATACTTTATTTCATAACCTAGTGTCTGAAGCATTTTTTCCGCAATGGAGCTAAATGTCAACATCTGCTCTTCCTTTAATTTGGGGAAAAGCAATTCACGGTTATTGGCTAAAATACAGGCAAGCATACAGATCTGTCCAGATTCCTCCAATGAGACAAAATACCTTTTTACATCATACGGGGATGACAGCGGTTGTTTTTTCATAATTCGTTCAATAAAGCCAGCTAAAAGACTACCTTGAGAGAATGCAACATTCGCAAATCTAGCTGTTGTAACATTGAATCTTTCAGAATATGCCATAATCATATCTTCCATGATGCGTTTGCTGGCCCCCATAATATTGACGGGGTTTGCCGCTTTGTCGGTTGAAACGCAAAAGAATCTTTCAGGCGGATATTCACTTATTAAATCAAGCAATCTTTTTGCCTTCAAGACATTGTTTTCAAGCAATGCCTGAACACTCCATCTATCCTTTTCACTTCTTACGTGTTTGTGAGCGGAAAAATTTGCTATAATATCAAAACCGCCATTCTGTCTGAAAATGCATCTAAAAATATCGCTGTCAAAATCCAACGTATAAGTTTTATAGTCGTCTGGAACAAACATTCCATATGCGGATCGCAAATCGCGTGTTAATTCCACAAGTCCGTTTTCACTAATGTCCACTACGACTAACTGTGCTGGTTGGAACGGCAAAACAGCACGGATAAAAGAAGATCCGATACTCCCTGCGCCACCAATAACAAGTATTCTTTTGTTCTTAATCCGTTCTTTAAGTGTAGATAGGTTTGACTCAATGTCCTCTAAAAACATTGAAGCGTTGCGGTTTATAATGTTTTTGTTTACAAATTGAGCTACGTTAAACATTTATCATCTCTCCAGCCAGGAAGGTTTTTGCGGAAGATCACGGAACCATTTATATGGCAATTGGCTTGCAGGTGAAATAACCACCCAAACCGTTAATACTATAATTTGAAAATCAATCCATAAGTTCTTATTCTGTGAGTACCATATTTCCAACGCTCCTTTGTATGGTGCAATATATGTTTTATAGAACAAAATCTGATCCGATCCATCTTTGGGCAAATATGATTCCTCATCTCGAAAGATCAGGGAACCGATCCCGCTCAATCCCGGGAGTAGCTTTCCGATTTCTTTTTGAATATCAGGCGCATAATAATTAAAATTTTTTCTTGTGATCGGGCGTGGTCCGATTACACTCATATCACCTTTTACAATATTATAAAGCTGTGGAAGCTCATTGATTTTTGTTTTTCGTAAAAATTTACCGAACGGTAAGACCCTCGGATCATTCTTTTGGGTAATATCACCGGACCCCATATTGGGAGAATTTTTGAGCATAGTTGCAAATTTCAAGAGCTTAAATGCTTTCCCATCTTTTCCTACACGGTCCTGGGTGTAGAAGACATAATGTTCTCCTGTTAACAATAATATAATAATTATCGGAACAAGGAATGGAGATAATACAAGAATAGCCAATGCCGATAGAATAATATCAAAAAAACGTTTCATTGTATTTACCCAATAAAACCAATAAAACTAGTTTTATTTTCCAATGGAGTTGTTGTTGGTCGTCCGAGGTTGTCACGTGCTCCGATGGAACATTTTACTTCGATCATTGTCAGTTCATTGCCGGATTTCGCTTTTTGCAAAGCCTCATCCAGTTTGTCAAAGGTGTCAACAGAAACGGCATTCGGATAGCCGCAGGCTTTTGCAATAGCCACGAGGTCGATCTGCTCGGCCACGGTCGGCATTCCGCCGACTGTTTCGTGCGCGCCGTTATTGATTACGACATGAATCAGGTTTTTCGGTTTGTTTACACCAATTACCGCCATGGCTCCCATATGCATCAGGACCGCACCATCGCCGTCAATGCACCAAAATCGTTTCTCTGGCTTGTTCAATGCCACGCCAAGAGCGATTGAACTACTGTGTCCCATGGAGCCGACGGTCAAGAAATCGTATTTGTGGCTTTTTCCGTTTGCCTCGCGGATTTCGAACAGTTCACGGCTGGCCTTCCCGGTCGTGCTGACGATGGAGTCTTCGCCAGAGACAGCCACGATGTGTCGGATGATCTCTTCGCGTTTCATCGTGTTGCTGTTGGCATAAACGACCCTTTCGTCATAACTCAGGGCACCCTTCCGGATAACAAAAGCGACATCTTTACCGACTGTCAGAAGTTTCCGGAATTCAGACATGATGTTTTCAACCTCGCTGGCTGTCGTTTCTTTCCCGATGACAAATGTTCTGATATCCATGTCTTCGAGCAGTTTCACAGTCACTTCGCCCTGATAGATGTGTTGCGGCTCATCGTGAACACCCGGTTCTCCGCGCCAGCCGACCACAAAAATGACCGGGATGGCATAGACTTTGTCGTTGAGCAGGCTCGCAACAGGATTGATGATGTTACCTTCCCCGCTATTCTGCATATAAACGACCGGCACCTTCCCGGTTGCCAGGTGATACCCTGCGGCCAGTGCCGTGCAATTCCCCTCGTTCGCGGCGATGATATGATGCTTCGGATCGATTCCGTACGTGTGCATCAAATAATTGCAGAGAGCCTTCAACTGACTGTCAGGTACACCGGTATAAAAATCGGCATCAAGGATTTTGACAAAAGCTTCAACGTTCATGATTGCCTCAAAATGTGACGGTAGAGCGAATCAATGGTTTCGGTGTCGAGTTTGATGGGGTGATTTTTCAATCTCACGGGGTTAACCGATAATTTCAGGATGGCAAACTGCTCTTCCGTAGCGAATGGGTTTTCGAAGCCGAGTTTGTCGAAGATGGCGTTGAGCCTGTCCACAGCTTCTTTCGGGGTGTCGCAGCCCATTGCGCCAGCGATCTGTTGGAAGATATCTTTCAGGAAATCCTCGCCTCTCGAATCGATGCAGAGATGCGAATTGTCGAGCATCCACGGGAACAAAACGCGGTCGCAAAGCGCCGCAGCATGGCCATGAGCGCAGTGGAACAGGCTCGTGATCTTGTAGCACATGGCATGTCCAGCGGTGGTCTGCGTGATGTTGATCGCCTTGCCCGCGGTGTTTGCGGCGAGGAGCATTCCGGCGTTGCCGTCTTCCGTGTTCGCCAGATAGCCATCCATGTTCTGCAAAACGAGCTCAATCGCTTGTTTGCTGAACCGGCGGCTCTCCTCGGTGCTGTTAACGGACCAGAAGGATTCCAGCGCGTGGCAGAACGCATCCATCATCGTGCTTTTCTTCTGGTATGCCGGAAGCGTCTTCAGAACACCCGGATCCAGCAGAACGGCTTCCGGGATGATGCTTTCACTGGTGACGGATTGCTTGGCGTCGTTGTAGTAGATTGCGGCGTAACGGGTCGCCTCGCTGCCGGTTCCAGCGGTCGTTGGAATGGCGAGGAACGGGATCGAGTTCGGGACGATCGCCTGTTCGAGGTAGTTTCTGCCGTGGTCCATGTTGCTGAAGAGTTTGATGCACTTCGCCACGTCCATGGCCGAGCCACCGCCAACGGCGATGATGGCGGAGCAATTGTTCTGCAGGAAAACCTGTATCCCTGCTATGACACTTTCGTAGAGCGGATTCGGTTGGAAATCGCTGAATCGGACGAGTTGGATTCCGCGGCTTCCAATCGCCTCAAAATGAGCGGAGATGTCCTTGAGGAACCGGATAGATTCGTCGCAGACCAGCAGAACCGTTTTCGCGCTGGTCTGTTCGATCCATGCATCAAGTCCGGCGTAACCGTTTTCCGCTGTGATGATGGTTTGCGTCATGGCTTGTCTTCACTCTTCCGGGATCAGATTGATGATTTCCTTGATGCTCATGCACATGTCGTCACACTCTTTTGCGCGGTGGTTTTTCAGGATTGTTTTTGCGGCGTTCTGCATCGCCGGGAATCCCGTTCGCGTGAGCTGATTCGCGTAGATGATGATGTTTGCGCCAAGCTCCTTCCATTCCTCCTCGTAGACAGCATTGAACGAGGTCGGGACGATCACGATCGGCGTGTTTTTGTCCTTCGCGCGGAACTTTTCGATGAACTCCTTGATCTCAGACGGATCCTTCTTGCGGCTGTGGATCATAATCGCATCGGCACCGGCTTCGACGAACGCAAACGCACGCGTCAAGGCGTCTTCCATGCCGCGCTCGAGGATGAGGCTTTCGATTCGGGCGCAGATCATGAAATCGCGCGTTTTCTGCGCTGCTTTGCCTGCCCGGATCTTCGCAGAGAAGTTTTCGATGCTGTCCTGCGTCTGCTGGACTTCCGTGCCGAACAGGCTGTTCTTCTTCAGCCCTGTCTTGTCCTCGATGATGATCATGGAAACGCCCATGCGTTCCAGCGAGCGCACTGTGTAGACGAAGTGCTCCGTGAGCCCGCCGGTGTCGCCGTCGAAGATGATCGGCTTCGTGGTGACCTCCATGATGTCGTCGATCGTGCGGAACCGCGAGGTCATATCGACAAGTTCGATGTCGGGCTTGCCTTTCGCCGTGCTGTCGCAGAGAGAGCTGACCCACATCCCGTCGAACTGCTTCGTGCCGCCGTTCTGGTAGACGCAGGTCTTTTCCACGATGAGTCCCGTGATGCCGCTGTGGGCTTCCATAATGGTCACAAGCCCCTTCATCTCAAGCAGTTTTTTGAGGCGGGAACGCCGCACATCCGGGAGCGAAAGCTCGGCTTTCGCGCGGTTGTCAAGATCTTTGTATTTCTGGTCGTTCGAATACGGATATTCGACCAGTTTGCCGCCGTATGTGGCCAGGATGGAAACGACCTCGTCTCGGACGGGTTTCTGGAATCCGCTCACCCAGTCGTCGCCGTGAACGACATAATCCGGTTTGAACTTTTCAAGGTTCTCCCTGTAGGAAAGCGTCTTCTGTTCCACGACCTTGTACACTCCGGCGATATTCTCGAACATCACCATGCGTTCCGAGGCGGGGACGAGCGGGAAGCGCTTGTAGTTGGCTACAGCTTCGTCGGAGAGAACGCCGATGATCAGCTTGCCGAGCTTCTGAGCTTTCCTGATGATTTGAATGTGTCCGCCGTGGATGATGTCTGTGGAGAACGTCATGTACACCGTGCGGTTTTCGATTTCCTTCAATCTGCCGCTCACGTTTGCCAAATCTTCGGGATTGTCGATCTCCTGACAGAGCAGGTCCTGCACATCCAGTGCATGGATGTTGGCCTTGCCGTTGAGCTCATTCAGCGCGTTTTCCGCATAGACTTTCGTCTTGCCGGATTCGCAGAACTCGACGATCTTGTCCAGCCACAGCTTCCAGTCGTTCCGCTTCAGAAGATAGAGAGCCTGTGCTTCCATCGCATCGTCGAAGAACTCAATGCCCACCTTCAGGACCATGCCGTCCTTCACGACCGCCTTGAAATCCTTCTCGGGAAGCGGCAGCGTCGAGGAAACTGTCATGCTGGAAAACGGGCTTTCGACGAGCCTGTCGAGGACTTCCGCCTCGAAGACAATGTCGCCGTGCATGAGGACGATATCGTCATCCAGGTATTCCCGTGCACAATAGATGCTGTAAATGTAGTTCGTTTCGGCATAGACGGGATTCTTGATGAACGTGAACTGAATCGGCAGATCCAAGCACTGGCAGTAGTTCACCAGAACACCGTCAAACAAACCTGTCGTCATGACGACTTCATTGACGCCGGCGTCGGCCAGAAGCCTGAGTTGACGGGAGAGAATCGTCTCCCGCGGACTGATCTCCGTCATGCATTTCGGGTGTTCGGATGTCAGGACTCCCATGCGGGAGCCCAGACCGGAATTGAGAATAAGTGCTTTCATTATTTTATAGTTTTTTTCCCGTACGCCAATAAAAAAGCCGTCACGGTTCAGATGTTTGCAGAATTAAAGGCTATCACAAAAAGGTAATAGTATTAATTCATGTGTCCTTGATGATATATCGAACTGCTGCAGACCCGGCTCCGCCAGTGACGTGGATGTGGTTCATCCTATGTTCAATAATCTATCCCCTGTTGCTTGTCGTATGAAATATCATTGAAAGGCGGCCCACTTTGGATCGTTTGCGAACTGGAACGCGTATTCGTCCTTGTATTTGAGCTTGGAGGCGGCATCGGCGTCGAGCACGACGACGGCGTTGTCATGGAGCTGCAGCGCGGTCGCGGAAATCATGCTGGTGACGGGGCCTTCGAGAGCGACCGCAATGATGTTGGCCTTTTCCTTGTGGGTGGCCAGGAGGAGCAGGCGCTTGGCGTCAAGGCAGGAGCCCACGCCCATGGTCATGGCGCGCATCGGCATGTCTTCCGGCTTCTTGAAGAGCGGGGAGTTCTGCTCGAAGGTGGTCTTGGTCAGCGTGACCACGCGGGTGCGGCTGGCAAAGGAGGACATCGGCTCGTTGAATCCGATGTGGCCGCTGCGGCCGATGCCGAGCAGCTGCATGTCGATGCCGCCAGCGTCTTCCATTTCCTCTTCATAGGCCGCCGCCGCGGCTTCCAGCTCATCCTCGGGGGCGAATCCGTTCGGCACATGCGTGTTGCGCTTGTCGATATTGACGTGGTTGAAGAGGTGGTAGTTCATGAAGTAGCGGTAGGAGTCCTTGTTCTTCTCGGCGGTGCCCTTCAGGCCGACGTATTCGTCGAGGTTGAAGGAGATCACGCGGGAGAAGTCGACCTTGCCGGCCTTGTTCATCTTCACCAGATTGGCGTACACGTTTTCCATGGTGCGACCCGTGGCGAGTCCAAGTTTGTAGAACGGTTTGGCGTTGATGGCGTCGGCGATGATGCGGGCGGTGAGGAGTTCCGCTTCCGCTGCGGTCGGCATGACGATGATGTCCATGATATTTCTCCCTATAAAAATGTTGGAAATAATATAATCAGCAGAGTGCCTTCCTCAGGAAATCTTCGAATTTGTCATACCACTTCTGGGCGAGGGCTTCGTCCTTGGCCTCGACGAGGATGCGGACCTTGTTCTTGGTGCCGGAGTAGCGGATGACGGTGCGGCCGGTGCCGGCGAATTCCTTGTCGGCCTGCGCGATGAGGTCGGTGTAGCCGGGGATCTCGTTCAGCGGGGGCTTCTGCTGGACGTTGAGGCCACCGAGCTTCTGCGGATATT
>JAEEGL013672541.1_pt1 | contig 28602 bp, 24 predicted proteins | sample 9134231 | NCBI WGS metagenome assembly JAEEGL01 (sample SAMN16246548, study PRJNA631951) | gut metagenome | biome: gut microbiome; feature: rumen; material: fiber-attached | host: Bos | place: Iran: Karaj | collected 2018-10 | reverse complement strand
GCTCATAACCCGAAGGTCGGTGGTTCAAATCCGCCCTCCGCAACCAATCAAAAACCTCGTAAATGCGTGCATTTGCGAGGTTTATTTATTTTAACAAACACGCTGAAATTGTCTTTTGACATCAATTTGACATCAATTATGCAAAAAGCCATTTGGAACAGTATATGCGCGCACCTGTCCTTATCAGACCATGCCTGTATAGAAACAATCGGAGCGGCTTTCGAGCCGCTCCTGTTCTTTCATAAACCGTTTCTGCGAAAAATGAGCCCGCCTGATTCTGTGATCAGACGGGCACTTTTGTTGATTACACACAAAAAAAGGGTTTACGGCAGGATTTCTGCACCGCCCCATTCAACGACGACAAAGCCTTTTCTTTCAAAGGATTCCAGCTGCTGCGGTTCGATCTCGATGGGATTCTCAAGCGGCACATAAGCCATGAAGATGCGGCATTCGCTGTCCGGTGCCGGTGTGACCGTCAGCTTTGCGGAATTCGTGTAGGCATCGCTCTGGAAGGCAATGAGATTATATGCATTGTGCTCCAATTTCGGCAGCCAGTATACGATAAACTCATTCATTTCCGTTTCGTTCAGCCCCATATATGTCAGCTTTTCCTTCAGGAATTCCTCGGTATCACTTCCGGGAACACAGAAGCCCTTTGAATAGTCAAATCTGGTACGGCAGTTCACAGAATCCCAGAACAGGTATCTATGATGTGTTCCGTCCGCTTTGTTGAGAAGCGTTCCGTCCGGATATGCGGTCACATCCCAGCCGCCGTTGTATTTCGGATAGGTTGTGTACAGCTCGGAGCCGGTCAGCTCGAGCTCGACATGAATATCTGTCTCCTGCTCGGGATAAAGGTAGATCACAGGTTTGCCGAACCCGGATTGAAATGTGACCGTCGGTGTCTCATTGTCCGCCTGAAAGACTCTGATCCAGCCGGAATGCCCGTCGTATTCTGTAAACAACCAGTAAGGATTGTCCTTCTGCGTACCCATCTCATTCAGCTGCGTGCCTACCGGAATGGAAGCGACGGTTCCGTAGCTTTCATCTGGACCGAGATAAAGATTCAGTCCGTCTTCCCGCACGGTGAATGAAGCACCAAAGAATGAACGCTCATCCGGCTCAACATAGTCAGTCACATTCTGCATGAGCAATGCCTGTTTCATCAGGCTGAGATCAGCCGCATCCAGTCTGTTGTCATTTCGGAAATCTGCCGCCTTCCAGTTCGCAAGCTGCGTATCCGGTATAGCCAGAAGCCACTTCACAAGCAAAACGGCATCCGCAATGCCAAACTCGCCGTCACCGTTCACATCACCGGTTGGCTTTGCTGCCGAGGTTTCCGTCACAAGCCAGCCGCCGTCATCGGTGATCAGGCAGAGCATGGCAATCGTGTTCCCGAAATACGAATCCATGCCGATATCCATGACTTCTTTGCGCACCGTGTCATGCCACTTGGTATCTCCGGCAGCCTTTGCAGAGAGCATCAGCGGCGCGGTGAAGCAAAGATCGTCCCAGTCGGCTACAGCCTTGCCGTCCGGCGTATAGCCCGCCATGATCTTTTCAGGGTCGCCGCCGGTCTCTTTTACGAAGAACGCATTGACCGTTTCCGCGTATTTCTTAGCATCTGCGTTTCTGCCGACGATTGCATCGGTGCTGATGCGCCACGGAACGCGGCAGGAATTGTATTCATACACGCCGTCATTCTCGTTTTCAAGGAAGTTCGCAGGCGCGGGGATCCACTCGCCGCTGCTGTCCTTGATGATGAAATCCGGCAGCAGACCGGTGCCGTATTTCTCCACAAAATGATTGATGATGCCGTAGGTGGTGTCATAAAGCTGCATCCAGCGTTCATCGCCGGTCACTTCGTAAAACACCGGGAAATACTGCATGATGAAATCCGAAGCGCGCGTGGCGGTGTAGTATTTGTCGGTTTCATCGGCATCGTATGCCCAGTCGCCGAGCCGCAGGATGCAGTCTGCCCGGCTGACATCATATTCCATGATGTCGCTGATGACAAGCTCCGCCGCATGCCTGTAATCGATCTCGCCGCTGCTGCCCCAGATGCTGTCTGCAAGCAGTAGTGCATAGGCAATGTCAAGGTCGCCGTCCGTCGCGGAATCCGCGCCGTTGGAGTCAAACAGCTCTTTGCCGTTGTCGCTCTGCTGCCATGCCATCAGATGCGGCGCGATATGGCTCGGATGCGCCAGATAATAGCGGTACATGCCGTCGAAGATGTCCTTTGCCTCGCTGTCACAGTCAGACATCAGTGCCGCAATCAGCATTCCGTATCCGTGTGCTTCGGAAACGGTCACTTCGACCGTCGTATGCGCCAGCGCATATTCCTTCTCTCCGTAAAACACATAATACTGCGTTTCATCTTTGATATATGGATTTTGACGCAGATAGGTTGCTTTCCAGTCGCTGTAATACTGCTTGGTGTCGCTGCTGATCGTCTGCGCCGATGCAGGGACCGGAATGCTGAGCGCATTCAGCAGCAGCACAACGCCGAGCAGTGCAGCACATTTCTTTTTCATTGTATTTCCTCCCGCCGGATGCATTGTTGTTTTTCAGCCGTACTGTTTCTGTCCGGGAATGATGCTTTCATGATAAAAGACTATCCCCGCTTCTTTTATGCTTATTATAGCATAGAATCCTTGAAAATACAATGGGTCGGGCATCATTTTTTGCTGTGGAAAAAGCTTCGGGCAGTGCGTGTCCGAAAAAAACATGGGTGGCGTTTTCAGCGCTTCTTAATTGGAAAGTTGAAGTGTGCAGAGTACCATCCGGACGTCTGTCAGGCTGCAGATTGCATCTGAATATGAATGTGTTCAAAACTATGAACATTCTATGTGCTATGATTGAAACAGAGCCAAAGCAAGGCTCTGATCGCTTTCAGAACAGCAACAAAGACCAAAGGAGAAACCTATGCTTGAAATCAAAGGCAAATACGCGACTGCAAAGATTTTCGCCGAAATCGTCGATGAAGGCGCGCTCGCACAGATTCAGACGCTCTGCGATCAGCCGGTCAGTGCCGGTTCGAAAATCCGTATCATGCCCGATGTGCACGCGGGTGTCGGCTGCACGATCGGCACGACCATGACGGTCACAGATGCTGTGATCCCGAATCTGGTCGGTGTCGATATCGGCTGCGGCATGGAAACGGTCCGACTAAAAGAGAAGCATCTTGATTTGCAGAAGCTCGATCAGCTTATTTATCGTGCGATACCGTCCGGCTTTCAGATTCGCCGTGAGCCGCACCGCTTGATGTCACAGTTTCCGGCAGACCAACTCAAATGCCGTTTACAGATCGACGTAAAACGCATGATGCTCAGCATGGGAACGCTCGGCGGCGGGAATCATTTTATCGAAGCGGATCAGGGCGAAGAAGGAAGCATCTATCTGGTGATCCACTCCGGCTCGCGGAATCTTGGCAAGCAGGTCGCGCAATGGTATCAGGAGGAGGCGTATCGCCGCCTCAACAGGCCTTCGGATGCGGAACTCAGCGACTTTATCGAAAGACTTTGTGCGGAAGGCAAAGAGGCGCATCTTGCCAAAGCGCTGCAGGGATTTGCAATGAAACCGCGCATTGATCTGCCGATGGAGCTTGCGTATGCAACTGGGGAGCTCTTTGCAGATTATATCCATGATATGAAGCTCACACAGCAATATGCCATGCTGAACCGTCAGGCGATGATGGAGGAGCTGATCCACGGCATGGATCTGCACGTCGAGGAACAGTTCACGACGGTTCACAACTACATCGACACAGACCGGATGATCCTGCGGAAGGGTGCGGTATCGGCAAGGCAGGGCGAAAAGCTGTTGATTCCGATCAATATGCGCGACGGCAGTCTCATCTGCATCGGAAAGGGCAATGACGACTGGAATCAGTCCGCACCGCACGGCGCGGGACGTCTGCTGTCGCGTTCACAGGCGAAGGCAGCATTTTCCGTTCAGGAGTACCGTGCACAGATGCAGGGCATCTACACGACCTCTGTCGGGAGCGGGACGCTGGACGAATGCCCGATGGCATATAAACCGGCGGATGCGATCATCGGCTGCATCGGAGACACAGCGGAGATCGTTGAGCAGATTCACCCCATCTACAATTTCAAAGCGAACGGATAACGAAAAAATCGGAGCGGTTTTCGAGCCGCTCCATTTTTATATATTAAAAGTATCCTGTGCAAAATATTGCACAACCCATGCGCTATGATAGGTTCAGAGATAAACACAGAAAACAGTCGTAGGGAAAGTATGGAAAGGATGTTTGAAATGGATATAGATGATATTCCGCGATATAGCGTTCTTCATAACGAAAGACTCCTTTCATTTGCGGTTGTGCATACGCCGGTTCAGAAATGGGAGCAGCGGCTGAAATCGGCGGCGTACTATTTCGAGGTACTATCCTCTAATACTGTGCTGATCTGTAATATCCGGCTGGATGATCTGGTAGGACTGCTGCGAGAAATCGGGTATCCGGATTTTGCTTACTGCTATAAAGAGGATAATAAGTTTTTTGTGCAGCATTGGAAATGGGGCAAGCAACTGCTCTGCTATGGCACGATTCGCGGTGGATACGTAGCGACGGATCACAGTGTGAAATTTACAGAATATCCGTGGGACTGGGAGGATGATCTGTTCTATTATGCTTTCATGAATGCTTTTTCAACAGATACGATTTTAAAACGATTTCATTCCATTCTTCATAAAATGCAGGCATGGCAGGACGAAAAAGGGTACAGCGATGAAAAAGTGCAGCAACTACTAAAGAAATCCATGGACGGCTGTATCACTGTGAAATCCCGTTATTATGCACGGAAGACGCTCTATTATAAGAAAAACTGAAAATGCAATCGTGTGCAATTTTCTGAACAGCCGATATGTTATGATAAACACACAGGAACAAACCGACCAAACCCACGAACCGAAAGGAGCATATTATGTCTGAAAAAATGCTTGTGACGCAGGCGCTCGACGAGCGCGACCTCCTCGTGAAGAAGATCGGCGACAAGATCGTAAAGATCAAGCTGACCGACTGCAAGCGGAGAAATGAGGACAAAACGGTCAGCGAGCGCCTGACCGCCGAGGATTTCAGCAAGCAGGCGACCGCCGCCTATCAGCAGATCACGGATCTGATCGACCGCTACCAGCGCATCGACGCAGCGATCATTGCCTCGAACGCCGCCAGTATGGTGGAGACCAGCATCGGCAGAATCTCGGTCGCCTTTGCAATCGCACTGCGCAGCCGCCTGAAAGCCGGAAAGGCAAAAAGAATCGACTTTGAGGATCAGCTGATCGCAGTCGCGGAGGAGCAGTATCACACCAAGGTGAAATCTGCCGATGCCAAGAACAAAACACTCGAAGCACAGGCGGAGAATATGCGCCTGAGCATTCTCGGCAAGGACAGCAAGGTCAAGGACGACAAGCCGCTCGCGGTCGTCGACGCGTATATTCAGGAGAACAAAACCGAGGTCATCGATCCGCTCGGCATCGAGAAGAAAACCGCGGAGCTGCGTGCCCATATTGACGCACTCATCAAGGAGCTGGAAACACAGATCAAAGTCTCGAACGCGACGACCTTTGTGGAATTCTGATTGGATTTGCCTGCCATACGAAAGACCGGAACCCGCTTTCCCCGCAGCGGGGTCATGCTGCATGTTTACGTCGAATAACGACGAAACAATTCGCGTTCGCTTCCATTCAGTGCTTCGAACGCGGTTGCCACAATTCAACTGTTTTCGGTGAATGTTTTTGCTGAACAGATAACAGTCAATTATCACAGGCTGAACCGTAACGGAGGCAACAGACAGCGGAGCGCCGTTTTTGCGCATGCGCCTGAGGCGTTCTGCGGTCTGTGCCGGTATGTTTTCAACGCTCGTTCAGGTATGGCAACATACCGAAATCCATGAGAACGGTAAGGTGCGAAAGCGGTTGACCGCGGTCTTCCCGCATGGCTGTATGGCAGGCATTTTCATATATTTCAATGAAAGAAATGGAGGGCTCATAATGGATTATCTGCACTATACGGAAGCAATCAAGGATATTCCTGTCTCTGAAAAGCTTGTATTTCAGACTTGTGTTGCAGGGCTGCATCCGACTTGTCTTCCGATCGGTCTGACTTCACTTGGCGGGGAGACCATGCCGGTAATCAAGGTCCCTCCGTTTGCAGTCAACAAATACGGAAATCTAGTCATTGTCATGAGAATCTATGGAAACGTTTTCCGAAATCAGCAGCAGATCACAGATATCGTGCTGCCGGGAACGCTCCGCGGGGAGATTTGCTGCAATTCGTTTACCGGCTGTACCAATCTTCGGAATATTACAATACCGAAGGGGATTCACACGATTTGGAAGGGTGCATTTTCTGGATGTGACAGTCTTGAAAATATCTATTATGAGGGCACGAAAGACGAATGGCAGAAAATCCATATTGTGCATAACAGGCATGAAACTGAATTCGGTGATCTGATCCCGGGAACACCCGTGCAGGAGTTTGCATCAGAACGGCTTGTGCATATTCCGGGCAATGATGCACTGTTTACGACCACGATTCACTTTCACTGTAAGCTCCCGCGCACAAACGAAGAAATCTGACGGATGTGCAAAATTCTAAACATTCCTTGTGTTATGATAAAGACACAGGAATAAACGATCAGATGAACAGAGGAGGAATCGCCATGAAAATGACATCTGCACAGGCAAACAAAATGCTTCGACAGTTCTCCGAGGAGCTGGACGCGCTGGAATCGCAGGATTCCGCCACCCGCACATTTCTCGCGGCAACCGTTGAGAATCTCGAAGCTGTCCGCCCGGCATACGACTATGCGGCATTGCAGGAGAAGTATGCTGAGCTGGAGGGCAGGATCCGCACGATTAAGCACGCGATGAACCTCTTTAACACATCGACCGTCGTGCCCGGCTTTGATATGACGATTGACGCCATGCTGGTCTATCTGCCGCAGCTTTCGCACAGAAAGGCGCAGCTTTCCCGCATGAAAAATACGCTCCCGATGGAGCGCCAGACAGGGCGGAGCAGCTCCTCTCTGATCGAATACCGCTATGCAAATTACGATATTGCGCAGGCTGCTGCCGATTTTGACCGTGTTTCCGGCTTGCTCGCCCGTGCGCAGAATGCGCTCGATCTTGTGAACAGCACGGTCGAATTCGAGGTCAATATCTGATCGATGTTCCGTTTGTGTGTATTCCGGATCATGAAACAAACCTTCAACGAATACAGGTACAATGTGGCGGTCAGTGATTATTTCGCACGCAGGTTACAGTCAGGCGTGATTGTCTGGGTTCAGGTTATCGTGCGCGTTTTTTATTGTCAAGCGGCCAAAAGGTTTACATTGTTTCCTTCCGGGATGCTCCATACATGGATACACACAAAGAAAACCTCACCGCAGCGGAGGTTCGGTTTCATGCTGCGGAAATAAAAACAAAGGGTGATGTGAATGGGAAAATCGGTTTGCTTTACCGGACACCGAGAGATCAGAGAGGACCAAAAAAAGCTGTCCGCGAAGCTGTATGAAGTGCTTGAAAAGCTCGTCACGGAGCATGATGCAGCAGATTTCTATGCAGGCGGTGCGTATGGCTTTGACACGATTGCCGCACTGAACGTGATTCGTCTGCGGGAGAATTATCCGCAGGTGAAGCTGCACCTGATCCTGCCCTGCCCGAATGCCGAACAGACCAGAGGCTGGAGTGCGCAGCAGAAATATGAATTCCGCTGTGTGCTCGGGCGCGCCGACAGCGTGACCTATACCGCCGACCGCCATTACGAAGGGTGCATGGGCCTGCGCAACAGAAAGCTCGTCGAAAGCGCCGCGGATTACTGTGTCTGCTATCTCGAACCGAAGCACAAGAGCGGTACCTCGCAGACCGTGGAAATGGCAAAGAAAAAGGGGCTGACTGTCATCAATCTGTACGGCAGCACCCGAAAAACATGAAGGTGAACACGATGGACGATACCCTACCGAAGCTGATCGTCTGCTCTGCGCGGGAGGCGTTCAAGTATGTGATCGGGCATTTCAGCGACCCCGCGACCGGCAGCCCGCCGCGCACATGGGAGCAGTACGCCGCGATCTCCGTGCAGGACCTCGGAAACCGCAACTATGGCTTTACGCTGACGAAAAACCGTTTCTGCCGCGATGTGCTGACGCTGTCCTTTGACGATATCGAGGAGCCGGATGAGGGGCTCTGTGCGTTTACGCCGAAGCAGGCTGCACAGATCATCGCGTTCCTGAACAAAAACCGGTTTTCGCCCGCGATCCTGATTCACTGCTTTGCGGGAATGTCCCGCTCCGCCGCTATCGGCACATTTGCAGCGGAATTTTTCGGTCTGCCTGACCCGGGCTATCCATACTGCAACAGCCTTGTTCTGGACACGCTGCGAACTGTCCGGAAATCGCTGAACAGGAACGAAAGGAATCTTTCAGGCTGATTGTGCAATATTTTACAGAATGTTCAATCTTTTGAACAGCGCGTGTGCTATAATAGAAGCAGGATAAACGAAACTGTTATCCGAAATCGGTGAAAAGGGGGAGAACCGTCATGCTGAATCTGATACCGAAGCCCGCGAACGTGCGGGAACAGAAAAACATGCTGCTTTTGATGATCCTGCAGCTTCTGAAGGATTCCACGGACATGGAGCACCCGATCAGAAAGGAAGAGCTGAACCGCCGCATTGAGCAGGAATACGGATTCCTTCCGGCGCGCAATACGCTCTACGCAAAGCTGGACACCCTGATCGCAGCGGGCTTTCCGATCTATGAGACCAAAAACGGCGTCTATTACGACGGCTGTGATCTGTCCGACGGGCAGCTGCGTTTTCTGATCGACAGCGTGCTGTATTCCTCTTTTACCACGCAGCGCGGCGCCGCGGAGATTCTGGAGGCGCTGCTGCAGCTTGGCTCGGCGGCGTTTCAGAAAAACATGAGAAAACAGATTTCCCGTCTTTTCAAGGTTCGGAAAAATGCCGATGACAATGTTTTTATGGTGCTGGAGGATGTGCAGGATGCGATCTTCCGCAGCCGTCAGATTCGTTTCAACTATCTGACCTATACCGAGAAACTGGAAAAGGAACACATCTACCCGGAAGCACTGACGGTTAATTCCTACGAGCTGGTGTTCAAGAACGGGAAATACTTTTTGCTCGGCGCGATGGATGGCAGCGACAAAATGCTTTCATGGCGTGTGGACCGCCTGTGCGAGGTTGAGGTTCTGAACAGCAAATGTCAGGAAATCCCGCTGATGAAGGAGATTCGCGCAAGCGGCGGCATGGGGAAATATATCGATGCACAGCCCGATCTCTGCGGCGGCATCGTGGAGACATTCAAGCTGCAGTGCCTCCGCGAAGCGATCGACGATATCGTGGACGCATTCGGGCAGGATTTCAGCATTGCGCCGGAGCAGTCTGACAACTACGACCCGGACACGGTCGTTGTGGCAGTCCGCACGACCCGCGAATCCATGAAGACATGGGCGTTTTCTCATGCAGGCACCGTCGTTGTGATCTCGCCGGCGGGTTTTCGCAGTGAGATGAAGGAAGCGCTGAAAAAGGCGGAAAGATTGTATGTAAAGACAGGTATGCCGTTTGAGAAGCGCTTTTTCTTCGGTATGGGTTTTGATTCCTTTGAACAGGCTGTCAAACTGACAAAGGGTGCTGCAAAAAGATTCCTGAAATATTACGGACATACCGACAGTCGCTCTGATTCGCCGGAGCGGATTGATGCTTCGTTCACGTCAGAAATACCGGATCTGCTGGCTTTATCGCTGATCCGCTGTGATACAGGCGACTGTATTTTTACGAAAGAACTGCCGATGCTGAAAAGACTTCTTATGTTTCAAAGCAGATTCAGTTTTGAGAATCTGCGCTATATTGAGAATCTTGATGAACTGGGTATTTCCTTTGCGGATGACAATGTAGTGCCGTACCTGCGCGGTCTGCATAGTCTGACACATCTCCGGCTGGACGAATGCAAACTGACTGATATTTCTTTTCTCTCTGAAATGTTCATGCTTCGCAGGTTTGAAATCGGCGAATGTACGACAATCACTGATTATTCACCGATAGCAAATCTTACACAGCTTCATCGTCTCGTGATTTGGACGGGTGAACGCGATGTTGATCTGTCCTTTGTGTTGACACTCCCGAATCTGATTCGGTTTTCGACTGATTCCACCTCTTTTACGAAAGAGCAGTCAATGGCGCTGCAAGAGCGTCTGCCGGATTGCAGAATCAGCTCAAAGTATTACGAAACGCCGGAAAAGGAAAGGATTCCGCGTGAAAAGCCGAAAGGAATGCGCAAACCGTAAACCGACCTCCTCAAAAATACAATTCATTTGCGGCACCCGATCGGGTGCCGTTTCTCTGTGCAGATTATTGAACATCGGATATGCTATACTGAAAACAGAAAGGAAGGTGACTGCTGTGGACTGGCAGGAGGAAGCAAGATTCTGCAGGGAATTAAGAGAGCTTGAGGCGGAGGAGCGCGCGAAAAGCGCAGATTTTGAGAAGGAGTGGGGCTTCAACAATTACGATGTGCTTGATCTTGACCGTGAGATCGCGATGTACATTTTGCCGCGGCTTGCCTATTTCGCCGCAGAGACGGACACCGTTCCGAATGTCCTCGCAAAGACGTTTGCGGATGAAGACAAAGCTGTCGAAGAATGGCACCGCATTCTGGAAACGATCTGCGAGGGCTTACACATGTATCTGAAAAAGGGCTACCGTCATTTCACGAGTGGAGAAAACGAAATCTGGCATCAGTCAATCATGTATCTGACTTTATATTTCGGGCATCTGTGGATTTGAGATCGTCAGCGATGATCTGCTGTTCATTATTCTGAACATCGGAGATGTTGTGCTGGATGCACCGGAACGAAAATAAACAATTTGCAGCTGCTGAATGAAAGGAGAATCGCTATGCTTCACCGGCTTACTGTCAGCACTACGGCATCTCAGAGCATCAGTACGGCATCTCAGAGCATCAGTTTTCCCATTGCGTTTTCCGCGTAATTATGCTATAATTTAGGGAGGAATGATTCGCGTAATATAATAGGAGGAACCACTATGATCCTACCGTTTACCGTCACGCAGTCGGAGCTTTCCGACCTGCTTCTGAATTTGTCGCCGATCCGGCCGGTGTTTATCTGGGGTGCGCCCGGAATCGGCAAATCCGCGCTTGTGCAGCAGTTCGCAGACGATGTCGGAATGCCCTGCGTATCGCTGCTTGGCAGTCAGCTTGCGCCGGAGGATATCATCGGCATCCCGCAGATCAAGGGGGAAACCTCGGAATTCATGCCGCCGAAAATGATCGCGCAGAAGGAGCCCTATGTGCTGTTTCTCGACGAGCTGAACGCCTGCTCACAGGAGGTGCAGAAGGCGTTTTACAGCCTGATCCACGAAAAACGCATCGGCGAGTATCATCTTCCGAAGGGCAGTGTCGTCATCGGCGCAGGCAACCGTGCGCAGGACGGCGCGATCGTGAAAACCATGTCAACTGCGCTGCTCAACCGTATGTTTCATGTGCAGCTTGTCGCCGATCCGCAGCAGTGGCTCAACTGGGCGTATGAAAACCGTTTGCACCCGTGGGTGATCGAATACATCACGCAGCGCCCCGACCACCTGTTATCCGAGCCGCCGAAGACCGAGGAGCCCTATTCCACGCCGCGTTCCTGGCATATGCTCAGCGATGCGCTGAAGGAATACGGCGCCGGTGAACGGGAGCTTCCCGAGCGCATCCTGCGCGTGCTGGCATACGGCGCCGTATCGCCGAGCCATGCGGGCATGTTTCTCGCGTTTGTCAAGACCGCCGGCAACAAGAATCTGCTCAGTCAGATCATCAAGGGCGATGCCGGTTTTCCGTCCGCACCCGAGGATCGCGATGTGCTGTATTTTGTTGCACAGTGCTTCCGCGCGCGGCTGCTGGCAGAGCTCCCCGCTGATAAGCAAAAGCTGAACAAGAATACGCAGTATCTTACGCACCGCGCAAAGGCGCTGCTGAAGGATCTGTCGCATATCAGCCTCGAGCTTGCGCAGATGGTCGTTTCCGCCGATGAGGGCAAGGTGCTGCCGGATTGGTTTATGGTCGAGATCGTGCGCGATCTGCCGCGGCTTGTTCGGAGTGAGAAATGACATGGGAAAGAAAAAGCCGGAAGACCGGCTGACAAAAAACGAAAAGCAGCTGCAGGAGGGCATTGCAGTCATCAGCGAACATGCGCTGTTCAAACGGCTGCATGACTTTCATCTCCGACCTGTACCGAAAACGAAGCTCGGAAAGGACGTTCCGGCAAGAGTGGCGTCAGACGGCACGATCCTGCTGAATCAGGACTGCGACCGTTCCCCGAAGGAATGGGCGTATATGATCGCACACTGTATGCTGCACCACTGCTTCGGGCATTTCGATGCCGACAAAATGCCGGGATACAGTCAGCAGATCACACCGGAAAAGAGCGTCTGGATTCCGCGCTGCGACCCGCTTCTCTGGAATATGGCATGCGATATCTATATTGCGAAATTCCTTGCGGATATCAAATTCGGCGTCAGCGATATCCGCCCGGAATGGTTTGAATCGTTCGGAAGAGCCTCCTCTGAACAGAGTATCTATGTACAGCTTCAGGAAAAAGGTACTTCCCCCGCGAATAATCCGTTCGGCACGGCGGGGGAGCTGCCCGATATGATCGGCGTGGAAAAGCCGCTGACCGCAGCGGACAGATCCAACAGATGGTTCAATCCGAGCGGACAGAATCAGTATGCGGAACAGTTTGCCGAGGCGCTTGCGGAGTCTGTCAGCGAGGCGATCGAGGAATCAGGCAATCATCCATCCGGTGCGTTCCGCAGAAGATCAGTCATGGAACAGGCGGCGGGCTGGTTTATCGACAGCTATCCGCTGCTCGGCGGTCTTGCGGCAGGCTTTGCGATCATCGAGATCACCGGAAAGAATGAGCAATATCAGATCGAGATCGCCGCAGTCGATGCAGGAAGGCGTGAAATCTATGTCAACGGTGCGGCGGGGCTGAATATCGAGGAATGGAAATTTGTTCTGGCGCACGAGTATCTGCACGCGGGGCTTGAGCATGAATCGCGCAGAAGCGGCCGTGATGCGTATTTGTGGAATATTGCCTGCGATTTTGTGATAAACGGCTGGCTGAATGAAATGCAGATCGGCATCATGCCGCAGTGCGGGCTGATGTATGACGAGGAGCTGCGCGGGCGTTCCGCAGAGGAGATCTACGACATGATTGTCGGGGAGATACGCCGGTATTCCAAGCTGAAAACCTTCCGCGGCTACGGGAAGGGCGATCTGCTCGACCGGGGTTATTCGGGCGGCTCTGCACCGCCGACCACGCTTGATGATTTTTGCCGGAACGCGCTGTATATCGGTCTGGAATACCAGCAGCAAAAGGGCAGGGGCCTGATTCCCGCGGGACTGATCGAGGAAATTCGCGCATTATCTGTCCCGCCTGTTCCGTGGGATGCGCAGCTCGCTAAATGGTTTGATCTGTGTTTTGCGCCGCTGGAGAAGCGCCGCAGCTACGCGAGACCGAGCAGACGGCAGAGTGCGACGCCGGATATCCCGCGCCCGCGCTGGCTGCCCGCAGATATTCCTGAATACAGCCGCACCTACGGGGTCATCATTGACACCTCGGGCTCCATGTCTCCGGAGCTGATCGGCAAGGCGCTGGGCGCCGCCGCGAGCTATTCGGTCGCAAAGGACGTTCCGCTGGTGCGTGTCGTGTTCTGCGATGCGCAGCCCTATGACATCGGGTACATTGCGCCGGAGGATATTGCCGGCCGCGTGATGGTGGAGGGCAGGGGCGGAACGGTGCTGCAGCCCGCTGTCGATCTTCTTGAAAGCGCCAAGGATTTCCCGAAGGACGGCCCGATTCTGATTATCACTGATGCGATGATCGAGCATGATCTCAAGTTGCATCGGGAGCATGCCTTTCTGATTCCGGAGGGCAGCCGGCTGCCGTTTCACCCGAGAGGCAAGGTGTTTTATCTCAAATGACGAAACAGAATCAAGAAGCGGCGGGGGAGTACCCTCGCCGCTTCTTGTTTTTAGGTCAGGACGCCGATCAATTATCTTGTTGACCGTTTGTCCTGAAAACACGATGTAGCTTTAACAATCACCACAAACCCTCCTGCTCAAATTTAGTAATCAAATCTTGCAAAAGAACAGCGCCTTCGATATTGACGGTTTTATCAAGCCAGTCAACCACATCCTCCAGCGGATTAAGATCAACTGATTCAGTTGAAGCTGAAAAAGCATCAGAGCAATCTACCGGATCAAAGATGTCTGAACCATCAGAAGAATGAATGTTCCTTTTCATTTTTATCACCTTCTTTTGTATGCGCTTGCGGTTCTTGTTATATACAGAGCTATTTCTTTTCCTCTCTCCGTTTCTTATCAAATTCCCGCAGCAGATCTCTCTTCAGGCGGATATCGGTGATCCCTGCTTTATCGTATTCCTCTTCAACATAATCCCAGCCCGGAAAGCTGTCGTTCCAGTTCCGCTCCGCCCGGATCGCATCATTTGCAATCAGAAGCATATTGATATTGATCTTCTTCTGCAGAAACGCGCTGATTGCCGTGAGCAGCCGGTAATCCCTCCTGCGGAAGATTTCTCCTTTAATGGGTTCGGTCTCTCCGGTGTAGTAGGTCAGATTGTAGTAGGAATGGCTGAATTCATCGTAAATGTGTCCGTTCGGGTCAAGCCACCAGCCGTATGCGGTCATATCCGAGGAATCGCAGTGCTTCTGCATCCGTTCGATCTCAGCCGCATCACAGTTCCAGCAGCACATGCCATGCAGCACCATCGGTTCTTGGCTGCAGCGGGTCGGATAAACAAAGGTTCCGTTGACCCCGCAGACCAGATCGCCTTTCTTGAACGGCGTCGGGATATACACCCACAGCTCATAGAGAAAGCTGTAGAAGTCTTCATCGTTGACAGATTCCGGCAGAATGAAGCTGATTTCAAAGTCGGCGTTCAGATAAACACAGATCGTTTTCTCCGAATCCGTTGTCAGCTGTTCGATCATGACGGTCGGGCAGCTGTCTGAAAAGCGTTGAAGCCGGGTTTTTGCAGCTTCGACAGCCTTGTCATAGGTCGAATAGAAGCCTTCATAATCTGTAACACAGTCAGAATCTGCGAAGGCAATCCGGTAGGAGTAAAACCAGCCCTCCCTGCCTGTGTGCATTCGATACAAAATGCGTTCTTCGGCTGCAATGAGCTTTTCGAGCTGATGAAACAGGCTGAGATCGGGGTTCTTCTCATGAAAAACGTGCGGGTTCGGAATCTCCATATCCGGCATCGTTTCCATGATCTCCCGATAGAGCCGATGCTTTTCCGCAATGCTGATGCGCCGGCAGTCATTGATGATGAATGCCGATTCTACCGCATTGAACGAGTGCCCGATCCTGCGGCAGTGCTCTGCCACATCCGGTGAATTGAGATAGCTGTAAATATCCATGTGCTGCACTTCCTTTCTGCTGTCATTCTATCACAGCGAATGTTCAGAGTATTGAACAAAGAATGTGCTATTATGGAATCAGCAGGGGAGCGGAAAGGAGAAAATCATGAAACGAGGCGTATTCTGGCTGATCGACGGCATGCTGCACTGCTTTCCGTTTGACGGCAGCTATCCGGAGGGAATCGCAAAATCCGGCAATACCTACAATCACGAAAAGCTGTGGCCGTTCGTGCGCCCGCACGGCTGCCGCAAGCCATTTGACTGGTATCCGCGCGGGCGCGTAGAGATCAGCGCGAAGGGGCGTGCAGTGATCTATATGAATCCAAATATTGGTGCTGATTACCTGCCGGAAATCTGTGCCTCCTTCAGCATCACCGCGCCGGTGATCCGATACGATCACAGCGCACATTACCGTTGTCATCTTGACTGAAAGAAGGGATTCGCAATATGAGCTTAAATTTGAATGAAAATACATGGAAGGAAAAGCTGCTGCGTGAGCAGATTCATGACCCGGATTACAGTGCATGGCTGATTGCGAATATGCACAGGATCGCACCCTCGCAATGGATCAATCTTGCGATGCACGCCGCGATGCCGATTCAGGAAAAGAATGACTATTTCCGCGCTATGCTGAATGACCGTTTGTACCGTGACGAAGAGAAGGCGGAATCGTGTACGCATACGCAGGCAATCATCCGTGATTGTATTGCGGTCCTGACAGCTGCAATAGATCTGACAGATCTGCAAAAGCAGCCGGACGATACGGTGTTTCAATGCACATATATGGATCGTTCGTTTACCGGGCCTTCTGCCGTACACAAGACATTCCGGCAGGTGCTTGATGCGATCCGCGAAGAGAATGAAGACGCTGCTGAATTTGATTCGACATGGTATGTGGTTACATGTTATCAGCTGCGCGACGGTCTGTACAGAGAAATGATGCGATATATTGTCAGTGCCGCCGGGAATATCTGGAATGTGAAACCGCCGCGCGATGATGGGGAAAGCCACAGCAATATCGGGTATTCATCTGATATGGCAAGTCTGGATCTCCCGACGCCGTTTCAGCCGGGCGATATTCTGACCATGGACTGTTACCCGTTTCACGAAATGGGTTTAGCTGTTGTGATTCGTGCTGATAATATTGATGGCAGGCTTTTCTGTATCGGAGATATAGATGGAAATCTGGTATACTATTGCGTTCAGGATGTTTTCTCAGGTGATTTCTGGTGCTCGGAAACGTTTTCGCCGCTCCTTCGTATCGGTGCTTTTCGTGGCGATCTGAGAGGTGGAGGACTGTTGTATGACGCTGTAAACCGATTCATTCGTTCGCATCCCGATGGAGCTGAGGAAATTGAAAGATACTGTCAGAACTGGAGAGCAGGTCTTACCGAAGAAAGCCTGTACCGATTAATGAAAGAATATGACAGAAAGAAAAAACGGTCTGGTAAATTGAGGAAAGACATGAAAATATTGAATCTGCACGGATTTCTAGGAAAAGCGGATAACCGGAATTATCAGGCGCTGCGCAAGCTGCTGCCGGATGCGGAGATCATTTCGCCGAAGCTGGATTTCCTGCACGATACGCCGCAGTATATTTTCAGTTATCTTCTTTCAATTGTTAAGCAGGAGAAGATAGACCTGATCGTCGGGCAGAGCCTCGGTGCTGCGTTCGGGCTGCTCACGGCACAGCAGTGCTGTGTGCCTTGTATTCTGACGAATCCCTGTCTTGAACCGCAAAAAACAAAGGTCATCGTGGATTCGGAGATCCGTGCGGAAATATTGGCTGAGTATGAGAAAGTCAGTTTCCGGCAGTATTATGCAAAGGCGTATATCCTGCTGAGCGATCATGATGAGATCATTCCCTTGAATTCACACATATGCAGGCATCTTACGCCGTATGTGAGAATCACTGCCGGTACGCACAGCAGGATCGACAATCTGCATGCGGAATTAGCCGCGCTTCTGGATGTGCTGGAAAAACAGGAAGTGCCTGAGGTGTATCTGACAGATCTGTTTGAGCATCTCGAAGGGATTATTGTTGCGGACGATTAAGGCGGTATCAATACCGGAAATAGCATGGAGCGGCACGAAGCCGCTCCATAGATACGATTTCATTGTTCACATAAGGCACCATGTAACAAATATAACCAATCTTAAGTATATAGATGACGATGGAGGTTCCCAGATTCTCGGCCATGCCAATTCTGCATTCACGATGGATGTTTACTGTCATCCTTCCGATGAACTGAAGAACGCTGAAATGAGCCTGCTGAGCGGACTTCTCTGATGAACATGATACGCCCGGGAACACCTCGGGCGTATCTTTTTTTGAAATGTATTATCAGGTATGCGATTTCTATTATCTGTTATTTCAGAACCCGATCGCCCGTTTCAGCTCCTGCTGTCTGCAAAGCACCGGCATCAAAAAATCCTCCGCGCAAAGCGTTGTGAGCTGTGCATCGGTCAGCGATGCAGGGGCGTGTTCCGCGAGCCGCAGTGCCATATTCATCTGCGCCTGCTCCAGCAGATTCCGGACAAATCTGCCGTTTCCGAAATCGGGAATGCGCACCGCCTGTGCAAAGATCATGTGTGCCTTTTCCGCGGCCTCATCCGAAACGGTCATCGACTGATTTGCAGCCATCAGCCGCAGAATATCGGTCAGCTCGTCCGGCGTATAATCCGGAAAATCCACATGAAACGCGATGCGGCTGCGCAGTCCGGGATTCTTTTCCAGAAACCGCTCCATTTTATCGGGATATCCCGCAAAAATCACGATCGTTTCCTCGCGGTGGTTTTCCATTTCCTGCACGATCGTGTTGATCGCCTCGTCGCCAAACGACCCGTCGCGGCCATCGACCAGTGCATACGCCTCGTCGATAAACAGGATCGAGCCCTTTGCGCGCTGAAATGCCGCCTTGACCGTCGGTGCGGTCCAGCCGACAAATCTGCCGACCAGATCGGCGCGCCCGACCTCGACGATCTTCCCGCTTTCAAGCAGACCGTTATCCTTGAAAATGCGCGCGGTCAGCCTTGCAACGGTCGTTTTTGCCGTGCCGGGATTCCCCGTGAAGATCATGCTGCGTGCGGGCATTTTTGCAGCAAGCCCGCGCTCGCGCCAGAGCTTCTGCATCTGAAAATAGCCGACAGACTGCGCAATGACTTGCTTCACACTGTCCAGACCGATCATTTCCTGCAAAGTATCCGCGGCCTTGCCCTCCGCCTTTTTTTCGAGCACCGCAGAGCTTTCGCAGTGCTGATATGCGGGAAAATGGTGCGCGGTCAGGTATGCGGAATATGCCTCGTTGAAGATGCGCTCCAGATCGGCGATGTAGTAAACGCCGTTTTCACGGTCGAGCTTTTCGAGAAACATCTCCGGCTCGGTCACCTGCTTTTCCGCGCACAGATGCCTGATGTATTCTGCAGCCTTTTCGTAGGTGCAGGATTCCTCAGCGAACGTGACGGTTTTCAGATCGTTGTTCAGATACGCGGCGATCGTGTGCCGTGCTTCGGTGTTGTGCTGCGGGATATGGAATACCGTCAGCACCTCGTGACGATACTGCCTTGCACAGCTCGCCGCTTTTGCAAACAGCTCCTCACACTCATCCGCAAATTCGTCCGCCTGAATGTACTGACTCGCTTCGATCACGACCGTACCGCCGCGGATATTCTGATAGATATCATCGAGCACGGTGATATTAATGTGACGAAAGCTGTTCTCATTCAGAAAAATCACTCTGCCGGTCTGGAGACGTTCTGCATTGCGCAGTGCACGCACCAGATGCGTGATCAGTTCGTGTGCGCGCCTTTCGTCGTTTTCCTCTACGATGTAATGCACGGGATGCCCGATAAAGCCCTTGTGCTGTGCGGGTGCAGCGATGCGCTCTGCCTCTTCGCAGAGCACGGGGAAATGCCGGAGTGCTCCGAATTCCGCGAGCTGGGTATCGCCTTCGCCGGTGACAACCTCCTCCTCGGCTTTGATCCGGTTCCATACATCGATACCGAAAACCTCCTGCAGATCATCTTCATAGCGCGGATCGGTACACCGCAGCTCGGAAAATGCCTGCATGACACCGATTTCTGTCTCGGAGACGATTTCGCCGTCCAGCTTCAGATACTTCCAGAAGTCCGCGATCACCCCGTGTACGGCTTCATCATCACCGTCTGCGGCGGCAATCAGCGTGCAGCTCTGCTTATGTACCTTTTTAAGGATCCCGAACGACTTGCCCTTCCGGTCGCGGATATAGGACATGCAAGCCTCACTGATCGTGTCGAGGATGTCCTGCTTCTCACCGATCACCCTGGGGGTTCTGTTGTCTTCATACAGCCTGAAGCTGAGTTCAGCCTGCACAATGAAATATCTCATATCGCTCCCTCCCTTTCTGTCTTCATTCTAGCACATGGACTGTTCAATATTCTGAACATTTCGTCATGTTTGCTTTCAGAAAGAACAGCGTATCACCGCGAAACAGCTTGATCATCACAGCATCCGCGCAGCCTTTCCGGATGATGCTATCCGCGATTGAAATGACCTGCTGTTCGTCCGCATTCCGAACATAGATGAACGGGAAATCCTTTGCAAAATGGACATCGCACAAAGTAAACCGGCAGTGTTCATGCTGCCCGACCGAACATTCAAGCCCGGATTCTGTCAATAAAGCCGCGAGCAAACCGGACATCGGCTGCCGGTCGAGCACCAGCACACACGATGCGCCGTGCTTTGCTTCCCCGATGACGATTGAAAGATACCGCGCACCGGAAAAGGCGGTTCCGCCATCTTCGTCAAACCGTTTTACTGTAATATCCATGTTCCCGCTCCTTTCAGGTGAATCCGTTTTCTGTGATTATATTCTATCACATGGAATGTTCAGAATTTCGCACATTGGTACGCAAGCGCGTCGGCAATTCTCGCCGTTTTGGGTATGCAGTATAATGAACAGGGAAAATGCTGTCATGCAGACGAATGGCGAGACGTATCTCATGGCAATGTACGGCTTTGCCGGAAACATAAACAGCCACGCGATCACAGAGCAGAATATCGCGCAGCTTCCCTTCAACGACCGGATCATTGACATTTCCTGCGGCGTATGCTATAATAACAGTGACAGAAAGAACTGACAGAGCAGATATATTCGTGTGAAAAATCAGGAGGGCATGATATGGCAGAGTATGAACACGAGAAGAAGGACGCGGAAGAGCAGGAGATCGTCCTCTGCCCACTCTGCAAGAAACCGGAGTATGCAGCCGAGATGAGAAGTTTTTTTGGCGGACCGGTTTGCAGGACCTGCTTCAAAAACATATATGAGGACTTAGTTCGGGACTTTTACCGCGGCAACGATCTTGACGGCCCGAGACCGACTATGGAGGAATACGAAGCACAGCACAAGAGCGAAGAATGATGCAGCCGCGTCTGCACTTCTGTTCCGGTTCCCTGCGGAAACCGTTCCTTCGCCGGAACAGACCGCAAACGATCATGATTCAACAGCCCGCCGGTGTGAAAACATCGCGGGCTGCTGTTTTGCCATAGACGATTTGTACCTGAACTGTTTGAAGGCGCAGTCATGACGCAGCGGCGTGACAGCGCCCCGCAATATTCTACGATCAGCGCAATATAATAGGATATGATTCGCCATAAAGAGTGACAGAAAGGACATTGACGGGCAGCGCTTTGGTATCGTATACTTGAAGTGTGATTTGATGAAAGTGCTGCACAAATCACCGTGAAAAAACAGCACATCCAGAGTATGGGGAGGAAGAAAATGAACACAAAGAGACTGACTGCCGCAGTCTGCGCGCTGGTCGTCTTCGGTACGGGGCTCGGTGCATACCGGGATGTCCTGCCGACCGTAGCCGTATCAGCCGCCGACACCTATCAGACACGCGACCCGTTTTACAATTTCAGCAGCGGGTACAACTACTATACCTCGGAGCATTTCCAGTTCATCTGGGGCAACAGCGGCGATGCTGCGCAGGTCACACAGGAATTCCTGCAAAAAAACGCCGCGAATCTGGAAACCTGCTGGGATATCTATGTCAACAAGCTCGGCATGAACGAGTGCGCGGAATCCGTGGAATCCTATCTGCGCGACGGAAACAGGTATAAGCTCAATATCTATATTTCCGGCACCGGTCTTGCAAACCGTGAGGATGACTGGGCGTATATGAGCTATGACAGTCAGGGATATCCCTATCTGTTCGCATGTGTCGGCGCCATGCGTGCGGACCCGCCCTCTTGGGTCATGCCGCATGAATTCGGGCATGCGATTACCGCGCATCAGCTTGGCTGGAACCGCAACAAATACTCGAATACCTGGTGGGAGGCGCTCGGAAACTGGTTCCGCGAGCAGTGGCTCTATGAGGTCTCCGCCAATTACAACTGGAACAATGACCCGAACAACGGCTACGGCACTGACTTTTTTGAGACCTATCTCAAGAATCTGTGCTTCACCTCGCCGTTCGGGCGCGACTATTACTCCGCGTGGGTGCTATTGCAGTATCTGACCGAAAATCCGGACAATCTCGAGGGCTACGGCGCGGATTTCGTCAAAACGATGCTCCAGAACGGCAAGGACGACGAATATCCCCTGACCATGATCGACCGCCTTGCGCCTGCCGATATGAAGGAGACGCTCGGGCACTACGCAAAGCGCATGGCGACGCTGGATTTCGGGCAGCAGACCGCCTACCGCAGGCGCCTTGATGAGCTGCTCGCGCGCGGTGCATGGAACTGGCAGCAGATCTATACCATGCTCGAACAGGCTGACGGACAGGAGAATGTCTATTCCGTGCCGACAGAGCGTGCGCCGCAGGCTTCCGGTCTCAATATTGTGCCGCTGGAGATCACCGGCAGCCGGATCACCGTGACGCTCAACGGCAAATCCGATCTGGCGGGTGCTGACTGGCGCGGCTGCATCGTGATCGAAGACAGTGCGGGCAAATCGCATTATTCGGAGCTGATCGCAGACGGACAGACTGCAGGTCTCGATGTGCCGTCCGGCGCAAAATCCGCATATCTGACGGTGATCGCGACACCGGACGAATCGCTCTACTGCCCGTCCGGTCTGCACTGGCATCAGGATTCGGATGAATTCGGCGAGACAAAGCAGCCGTTTTCCTCGAAATACCGCTATCCCTACACTGTCACGGTCACAGGCGCGGGCATCATGCAGCGTCCGCTGAATCTGCGCGGACACAGCCACGCAAACGGCGGCGGCTTTGTTGCGGATTCTGCGCATGTCGAGGATTCTGTCTATGTCGGACCGCACGCGGCAGTCATCGGGAACGCGACGGTTTCCGGCAATGCCGTGATTGACGGCTATGCGATGATCGCGGAGAATGCGAAGATTTCGGGCAATGCCTATATCGGCGACTGTGCGCTGGTCATGGGCAGAGCGACTGTCACCGACAACGCAAAGGTGATCGAGAGCGCGTGCATCTGGGATGATTACAGGGTCAGCGATAATGCAGTCGTGAAGGGTGTGGCGTTCTGCATGGCGTCCGGCAGCGCATCGGGGCAGGCGATCCTCGACGGCGACTACTACGACGACGGCAGCAACAAAGCGACAAAGGGCACCTGCTGCGGCTGGTACGGCACACAGACCTATCTCGATGCAAGACCCTATACCGACGGGCTGTATCTCAATTACAGCTTTGACTTCGACAGCAGCGCGGTCATCAAGGATCAGTATACCTCGACCTATGCGCTGCCTGTCGGTGCAAAGTGGGAGGCGGAGCGGACCTCTGCAAAGGGTGTTCTGACGCTCGACGGCAAGGATGACTATCTCGACGCAGATGATTCGTTTGCGTATTTCCGCGACGGCGCAGAGTATCAGTTTGCGATGCTCTGGCGCGGCGGTGCGGCAAATCAGAAGCTGTTTTATTTCGGCGATGCGGACACCTGTCTCTATTTCACGCCGAAAGCGGATGACGGCAAGCCCGCGCTGGTATATCACGACAGCAACGGAACAACGGAGGTCCGTGCGGAGCAGGAGATGCCGCTCGGGAAATGGGTCACGGTGCGGATTCAGTTCGGAGACAACGGCAGGCTGACGCTGGATTCCGGCGACAGCAAGGATTCTGTGCAGAACAGCATCGGTTCGCTCGACGGGCTGGTCAGGGCAATGAGCCGTGACGGTGCCGTCAGTATGATCGGCTGCGGCATCGACGGCGGTTTCCTCAATGCCTCGCTCGATTACGCGAGGGTCTATTTCAAGAACATATCGGACGATCTAGCCTATAACTACAGCGGCAGCGAAGAGGTCACCGAACCGGAGCATCCTGCCGGACAGCTGCGCGGCGATGTTGACCTCAACGGCAAGGTCGAGACAGCCGACGCCGTGATGCTGCTGAAATACCTGCTGACAGAGATCACGCTGAGCACAGACAGCGCGGCAAACGGCGATATGAATGAAGACGGCCGTCTGAATGCGGCTGATCTGACCTTGCTGAAGCGTGCGCTGTTGCAATAAAGCTGTTTGCAAAATAATTGCGGGAGCCGTCCTGCTCCCGTCCAGCTTATCGACAAAGAATTTTTGATATGCCTGCGGCACATTTTGCGGGGGCGTTGTCCCCGCACCCCCACCCTAGCGAAGCGGCGGGATTCTATCTCTTTGGAATCCCATTGTGTGGAATTTTAAAGATAATACGTTGTTTCTATCATAGTGGGATTCTTAAGGGGCAGTGCCCCTTAAGCGGGAGTTTGAGGGCGGAGCCCTCAATATAATCCATCGGAGATACTTTATCTACAGACTGTGCGGGAGCCGGACGGCTCCCGTTTTCTTTCTGTTGGATATTGGAAAGCAAGAATCGCACTCATGCAGCGTAAGACAAGCAACCCTTCTTGACAAATCGCCTCCGATATGATAGTATTAAGAAGGATATTTGTATCAGGCTGATGAAAGCGCGGTACAAATCAACCGAGACCAGATGCAGCATGAATCTGAAACGGAGGGATGATATATGAAGCACAGACGACTGTCCGCACTGCTCGCTGCGGGGATGATGCTTTCCGCAATTTCCGCACTGCCGCAAAGCACAGCTATTCTGCTTCGCCCGGCAATCACCGCAAGTGCGGCGACCGGCGGCACCTGCGGCGAACATGTCACATGGGAGCTGGCAAACGGCGTGCTGACGATTTCCGGCACCGGCGAAATGACCGATTATACGCTTGAAGAAAGGCCGTTTTCCGGACTGAGCTTCACAAAAGCAGTGATCTCTGACGGTGTGACAAGTATCGGCGATTATACATTTATGAGATGCTTCGGTCTGAAAAGCGTTTCGATTGCAGACAGCGTGAAACGATTCGGCAAACAGGCTTTCTACCAGTGTACCGCTCTGACAGACCTCCCCATTCCCGACAGTGTGACGGACATCGGTCTCGATGTGTTCAACGAAACACCGTGGCTGGAGGCAAAACAGAACGAAGACCCGCTTGTGATCGTCAACAGCATACTGGTGGACGGAAGAACCTGCACCGGAGAGGTCACGATCCCGGACGGTGTCACGCGCATCGGTGAATATGCGTTTTATCTTGCCAAAACGATGACAGATGTTCATATCCCCTCGAGTGTGACGAGCATTGCCGCCGGTGCGTTTTCAGGCTGCTGGGAGCTGAAAAGCGTCACTGTTCCGAACGGCGTGACAGCCATCGAGGGAGCTGCGTTTGCAAGATGCGGCGCCCTGACAAGTGTGAAGATTCCCAACAGCGTGACGAGCATCGGCGCTTCGTCGTTTTTCAGCTGTACGTCGCTGAAATCGGTCATTCTCCCGGACAGCGTAACCAGCATCGGCGTCACTGCCTTTGAAGACTGCACCGCACTGGAAAGCATCACGATCCCGGCAGGTGTGTCAGACATCAGTGAATGGGCTTTTGTCAACTGCAAAAAGCTGACGATCAAGGGCTATTCCGGATCCTATGCCGAAACCTACGCAGCAGAAAAAGAGATTCCCTTTTCTTCTCTGGGCAGTGTGCCGGAGACAGGCGGACAGTCCGGCAAATGCGGTGAGAACCTCACATGGACACTGAAAGACGGCGTGCTGACCGTTTCCGGCGAAGGCGCAATGGAGGATTATACTTCCTTCACAAAGCCGTTTGCAGACCTTGAATTTACCAAGGCTGTGATCTCTGACGGCGTGACAAGCATCGGAGCGTATGCGTTTTACGAATGCGAAACGCTGACAGAACTCACGATCGCAGACAGCGTGACGAGCATCGGCGCCAGAGCGTGTTCCAACTGCGCCGCTCTGACGGATACTGCGATCCCGGAAAACGTGACCGGCATCGGCAGTCTTGCGTTTTCCCGTACACCGTGGCTGGAGACAAAGAAACAGGAAAACCCGCTTGTCGTCGTCAACGGCTTGCTCCTGGACGGCGCTGCCTGCTCCGGGGATGTTGTCATCCCGGACGGCGTGACAGCCATCCTCGACGCTGCGTTTTCCTTCAACACCAGGGTGACAGGCGTCTCGATTCCGGACAGTGTGACGGACATCTTCAGCAGTGCGTTTTACGAGTGCGTCAATCTGGCAGAGATCAGCATTCCGGAGAGTGTGACAAACATCGGAGTTTTGGCATTTGAAAAAACAGCGTGGCTGAAGGCGCAGCAGGAGAAGGACCCGCTTGTTGCGGTGAACGGCATTCTCATCAACGGACAAACCGCTTCCGGTGAAGCGGTCATCCCGGACAGTGTGGAGCGCATCCTCTCCAGTGCTTTCCAGGGCAACGTCAATCTCACCCGCATCACAATTCCCGCATGCGTGACTGAGATCGGCGATCTGGCATTTTACGGCTGCGATCATCTGACAATCAGGGGCTATGCCGGTTCGGCGGCGGAAGCACACGCCCTGGAGAAAAACATTCCCTTTGAACGCATCGGGCAAGAGCCTGTCATTGGCGACTGCAACGGCGACGGTGCGGTCACGGTCGCGGATGCGGTCCTGCTGGCAAGGTTTGCGGTCGAGGACACTACTCTGACAGACGATCAGATCGCAGGAATCCTGAATTACGACCCCGATTTTGACGGTGACGGTATTGTCACGATCAGCGACGCTGCTGCAATCCTCAGACAGCTTGCGAACGGTCAATTATCATAATACGCCCAACAAACCGTCTGATTATCTCCCAATGCATCCGGAGCGGCTTTCGAGCCGCTCCATTTTGTACGGGCAGCACCCAAAGCCGCCTATGGTAAAATGAATTAAGGACTGAAGCGTTAATCTGATGCGTTTTCGGTGAAGGATGCCAGTCCGCACCGATACCGTCGCCGGCAATATTCTGTGTCTGGGACTGATAGCAGGTCACCTTGCTGTCTCCGAATTCTTTGACCGCCGCTTCGATATACGGATAAAGCTCCTCACAGCCCATGATGCCCAGCGTGCAGATGATCACAGCGTCGGGATTGCACTTGCGGATCTGGGCTAAAAACCTGACATATTCCGCCTGATACGCAGCACCGCGCGTCTCAAGATCCTTTGAAGCATAGGAATCGTCATTCGTCCCGAGATTCAGCACGACCACATCGCTCGGATGCGATGCAAAATCCCACGGTACGGCATAATCCGCAGATTTGGCGACATTCCCGTAGACCGGCGGCACCAGCATATCCGCATTCAGCGAACCGTCGCTGGTATAGCCGGAAAGAATGCCGAACCCGCTGTAGCTCACTGCGCTGTAATCCGCTTGGATCAGCTCCGCGGTGAGATACGCATAGGATTTTGAGAAATCTTCGGTTCCCGTAGAAAAAGCTTCATATTGGTTATCTGCGCCGACACCGTAGGCGCAGGTGATCGAATCACCGATAAACTCGACCGAGAGGTCTTTTTTCGCAGTCGGCTTCACCGGATTCGCGGAAGAGGAAGTCACATCAAACTGCTTCACACCGATCGCGCCGTTGTTTGCCTCTGAAAGATGCATGACCTTCACGGTCGCCGTGCGCTGCTTCGTACCGGAAAACAGCTCGACAGTCTGCTCTGTCTCGCTCATGACAACGTCCTTGATCAGCTCACCGTCCACATATACGCCGTAACGCGGCCGGTATTTCTCGTCCGATCTGACCGACCCGTCGCCTGCGATCGTAACACTCGCCTTTGTGCCGGTCACGGTGCATTCAGCCGCCGAACCGCTCTGCACAAGCCATGTGACGCCGTTTTTCGTCAGCGTGCGACCGATCAGCTTTGTATGATCCTCCGCGTTATATACTGCTGATTTCGATTCCTGCGCCGTGCTGTCTTGCAAAAGCAGCCGTTTCAGCAGCGTCAGATCGGCGGCATTGAGCTTGCTGCTGCCGTCAAGATCGGCTGCTGCTGCCTGCACCGCATTCAGCTTTGCTTGGTTGATCAGCCAGTCGCGCAGCAATTCTGCATCGGCAGCATCGCATTTGCCGTCTGTGTTGACATCCCCGGTCAGTGTCTCCGCGCCGACGGCTGCTGTCTGACTGCTGTAAACATTTGCGTACATCGTTTCCGCCCAAAGCTGACGCATTGCCTCGTATCCGTCGGAGCTTGGATGCACACCGTCACCGCCGAGGTATTCGGGATGCTCCGTAAAGAATACCTCAAAATCCGGTCCCTGAACCAGCTTGTCGCCGTATTCGCTGTATAACTGCCTGATCTTTGCGTTGTAATAACCGACATTGTCGCCGACATCCTCATTCGTTGAAAACGGAATGGTCGGCAGGACCGGGACTTTTCCGAGCTTCAGCACGGCATCGATCATGTATTTCGTGTTGGAATAGTACGCATCTGCGTTGTTCGGATTGCCCCAGCAGTCATTGGTGCCGTAAGCGATGCTGACATATTTCACGGGAGAGCCCTTGAGCCAGCTGTCGATCGACGCTTTGCCGTGCGGACTGGAAATGCCGCCGATGCCGCCGTTCTGTGCAACCGGAAAGAAGTCTGCGTCTAGCGCGTGGATGAAATAGAGGTGTTTTATCTGCCGCCCTATGCGCCTGAGTACAATCCCGATGAACTTGTAAACAGTGATCTGAAGCGCTCGGTTGGCAGTAAAGCTTCCGCGCAATCAAAAGAAGAATTGGAACATAATATCCGTTCACATCTGAAATCATTACAGCTGAATCCTTCAAAAATCAGCTCGTTCTTTCATGCTCCAAATACAAATTATGCGTCTT
>JAEEGL014715248.1_pt1 | contig 28603 bp, 20 predicted proteins | sample 9134231 | NCBI WGS metagenome assembly JAEEGL01 (sample SAMN16246548, study PRJNA631951) | gut metagenome | biome: gut microbiome; feature: rumen; material: fiber-attached | host: Bos | place: Iran: Karaj | collected 2018-10 | reverse complement strand
TAATATTATGCGTAAAGTTGTTTACAAAAATAAACCGGATTTCTCCGGTTGTGGAGCCGATGATGGGATTTGAACTCATGACCTCATCCTTACCAAGGATGCGCTCTACCCCTGAGCTACATCGGCAAATTTTGGAGCGGGGTAGGAGAATCGAACTCCCATTTTCAGCTTGTAAGGCTGACATCATAGCCGTTATACGAACCCCGCTTTATGAGAAGTCTCTCTTCCGCTTCGTGGGCAAGGATGGATTCGAACCACCGTAGGCGTGCGCCAGCAGATTTACAGTCTGCCCCATTTGGCCACTCTGGTACTTGCCCAAAATTACTGCGATGAGCCGATGGAGGGATTCGAACCCACGACCTTGAGATTACAAATCACACGCTCTGACCACCTGAGCTACATCGGCAGCTATGTCAATGCCCTTTAATAAGGGACTGCAAAGGTACACATATTTTTCAAATCTCCAAAAACTTTTTGCGTGTTTTTTAAGAGAGAATTTCACGCAAGGTTTTTACGAGACTTTCGCGGTCCAGACCGCAGGCGGCCCTCTGCCCTGACTGGCTGTCGTGCAGCACGAAAGCGTCGCCGATTCCCACCGGATGGACGGGGATTCCGGCCCCTCTCGAGCACACAAATTCACTCACCGCTCCGAACAGTCCTCCGAGTATGCAACCGTCCTCCACGGTGACCAGCGCGCGGTAGCGCGACACCAGTGTCGAGAGCGTCTCTTCGTCGAGGGGCTTTACGAAGCGGAAGTAGTACACTCCCACCTTGTCGCCGAATTCTTCGGCCGCTTCCAGGGCGCGGTTGACGGCGGGTCCCGTGCCTATCACGGCAACCTCTGTACCTTCCTTGAGCGTTACCGCCTCGCCGACGGGCAGTTCCTCGAAAGGAACGTTCTCCCATGCGCTTCCTTCGCCGCATCCTCGCGGGTACCTTATAATAAATGGTCCTCGCTCCTGCTTCAGGGCGGTGTACATCAGATGCCGGAGTTCGGTCTCGTTGCGGGGGGCGCTGATCACGGTGTCGGGGATGCTGCGGTACGCCGCCAGGTCGAAGGCCCCCTGGTGGGTGGCGCCGTCTTCGCCCACGAGCCCGGCACGGTCGAAGCAGAGCACCACCGGCAGGCGCTGGAGAGCGATATCGTGTATGATCTGGTCATAGGCGCGTTGCGAGAACGACGAGTAGATGTTGCAGAAGGGCCTCAGTCCGCCTGCAGCCAGGCCTGCGGAGAATGTGGCGGCGTGCTCCTCTTCGATGCCCACGTCGAAGAAGCGGTCCGGGAAACGGCGCGCGAACGCCGTCATGCCGCAGCCGCTCGCCATCGCGGGGGTGATTCCCACCACGCGCGGATCTGCGTCGGCGAGTTCGCAGAGAACGGCGCCGAACACGTCCTGATAGCGGGCCGCAGGCCGGGCAGATGCCTTTCGCTCGCCTGTGGCGGGATCGAATCTGCCGGGTGCATGCCACACCACCGGGTCGTTCTCAGCGGGGGCGTATCCCTTGCCCTTCACGGTGCAGCAGTGCAGCACGCGCGGGCCGTCAAGCTTCCTGAGCTTGCGGAGGTTGGTAACCACCGACTGGATGTCGTTCCCGTCGATGGGACCGAAGTACCTGAAGCCCAGCGATTCGAACAGGTCGCCGCCGGACTGTTTCACGAACCACGACTTGAGGCTCTTGGTCCAGCGTTGAAGGAACGCGCGGAAGCGGCTGTCGCCCAGCTTGTTCCACACTTTCTCCTTGAACCGGTTGTAACGGGCGCTCGTGGTGATGCGCAGCAGATAATTGTGCATGCCGCCCAGGTTGCCGTCGATGGACTGGTTGTTGTCGTTCAGCAGCACGAGGATGTCTGCAAGACTGGAGCCCGCGTTGTTCAACCCTTCGAAAGCCAGTCCGCCGGTGAGCGCGCCGTCGCCAATCAGGGCTACCACCTTGCGCTCCAGGCCCTGCAGCTTGGCCGCCTCGGCCAATCCAAGTGCAGCAGAAATCGAAGTGGATGAGTGCCCGGCCGCGAATGCGTCCCAGGGGCTCTCGGCGGGGGAGGGGAAGCCGCTGAGGCCTCCCGCGGTGCGCAGAGTGCCGAAACGCTCGCGTCTGCCGGTGAGGATCTTGTGGGCGTAGGCCTGGTGCCCGACGTCGAAGACTATCTTGTCCGAAGGGCTGTCGAACACGTAGTGGAAACCCACGATGAGCTCGACCGCGCCCAGGCTGGATGCCAGGTGCCCCGGGTTTACGGAGCAGCATTCGATGATGTATGCGCGCAACTCGGCGCACAACTGCTCCAACTGATTTTCCGGCAGGGCCCTCAGGTCTTCGGGCGAATTGATTTTCTCCAGCAACTCGTACATTTCGAGCACAAAATTAGAAAATCTTTTCTATCTTTGGAAATAATAAAACAATTGACCTATGCCATCATTGAACAAAGTTTTGCTTATCGGTAACGTTGGTAGAGACCCGGAAGTACGTTACCTTGATCAGGGAGCCGCCCAGAACGGCCAGAGTACCAAAGTCGCAACCTTTACACTCGCCACCACCGACCGCTACCGCGACCGCAGCGGAGAGGTCCGTGAGAATACGGAATGGCACAATCTAGTGCTTTGGAGGCAGCTCGCCGACCTTGCCGAGCGCTACATCCGCAAAGGCAGCCAAATTTATGTGGAGGGCCGCATACGCACCCGTTCCTATACAGACCAGCAGGGAATGAAGAAGTACATGACCGAGATCGTGGCCGACAACGTGCAGCTCCTCGGCCGCCGCGACGGCGAAGGCGCCCCCGCCATGCAGGGAGGCTATCAGGCGCCCGCGGCACCCGCCTACCAGGCTCCTGCCGCCCCGGCCTACCAGCCGCCTCAGGGCCCTGCCTATCAGGCTCCCGCCGCCCCCGCAGGCGACGACGACCTCCCGTTCTAGCGTCGTTTGGCGCAGGTCCCAAAATAATGTCTTGACCTGCGCCGCAAATCGGCCTCTCATGCAATCCAATGGCGCAAGTCACGACATCTTTATCGGACCTGCGCCATTAATGTTGGAATTAGCGGCGTCAGCGGTCAACAGATCATTTGATCTCGGAAGCTACGCGGCGAAGCAAAAGGGAAATCAGGACGGCGGCGCAGCCGAGGCCGATGAAAATCCACTCGGCGCCAACTGCCGCCTCGACTCCGGTGCGGGCCTGGAAGATGCGGCCCACGAAGATGGGCACCAGCAGCATTCCCATATTCTGCACCCAGTAAATCAGCGAATAAGCCGTTCCCAGGTTGCGCTCCGGCACGATACGCGGCACGCTCGGCCACATCGCCGAAGGCACCAGCGAATAGCCTACGCCAAGAATTGCTATGCCTATATAACCCCATACCGGCACACCCTGGGGCGCAAACGCAATCACCAGATGCGCCACCAGCACGAGGATGGATCCGAAAATCATCCACAGCGAAGCCTTTCCGACCTTGTCTACCAGCGCTCCGAACAGCGGCGTGAACACCACCGTGAAGAACGGAATCATCGTAATCACCCACTTGGCACTCTCCAGCTCCATCCCGAAGCGCGGAATCACGATAGACGTTCCGAACTTCTTGAACGAAATGATGCAGCAATAGAAGAATACGCAAAGCAGTGCAATCAACAGGAACTTGCTGTTGGTCAACAGCTTGCCTATATCTGAGAACTTGAATTTGTCTTCCTCGCGCACGGCGCCGCGGCCGGAGGCGATGCCGTTGACCTTGTCGAAGCGGGCGTCCATCGCAACGAAGATGCCCCACAGCAGCACGCCTATCAGGATCAGCCCGAGGCCGAAGGTGGCGGGGCGGGCGGTCTCGGCGAGCGAATAAATCTCACCCGGAACCTTCTGCGCCACCAGCACGGGCGCCAGGATGAACGCCAGCGCCGTACCCAGACGGGCCACGGCCACCTGTGCGCCCATCGCAAAGGCCACCTTGCCTCCCTTGAACCATTTGGCGATCGAGCGCGTTACCGCCACGCCGGCAATCTCGCTGCCGAGTCCGAACAGCATGCACCCGACGTAGGCGATGATCAGCGATACCCTGGGCTCGAGGCCGCTGCGCAGGGCGCAGACCACTGTAACCGCACCCAGCGCCATCAGGCCGACGAATACCGAGCCCACGATGCGCACCCCGAAAATATCGAGCAGAATTCCGCAGATCACGAGCCCGCCGCACACGCACAGGAAGCTGTAGCCGCCGGCGTAGAACCCGTAATCGGCGCTGTTCCAGCCGAGTTCGAGGCATTCGGGATGCTGGAAAATCTGCGACAGCGTGGAGAAGGCGTCGTCGAAGAAATACGACGCGAACATTGGCACCATCAGGCAGATCAGTGCCACCCAGCGGAGTTTTCCCTTCATCGTTATTTCTTTATGTTCGGTAGTTCAAGTCCGTAGCTCTTCTTGCGGTCTTCGGCCTTGAGCAGCAGGCTGAAGAAGAATGCCAGCACGCCGAAACTCGAGAACACTATCATCGGAACGGTATAGCCGCCGGTGCTCTGGCGCAGCGAACCGATCAGCATGGGCACGAGGCACAGGCCGATGTTCTGCACCCAGAAGATGAGGCAGTAGGCGCTTCCCAGCACCTTTTCGTCGATAATCTTCGGCACCGAAGGCCAGAGGGCCGCCGGAACCAGCGAGAAGCTCACCCCCAGCACCACGATCAGCAGCACCGCAAACCACTTCTGCGGGAAGAGCGGCAGCACGAACGCGAAGCTCAGGTGGCACACTATCATGATTATGGAGCCCAGCATGAGCATGGTCGCACCCTTTCCGATACGGTCGAGGAAGATGCCCAGCAGCGGGGTGAGGCACATCGCCAGGATGGGGAAACAGCTGAACAGGCGCGCGGCCACGGCGGCGTCGATCGCCAGCGTCTCCTCGAGGAAGTTGGTGGCGTAGCGCTGGAACGGGAAGATGGCGCTGTAGTACAGCACGCACAGCAGGGCCACGATCCAGAACATCTTGCTCTTGAAGATGGCGCCGAGGTCCTTGATATGGAACTCGTCTTCCGGCGACTTCTCCTCCGTCGCCAGACCGGCGGCGACCAGCTGGTCGTCGAACTTGCGGTCCATCACTCCGAAGATGATGAAGTTGATGAGTCCGATGCAGAGCAGCGCGCCGCAGAATCCGAGGGGAGCGAGGATGGTGCCGCCGGATGCCTCGGAGATGATGGGAGCGATCCACATCACCGCGAACACGCCGAGGCGGGCGATTGCCATCTCGAGGCCCATTGCGAGGGCCATCTCCTTGCCCTTGAACCACTTGGCGAGGATCTTGGACACGTTGGTGCCTTCCATCTCGCAGCCGCAGCCGAAGATCATGAAGCCGAGCGAGGCCATCTTGGCGCTTGCGGGCATCTCCACCCACCAGCTGCCGAGCCACTGGGCGAAGCCCGTGGTCTGGAACCATTCGCTGATACCCACGAACTTGATGGCGGCACCTGCCACCATCAGGCCTGCGGACAGCACGCCCGAGAAGCGTACCCCGAGCTTGTCGAGGATCACGCCGGCTATGATCAGGAAGCCGCAGACGTTGAGTATGTATTCCGATGCCGCATAGGTTCCGAAGACACTGCTGTTCCATCCGAGGTTGCTCTCTACGAGCGACTTGAGGGGAGACATCACGTCTACGAACATGTACGCGAAGAACATCATGAGTGCTACCAGCACAAGGACGGTCCACCGCGCCAGCGGCGAATCGTTCATCAGTTTTGCAATTTTCTCTGCCATAAAATGAATATTGGAATCGCTAAGGTAGCAAAAAAAACCTATATTTGTATCTATGAAGAAACTGTTTGTCCTGGCCGCCGTCGCGCTGGCCCTTCTATCCTGCTCCGACAAAAACGTAAAATCCGCCCGAGAACTTGCACTGCGCGTCGTTCCCGACGCAGCCGAAGGCTTTGTCTTCAAAACGGAATCCTGCGATTCCGACTTCTTCGCCCTTTCCATGCTGGGCGACAAGGTGCTCATCATGGGCAACAACGCAGGATCCATGGCTGTCGGCCTCAACTACTATCTGAAATACTTCTGCAACGTGGACTACGGCTGGCTGCCCTCTTGCGGCACGCCAGTTCTTCCCGACCCTCTTCCCATGGTTGAGGAGCCCATCCGCTGCACTGCCAGGGTAAGCGAGCGTTTCTTCCTGAATTACTGCACATTCGGATACACCATGCCCTGGTGGCACTGGGAAGAGTGGGAGCGAGCCATCGACTGGATGGCCCTCAACGGCATCAACCTTCCGCTCGCCATCACCGGGCAGGAAAGCATCTGGTACAAGATATGGACGGGAATGGGCCTCTCCGACGAGGAAGTCCGCTCCTACTTCACAGGCCCCGCGCATCTGCCCTGGCACCGCATGCAGAACATCGACCATTGGGGAGGTCCGCTGCCGCAGGCCTGGCTCGACGGTCAGCTCAAGCTCCAGCAGCGCATAGTGGCCCGGGAGCGCGAATTCGCCATGCGGCCCGTGCTTCCCGCCTTCGCCGGCCACGTGCCCGAAGGGCTCAAGCGCCTGTATCCCGACGCGCCCATCGACACCCTGGGCAAGTGGGCTGGATATCCCGACGAATACCGCTGCCTCTTCCTCGACCCGCTCAGCGACCTCTACGCCCGCATCCAGAAGGAATTCATCGACATGGAGAAGCGCTACTACGGCACCGACCACGTATACGGGCTCGACATCTTCAACGAGGTGGATTCCCCAAGCTGGGAACCCGAATACCTCGCCCACGTGAGCGGGAAGGTGTATGAGACCCTCGCCGCCGCCGATCCCGACGCCGTGTGGCTCCAGATGGGATGGATGTTCTACTACGACCGCAGGCACTGGACCCCGGAGCGCGTGGCGGCGTACCTGGGCGCCGTCCCTGCAGACCGGCAGCTCATACTCGACTATTTCTGCGAAAAAGAGGAAGTCTGGCGCCGCACCGAATCGTTCTACGGCGTTCCGTACATCTGGTGCTACCTGGGCAACTTCGGCGGCAACACCTTCCTCGCCGGCCCCTTCGAAACCGTGGGCGAACGCATCGCCGGCACCTTCGAGGGCGGCGGGTCCAACTTCAAGGGCATAGGCTCCACGCTCGAGGGCTTCGACTGCAACCCCATGATGTACGAGTACGTTCTCGAACAGGCCTGGAACCTGCCTGGCTGCGACTGGCCCGCACGCTATGCCGACAGGCGCCTGGGCGCCGTCAACGATGAGCAGCGCGCCGCGTGGAAGCTGCTGTGCGACAAGGTGTACATATGGAATTCCGGCTCCTTCCTGGGCTCACTTGCCAACATGCGCCCCTTCCTGGGCAAGCCTACTACCTACACCGGTTACAGGATACGTTACGACAATGACGACCTTGGCCGCGCCATAGGCCTGATGCTCGAAGCCGACGGCTGCGGACGTGCCTACGAATTCGACCTGGTCAACCTCACCCGCCAGTGGCTGGGCAACAAGTCCACCGGCATCTACGAACGCTGGCTGGACGCTTACGGGCGCAGGGATCTCGACGGCATGTGTTCAGCCGCCGATTCAATGCTGGAACTCATCGACGACATGGACGCCCTCACCGGCACCCAGAGCTTCTTCCTCGCCGGAAAATGGATCAGTGACGCCCGCGCCTGGGGATCCGACCGGATGGATGGCAGCTACGGCTACTTCGAACGTAACGCCCGGAACATCCTCACCACCTGGAGCGATGCCGGCATGACGCTGAACGACTATGCGATACGCGAATGGAACGGCATACTCGGAACCTACTCCCGCCACCGCTGGGAGAGCTTCTTCACGGCTGCCGAAGAAGGCGTGCGCTCGGGCAGCGACGCCTGGTACGAGCGCTGGCTGCCGCAGGTCAAAGCCTTCGAGCGTGCCTGGGGCGAAGATCTTCAGGGCTCCTTTGCCTCAGAACCCTCCGGAGACCCCATCCAAACAGCCACTGACCTGTACGTCAAGTGGTTATAGCTTGACAATCAGGGCGGAAACGGGCGCCATAGTGAGCCTGTCTCCCTTGCGTACGGGCTTGTAGGTGGCCTTTCCGAAGCTGCGCACGACAGTAGGCGCGGCAGAGCGCTTGTCGAGCATGATTTCCTGCTTCTTTGCCGTCGGGTTAAGGGCAATCAGATATGTTTCCTTGCCGTCGGTGCGCAGATACACCATTGGATACGGCTGTTCGGCATTGAACAGCGGCACAAAGTCGCTCTCGGCCCAGAATGCGGGAACCTCCTTGCGCAGGGAAATCAGCGAACGGGTCCAGTTCAGCAGCGATTCCGGATCGGAGTCCTGAGATTCTACCGTAATCGCACCTGGTGCTGTGGGATTCTTGCAGCCGGCGGCCTTCCACTCCAGATACATGGGATACGACGTGGCCGGAGTCCATTCGGGGCAGACGGGAATATAGATGTCTTCAGGAGCACAGGTGCTGAAACCTGCATTTGCCGAGGAATCCCACTGCATGGGGCTCCTGCCGCCGGCGCGCTCCTTGCCGTTGTGGTTGGCGCCCTCCACGTTCGGCAGCGACACCAGGCTGCGGATGCCGATCTCATCGCCGTAGTATAGTATGGGCATGGGCATGGTCATAACCCAGGCCATCATCACCTTTAGCTGCGAAGGGTCGTTGCGGGCGCCGGTGTTGAAGCGCAGGTGGTCGTGGTTGCCGGTAATGATTGCATAGCGGCCGTATTCGCGGGTGGCCGCCACGCAGTCGGTATAATGGTCGTAGAAACTTTTCAGCATGTCGGCGGGCCCTGTGGTGCGGTCTATCTTCTCCTCCGGCCAGGGGTTGCCGTACAGGTCACGTACCGACGGTGCGCCGCCGTTCAGCGAGAAATAGCAGCCGCCGTCGGCCTGGTGCTTGCGGTCGAAGTACATCTGCCGTATGGCGGACTTGGTGCCGTTCAAGTTCATATCCACGTTGAATCCTCCCACAAGGCAGTGCTTGGGATCGCTCCATTCCGCCATCAGTACCCTCTCGGGATAGTTGGCGTCGGACCACTCGCGCATCTCGCGCCACAGGCGCATGATTTCGGTCTTGTCGCGGTCGTTCTTCACGAGGCTGGCTGCCATGTCAACCCGGAATCCGTCCACGCCCTTGCCATACCAGAAGGCAAGGATGTTTTTTAGCTCCTGCCGCACCGCCTTCGGCCCGGGCGCGTCGACGCTCTGCTCCCACGGGCGCTCCGGATCGGGATTGGCGTAGCCGTAGTTGAGCGCCGGCTGGCAGGCGTAGAAGTTCTTGTAGTAGTATTTGGCGCGCGGGAAGTCGCTCTTCATCCACTTGCCCGTGGTGTTCTGCATGAAATTGGGGTCCTGCATCATCTTCGCCAGGTCGCGCTCGGCCTGTGCGTCGGGCAGGCGGTCGCTCCAGATGTAGTAGTCGGAGTGCTGCAGGTTGGTGTCGGATGCGCTCTCAAGGAACCAGGGGTGCTTGTCGGAGGTGTGTCCCGCCACCAGGTCGAGCATTACGCGGATGCCGCGCTCATGCGCCTTTTCCACAAGTTCCACCAGGTCGTTGTTGGTGCCGAAACGGGGGTCGACGCGATAGAAATCCGTAACGTCGTAGCCTCCGTCGATCCAGCCTGATGCGAACAGGGGGTTGAACCAGATGGCTCCCACGCCAAGGCTCTGGATGTAGTCGAGCTTCGAGATGACGCCGCGGATGTCGCCGATGCCGTTGCCGTCGGAATCCTTGTACGACGAAGGGTAAACCTGATAGATAACGATGTTGCGGAGCCAGTCCGGAGCGGGCTGGGCGGACACGCACAATGACGCCGCGATTGCGACGAAAGCAAGCAGGATGGACTTTTTCATGTGGTTTATATGATTTCTTCTCTTTCCCGGAGATCCTTGACGCGCAGCTGGATGGTGGAGTTGCCGCGATAGTAGTTCTCCACTATGGAATAGCACACGTCGAGAGGGTTGCCGGACTTGATGTATTCGTAGTATTCCGCCATGTTGAAGGCGATGGCGGCAATCTGGTGGTAGGGCTGCGACTCCTGGATAAGGTCGAGTTTCAGGTGCACTCCGCCCGCGCCCACCTTGCGCCCGTTGCCGGCGTCGTAGATGTTTTCCGTCATGAAAACGGGATTGTTGTTGCCGGGGCCGAAGGGCTGGAACTGCTTGAGTATGCGGAAGAATTTGGGCGTGATCTGGGAGAAGTCGAGGCGGGCGTCGATGTCCACCACGGGTACCAGCATCTCGGCGGTTATCTTGCCGGCGATGAATGCGTCGATGCGGCGCGCGAATTCCTCCAGGTTCTCTTCCTTGAGGGTGAGGCCGGCCGCGTACACGTGGCCGCCGAAGTTCTCCAGCAGGTCGGCGCAGCTCTCGATGGCTTCGTAGAGGTCGAATCCGGCGATGCTGCGGGCCGAACCGGTGACGAATCCGTTGCTCTTGGTGAGCACCACGGTGGGTTTGTAATAAGCCTCCACCAGGCGCGATGCCACGATGCCCACGATGCCCTTGCTCCAGCGCGGATTGTATACCACGGTGGCGTTCTCACGGGCCAGGCAGCTGCCGCTCTCCACCATTTCGAGCGCCTCCTTGGTGACCTCGCGGTCGATGTTCTTGCGCTCGTTGTTGTTCTCGTTGATCTTCTCGCCGATGAACATGGCCTCCTGGACGTCGCCCGCAGTGAGGAGCTCGACGGCAAGGCGCCCCGACTCCATTCGGCCTGCGGCGTTGATGCGGGGGCCTATCTTGAAGACTATGTCGTCGATGGTGATGTGGCCCGGCTCAAGATTGGAGAGGTTTATCATGGCGAGGAGGCCCTTGTGAGGGTCTTCGTTGAGCTGCTTGAGGCCGAAGTGCGCCAGTGTGCGGTTCTCGCCGACCATGGTCACGAGGTCGGAGGCGATGCTGACGACCAGCAGGTCGAGCAGCGGCACAAGCGACTCGAAAGGCACGTCGTAGCGCTGGGAGTACGCTTGCACCAGCTTGAACCCCACGCCGCATCCGGAAAGGTCGTCGAAGGGATAGTTGCAGTCGTCCCTCTTGGGGTCGAGCACAGCCACCGCAGCCGGAAGCTTGTCCTCAGGGAGGTGGTGGTCGCAGATTATCATGTCCACGCCCTTGCTGCGGGCATACTCTGCCTTGTCGATGGCCTTGATGCCGCAGTCGAGCGTGATGATGAGCTTGAATCCGCCCTCGAACGCCCAGTCGATGCCCTTGTACGACACGCCGTAGCCCTCGTCGTAACGGTCGGGAATGTAGAAATCGACGTTGGAGGTGAAACGCCTGATGAAGGAGAACACGAGCGACACCGCGGTGGTGCCGTCGACGTCGTAGTCGCCGTAGACGAGTATCTTTTCGCCGGAGGTGATGGCCTGGTGCAGCCTTTCAACCGCAGCGTCCATGTCGGTCATCAGGAAAGGGTCGTGCAAGTCGGAGAGGCTGGGACGGAAGAAACGCCGCGCCTGGTCGAAGGTCTCGACGCCGCGGTCGACCAGCAGCTGGGCCAGCACACGGTCGATTCCGACCTCGGCGCAAAGCTTGTCAACTTTCGCCGGATCGGCCTGTTCCCTTACAATCCACTTGCATTCCTTAGTCATAACTCACAAATATAATAAAAAATTCGTACTTTTGTATCGTTATGACAATTGAACTTAGCGAGCAGGAGCAGCTTCGCCGGGAATCGCTGGCAAAGCTCAGGGAGTTGGGCATAGAGCCCTACCCCGCCGCAGAGTATCCGGTAAACACTGATACAGCGGCAATTACGGAAGGTTACAAGCCCGAGGAAAACAATTTCCAGGAAGTCTGCATAGCAGGCCGCCTGATGAGCCGCCGCATTATGGGCGCGGCCTCTTTCGGCGAGCTGCAGGACGAGAAAGGGCGCATCCAGATTTACGTCAAGCGCGACGAGATCTGCCCCGGAGAAGACAAGACCATGTACAACACCGTCTGGAAGAAACTTCTGGACATAGGCGATATCATAGGAATCAAGGGATTCGCGTTCATCACCCAGACCGGGCAGCTGAGCGTTCACGCCAAGGAGCTCACGCTTCTGAGCAAGTCCCTGAAGGTGCTCCCCATCGTGAAGGAGGCCGAGGGTCAGGTGTTCGACGCCGTGACCGATCCCGAAATGCGTTACCGCCGCCGCTATGTGGACCTTATCGTGAATCCGCAGGTCAAGGACGTGTTCGTCAAGCGTGCGCAGATCATCGCCACCATGCGTGAGTATTTCAACGAGGCCGGCTGCCTGGAGGTGGAAACCCCCATCCTGCAGAGCATCCCCGGAGGCGCCACCGCCCGCCCCTTCGTCACCCACCACAACGCGCTCGACATTCCCCTGTACCTCCGTATAGCCAACGAGCTGTACCTCAAGAGGCTGATAGTCGGCGGATACAACGGCGTGTACGAGTTCGCCAAGGATTTCCGCAACGAAGGCATGGACAAGACACACAACCCGGAGCTTACCTGAATGGAAATCTATGTGGCCTACAAGGACTACAACTGGATGATGGCCTTCGTCGAGAAGATGCTGGCGAAGATATCCATGAAGGTGAACGGCACCACCCGCGTGAACATCGGCGGGCAGGAGGTCGACTTCGGCGGCACCTACAGGCGTCTGCCCATCCTCGAGGCCATACGGGAATACGCCGGCGTGGACGTGAAGGGCATGGACGAGGACGAACTGCGGGCCACCTGCAAGCGGCTCAAAGTGGATATCGAGCCTTCCATGGGCAAGGGCAAGCTGATCGACGCCATCTTCGGCGCCTACTGCGAGGAAAAGCTCGTGCAGCCCACCTTCATCATCGACTATCCCGTGGAGATGTCTCCGCTTACCAAGCGCCACCGCAGCGACCCCACGCTCACCGAGCGTTTCGAGCTGTTCGTGTGCGGCAAGGAGCTTGCGAACGCTTATTCCGAGCTGAACGACCCCATCGACCAGCTGGAGCGTTTCGAGGAGCAGGCCGCCCTGAAGAGCAAGGGCGACGACGAGGCCATGTATATCGACATGGACTTCGTGCGCGCCCTCGAATACGGCATGCCTCCGACTTCCGGACTTGGCATGGGTATCGACCGCCTCACCATGTTCATGACCGGCCAGACTACCATCCAGGACGTTCTTTTCTTCCCGCAGATGCGTCCCGAAAAGGTCCTGAAGAAGGAAACCGCCGAGGCCGAATAATATGCCTGCGGAGCTCATAACTTCCGCGCAGAACCCCAAGGTCAAGCGCCTGCTCGCGCTGCAGAAGGATTCGTCCCTGCGGCGCGAGAGCGGTTTATTCGTGGTCGAAGGCCGCCGCGAGCTGGAGCACTGCCTCGCCGCCGGCTACGAGGTTGACAGCGTTTTTGTATGCCCCTCGTTGCACGGTCCGGACTTTACTCTCCAGAGACTACGGACCTTCGGTCCTATCCCTCCCACCGCTAAAGCGGCGGGCCCCTCCCACTCACGCTGCGTGGGCGCAGACGGTCTCTGGAGAGCAAAGTCACTTCCCGGCAACGGGGCAGATACTAGAATCTTCGAAGTGAGTCCGGAGGTGTATGAGAAAGTGGCGTACCGGGGAGGGACGGAAGGAGTGATTGCGGAGGTCACGGCCAAAGAGAGGCGGCTAGAAGATCTGGAACTTCCTGAGAACCCGCTGATAGTGGTGCTCGAGGCGGTGGAGAAGCCGGGGAACCTGGGGGCGGTGCTTCGTAGCGCCGACGCCGCCGGTGCCGACGCCGTTCTGGTATGCGATCCGCTGACCGACCTTTACAATCCCAACCTCATCCGTGCGTCCATAGGCGCCATATTCACCGTGCCCTGCGTGGCCTGCTCTTCGGAGGAAGCGATTGCCTGGCTGAAGGCGCGCGGCATCCAGATCCTGACTGCTCAGCTGCAGGATTCGTCGCTGTATTACGACTGTGACCTTAAGCGCGGAACCGCGCTGGTCATGGGAACCGAAAGCACTGGTCTCTCGCAGCAGTGGCGCGCAGCCGCTACGGCCCACATCCGCATTCCCATGCTCGGCGCCCTCGACTCCCTCAACGTCTCCGTCAGCGCCGCCATCCTCCTCTTCGAAGCCGTCCGCCAGCGGAAGTAACGTCTCTGATTTCCGCTTCAGCCGTATCAATATGCGACCCTAATTAGATCAGGGGGTGTCGGGGGACGTCGTACCAGATCGTTTTTACACTGCTGATTCCGCCGACGATGCCGACGCCGCCGGAAATGTTGGTGTAGGTGAAGTTGGGCGGCGAGAGCCCGAAGTTCGACAACATATTGAAGTTCATGAGGTACTGCGCCTTGCAATAGTTGAACAACTCCTCGCTCAGGCGGAAGACCTCCATCTGAACCTCCTGTGACTCACTGACGATGAAATAGATATAATACGGCTCGTCTTCGCCGTCCCCGGGATAGTCCGGGTCATCGGGGAAGTCCGGCATTTCGTCCGTATTCACCACGTAGCTGTCGTCAATCCCGCCCAAATCCAGGTCGAACATATCCCCGCTGAAGGTGTCTATGGAATTGATATAGAACGAGTAGGCGCTGCCGTCGAACATCCTCTCGGAAAGCAGCATCATGGGCTCCCCGCTGAACAGCCCGGATTCCACGATCCCGTTCCGGTAGTCCACGCTCATGAAGCCGTCGAGGTCGAGCTTGTTGATGTCGGCGGTGGAGGCGAGCTGCCCGGCCGTGGTATAGCTCACCATGACCGTGGTGTCGTACTGGATGGGGATGTCGGGCATGCCGGGGATGCCCGGAAGGCCGGTGAAGGCCGCCAGGTTGCCCAGGCCCATGCTGTTCAGCAGCTCGTAGGTTTCCTCTGACATGTATCCGGAAACTATGGTTGTCTTGATGGCCGTCTTGAGCCCGAAATACTCGCCTTCCTCTACCGCCTTGGACAGATACACCGTGACCTTCGTGGCGTCCGATGAGTCGCGTGTGACCGGTTTCATCTCCACCGACGTCACTGTGGGCTTTGGAGGAATGGTCGTGTAGGCGTAGGCCTCGGGAACTTTGTCGCCCTTTATCCGCACCTCCACTTTGTCGCCAGCCTTGAGTCCGCCTTCGACCTCGGGAACCACGAAAACGGTGTTGCCGCCGGGGTCGTTTTCAGTATTCTCCAGAAGCTTGATCGATGCGGCCTTTCCGTTAACCTGAACCGAAATGTCGGAGGCCTTGAAATTGTAATTCTTCGTGCTGAGTTTGCCGAAAGCGGGCTCGGCATATCCCAGTTTCATGCGCGGAGTGCCGTCGGTGGGCAGGTAATGCACGTAGAGCTTCGGCTGAGAAATGTTATCGAGCTCGAAGGGAATCTCGCAGGAAACGGCTGCAAGGAGCAGCGCCGCGACGTATGCAAGTCTCTTTACCATGGCATCAGAATTTGAAGGTCGCTCCAAGTGTGGGAATGATGGGCACCAGACCGTAGGCCATGCCGATGTAGTTGCCCTTCTCGTCGGTGTCGAGTATGCCGAATGCAGCGTTCACGTGGTTGTAAACGTTGTAGATGTTCAGATTGAAGTCCAGCTCCGTTCGCTCTCCGGCGAAGATGCGGAAATCGGCTCCCACGTCAAGGCGGTGGTAGTCGGGCAGCTTGGCGTTGTAGGGAGCTTCGTAGAGCATCGACGACGTACCCTGTTCATGCCTGATTACGTGGCTCGGCAGGGTGATGCGATTGCCGGAATGGTAATTCCAGTTGAAGTACACGTTCCATCGCTTGGTGGGCCGCCAAGTGCCTATGAGGTTGACTTTGTGGCGGTTGTCGATGCGGTCGTGGTAGGGGAAGGGATAGTAGGCGTCGAATTGCCTCCAGGTCCACCCCAGGGTGTAATATGCCGACAGCTCCAGCTTTGGAACCTCATAAGTGGCCTCGAACTCGAAGCCGTACGACTTGCCCTTGCCGCTGGTGAAAGACTTCTCCCAGTTGATCAGCGGGGGGTAGAACGAGTTGGCTCCGTTGTAGGTAAGCATGCCGTCCATGGTCTTGTACCAGCCTTCCAGGTTGATCCTGAAGTTGCCCGGAGTGAAATACAGGCCGCCGGCGATCTGGTCCGACACCATGGGCGGGGCCTCCGGAGTCGAAGGCATCCAGCTGTTGGTGGGGAGGTCTATGTACATGGCCGTCACCAGATGCGCGTACTGGCTCATGCGGGTGTACGACAGCTTGGCGCAGATGTCTTTGGTGATCAGCCACTTGAGTGCGGCGCGCGGTTCCGGGTAAACCCAGATCTGCCCGCCGGAGGTGAACATCGACAGGCGCAGGCCGGCGTTGACTGTGAAATTGTACGCCAGCGTCAGCTCGTCTTCTATGTAGAGCGCCGGCTCCACAGCATTGTAGGACTTGCCTTCGGTGTCGGAGTTGGTCTCGTCGGCGATTCCGGTGAAGGTGGTCTTCTGCTCGTATGTACGCGAAGTTTTGTAATGGTGGTATGCCGCCGCCGCGCCGAAGCGGACGTGGTTGAAGCTGTTGGGGAACCAGTCGAAGTCGTACTTGAATCCGGCGTCCTGCACGGAGCAGACATTGTCGTCGTCCATGTAGAATCCCGATTCGCCGTCGTCGAATTTGAGACCGACGCCGAAGGAGTAGCCGACGTCGGAACCGCTGCGGCTGTAGTATCCCAGCAGCCTGCCGGTCAGCTGCTTGGCGTATTTGTATTCCCAGTTGGCGGATGCCGTGAGCGAGCCCCAGGCGGTGCGCATCTTGATGTCCAGGTCGGTGTCCGTGCTGCCTCCGTCTTCAAGTCCCGCGCGCAGGTCGTCCTGCCCCCAGTAGAAGTTTACGTTGAGCTTGCTCTTGGGTGAGAACTTGTGGGTCAGGCGGGCGTTGAGGTCGCTCATGGAGTATCCTCCGCTCACCTTCATGTCGCCTTCCATCTCGCGGTTGGCATAGGCGATGGCGGGAATGGTCACGACGTCCATCCATGAGCGACGCAGGCCGAAATTGAAGGATGTGCGGTCCTTCACGATGGGGCCTTCGAAATGAATGCGCCCGTCGATTATGCTGAGCGCCAGCCCTCCGTGATACTCCTCCATGTTGCCCTCGGAAGTCTCCACGTCAACCACGGAAGACAGCCTGCCGCCGTAGCGGGCGGGGAAGCCGCTCTTGTAGAAGTCGAGGTTGTCCACCACGTCGGTGTTGAAGCTCGAGAAGAGCCCGCCGAAGTGGCTGATGTTGTACAGGGGCACGCCGTCGAGCAGGAAGAGGTTGTCGTTGCCGTCGCCTCCGTGCACGTAAAGGCCCGACATGAGCTCGTTGCCGACTGCCACGCCGGGCAGCAGCTGAAGCTGTTTGATGAGGTCGGGCGTGCCGAAAACCGCGACACCGCTTCGGAGTTTTTCGCCGTCGAGACGCATCAGGCCCGTCTGGGTGGTGTTGCGCATCTTTTCGCGGACGGCGGTGACGTAGGAGGTGTCGAGGGTGTCGCGCTTCTCGACCTCCTGCGCAAAGACGCCGGCGGCCGTCGCAACGGCGGCCGCAAGCGTAAGGAGTATGTGCTTGATTCTTATCACTATTTGTTAACCTGGAAGCGGGTGTTGCCGGTGGCAAAGTAGTCCGCTATCTGGCGCGCGGCGGCAAGGCCGGCGTTGATGTTGGCCTCGGCCGTCTGGGCGCCCATCTTCTTGGGAGTCGCGAACACGCGCAGTCCGAACTTCTCCTGCAGGGCAGCGTAGTTGTCGGGCATCACGTCGGTGACGTACTTCAGGTCGGGGCGGTCCTCAAGGGCGCGCATAAGGCCTTCCTCGTCGATGACCTCCTTGCGGGCGGTGTTCACCAGGGTGGCTCCCTTGGGCATGCGGGTGATCAGGTCGTAACCTATGCTCCTGATGGTGGCGGGGAGGGCCGGGATATGGATGGAGAGGTAGTCGCTGCAGGCATAAAGCTCCTCCACGGAGTGCACGGGATCCGCTCCGCCGGCGATTATCTGCTCGTCGGTGAGGAAGGGATCGAGTGCCGTAATGCTCATTCCGAGTGCCTTTGCCTTGGCGCCTACGAGCCTGCCCACGTTGCCGTAGGCCTGCACGCCGAGGCGCTTGCCCTGGACTTCGGAGCCTGTGGCGGGCGTGAACTGGGTGCGGGCCATGAAAATCATCAGGGCCACTGCAAGTTCCGCCACGGCGTTGGAATTCTGTCCGGGGGTGTTCATTACCACGATGCCGCGGGCGCTGGCGGCTGCCAGGTCGACGTTGTCGAAACCTGCGCCGGCGCGCACCACGATACGCAGCTTGGGGGCGGCGGCGATGACCTCAGGGGTCACCTTGTCGGAGCGGATGATCATGGCGTCTGCGTCTGCGACGGCGGCCACCAGATCCTCCTGGGCGGCGTATTTCTCAAACAGTACCACCTCGTGTCCGGCGGCTTCGAGTATTTCCCTGATGCCGTTTACCGCAACGGCTGCGAAGGGCTTCTGGGTTGCTACTAGAACTTTCATGTCTCTTAAATGTGAAGTTTCTCGAATTCCTGCATGCAGGCCACGAGGGCGTCGACGTCCTCCTGGGAACAGGCATTGTAAAGGGATGCGCGGAATCCGCCCACGCTGCGGTGGCCCTTGATGCCGATCATGCCGCGCTCCTTGGCGAAGGCGAAGAACTCGTCCTGCAGCTCCTCGCGGCCCTCTGCCATCACGAAGCAAACGTTCATGATGGAACGGTCCTCCTTGTCGGCGGTGCCGCGGAAGAGGCTGTTGCGGTCGATTTCGGCATACAGCGTGGCGGCCTTCTTCTCGTCGATGGCGTGTATGGCGTCGATGCCTCCGATGCCCTTCAGCCACTTCAGCGTCTCGTTCATCACGAAGATGGAGAACACGGGAGGGGTGTTGAACATGGAGAGCTTGTCGATATGGGTGCGGAGATCGAGCATGGTGGGGATGTAACGGCTCACCTTGCCGAGGAGGTCCTTCTTGATGATGTAGAAGGTCACGCCGGCAGGACCCGCGTTCTTCTGGGCGCCGCCGTAAATCATGGCGTACTTGCTCACGTCGACCCTGCGGCTGAGGATGTCGGATGACATGTCGGCGATGAGGGGAACGGGGCAGTCGTAGTCGGTCTTGATCTCGGTGCCGTAGATGGTGTTGTTGGTGGTGATGTGCAGGTAGTCAAGGTCGGTCGGGATCTCGTAGCCCTTGGGGACGTAGCAGTAGTTGCGGTCCTTGGAGCAGGCGATTGCGTAGGCTTCGCCTATGCCCTGGGCTTCCTTGAGGGCTTTGTGGGCCCATACTCCGGTATCGAGGTATGCGGCCTTCTTCTCAAGGTAGTTCATCGCCACGTAGAGGAATCCGAGGCTTGCGCCGCCGCCGAGGAACACCACCTCGTAGTCGTCGGGAATGTTGAGGAGTTCCTTCCAGAGGGCGCGGCATTCGTCCATGACCGCGTCCCACTCCTTGGTACGGTGGGAGATTGAGATGAGGGAGACACCGGTACCGCTGAAATTCTTCAGGGCCTCGATGGAATTGTCGATCGCCACCTGGGGAAGGAGGCAGGGACCGGCGTTGAATACGTGAACTTTTGACATTTTTTAGTGTTATTTCAAATTATAATGAGTCAACAAAGGTACATATAGTATCGGTTCTTTCCAAAAAATCTTCCTCAAGGGAGCGGCGTACGCGGACCTCCATGGTGCACTCGGCGCCGAACTCGCGGGCGCGTTGAGGGAGGTCGAGGTCCTTGACTGCCTTCATCACCTGCTGCATGCTGTCGTAGGAGAAGCCTATGCGGTACCAGCGGCCGGCGATCTTTTCCGTTACGGTTGCGTTCGCAAGGGCGTCGGCGGTGGAAGTCTTGTAGGCGCGGATGAGTCCGGGTATGCCCAGCTTGATGCCGCCGAAGTAGCGCACCACCACCACGAGGATGTCGCTCAGGCCGGCGGAGTCTATCTGCCCGAGTATGGGGCGCCCGGCCGACCCGGAGGGCTCTCCGTCGTCGTTGGCGCGCCATGCCTCGCCGGCGGCCCCGATGCGGTAGGCGTAGCAGTGATGGCGTGCGTCGTGGTACTCCTTTTTGAGCGAAGCCACGATTCCGCGCACCTGCGCCTCGTCTTCCACGGGGTAGGCTAACGCTATGAATCTGCTGCCGTTATCCTTGAAAAGGCCCTCGGCCGGAGAGGAAATACTTTTATAAATATCGCTCATGGCACTCCAAATATAGTGGTTTTTTATTATCTTCGCATTTGAAACCGAAGGAAAAAACTATTATGGTCTATACTTACAGGGTCACCCTCGAAGGGATAAAAGGATTCTTCAGAGTGTACAGGATCGACGGCAACAACTCGCTGTACACCTTCCACAAGCATTTGCGTGCAGATCTGGAATTCACGGTCGACCAGCCCATTCTTTTCAAGGCTTTCGACGAGTCGGGGAACGTGGTTGCCCGCTACGCCCTGCAGGACCTCGGTTCCGGCTCCGTCGACATGGTTAGCATAGCCGACACAGTTGCCGCAGGCGTCGTCAAATTCGTGTATTTTTACGACGTTGCCGCCCGCAAGAGCGTGAACATCACGCTCGAGGCGGAGGAGGCCGGTAGCGTGGAGGGCCCCGAAATCATTGATACCAAGGGCCCCATCCCCCTGGAGTTCGAAAACGGCTACGTTGCCTTCGAAGACCTTCCCCAGCAGCACCGCAAGCTTCCCGGCCTCGGCCTTCTTGGCGGAGACGACGAAGATGACGAGGACGAAGACGACGAGGACGACGTTCCCGACGACGACAAGGAGGAAGAGGAAATCATCTACGACGGCGAGGAGAATTAGCGCTTCGCCGTGCGCCTCTTGTTTTTTTGATATTTAATCCGTATCTTGGGGATATAAAATTGACAGCCCAATGGTACGAGTAAAACCTTTTGCAGCCCTCAGGCCCCCGAAAGACATGGTGACCGAGGTCGCAGCACCCCCTTACGATGTTCTTAACTCCCAGGAAGCCAAGAAGATGGCAGGGGAGAAGTCGCTCCTTCACATTACCAAGCCCGAGATCGATTTCGAGCCCATAGCCGACGAGCACGCCCCCGAGGTGTACGACAAGGCGGTGGAGAATTTCAAGCTCTGGCGCGAGCGCGGATGGCTCCGCCGCGACCCGTCGGAGTGCTACTACGTCTACGCCCAGACCATGGACAAGCGCACCCAGTACGGCCTGGTGCTCTGCGCCCACACCGACGACTACGCCAACGGCATCATAAAGAAGCACGAGCTCACCCGCAAGGACAAGGAGGACGACCGCATGATCCACGTCCGCATCCAGAACGCCAACATCGAGCCGGTGTTCTTCTCCTACCGCGACAATCCGGAACTGAACGCCATCGTCGAGGCGGCCATCAAACGCCCCTCCGAGTACAAGTTCAAGGATGAGAACAACTTCGGCCACGAATTCTGGGTGATCGACGACCCGGCCACGGTGGCCCGCATCACGGAAATCTTCACCACCAAGGTGGATGCCTTCTACGTTGCCGACGGCCATCACCGCACCGCCGCTGCGGCACGCGTGGGCGCCGAGAAGCGCGAGAAGAATCCCAACCACACCGGCAACGAGGAGTACAACTACTTCATGGCGGTCTGCTTCCCTGAGAGCCACCTCAAGATCATCGACTACAACCGCGTGGTCAAGGACCTGAACGGAATGACCCCCGAGGAGTTCCTCAAGGCGCTGGAGGAGGACTTCGAGGTCGCTCTGGCCACCAAGCCGCGCTGCGGCCGTCCGGCAAAACCCTTCAGCCCCACCGGCCTGCACAACTTCTCCATGTACCTCGGCGACAAATGGTACAGCCTCACTGCGAAGCCCGGCCGTTACGACGACTCCGACCCCATCGGCGTGCTCGACGTCACCATCCTGTCCCGTCTGGTGCTCGACAAGCTCCTCGGCATCAAGGACCTCCGCACCGACAAGCGCATCGACTTCGTCGGCGGCATCCGCGGCCTCGGAGAACTCGCCCGCAGGGTCGACAGCGGCGAGATGAAAGTCGCCTTCGCACTCTATCCGGTGAGCATGAAGCAGCTGCTCGACATTGCCGACAGCGGCCAGATCATGCCTCCGAAGACCACATGGTTCGAGCCCAAGCTCCGTTCCGGCCTTGCGATACACACCTTAGACTGATCCCCGATGTCCATCGACTCCGCGACCATCCACAGAACGCTGAAGGAGTTCTTCGGCTACGACAACTTCAAGGGCGACCAGGAGGACGTCATCCGTCACCTGATTGACGGTGGCGACGCATTCGTGCTCATGCCCACCGGCGGTGGGAAGTCGCTGTGCTACCAGTTGCCGGCCCTGCTCATGGACGGCACTGCCATAGTCATATCGCCGCTCATCGCCCTTATGAAGAACCAGGTGGATCTGCTTCGCGGTTTCGAATCGGGAGAACGGGCAGGCAGCATCGCGCACTTCCTCAATTCCTCGCTCAGCAAGGCGCAGATAGAGGAGGTGCGCGCCGACCTGCTCAGCGGCAAGACCAAGATACTGTACGTAGCCCCCGAGTCGCTCACCAAGGAGGAGAACGTAGCCCTGTTGCGTGAGGTCAAGATATCCTTCTACGCGGTCGACGAGGCCCACTGCATATCCGAGTGGGGCCATGACTTCCGCCCGGAATACCGCCGCATACGCGCCCTGGTCGACGAGATCGGGCGCCTGCCCATCATCGCCCTCACCGCCACCGCCACCCCCAAGGTGCAGAGCGACATCCTCAAGAACCTGGGCATCCAGGGGGCGGCCGTGTTCAAGTCTTCCTTCAACCGTCCCAACCTCTATTATGAGGTGCGCGACAAGCAGGACGTGGAGAAGGACATGATCAAGTACATCAAGCAGAACCCCGGCAAGTCCGGAATAGTCTATTGCCTCAGCCGCAAGAAGGTGGAGGAGATAGCGCAGCTGCTCTGCATCAACGGCATCAAGGCGCGCCCGTATCACGCCGGGCTCGACGCCAAGACGCGCGCCGAGAACCAGGACGCCTTCCTCACCGAGGAAATCAACGTCATCGTGGCCACCATCGCCTTCGGAATGGGTATCGACAAGCCCGACGTGCGCTTCGTGATCCATTACGACATTCCCAAGAGCATCGAAAGCTACTACCAGGAGACGGGGCGCGCCGGCCGCGACGGCATGGAGGGCCGCTGCATCGACTACTACAGCTACAAGGATATCCAGAAGCTGGAAAAATTCATGCAGGGCAAACCCGTCGCCGAGCAGGAAATCAGCCGCCAGCTGCTGGCGGAGGTGGTGGCGTACGCCGAGTCCAACCAGTGCCGCAGGAAGCTGCTGCTCAACTACTTCGGCGAGGACTACCCGCAGGACAACTGCGGCTCCTGCGACAATTGCGTGAACCCCAAGCCGCTCTTCGACGGCCGCGAACAGATGAAGCTGGTCATTGAGCTCATCGAGTCGCTGCCCGAGCATTTCAAGATAGAGCACCTCGCCAACATCCTCGTGGGCAACTCCAACGCCATGGTCAAGTCGTACAAGCACGACGACCTGCCTTTCTTCGGCAAGGGAGGCGACCACAGCGAAAAATTCTGGTGCACCGTGATCCACCAGGGCCTGATTCTCCATCTGCTGGAGAAGGAAATCGAAAGCTACGGCCTTATCGCCGTAACCGACAAGGGCCGCGAATTCCTTGCCGCCCCTTATGAACTCAAGATGGTCGAGGACCGCGTGTTCACAGGCGGAGGCGACGTTTCCGACGACGAGGAGGACGAAGAAGAGAAGGCTGCCAACGCCGCAATGCGCGGAGGCGGCGGTGCCGGCGACCCGGTGCTGCTCGCCATGCTCAAGGACCTCCGCCGCGACGTCGCCCGCAAGCTCAAGCTCCAGCCGTGGATCATCTTCGGCGACCCCGCCCTGGACGACATGTCCATACTCTATCCCATCACGATAGAGGAACTCAAGGGCTGCCAGGGCGTGGGCGAAGGCAAGGCCCGCAAGTTCGGCGCCGAGTTCGTCGACCTCATACGCAAGTATGTGGAAGAGAACGAGATAACCCGCCCCGACGACTTCATAGTCAAATCCGCTCCCAGCAAGTCGGCGAACAAGATTTTCATAATCCAGAGCATCGACAAGTGCATGTCGCTGGAAGACATAGCCGAGGCCCGCGGCCTCGAGATGGACGAACTGATGACCGAAATCGAGGCCATCGTGTCCACCGGCACCTCGCTCAATCTGGATTACTACATCGAAGAGACCCTCGACGACGACATAGTCGACGAGATTTACGAATACTTCCGCGACGAAGCCGCATCCGATTCGGTCGCCGACGCAGTGGCTGCGCTCGGCCCCGACTACGACGAGATGGAAATCCGACTCGTGCGCATAAAATTCTTGTGTGAGATAGCTTCGTGATACCCCAGGAGACAGTCAACCTGATTCTCGATACAGCCCGGATAGAGGACGTGGTCGGGGATTTCGTGACGCTGAAGCGCCGCGGGGCCAACTATGTGGCGTGCTGCCCGTTCCACAACGAGAAGACGCCGTCGTTCTACGTGTCCCCGGCCAAGGGTATCTTCAAGTGCTTCGGCTGCGGCAAGTCCGGCTCCGCCGTGGGTTTCGTGATGGAGCACGAGCACAGCAGCTACGTGGAGGCGCTCCGCTATCTTGCCGCCAAATACAAGATCGACATAGTGGAGGAGGAGGAATCCCCGGAGGAGATAGTCCGCCGGCAGCGCCGCGAGAGCCTGCTGCTGGTGAGCGAGTTCGCGCAGAAGTTCTTCGCCTCGCAGTTGCAGACCCCGGAGGGCAAGGCGGTCGGCTACCAATACTTGCGCAACCGAGGCCTGGAAGACGAGACCATCGCCCGCTTCGGGCTCGGTTGGGCTCCGTCGGGCAAGACGACTTTCATCGACGCCGCCATCGCCGCGGGCTACAAGATGGAGTACATTCTCGCCGCAGGCCTTGCCGTGCAGCGCGAGGACGGTTCCGTGGCCGACAAGTTCCGCGAGCGCGTGATGTTCCCCATCCACTCGGTGAGCGGGCGCGTGCTGGCGTTCAGCGGCCGCACCCTTCATGCCGACAACCCCGCCAAGTACGTCAACTCCCCGGAGACGGAGATTTACGTCAAGAGCCGCAACCTGCTGGGCATCTGGTTCGCCAAGAGCGAGATTTCGCGCAGCGGCAAGTGTATCCTGGTGGAGGGCAACGTCGACATGGTCACGCTGCACCAGCTGGGCAGCACCAACGTGGTGGCCACCTGCGGCACCGCGCTCACGGTGGAGCAGATCCGCCTCATCCACAAGTTCACCGAGAACGTCACCATAATGTACGACGGCGACAGCGCCGGCATCCACGCCGCCCTGCGCGGCATCAACCTGGTACTGGCGGAGGGCCTTAACGTGAAGGTGGTGCTGCTCCCCGACGGCGAGGATCCCGATTCTTACGGGCGCAAGCACACCCTCGCCGAGATGCAGCAGTTCATCGCCGACAGCGAGCGTGACTTCATAGAATTCAAGACCGACCTGCTGCTTTCCCAGGCGGGCAGGGATCCCCTTAAGCGGGCCGAACTGATCAACGACATCGCCGACACCATCGCCGAGATTCCCGACCCAGTGAAGCGTTCGGTGTACGTGGATACGGTGGCGGTGCGGTTCGGCATCGAGTCCGCAATCCTCTTCGAACGCATCTCCAACGTGCGGCGCCGCAAGCAGGAAGAGGCCGCCCGTGACAGGCAGCGCTCCGTAAGGGACGCCTCCGGAGATTCCGACGGAGGAGTGGCTTCCGGAGCCCCCCTTTCCCCCCATTCTTCGGGGGGCGAGGGAGGCTACTCCGACGGAGTTGTAGTTACAGGAGGCGAGCCGTATCTGGAGAACCGTACCCTGGCGCCGGCGGAGCGCGACCTGCTGTTCTTCCTGCTGCGCTACGGCACGGAGCCGCTCGTGTTCGAGAGCGACTCTCCATACTACACCGGCGAGGAGGACGAAGACCGCGTAACGGTTGCCGACTTCATCCGCGAGGCGCTCGAAGCCGATGACGGATGCTTTGCCAATACGGCGTATAAAGCGCTGTACGACAGATACATGGCCCTGTACGACGAGGGCCGTCCGCAGGAAGCCATACTCAAGGCGGTGCTCGACGGCGAGGACCGCGCGCTGGCCAATCTGGCCGCAAGCCTGTCCACGGAAAAATACCAGCTTACGGTGGGCGCATTCGAGGCGTCGCTCACTTCTACCACAAGTTTCCTCACCTCCGGCGTGCCCAAGGCCATAATGGTCTATGCCGAGCGCCGGGTGCAGGACCGCCTCGACACCATACGCCGCTCGCTGGCCTCCGTGCCTGCCGAGGAGCAGTTGCCCCTGATGCAGGAAATGCTCAAGCTGCAGGCTGCCCAGCGCCGTATCCGACAGAAAATTGGACGAGAAAAAACCGATAAGAAATGAACGATAAAAAGAGAACACTTGTAACCTGTGCCCTGCCGTATGCAAACGGCCCCGTGCACATAGGCCATCTGGCGGGCGTATACGTGCCCGCCGATATCTATGTCCGTTACCTGCGCATGCGCGGTGAAGACGTGCTGTACGTCTGCGGCTCCGACGAGCACGGCGTGCCCATCACCATCAAGGCGCGCCAGGAGGGCTGCACGCCGCAGGATATCGTAGACCGCTACCATAAGATAATCAAGGATTCCTTCACCGGCCTGGGCATCAATTTCGACATCTATGGCCGCACGTCATCCGAGGTGCACGCAGAGGGCGCGTCGGAATTCTTCCGCAAACTCTACGACGAGGGCAAGTTCGTCACCCGCGAGAGCGAGCAGTACTACGATCCCGAGGCCAAGACCTTCCTCGCCGACCGCTACATAGTGGGCACCTGCCCGCGCTGCGGCAACGAGGGCGCATACGGCGACCAGTGCGAGAAGTGCGGCAGCACCCTGAGCCCCGAGGAACTCATCAATCCGAAGTCCAAGCTCAGCGGCGCGGAGCCTGTGAAGAAGAAGACCGTCCACTGGTATCTCCCTCTGGACCAGTACGAAAAGTGGCTTTCCGAGTGGATTCTCGACGGCCACAAGGAATGGCGCTCGAACGTCTATGGCCAGTGCAAGAGCTGGATCGACGGCGGCCTGCAGCCGCGTGCCGTCAGCCGCGACCTGGACTGGGGCGTTCCCGTTCCGGTGGAAGGCGCCGAGGGCAAGGTCCTCTACGTGTGGTTCGACGCCCCCATAGGCTATATCTCCAATACCCAGGAGCTCCTCCCGCAGAGCTGGAAGCAGTGGTGGATGGACGAAGACACCAGGCTGGTGCACTTCATCGGCAAGGACAACATCGTCTTCCACTGCATCGTGTTCCCCTCCATGCTCAAGGCGCACGGCGGATACATCCTTCCCGACAACGTGCCGGCCAACGAGTTCCTCAATCTCGAGGGCGACAAGATCTCCACTTCCCGCAACTGGGCGGTGTGGGCGCACGAATATCTCGAGCAGTTCCCGGGCAAGGAGGACGTGATGCGCTACGTGCTCACCGCCAACGCCCCCGAGACCAAGGATAACGACTTCAGCTGGAAGGACTTCCAGACCCGCAACAATTCGGAGCTGGTGGCCATCTTCGGCAACTTCGTGAACCGCGCCGTGGTCCTCACCCACAAGTATTTCGACGGCAAGGTCCCCGCCTGCGGCAGGCTCGAGGACATAGACAAGGAAGTGCTGGCCGAGATTCCCGCGCTCAAGGCGTCGATGGAGGCCAACCTCGCCGGCTTCAAGTTCCGCGAGGCGCTCAAGGATGCGATGGGCATCGCCCGCCTGGGCAACAAGTACATCTCCGACACCGAGCCCTGGAAGGTCGCCAAGACCGACCTGGAGCGCACTGCGACCATACTCAACATCTCCCTCCAGATCTGCGCCGACCTGGCGATAGCGTTCGAACCCTTCACCCCGTTCGCCGCCGGCAGGCTGCGCGACATGCTCGGGGTCAGGCTCCACGCCGGCGCCGACCACCGCAAGGGTGAGCAGGAGACCGTCAATACCTACAAGGCCGGTGAAGGCGCTGCCCTGCATACCGTTGCCGCGGGAGTGCAGGAAAGCGAAAATCCGGGCGAAGTATGGCTCTCCTGGGACATCCTGGGCCGCGTCTGCATCATCCCCGCAGGCCATCAGATCGGTGCCGCAGAACTTCTCTTCGGCAAGATCGAGGACGACGCCATCGACGCCCAGCTCGCCAGGCTCGACGCCATCCGCGCCGAGCGAGAGGCCGCTGCCAAGGCGGAAGCCGCGAAGCAGGTGGCTCCCCAGAAGGAGGTCTGCAGCTTCGACGATTTCACCAAGATGGACATCCGCGTGGGCACCGTGCTCACCTGCGAGCGCGTGCCGAAGACCGACAAGCTGCTCAAGTTCACGATCGATACCGGAATGGACAAGCGCACCATCGTCTCCGGAATCGCCGCATACTATGCCCCCGAGGATCTCGTCGGCAAGCAGGTCTGCGTGCTGGCCAACCTCCAGCCGCGCATGATCCGCGGCATAGAGAGCCACGGAATGATTCTTTCCGCCGAGCAGGGCGACGGCAAACTCAGCCTCATCACCCCGTTCGACCTCATGAACAACGGTTCGGAAGTAAGATAAAACAAGAGACAGAATGACACCCAGGATAGAAAACGCGCTCCGCAACGCCACCGACACCAAAGTGTTCGAGCTTGGCGAAAACATACTCGACAGGGTTCCCGCGGTATTCAGCAGCCTGTTTCCCGGAAGGGATGCGGTCCTGATCGTGGACTGCAACACCTGGCGGGTCGCGGGAGAGAAGGTCTTCGCGCTGATGCGCG
>JAEEGL013828766.1_pt1 | contig 28603 bp, 22 predicted proteins | sample 9134231 | NCBI WGS metagenome assembly JAEEGL01 (sample SAMN16246548, study PRJNA631951) | gut metagenome | biome: gut microbiome; feature: rumen; material: fiber-attached | host: Bos | place: Iran: Karaj | collected 2018-10 | reverse complement strand
GTGAAGATCTTTGAGGAAGAGCGTGAGATGACGGTGATGCTGCTCATCGATGTGTCGGGCTCCAACGACTTCGGCTCGCAAGAGCAGTCGAAGCGCGACCTGACCGCCGAGTTGGCTGCCGTTTTGGCATTCTCTGCCATCCAGAACAACGATAAGGTGGGCGTCATCTTCTTCAGCAGCAAGATCGAGAAGTTCATCCCGCCCAAGAAGGGCAGCTCGCATATCCTCCGCATCATCCGCGAGATCGTCGACTTCAAGCCGACGGAGCGCGGCACCGATATCGGCGAGGGCCTGCGTTTCCTGACCTCTGCCATCAAGCGCCGCACCACGGCCTTCCTCATCTCCGACTTCATGACCGACAGCGACTTCGAGAAGGAGATGCAGATTGCCGCCAGCAAGCACGACCTTGTTGCCCTGCGCATCACCGACCGCCGCGAGATGGACATCCCCAAGGTGGGCCTAGTGAAGTTCAGCGATGCCGAGACGGGCAAGGAGCGCTGGGTCGACACGTCGAGCCGCGCCTGGCGCCGTGCCTATCAGCAGATGATCCAATACAAATCGGCGGCCCTGAACCGCGAATTCACCAAACATGGCATCGACAACGCGCTGATATACACCGGTGAAGACTATGTGAAACCTTTGATGCAACTCTTCAAGAAAAGGGAGGCAAGAAGATGAAGAAAACCCTATTGTTTTTGATGGCGACGTTCGCCCTCCTTGGAGGCCTCAAGGCACAACAGGTGGAGGTGGATGGCAAAGTGGAGAGCACCGACGTGCAGGTGGGCAAGCCTTTCACGCTCGACTTGAGCCTCAAGGTGCCCTACGGCTGGTTCGTGGAATGGAACGACTTCGCCAACGACAGCCTGACGGAGCATCTCGACATCATCAAGCGTGGCGAGGTGGAACGCACCGCTGACGCCGACAGCAACGTCATCGTACGACAGCAGCTGACGCTGATGACTTTCGACACCGGCCAGGTGCAGGTGCCGTCGGTCGGGCTGACCTATGCCCGCTCGTTCGACGACCCGAACCGATTCAAGGCCTATACCGACCCCATCAACCTCTATTCGACCACTATGACGGTCGACACCACACAGGCCTTCAAACCCATCGTGGAGCCGCTGAAGGCCCCCATCCAGATGAAGGAGGTATTCCCCTGGATCCTGGCTGCCTTGCTGTTGGTGTTGCTCGTCTTGGGCATCTGGCTTCTTTTGCGCCGCCGCAAACGCAGTGTCGACGAGAACGGCAACGTTGTCCGTGGCCCCGTCATCCCGCCTTACGACAAGGCTGTTGGCGACCTCGAGAACCTGCGCCAGCAAAAGCTGTGGCAGTCGGGCAAGGTGAAGGAGTATTTCTCCGCGCTCACCGACATCGCCCGTGAATACATCGAAGGCCAGTTTGGCGTCAACGCCGTCGAGATGACGACCGACGACATCCTCGATGAAGTCAAGCCGCTGCATTTCTCAGCGGAGACCTACGCCAAGCTGAAGGAAACGATGGAAGTCGCCGACTTGGTGAAGTTCGCCAAGTATTCGACCACCAGCCTCGAAAGCGAAAACGCCATGACGAGCATGACCGAGTTCGTCAACGAGAGCTATGCGCAATACCAACAAATGAAGGCAATGTCGTCATCTGCGTCCCCGCAGATGGAAGATGCTGACTTCGAGACGCAGTCAGCGACAATGGCAGGAAAGGAGGACAAGACAAATGTTTGACAACATTGAATTTGCGAATCCCAAGCTGCTGTGGCTCTTGCTCTTGATACCCGTCTTGATCGCGTGGTACATCCTGCGCCATAAGAAACAGGAGGCTGCGTTGACTTTCTCTGACCTGAAGGGGATGGTCAAACTGCCCAAGACGTGGAAGGCCTATCTCCGCCATATCCTCTTTGCCTTGAAGATGGCGGCTCTGGCGTTGCTCATCGTGGCTATCGCCCGTCCGCAGAGCTCTTCGACCAATTCGACCTCCAACATCGAAGGTATCGACATCGTGATGGCCATGGACGTCTCGGGCTCCATGCTGGCCCGCGACCTCAAGCCCGACCGTCTCACCGCCGCCAAGCGCGTGGCCTCCGACTTTGTCAAGGAACGTCCTGGCGACCGCATGGGCCTGGTCATCTTCTCAGGCGAGACCTTCACCCAGGTGCCGCTGACCACCGACCATGCCGTGATGCTCAATATGCTCAACGAGATGAAGAACGGCCTCATCGACGACGGTACCGCCATCGGCGACGGCTTGGCCACCGCCATCAGCCGACTCAAAGACAGCGAAGCCATCTCGAAGGTGGTCATCCTGCTCACCGACGGCATGAACAACGCCGGCTCCGTCGACCCCTATACCGCCGCCGAGATTGCCAAGATCTATGGCATCCGCGTCTATACCATCGGTGTGGGCACCTACGGCACGGCTCCCTATCCCATGCAGACACCGTTTGGCACCCAGATCCAGCAGATGAAGGTCGAAATCGACGAGAAGCTGCTGGCCACCATCGCCAACTCGACGGGCGGCAAGTATTACCGTGCCAACAACAACCAGAAGTTGGACGAGATCTATCAGGAAATCGACAAGTTGGAACGCTCCAAGATTGAGGTGACGGAGTTCCGCCGCCTCCACGAGGAGTTCTATCCTCTTGTGGCATGGGCCCTGGCCTTGCTGCTCATCGAGTTCCTCCTGCGTAAGACTATTTTCAGAACTTTAACCGATTAAAGCCATGGAAAACGTATTGCGATTTGAACATCCCGAATACCTCTATTGGTTGCTCGTCATCCCGGTACTGGTCATCATCTATATCCTGTTCCGTCTCGCGCAGAAGCGCCGTTTCGAGCGTTTCGCCAAGCTCGAGATGCGCGACGCCCTGGTGCCGAGCCACAGCAACCGCCGTGCCCACCTCAAGTTCATCGTCTTCATCCTCATGGTCGCCTGCATCATCCTGGCTTTGGCCAACCTGCAGAGCGGCAGCAAGATGGAGGAGGTGAAACGCGAGGGTATTGACCTTTATATCGCCGTCGACGTGTCAAACTCGATGAATGCCGAAGACATCGTGCCGAGCCGTCTCGAACGCTCGAAGCAGGCCATCAACAAACTCATCAGCGAGATGCGTGGCGACCGTCTCGGCGTCATCGTCTTTGCCGACAAAGCCTTCGTGCAACTACCCATCACCACCGACTATTCGGCGGCCCGTATGTTCCTCTCGACCATCAACACGAGCCTCGTGGCCTCGCAAGGTACCGCCATCGCCGAAGCCATCAACTTGGCCCTCAAGTCGTTCCCCGACGAGACCCATAGCAAGGCCATCGTCATCATCTCCGACGGCGAGGACCATGAGAACGACGCTGCCGTGAAGGCTGCACAGGAAGCCGCCAAACAAGGTGTTCACATCTATACCATCGGTATGGGTCTCGCCGATGGCGCGCCCATCCCCGAATACAACCGCTATGGTCAGCAAACGGGCTACCGCAAGGACCGCAACGGCAATACCATCATCACCCGCCTCGACGAGGCGATGCTGCAGAGGATCGCTTCGGCAGGCAACGGCATCTATGTGCGCGCCAGCAACTCCAACGTCGGCCTTGAGAAGATCTACGACGATATCAGCAAGCTCGACAAGACCGAGATCGAAGCCAAGGTGTTCACCGACTACGAGGACCAGTTCCAATGGTTCGTGGGTGGCGCCATCATCCTCCTGCTCATCGAGGTGCTCATCTCTTCGGGCAAGAGAGGATGGGAGAAGAAGTTTAACATTTTTGAGATGAAAGATGAAAAGGTTAGTTAAATATCTGGCAATTGTCGTTCTCCTTTCGTCGGTGCTGACGGCCACGGCCCAGAGCGACGAAAAGGCCATCCGCAAGGGTAACCGCAGCTATAGGAGCAGCAAATACGACCAAGCCATCGAGAAATACAGGGCGGCGCTGGAGATTAGGCCTAACAACGTCAAGGCGCAGTTCAACTTGGGCGACGCCTACTACGCCAAACAGTCGTACGACACGGCCTACGCCGAGTTCCAGAAGGTGGTGGAGATGTCGCCCGATGCCAAACTGAAGTCGGATGCGGTGTACAACATGGGCAACTGCCTCCTTGCACAGGACAAGTATTACGATGCCTTTAATATATATAAGGTGTCCCTGAAGCTGAACCCCGACAACGCCAATGCCCTCTACAACCTCGAATACTGTCGCGCCCACCTTGTGAAGAGCAAAGTCATCGTGGTGCAGCCCGACCACGGTAGGGTGGAGGCCAAGGAGAAAGAGGCCTTCAACGGACAACGTGTCACGCTATCGTCGAAGCCTGATGCCGACTACGCCCTGTCGCGTTACATGGTCGTCAAGGCCGACAACCCCGAGGTGCAGGTACAGGTGAACGGTAATAGCTTCATCATGCCCAAGTTCGACGTCATGGTGTCGGCTGAGTTCAAGCAGGCCCACAGGGTCGACATCGACCCCAACATCAAAAACGGCACGGTGCGCGCCGACCGCCAGAAAGCCGTCGAAGGACAGCAAGTGAACCTCGAGGCAAAAGGCGAGAACGACTGGGTCCTCGATAAGTTCACCGTCTACCGCACCGGCCACCGCAACGACACGGTGCCCGTCAACAAGACATCCTTCCAGATGCCTGACTACGACGTGACGGTGACGGCTACCTTCCGTAGCGCCTTGAGAGTCAGCGTCGACAGCGTGGCCCATGGCACGATCACGGTGACCGACAGCCTGGTGAAGCCTGGCGACAATGTCGGCATCATCGTGAAGCCCGACAAAGGCTATCAGCTCGGCGACCTGCGTGTGGTCAGCGACCGCGATGCCACCGACTCGGCCCCTGTCAGCAACGACAATATGTTCCAGATGCTCGACACCGACGTGACGGTGAAAGGCACCTTCGTCGAAGCCACCGACTATTACAAGGTGAACGCCGACACTACCGTGAAAGGCGGTCATGTGCTGCTCGACCAGACCGAGGCCACGCGTCGCGAGACGGTGAAACTCGACAACGCTCCCGAGCCTGGCTACCAGTTCAAGGAGTATGTCATCCACCAGGTGGGCGACACCGCCGTGAAGGTCCAGCCCTTGGGCAATTTCTTCACCATGCCCGACTTCGACGTCGAGGTGTCGGCTGTCTTCGAGAAGAACGAAGGCGAAGACCAGCAGCAAGACCAGCAACAGGACCAACAGCAAGACCAACAAGACCAAGAGCAACAGCAAGACCAGCAGAGCCAAGACCAGCAGCAACAGCAGCAAAACCAACAGCAGCAGAACCAGCAGATGTCGAAGGAAGATGCCCAACGTATGCTCGATGCCCTTGAGAACCAGGAGAAAAAGACCATGGAGAAGGTCAATGAAGAAAAGGTAAGACAACAACCCAAAAAGAAATCCGACAAGGATTGGTAACGTAGGGGCGGACCCATGAGTCCGCCCTCCCAAAACAAACGTGAATCCATGTGTCCGCCCAAAAATTGTTATTTTTGCATCGTGAAATCAAAGAATCAATGAAGAAGATATTCAGGTTATTATTGTTTTTCGTATGTGTCGTGCCTATGGCCGCATGGGCGCAGGACGACGACCCTAGACTCACCGTCAACGCCAAGAAGCAAGTCGCGGTGGGCGAGCGTTTCCAAGTGGTGTTTGAAGCCAACACCGAAGGTAAGAACTTCACCGCCCCCTCGTTTGAGGGCTTCAACGTGGTGGGTGGCCCCTTCACCTCGTCGAGTTCAAGCATCTCGATGACCAGTGCCGGCGTGACGCGCACCGTGCGCAACACCTACACCTACGCGCTTCAGGCCTATCAGGAAGGTACGTTCCACGTCGGCTCGGCCTCATTGACGGTGGGTGGCGACAAGATCACCAGCGAGCCTTTCGACATCAAGGTGGTGCCCGACGACGGTAGCGGCTCAAGCGGCAATTCGGGTGGCAATGCAGGTCAAGGCCAAGGCCAGGCCCAGCAAAACACCAACGACCCTGAAGTGAGCGGCAAGGACCTCTTCCTGAAGGTCATCCCTACCAAGAAGTCGGCCTATGTGGGCGAACAGATTGTGCTGACCTACAAGCTTTACACTCGTGTGCCTGTCTCGTCGCTCTCGGTCGAGAAGATGCCTTCCTATGCCGGTTTCTGGACCAAGGACATCACCGACAACAACGGTGGTGCCTTGCGCCAAAACAGCGAATACGTCAACGGCGTCGAATACACCGTGGCCGAGATTCAGAAGATGGTCATCGTGCCTCAACGCAGCGGCAGCTTCGTCCTCGACCCCATGACCATCGAGTGCATCGCCCAGATAAGGACGGAGAGCAACCGTCGCAGCAACGACCCCTTCGATGTCTTCTTCAACGACCCCTTCTTCAACCGTAACATCAAAAACGTGCAGAAGACGATCAACTCGTCATCGCTTAGTATCAACGTGCAGAACCTGCCAACGGCCGACAAACCTGACTCGTTCGCCGGCGCCGTGGGCAACTATACGTTCAAGTCGGAGATCGACAAGACCGAGCTCAGCACCAACGACGCCTTCACGCTGACCTATACAGTATCTGGCCAAGGCAATGTCGAGTTGGTGCAGATGCCCACGCCCGTGTTGCCCCCCGACTTCGAAGCCTACGACCCCAAGATCACGACGTCGGTCGACCACAACGCACAAGGGCTCACGGGAACGAAGAAAGCCGAATATCTCGTCATCCCACGTCGTGCCGGCAGCTTCAACATCCCGACGGCTGAGTTTTCCTATTTCAACCCCGCCACCGGCACGTACCAGACCCTGCGCTCTGAAGCCTATGATCTCAACGTGCTGAAAGGCAAGGACTCCGACCAGGGCGGAGGCATCTATACCTCCAACCAGGAGGACATCAAATACCTCGGCAGCGACATCCGTCACATCAAGCGCGACGCCAAGCTGCGTCCCATGAACGCCACGTTCTTCGGCTCGGCAGCTTACTATGTGGCGTTGCTCGGTCTCCTGCTGCTCTTCGTCATCCTGCTTCTCGTGCTCAAGAAACGCGAACAGCTGACGCAAGACAACGCCGCCAACCGCAACCGCAAGGCCGACAAGGTGGCTCGCGGCAGGCTGAAGAGCGCCTTGCAATACCTCAAGGCCAAAGACCAGGAGAAGTTCTATGTCGAGATGTCGCAAGCCCTTTGGGGATACATTGCCGACAAGACAGGCATTGAGCGCTCCAAACTCTCGATGGACACGGTGAGCGAGACGATGCATGCCAAGAACGTCCCCGACGACCTGACACAACAGTTTGTCGACACGCTCAACAGCTGCGAGTTCGCCCGCTTCGCCCCCGGCAGCGCCGAAGAGAAGATGGATGAATTGTATCATAAAGGCATCGACGTGATCTCGAGAGCCGAAAAAGTCTTGTAACGAACGAAAGGAAACAACGTCATGAAAAGATACACCTTATTATTAATGGTATTCCTCGCCCTGACGGGCACGGCTTTCGCCCAAGACGATGCCGAAGCATGGTTTGAACAAGCCAATACTGCCTATAACTCAGGCAATTACGACAGTGCTATCGTCGTCTACGAGAAGATCCTTGATGCTGGCATGGAGTCGGTTCCGGTCTACTACAACATGGGCAACGCCTACTACAAGCTTCGCGAGTTTCCCATGGCCATTTATTGCTACGAGAAGGCCCTGAAAATCGACCCGTCGGACGAGGAGGTGCAGGCCAACCTCGCCATCGCCAACGCCGCCATCGTCGACAAGCTTGAGCCTATGCCACAGTCGTTTATCGTCAGGTGGTGGCACAACTTGCGTTCGTTACTGCCGGGCGACGCCTGGGCGTGGTGTTCCATCGCTGCCTTCGCCCTGTTGCTTCTCATGCTCTTCCTCTTCCTCCGCGCCCGCAAGGTGGGGTTGCGCAAGCTGGGCTTCTTCATGGGCGTGATTTTCCTCATTGTCTTTGCCCTCTCGGTGATCTTTGCAGTGCAACTCAAACACATTGCCGACACCAAAGACCACGCCATCATCATGACGCCTACCGTGACGGTGAAAAGCTCGCCTAGCGTCAATAGCGTCGACCTTTTTGTGCTCCACGAAGGCACCAAAATCAGCGTGATGGACACCCAAGGAGATTGGGCCCAAATCCGAATTGCCGACGGAAGCGTAGGATGGCTTGAAGTGTCCGAAATGCGGATTTTTTGATATTTTTTCGGCCTCAAAATGAACATATTGAGAAAAAAATCATATTTTTTTTCGCAAAAATGTTTTTTCTTTCAAAGAATGTCCTATATTTGCAGACCGTATCTAAAGTGAAAAACCGCCGTTATACGGACGAAACGGATAATTAATTAAAATTTCACAATATGAAAAAGAGATTTTTACCTTTCAGTTTACTTCTGGTAATCATGATCTTTGGTCAAACGATGGCAATCGCTGACCAAGGTGGACATTATGTCCCTCGCAAGCAAACCAACAATGCGGAAGCCTTCATGGGAAGCCTTCGTGCGAACCAACACACCGGCATGATCGACCCGGCCGACGTGCTCAAGGCTATGCAGACCCCGGCCATGAGAAACGCCTCCGACGACCCGTTGTATTGGATCAACATGGGTCCCGACAACATGGGTGGCCAAACGACGGCTGTCATCTACGACAACCAGTCGAATGAAGTCTACATCGGCGCCAAGGGCGGCGGTGTTTACAAGTCCTACAACTTCGGTGTCACATGGCATCAAGTGGGCGACCTCAACCTGTTGGTCAGCTGCATGGCACAGGATGCCGACGGTGTCATCTATGTCGGCACCGGCGACGGCGGCAAAGCTGCCACCTACAACGGTCTCAGCCAGCAAAGCTACGACAACAGCTTCGTCGGAACGGGCCTCTATAAGCTCGTCGACGGCGAGTTCACCTGCATCGTGGCCCCCGAAGGTGACGAGTGGCTTTATATCAACGACCTCGCCGTGCTCGGTGATGTGATCATCGCTGCCACCAACGACGGTCTGAAATATTCGAACGATAAAGGCGAGACCTGGCATGTGGCCATCGAAGGCAGAGCCGATGTGGTGAAAGCCACGAAAGTCGGCGAGACCACCACGATCGCTGCCTCTGTCGAGGGTATGATCTACATCGGTAGCAGCGTCAACCACCTGACCTGCCACTCCGTTGAAGGCAACAGCATGGCTGGCGACACCCTGCTGCCCACCGCAGCCGGCCTCCTCGAAATCGCCATCGCCCCCTCTGACCCGAAAGTCATCTATGCTGCCTGCATCGACGGCAACGGTGTCCACAGCGGCATCTACGTCTCGGAGAACAAAGGTAAGAACTGGACTGTGGCACTGCCTAGCGTCACCACCAACCAAGGCCACAACGTGTTCGGTGGCTTCGGCCTCAACAACCACGGCCTCGTCGTCGACCCGGCCAACGAAGACCTCGTCTACGTCCTTGGCTACAACCTCTGGCAGCTCCAGAAACCCGAAACGGGTCATGGCTACTACCTCTGCGTCCAGATGACCTCGGCCTCCATGATTTACTCCAACGATTACCTGCACTGCGGCCTCCACACCATGGTGTTCAACCCCAAGAACAGCAACGAATGCTTCATTGGCACCGACGGTGGCGTTTATAAAGGCTCCGGCAGGTTCACGTTCGCCAACTGCAACAGAAACTACATCACCACCCGTATGTTCAGCGTCGCTCCGTCAGGTAAGGACAGCCGCATCTTGGCCTCTGGCCTCGACCACGGCATCGTGAAGATCGAAGGCGACGAAAACGCCTTGAGCCCCTACACCGGCCTTTGGATCAACCCCAACGGCACCAATATGGGTTACTTCAACGACGACTCACACGGCGGCCCCTGCGCCATCTCCAACGTCAACCCCAACACCTTCTTCGTGACCTATAAGGCTGGTGGCTTGGCCCGTACGCAGACCGCTGGTGAAGACTGGGTTTCGACCAACTTCACCTCCAGCTCGAGCATCAGCCTCAGCACATCATCGTTCCGCACGCCCATTGTGCTGCTTGAGAACTACAACGACGACCTCAACCCCGTCGAAGTGTGGGCCTACAACGAGACTGAACACAACATGCATACTGGCGATGTCGTCCAAGTGATGAGCCACAACAACTTCCCGTTCAACTACACGCTTGAACACTCGCTGCACGCTGGTGACTCCGTCCTCGTCCACGACCCGATCAGCGCCAAGCTGTTCGTCGGCTTCAAAGACGCTATCTACATGACCCTCACTCCGCTTGATTTCGCTGTTGAGACCTACTGGTATAAAGTGACTGACAAGAGCCACGCCGGCTTCGCTGGCGAGCCTCTCGGTATGGCCGTCTCCGCCGATGGCGACCACTTGTTCGTCGGCACCAAGGAAGGCAGACTGTTCCGCGTGTCGAACCTGAAGACCGTCCTCGACGAGGCTTCGGGCACCATCACCGACTCGACCTTCGCTGTGACCACCACCGAAATCACCCTGCCCGATGTCGATGGACAGTGCATCACCTCCATCGCCGTCGACCCGCAAGATGCCAATAACGTCGTCGTCACCCTCGGCAACTATGGCAACGCCAACTACGTGTTCTATTCGAACAACGCCACGGCTGCTGAGCCTACCTTCACCGCCAAGCAGGGCACCCTGCCCGCCATGCCGGTCTACGCCTCGTTGATCGAAATGGAAACCGGTCACGTCATCCTCGGCACCGAACGCGGCATCTACCGCTGCAAGCGCATCAGCTCGTCGAATCCGACTTGGAATGCCGACAGTCAGATCCTTGGTGAAGTGCCTGTCATGGAACTCAAGCAACAGCTGATGTTCCACGAGGACGAACAGACCGTCAACGTGACTGATGAAGGTACCTTCGTCACCGTCTATCCTGGCGTTCACAACACGGGCGTCATCTATGCCGCCACCTACGGCAGAGGCGTGTTCCGCTGCGAGAACTACAAGAAGGACTTCGAGAACGTTCCCGAGAACGAAGAACCCATCGCCATCAACGTCAGCATGTATCCCAACCCGGTGGCCAGCCAAGCCACGCTCAGCTTCAACGTCGAAGAGAGCGCCAATGTCAGCTACCAAGTGTTCGACATGACCGGCCGCATGGTGATGAACCAGAACCTGGGTCGCCTCAACAACGGTGAGCATCAGGTGAGCGTCAACGCTGAGAACCTCAGCGCCGGCTCCTACATCCTGCGTCTCAGCCAGGGTGCCAGCAGCGCCAGCGTGAAGTTCCTGGTCTATTGATCCGCCTTGTAGAGACGCGCCATGGCACGTCTCTATCATCGCATGCAAAAAAGGAAAGACAATCTGTAAAGGTTGTCTTTCTTTTTGTATTTTTGCGGTATCATTACGAACCCATGAATACCAGAAGAATAAATAAGGTGCTGATCGCCAACCGCGGCGAGATTGCCGTGCGCGTCATCAGGACCCTGAAGAAACTCCACATTGACTCGGTGGCAGTCTTCGCCGACAACGACGCCAACGCCTTGCACCGTCGCATGGCCGACGAAGCCTACCCCTTGGGCAACGGCACGCTGAAGGACACCTACCTCAACGTCCACAAGATCATCGACGCCGCCCTCGACGCCGGTGCCGATGCTATCCATCCCGGCTACGGATTCCTCTCCGAGAGTCCCGAACTGGCTGAGGCTTGCGAGGCCAACAACCTCATCTTCATCGGCCCCGATGCCGAAACGATGCGGCTCATGGGCAACAAGATCGCTGCCCGTAAGGTCGCCGTCGAACATGGCATCCCCGTCACCTTCGGCTTGATGGGAAGCCACGACGACATCCTGCAGATGGCAGACACCTTGCCTTATCCCGTGTTGATTAAGGCGGCGGCAGGTGGCGGTGGCAAAGGCATGCACATCGTATGGGAGAAAGAAGAACTCGGTAACGAGCTGGAACGTGCCTCACGAGAGGCCGAGAAATACTTCGGCGACAGCACTGTCTTCGTCGAGCAATATATCCCCAATCCGCGCCACATTGAGGTGCAGGTGCTGGCCGACCATCACGGTCATGTCATCCATCTGCACGAACGTGAATGCACCATTCAACGCCGCTATCAGAAGATCATCGAGGAGTCGCCCTCACCGACGCTGACCGAAGAGAAACGTCGACAGATTTGCGATACCGCTGTCAAGTTGTGCCAAGCCATCGGCTACCGCAACGCTGGTACGGTGGAGTTTCTCGTCGACGGCGACATGAACTTCTATTTCCTTGAGATGAACACCCGCATCCAGGTGGAACACCCCGTCACTGAGATGCGCACCGGCATCGACATCGTGGAGGAACAGATCCGCATTGCAAGAGGCAAGGAGATGGGCTGGACACAAGACATGATACAGCCGCAAGGACATGCCATAGAGCTGCGTATTTACGCCGAAGACCCCGCGAATGGCTTCTTGCCTACGCCAGGCAAGGTGACCGCCTACCACGAGCCTCAGGTGCGTGGCGCCCGTGTCGACAGCAGCATCGATGGGCCGTGTACCGTCACGGAAGCCTACGACCCCATGATCGCCAAGCTGACCTGCCACGCCAAAGACCGTCAAAGCGCCATCGAGACCGCTAAAAACGCGCTGAAGCAGTTCATTATACAAGGGCTTACCACCAACAAAGCCTACCTCTGGGAGGTGATCAAGAACGCTGACTTCGTCGACAACAAGATCGATACCTCGTTTTGCGCCACCCATCAAGAAACACTGCTGAAGGCCTTGGAGGAAAGCCGAAAGAGCCAAAGCATCAACGATATCGTGGCCGCTTTCCTGATGTTCGACTTCGCAAAGAGACACATAGAGCAACACCCCGACAACGTGTGGGAGGAGATCGGCTATTGGCGTTACCACATGCAACTCATCGTCGACGTGGAAGGCGTTCGCGTGCCAGTGAGCATCCATGCCGCCGAGGCAGGCAAGGCCAGCGGCATGATAGGGGAGAGACCCTTCGCAGTGGAACTGATCCACTACGACAACAAACAGCTGAAGATTATGCTCAACGGCCGCACCGAGACGGTCTATTGCTCCGTTAACGACGAGCAGAAGACCATCGTCAACTTTCATGGACTCAACTTCACCTGCTTCCGCACCGACCAACTCAACGACACCCTCGACTATGCGTGCAAGGAATCGGTCAACGACAAGTCGCGCCTCGTGTCGCCCATGCCGGGCAAGGTGGTCAAGATCAACGTCAAGGAAGGCGACGAGGTGAAGGAAGGCACCATCATGATGGTGGTGGAGGCCATGAAGATGGAGAACAACATCGTGGCTTCGGGCACCGCCAAGGTGAAGAAGATTCTCGTCACCGAAGGCCAGATGGTAGACAATAAAATGCAGCTTATTGAGTTGGTATAACATGTAAGGACGCATCGAATGCGTCCGCTAAAACAAGCAAATATGAACTTCGACCTCACACAAGAACAGGAAGCCCTCCGCCAGCGTGTGCGCGACTTCGCCCAACAGGAAGTGAAACCCGTAGCCCGCGAGAACGACGAAGACCAACATTTCGACGTCGGCCTGACGCTGAAGATGGCTGAACTCGGCCTCTTGGGCATGACTGTCCCCAAGGAATACGGCGGCCAAGGACTCGACAACCTGAGCTATATCATCGCCGTGGAGGAGCTGGCCCGCGTCGACGGCTCCACTGCAGCCACCATCGCCGCCGACAACTCGCTCGGCATCGGACCCATCAAGGACTATGGCACCGAGGAACAGAAACGCCGCTATCTGCCGCAACTCTGCAAGGACCGTCTCTGGGGCTTTGGCCTGACGGAAGAAGATGCTGGCAGCGACTCGCGTGGCACCAAGACCACGGCAAAGTTTGACGGCACTTTCTGGCATCTCAACGGCTCCAAGATCTTCATCACCAACAGTGCCACGCCCATCAGCCTCGGCACCACGGTGCAAGCCATCTCGGGCGAGAAGGACGGCAAACCTGAGTTCACCGCGCTGCTCGTCGAGAACAAGAAAGAAGGCTTCACCCAGACTCCCATGCACGACAAGATGATGTGGCGAGCCTCTAATACGGGCAAACTCGTCTTCGACGACGTGCGCCTCAGCGACGACTGCATCCTGGGAAAACCGGGCGAAGGCTCCCACATCATGCTCGCCACCCTCGACTCGGGACGACTCTCCATAGCCGCCATGGGATTGGGGTGCGCACAAGGTGCCTACGAGATGGCACTGGCCTATTCGAAGAAACGTGTGCAGTTCGGCAAGCCCGTCAGCAAGTTCCAAGCCGTCGGCTTCAAGCTGGCCGATATGGCCGTGAAGATCGACGCGGCACGCTATCTGCTCTACCACGCCTGCTGGCTCAAGGACCAACACCGTTCCTTCGGCAAGGAAGCCGCCATGGCCAAGCTCTACTGCTCGGAGGTGGCCGCCGAGGTGTGCGACAACGCCGTCCAAGTGATGGGTGGCCACGGCCTGCTCAAGGAGTTCGACATGGAACGCTTCTACCGCGACCAACGCATCCTGCAGATCGGCGAAGGTACCTCTGAGATCCTCCGCCTGGTGATCTCCCGTGCCATTGGATGCTAAGAATCTTTTATTAAAACATACAAATATGAAAATTAAGTACCTAGCTATCATCGCAGCCCTGACCATCACTGTCACGGCTTGCGACAACACCACCAAGCCTGAGCAGCCCCAAGAACCTGCCCAGCAAACCACCAACCTCTCGGACAAATACGCCGAGTACACCCTCACGACCAACATCGGTCACCTCAGCGAGGGCGAACTCGAGATGCTCGGTCTGCTCTTTGAAGCCGCCGACATCATGGAAGACCTCTTCTGGCAAGAGAACTATGGCGACAAAGCGGAACTCATGAACCGCATCGGCGATAACGCCGACCTGCGTAAGATGGCCTCCATCACTTATGGTGCCTGGGATGGCCTCGACGACAACAAACCTTTTATCGACGGCATCGGTGCCAAGCCCGCCGGCGCCTGTTTCTATCCTGTCGACATGACTGACGAAGAATGGGAAGCTTTCGACGACCCCGACAAGAACAGCCAATACACCATGATCATCCGCGACGAGAACGGCAACCTCAAGTGCGTGTGGTATCACGACTACTTCGAGCAACAGATCAAGAAAGCCGCCTCGCTGCTTGACGACGCCTCTGAACTGGCTGGCGACGAGGAGTTCGCCGAATACCTCCGCCTCCGTGCCAAGGCCCTCCGCACCGACGACTATCTTGAGAGCGACATGCAGTGGATGGACGTGCGCAACAACAACGTCGACCTCGTGATCGGCCCCATCGAGAACTACACAGATGCCCGCTATGGCATCAAGGCTTCGCATGAGGCCTTCATCCTCATCAAGGATCAGGAGTGGACCAAGCAATTGGCCCGCTATGCCGCCTATGTGCCCGATCTGCAGAAGCAACTGCCCGTGCCTGCCGAGTATAAGAAAGAGGTGCCCGGCGCCGACCTTGACTTGGCTGCCTACGACGCCGTCTACTACGCCGGAGACTGCAATGCCAACAGCAAGACCATCGCCATCAACCTGCCCAACGACGAGCGCGTTCAACTCAAGCGCGGCACCCGTAAGCTCCAACTCAAGAACTCGATGCAGGCCAAGTTTGACAAGATCCTCGTGCCCATCGCCAACGAGCTGATGACGCCCGAGTCGATGGAACACATCAAGTTCGACGCCTTCTTCGCCAATGTGATGTTCCACGAGACTGCCCATGGCATGGGTATCAAGAACACCATCACTGGCAAGGGTACCGTGCGCGAGGCCCTCGGCAACCAATACAGCGCTTTGGAAGAAGCCAAGGCCGATGTGCTGGGTCTTTACCTCGTCACCAAGCTGTCCGAGATGGGTGTCTACACCAACACCACCATGGAAGACAACTACACCACCTTCATGGCGGGTATCTTCCGTTCGGTGCGCTTTGGCGCCGCCAGCGCTCATGGCAAGGCCAATATGCTTACCTTCAACTACTTCCAGAAGGAAGGTGCCTTTGTGCGTAACGAAGATGGCAAGTATGCCATCGACTTCGAGAAGATGAAGGTTGCCGTCGAGAAACTGGCGGGCGACATCCTCGTGCACCAGGGCGACGGCGACTACGAGGCCGTGAAGGCATGGCTGGGTGAGATGAGCGTCATCCATCCCGAGCTGCAGGCCGACCTCGACAAGGTGAACGCCGCCGGCATCCCCACCGACATCTATTTCAACATGGGCCCCAAGGTCCTGTTCAAATAAACCAAACCATTTCCTAGGTAGAGACGGTGTCACACCGTCTCTACCTTTTTTATAAAAAAAAACAACGACATGACAACAGAAGAAATCCAAACCCTCATCGCCACCAAGGAGCTTCGCGATGTCGACTTGGGCGGTCTTACCCTCGAGAGCCTCGACTTCAGCGGCTGCACCCTCGTCAACGTCAATTTCAAGAACGCCACGCTGCGACACTGCCGCTTCGACGAGGCTATGCTCGATAGCTGCGACTTCGACCACAGCGGCCGTGCCGCCGAGCCCACGCTGCAGAGCGTGTCGTTCAAGAAGGCCACCATGGAGAACTGCCGCTTCCGCTATGCCAACGTCAGCTGGAGTGACTTCCGCTATGCCCGTATCAACCAGGCCACCTTCGAGGACGCCACCGTCGACTTCTGTGACTTCTACCGCTGTTTTTTCGAGGGTGTGGTGCTCTTCAAACATGCCGCCTTCAGCAACTGTAGCTTCTTCAACACCTATTTCGGCGATGGCGCCAACATACGTCGCGAGAACCTCTTCCGTGACCGTATCATACAGCAGGACAAGAAGGCTTACACCAAGTTCCTCGTTGACTGGCACGACTTCGGCACGGGTGTGCGTACCAACGACCGCCGCGAGGTGTCGGACTGGAGCCCCGATGCCTCGGTACGAGCCCGCTGGGCCGATGCCGAGGACATCTACAAGACCCTCAACGGCCTCTGGGCCGGCAAGGGCTACATCGCCGATGCCAACTGGGCCTATGTGCAGGGCCGACGCATGGAACGCCGCCGCATGATGAGCCAGATGACCGACCCCGACGTGAAGGTGGGGACGAAAATCGGCAACGTATGGCGCATCCTCACCAACTGCCTCTCCGACCTCTTCTTCGGCTATGGCGAGAGTATGGTCAAGATGATCCTCACATACATCTTCACCGTCCTGCTCTTTGCCTTCATCTTCAGCGAGGAGGTGTCGCTGCTGAAGTATGTGGAGGCTTTGGGTGTCAGCTTGAAGAACATGGCTGGCATGGACTCCGATGTGCTGCATGGAGTGTCGCCTTTGGTCGACATGCTCAACTTGGTACAGACCACCATCGGCATTCTGCTGACCGGTATCTTTGGCTTCATCTTGGGCAACAAGATCCGCAACCAGTAGCCTCTGCTGGTTGTTCTTACTAGTTTTATTCCCTTAAACAATCAATTGCTTCCCCGACCCGGTAAAGCTGCAATGAGTTTTTTCGTGTAGTCGTTTTGCGGTTGCTCAAACACAGCATCGGCGTCGCCCATCTCTACGGGCTTGCCGTTGTACATCACCACCACGCGGTCGCTCATGAAACGCACCACGCTCAAGTCGTGCGAGATGAAGATGTAGGTGAGGCCGCGCTCCTCTTTAAGCCGGTTGAGTAGGTTGAGCACCTGGGCCTGCACCGATACGTCGAGAGCCGACACCGACTCGTCGCAGATGACCAGCCTCGGGTTGACCGCCAAGGCGCGGGCGATGCAGATGCGTTGGCGCTGGCCGCCCGAGAACTCATGCGGATAGCGGTCGTAGTGCTCGACCTTCAGCCCCACCTTCTCCAGCAAGTCACAAACGGTCTGGCGTCGTTTGGTGCTGTCATTCAAGATGCCATGTACCTGCATCGGCTCGGCGATGGCCTCGCCGATGGTGATGCGCGGATTGAGGGAAGAGTAGGGGTCTTGGAAGACGATCTGCGCCTGTTTCCGGAAGTCGCGTAAAGCCTGACCTTTGAGAGCTGTCACCTCGATGCCGTTGAACCATACCTTGCCGCCTGTGGGCTCGGCCAGACGCAGGATGCTGCGCCCCAATGTGGTCTTGCCGCAGCCCGACTCACCCACGAGGCCTAGGGTCTCGCCCTCGTAGACGTCGAGGGTGACGTCGTCGACGGCCTTCACATGGCCATAGACGCGGCTGAACACTCCTTTACGCAGAGGATACCATGTCTGCAGGTGCTCCACTCGGAGCAGAGGCTCACGGCTGTAGAGTTGTTGAAGGTGCGTCTGCCGTTCCGCATCGGTGATTTGCAGGTCGTGCATAATCTGCTCCTTGCCGCCCTGCCACTCGCCGTCAAGAAACTCCTTGACGATGGGCAGACGCTTGAGACGCACGTCGATGGGCGGACGGCAGGCGAGGAGGCCTTGGGTGTAGGGATGCTGAGGATGCTCGAGAATGTCGTGCACGGTGCCGCGCTCGAGTATCTCGCCGTTGTGCATGACGGCCACGTCGTCGGCGATCTCGGCTACCACGCCAAGGTCGTGGGTGATGAAGATCATGCCCATGCCCGTCTCGGCCTGCAGTTTGCGCAGGAGCTTGAGGATCTCGAGTTGCACTGTGACATCCAAGGCGGTGGTGGGTTCGTCGGCGATGAGCAGCTGGGGATGGCAGGCGATGGCCATGGCAATCATCACGCGCTGTTTCTGCCCGCCCGATAACTCATGGGGATAGCTGTCGTAGATGGCCTCGGGCCGCGGCAGCATCACCTGCTTGAAGAGCTCGATGGCCCGATCGCGTGCCGAGGCACGGCTCACGGACTCATGTTGCAAAATCATCTCACTGACCTGAAAACCACACTTATACACCGGGTTGAGCGATGTCATGGGCTCCTGAAAAATCATGGAGATGCGTTGACCACGCACTTCGGCCATCTGGCTCTCATTGTAGTCCTTGATTTCATCGTTGCCGATGCGGATGCTGTCGGCTTCGATGCGGCTCACCTTCTCGTTGAGCAGACGCATCACGGCCAGAGAGCTGACAGACTTGCCCGAGCCCGATTCGCCCACGAGACCCAAAGTGCGGCCTGCCACGACGTCGAGGTCGATGCCGTGAACAGCCTCGGACCATTGGCCGTCGCGCAAAAACGACACCTTGAGGTTTCTTACTGATAGCAAAGGCTCGGACATTGTTTTCAATTTGCTGCAAAGATAGTAATTTTCACCCGTATTAAAAAAATCCTTACTTTTGTCGTATCAAATCCAATAAAACACCGCATCATGAAACGCAATTACATCATTTATGCTTTAGTGTTCCTTCTGATTGCCACTGCCTGCAACGGACTGCCGGGCAAGAAAGACAACCCTGGGAATCAACCTGTTGAGAATCCTGCGGCCCAGCTCTCGCAAGCCTATTTCACCATGGATGAAGAACGCCCGACCATCGAGGGCGAGATCAAAGACGGAGGCCTGTGGCTGACTTTCCATAAGGACCTGATCCTGCAGCTCAATATCACCGACGAAGACTCGTACCGTCTTCCTGACGGGCCCGTCCAAGTGGAAGGGCTGAAAGGCACTCCGGCAACCTTCCTCATCGCCGACATCGGGCAGGACTTCAACCCCATCCTCTGCGTGAAGACCTCGGAGGGAAAGGTGCAGCTGCTGAACCTCTGGAACACCATCGCCACTGGCGACCTCGAGGCTACAGAAATTTCCATGGGCGATATCGTCGGCTTCAAGGCTGCCCCTGGCGGTCCTTGGGAGGATGAAGACGGCACCACCTACTATGAGTACACCACCATCTATGGCCTCGACTCCAAAGGCGGCGAACACGAAATCCCACTGTATTTGCTCGACAACAACCTGCAATACATTGAAAAAGGCAAGAATAGCGACGTGGTCTATCAACTCTTCCTCGGTGATGCATGGAAGATGCAGTATGTGGTTGGCTATTACCTCAGCGAGAAGGTGGAGGAGATGCAAGGCCGCTTTTGGCCCATCAAGGAGGACTGGGACAGAATGATCTTCACTTTTGGCTATGAACTGAACACCGACATCGACTATACGGGAGAAGACATCAAGACCACGGAAATCAACCGTACGGGTGTCTTCGAGATCCAGCGTCCCAACTTCGACGTCGAGACCCACATCGTCGTTCCCATCGAGGGCATCGACTTTGCCAACAAAGGCATGAACGTGCCCATCCCGTTCCAACCTATTGGCGCCTACGGAGGATAATCATTATTAAACTATTACTAACAGTAATTAAATAGAATTACCATGAGTGTTAGAAGACTTTGGATTGTAACAGTCTTTGCTTCGTTGGCATTCATGCTGTTTTCGTGTGGCGGCAGGGCAAATAAGGTTGCTACTGAGCAATTAAAAAACGATAACGTCAGCGCTAATGCCGACAGTTTGACCAATGACACCTGCAATATGGAAGCCTTGTTTCAGGCCATGTATGACGAGGATGAAATGTATAGGGAGTTTGAATCCCAAATGGATTACGCCACGAACAGCATGCATGGATGGGCTTTCTCGAGGGTAGACAGCTATAACTCTTCGTTGGATGTGTCATGTACGCCAACGGCCAAAGGAGTTTTCAAGGTGGTGGCGGTGGTGAATTCGACGGAAAACGGCGAGGAATCATCCCTTACTGAAACCTACTGGTATAAAGACGGTGTGCTGTACGAGTATGATGACGATGAATGAATAACATATCATTAAATAGAATAATCATGAAGAACCTTTTTAAAATTACACTCTTGGCAACTGCCTTGACGCTGTTTGCATGTGGCGGAAACACGAAAACGAATGGGACCGACGATCCTGAAAAACAGAAAACGCAAACACCCACTGAGGAAGAGTTTTCTTTGGATCGCATACCCGATTCGGACATCGCCTATGAGGCGCTGAACCTGATGATCAAAAACGGGCTGGACGGCAGCGACGCGGCGATGGCCCAATTCCTTGAAAGCCGGAAGGATTACCAACATGTGGGCGAGCTGAAGTTTGACTTTTTGGTTCCTACTGACGGCAAAGGCACCTATTACCAATGTGCCGACGACTATGAGGACGTTTGGACGGTGATGTGCTATCCCAGGAGAAAGGGCGGTTGGACCGTGCTGGCAGGGGTGGATTATGTTCTTGGTGACTGGGGCCCGTGCAATTACTATGTCTATAATTATGTTGACGGGAAACTCACGCCCGCCCAGGAGTTGCTGCCCCAACCCACGTTCGCCGACATCTACAACGACCCGAAAATGTTGGAAGGCATCGATCCGGGACGTATCGAACTGCTGAAAGCAAGCATGGAAGGCGACGTCAACGGTGATGGCGTGGTGAACGACGATGATAACGATTATGCCTATGACCTGTATGACGCTCCCTTTATCGTGCTCCTGTGTTGCCAATCCATAGCGATGAACGATGCCTATTTCGGCGACAACAGCTTCCGCTTCCCCAAGACGGTCTTTTTATGGAACGGCGAGCGCTTTGAACAAGTCGGTCCTGTCGAAGGCTTTGCCTACGGCGACTGCACCGAAGGCGACGAATACAGCTATATTTGGAGTGAAGAAGAGGGGCGGTTCGTGCAAGAAGATTGTTGATGCTATCGCTACGAAATGTGAGTGAATCAAAAAAACGAAAACCATGAAGAAGACGCTGATTGTTCTGTCGTTTGTTGCTTCCCTGCTGCTCCTGGGCTGCGGCTGCGACCGTTTCAAGAAGGGTGGGGGCGACACACCCACTGAGTCACCCAAGAATGATGAAAAAGGCATCGCCTTCGAGGTGTTCCAACGCATCCCCAAGGAGGACCTCAGCGAGCCCTTTAGGACGAAGACCTACACCTGTCCCGAAGACTGCTACCGCCATTTCGGCGACAGCGATGGCAACGACAGTAATGCAGAAGCGTATCTGGAAGGGGGCAGCAACGCGTTTAGTGTCGACTGCTACCCGCTTAAAAGCGGTGGCTGGCTGGCCGTGTTGGTCAACGAGGGCTGCTTCGACGGTTGCGAACAGACCAAGAAGACCTACATCTACAAAGACGGCCTCTTGAACTTTGTGAACGGCATGTTGCCCCGTCCCACCTTGGAGGAGCTGGTGGACTTCCCCTTCCTCCTCTATGGCATCAGCGACAACGAAATCGACGAGCTGAGGTCAGAGTGGGACCAACGCCTGCTCTATTATGCCCAAGGTGACACCCTGAATGTCGCAGTCGAGACCCTCAATTACGACGATCAGTTTCTGACGGCCCTGTCGTCGAAGACGTATGTGTGGGATGGCGAGAGCTTTGTCTCCATCGTGAACGACGCCCCGAGACCTTATCAGCTCGTCGATTTTAACGGTCTGGGAGGGCTCCATCTGAACGACACCATGCCCAACGAGCTGCCTGGACTCGAAAAGCGCATAGAAGGCGAGGTCGTTGCCTTCAACCGCGACGGCGCGCCTTTCCTCAAGCTCCATCCCGACGGCGAGGGCAGGATTCAGGCCATCGACGTCTTCGCCAAGGAGCTGACGTATTACCGGGGCAAGATTGGCGACACGCTCAACCAGTTGCTTTACAAAGGCGGTGCTGAGAACAAGGCATATTATGTTGACGGCCAATTCGTCGTGAACGAAGTGGCCAACTACACCGAAAACCGTATCGACTACGTGGGTCCCAAAGACGCCATGAACGGCACCTTCGTGGAAGGCCCGATCGAGAACCCCAAGTTCAAGCGCGATGCCACGGTGCAATACATCCGCATCTACAAACCCATCCATTGGGAAAACGACACCTGCGACATGCGTGCGCTGCGCGAGGCCTATGACGACCCCATGCTCTTCGACGGTGACCCGATCTACGCGAAAAACCATTTCGAGTATTATCGCGAGCTGTATAACGAAGAGTGCCAAGGCTGGTGCGACGCCTTCCATAGCTATATGCATTGCTATCCGCTGAAGAGCGGAGGCTTCAAGGTGTATGAAACCACCAACTGGCAGCCGGGAATTGATACCGACACGGAAGGGTACACCTGGATCAGTGCATACATCTACAAGGATGGCGTGTTGACCGAGGTGGAAGCCGAACCCGAGCTGAAAGCCTTCACTGTGAAAAAGGACGGCGTCCATCTCGCCGACGTCACGGGCGTCTATTTCTACGACCGCACCATGACGGTGGCCACAGGCGAGACTGACGACGGCAAGATGAAAGGCGTGGAGTTCACCTGGGACGGCACCACGATGCACAAGACCTACGAAGGAACTTTTGAAAACTGATCAAAACACCTAACTCATCATGAAAAACATCAAACTCTTATTGGCAGCCTGCGCAATGCTCCTCGTCTTCGGCGCGTGCGGCAACAGCCAAAACCAGAATGGAAAAGAAGACACGAAAGAACCCACGGTGACCACCTCGCCCGATTTGGTTTTCTGGGATTTGAAAGGTCCAGTTAAAATGTGCGACGGCGTGGAGTTTGATCGCCAAGGGAAAATAGTAAAAGTTGACAACATGGACCCCTTTTCCATCGACGGTCCTTATCGTGACTATGACGAGGAGACGGGTATATTCAATGAGTATTGCCAGTGGATCCGTAACAACGAAGGCTATATGGCGCAGATGTTATGCGTTGAGTCCATCAACAACTATGTGTGGGAAAATGGCCGGGTTATTGCGGAAACAGGATCAGGCGAGGGTATTGATTGGGATGTCCGATACCAATACAATCCCGAGGGTCTCCTATTGGGAACCTACCTTTATTATTTGGATGAAGAAGGCCAAAAGGAACTCAATGAGATCAGGGAATACGAGTACCTTGATTTCGACACCCATGGCAACTGGACTCGCCGGAAAGTGACGAGTAGGGATGTCACCATTGGCTATGTCCATGAAGATGAAGAAACCCGCAGTATCCAGTACTACGAATAATTAAAAACCGTAGCCGAGAAAGATTTCCCTTACTTTGGCGTCGGCCTTGAAGGTGGGATGCTCGACTTCGGCCATAATGTCGAAAGGAACGGCAGGCAACTCGCCTTCGTAGTCCTCGGCAACGAGGATGTAGTCGATGCCATTGAGGGTGACATGGAACTTCGTTTCGTCGAAGAAGACCTTCACGCCATCCTTCTTGAGGAGGTCTTGGACGCTGCTGCCCACACGGATGCCGTCGGCAGTGGCAAACTGGTCGGAGACGATGGTCATGGCCCCGATGATGTCGTCAGGCTCGTCAGTCTCTTCGATAAAGCCGGGGTGTAAGATGACCACGGTTTTTCCATCCTTGATGACGTGCAGCTCTAATTCTTCCATGTCTTCTTCGTAGGTCACGATGACGGGAGTGACCTCGTATCCGGGAATCGAGTCAGGGAGCTCCATGCCTTTTTTGAGGCTCACTAAGCCGTCGGCAGTGACGAGGGTGCCCAAGGCGTCGACGGTTTGCTCCTTCGGCTCGGTGGGTTCGTTGTTTTCTTTCGGAGTGTTGTTGCAGGCCACCAATGCCATGGCCAGCAAAGCGATGAGTAAAGCTTTTGTTTTCATAATGAGGTTTTTTTGCTCGACAAAGATACAAAAGTTTCAAAAAATGACTACTTTTGTGCAGAAATACAATCCTCATCGCTAACAAAAAAACAACTCAGCCATGAAAAAACAAGTTCTCATTATTTTGGTGCTGCTTGTGGGCTTCGCTATGCCCGCTCTGGCACAAAAACAAGTGGAAGCACGCATGCAACTGGCCCGTGACCGTTATTCCGCAGGTTTGGAGAATATCGCCATCAACAAGCAATACGAAGCTGACGAGATTCCCGCTGTCGGCTACACCACCGTCGTGCGCAAGCAAAACTGGGCTGGCTCGGGACAGATGATCGAAAAGCTGGAGTTCTACTATAACGAAATCGAAGAAGACATGGAGCCTTATCCCGTCGGCTACGAACTCGTTATCGTGCGCCGCACCTACAATATCTCCGCCCGTGAGTATTTCGAGGAATATGTCTACGACAAGAAAGGCAAACCTTTGTTCTGGTTCGCAACCTACGATGACAACGGCAAGGTGGAGCTGCGCGGCTATTTCGGCGAGAACGGTGATATGATTCGCGCCATCTGCAAGAAAGCCGACGACACGGGCAAGATGAAGGAGTGCGGACTCGACGACGATATGGAGCAGGTTTTTATGGGCGTCCCCGACAATTTCATTGCCTTCAATGCCGCTTTCCAAGCGATTTATTCTGTCGCACATTGACAAGGACCTAAAACCATGAAGTCGTGAAAAGAAACATCCTTATCCTGCTCGCCTTGCTGCCGATGGTGGCCTGTGCGCAATTCGATCAATACTTCGCCGAGTCGTCGCTGCGCGTCGACTATGTGCTGACGGGCAACAGCAAGACGACCGCCTACTCGCTCAAGGAACTCATCCATGAGCCTTATTGGAGCGGCTCCAAGGCTAACCTCATCGATGAGCTGGAGTTCGGCAACTATATCGTCAAGGTGTATGAATCTGGAACCGACCACCTGCTGTTTTCCAAAGGCTACCAGAACCTCTATGGTGAGTGGACCACCACTCCCGAAGCGCAGACCCTCACGAAGAGCTTCGACGAATCGGTCATCGTGCCTTTCCCCAAAGTGAAGGTCGACATCGTCTTGCTCCGTAAGACGTGGGAAGGCGAACTTGTGGAAGGGATGCGCTTCACCGTCAACCCCGACGACTATTTCATCCGCGACTACGACAACCTGGGCCTGCCGGTCTACGACGCCTGGATTGGGAACAAGGACATCACCCATGCCGTCGACATTGTCATCTTGCCTGAGGGTTACACGCAAGCCGAGATGGGCAAGTTCATCAAGGACTGCGACTTCTTCGTGAAGAGCCTCTTCGGCTACGCCCCCTACGACCGCTACCGCGAGAGCTTCAACGTCCGTGGCGTGATGGCTCCCTCGGTGGAGAGCGGCTGCACCATGCCCGGTGACCATATCTACAAGAACACCGTCATGCGCTTCAGCTTCTGGACCTTCGACTCGGAGCGTTACTGCATGAGCACCGACAACCGCGACATCCGCGACTTGGCGGGGCAGGTGCCCTACGACCAGATCTATATCCTCGTCAACACGGAGAAATACGGTGGCGGTGGCATCTACAACTTCTATTGCTCGAGCGCGAGTAGCAACAGCTTCTCGTCGGATGTCATCATCCATGAGTTCGGGCATGGCTTCGCCGGCCTTGCCGACGAATATTATAATGACGAGACGGGCTACGACCACATGTACAATCTCGCCGTCGAGCCTTGGGAACCCAATATCACCTCTCTCGTCGACTTCAGCGGCAAGTGGGGCGACATGCTCGACAAGAAGACCCCTGTGCCCACCCCGCGTGTGCCGAAGTATGAACAGACTATCGGCGTGTTTGAGGGCGGTGGCTACGAGCCCAAGGGCATGTACAGCCCCCACATGGACTGCCTGATGAAGACTTTCCGTGGACACGAGTTCTGCCCCGTCTGCCAACGCGCCATCGAACGGATGATTCTTTATTATTCAAAATGAACTACCTCGACATCATCATAGCCATCATCCTCATTGTCTTCGGCATCCGAGGCCTTCGCAAGGGTCTCATCCGCGAAGTGGTGGCATTGCTTGCCTTCGGCGTCGGCATCTTTGGCGCCATGCATTTCTCCGACTTCACCGCCGACCATCTGAAGGACTTCATGAACATCAAGCCCGAATACCTCAATGTCGTGGCTTTCGTGCTGACCTTCGTCATCCTGGTGGTGCTGGTCAATCTCCTTGGTCGCTTGATTTCAAAGTTGGCGGAGTCGTTGGAACTGGGGTTTTTCGATAAGCTGGGTGGCTTTCTCTTCGGTGCACTCAAGGGTGTCTTGTTGTGCAGTGTCTTCGTTTTGTTGCTCAACAATCTACAGTGGACGGGCATCATCAAGGAGGAGGTGCGCCAAGGCTCGTTCCTGTATACCTACGTGGAAAAGACGGTACCTTTCATTTACAGGGGCTTTGACTTGGTGAAGGGCTATGCGCAAGAGATGATCCCAGCCGAAGAGGAAAGCGAGGCTCCGCCAGAGCCTTCTTCTGTGGTATTATAAGAACAAAAAGAAGGAGAGGTGATTGCATCTCTCCTTCTTTGTTTCCGTATGTATTTATGCAATTTGTTTCCTAAATCACTCCGCGTTCCAGTAGTGTCATGATGGTGTCGATCTCGTCGTCTTCCGGGTTGTTGTGCGGGTCGAACTCTGTCTTGAGGTTGTAGCCCCACAACCGTGCGAAGCCTTGGTAGAAGAAGGCTCTGAATTTGCCGCGCAGCTCTTGCACTACTTTGTAGGTGGTGCTGCCCGTCTCGCGGTCGATGAGACGCACGAGGATGAGGCCTTGCGAGATGGTGAGGTGCTTCAGTTCCTCGGTATATTGTTCGGTGATTTCGTCTTCGGCTTGTTTCATCAGGCGTTTGCGCTCGGCCTTGTCGGGCGTGTTGGCGAGGATGGAGTCGTATTCCTGCATCTTGGCGCCGGCCAGTTTGGCGTAAGGATACACCTTCTTCACGTTGTTGGCGAGACGGCGGCCCTGCCAAGAGTCGGTGATCTGAAGGTAGCGTTGCATCAGGTCGATGTCGACTTCGGGCAGGAAAACCATCAGCGTGGTGTCGCCGTTCTCTTCGATGCGGGCATAGACCACGCTGCCTTTGATTGGTTCAGCAGGGGTCGAGAATTCGACCACCGCCGACTGGGGCTCTTCCTTTTTAACTATGATCTTCTTGCCGTGGTGGCCTTTGGCTATCATTTGGGAGAAACCGCTGAGGCTCATCACGACCATCAGCGCTATCAATGCTATTCTTTTCATGGTTTCTGCTTTTTTCTTTGTTCAACGCGAAATGATATGCAAGTATTGTGCCAAAAAAAAGCATCGAACCAGGTCCGATGCTTTTTTTGTCGTTTGGCTTTGTGCGTCAATCTCCTACATGAAGCTTCTGCAACCCCGATTTCTCAAGTTTCGCCTCAGCGTAGGCGCGGTCGACGACAAACTCCGTCACGTTGATGTCGGAAGGCAGCTCAAACATGGCGTCGTTGAGGATGGCCTCCATGATGGAACGCAGTCCGCGTGCGCCTACCTTGAACTCGATGGCTTTGTCGACCACGAAGTCGAGCACGTCGTCGTTGATCACCAGCTTGATCTTGTCCATGGCGAAGAGCTTCTCGAACTGTTTCACCAAGGCGTTTTTGGGCTCGGTGAGGATGCGTTTCAGTGCTTCTTTGTCCAAGGGGTTCAGGTGGGTGATGACGGGCAGACGTCCGACGATTTCGGGGATGAGTCCGAATTTCTTGAGGTCAGCAGGCGAGAGGTACTGCAGCATGTTGTCCTTGTCGATGGCCTCGTTGCCACCAGTGCCGTAGCCGATCACGTTGGTGCGTTTGCGAGCCGCGATGAGACGCTCGATGCCGTCGAAGGCGCCGCCGGCGATGAAGAGGATGTCTTTCGTGTTGACGGCGATCATCTTCTGCTCGGGGTGTTTGCGTCCGCCTTGTGGCGGCACGTTGACGACCGAGCCTTCGAGGAGTTTCAGCATGGCTTGTTGCACGCCTTCGCCCGACACGTCGCGGGTGATGCTGGGGTTGTCGCTCTTGCGTGCGATCTTGTCGATCTCGTCGATGAAGACGATGCCTCGCTCGGTGGCGGCCACGTCGTAGTCGGCAGCCTGCAGCAGCTTGACGAGGATGTTTTCCACGTCTTCGCCCACATAACCGGCCTCGGTGAGCACGGTGGCGTCGGCAATGGCGAAGGGCACGTTGAG
>JAEEGL013011243.1_pt1 | contig 28603 bp, 25 predicted proteins | sample 9134231 | NCBI WGS metagenome assembly JAEEGL01 (sample SAMN16246548, study PRJNA631951) | gut metagenome | biome: gut microbiome; feature: rumen; material: fiber-attached | host: Bos | place: Iran: Karaj | collected 2018-10 | reverse complement strand
TCGTTTCCGTCATTGTCGTAGTATGTGAAGTAGTCGTGGCCTCGGGGCTCGTATCTTGACGGATTTTTTACTATGCCGGCAAGTGCGGCGCACTCAACGAGAGACAGCTCGGAAACGTCTTTGCCGAAATATTCCTGAGAGGCAGCTCCGACGCCATAGCAATTATTGCCGAGATAAATGATATTGAGGTACATTTCGAGAATGTCCTCTTTACTTTTCTCTTTTTCAAGATTCAGCGCGCGGAAGATCTCCTCCACTTTTCTCTGAATACGGACGTCGTCCTCACCGGTCAGATTTTTGATAAGCTGCTGAGTGATCGTAGACGCTCCGCGAACGGAATCAGAACTGAGAAAGAAATTGAAAATCGCTTTTGAAGTACCTATCCAGTCGACGCCGTTATGCGAGAAGAATCTGTGGTCCTCAACGGAAACAAAAGCGTCAATCAGAGTCTGCGGAATATCGGTATAAGGGACCCATACGCTGTTTTTTGTGCCGTAGAGACTCTGTGATTCGAGCTCGACGGGAACTCCGTCGCGGTTGTATCTGTCATCCTGGGACTCGTATTTCATGTAGTACAGAGACGTGGTCTTGTCAAGACTTGAGGAGATGAACGAATCCGCGTCAATACTCAGGTCGAGGTTGTTTTTGATGTAGATGGCGAATACCGTGCCGACTATGACCGCAGTGACCATTCCGATCAAAATGACGGTCAGGACAATATTCGAAAGATACGACAGAACACGGAGAGAGACTTTGCCGATGGATTTGAACACTCTCGCTGTCTCGTGACCCCATCTGACGTCTTCCCTGGTCTGTTTGATTTTTTCTTTTTTAGTTTTACCGGCCATGAAAAGTATCCTCCTTTCATGCTCGCATCGTGTAAAATCTGAAACATCATTTTACACCGTAAATGTTAATAAATTGTGAACAAGTGCGGGAATTATGCAAAAATCAGCTGATTATCCCTTTTCTGCGCATCTGATGACAACGTTATCGTCTCCCGCAATTGAACGAAGCTCGGAAATGAGAAAATCACCGGCGTCCGCCGAAAGGATGTGTTCCCGATCGTACTTTCCCGCATTTTTATCGTAAATTATTACAGGCGTCCTTCCGGGGAAAATGCTTATGAGCGCCTCGGCTCTTTTGCAGATCCGGTCGTCTTTGGACGGGACCCGGAGGAAAACGGTTTTATTAAGCGGCGCGAGGGACTTGACAGTTCCGTTGTCTTCTTTTGTTTTATCGAACTGACCGTTAGGAGCAAGGACCCCCACCTCGTTCACCACGATCTTCGGATCCATGTCTTCCCTGACATTCAGAACACCGCGAACGATGACCGCGCTGTCGGACGTCAGGAGGTATCCGTACCGTTCCAGCGTATCGTTGAAACAAATCAGTTCGATCTCCCCGGTCTTATCCTCAAGGGTAATAAAGGCCATCGGTTCGCCGTTTCTCGTGGTTTTCACATTGCGTCCCGTCACAAGGCCGACGACCGTGATCCGCTGACGGTCACGAAGAACGGGCTCACCTCCCGACGGATCGTCGGGATCCGACGATGTATCCCTGATATACGCGATATCAACATGTTTGACCGCGTCTGCGTTATCAGAATAGTCGTCGAGAATATGTCCGGACAGATACATGCCGGAACATTCTTTTTCGAGATTCATCTTCTCTCTCGCGGACAGTTCCGGTATATCCGGGAAAGTCATTTTCGGAACTATCTCTTCCCTGCCGCCGTCAAGCGAAGAGAACAGATCCATCTGACCGTCCGGCTTTTTTGATCCTCGAAGGTCGAGCGCCTTCTCGTATACCGCAATAAGCTGGCTTCTTTTTACGCCGAGCGAGTCGAGCGAACCTGATTTGATAAGCGATTCAAGCTGTCTCTTATTTGTATTGAGAGACTCCGTCCTGGTGAGAAAATCGTCGAAATCACGGAATTTTCCTCGGGAGTTCCTCTCCGCGACTACCCCTTTGATATATTGTTCTCCGACGCCTCTGAGGGCGGTGAGACCGAATCTTATCGTCCCGCCTTCAACGGAAAAGCCGCTGAAACTCTCGTTGATATCCGGAGGGGTGACCTTTATACCTCGCTTGGAAAGAGACGCGATATATTCTGTAATTTTTTCTGTGGAACCGAGTACCGAGGTGAGTAGCGCGCAGTAATACTCAAGAGGATGATGGCGTTTAAGATACGCCGTCCTGAAAGACAATACCGCGTATGCCGCCGCGTGAGATTTGTTGAACGCGTAATTCGCAAAGCTTACGATGTCTTTGAACAGTTCGTTAGCATCTTCTTCGCTTACGCCTCTTTCTGCGGCGCCGTTCACGAAAGCGTCGTGCTCGCTCTCGAGTACGTCCGCTTTTTTCTTTGCAATGGCACGGCGGACGACGTCGGCGTGACCGAACGAATAGCCCGCGATCTCACGGAAGATCTGCATTACCTGTTCCTGATAGACGATACATCCGTAAGTCGGTTTGAGTATACCCTCGATAGCGGGTATTTTATACTTTATCTTGCTCGGATCGTGCCGCGCTTCGATATAACGCGGGATAGAGTCCATGGGACCGGGTCTGTAAAGCGCGATCGCGGCGATAACGTCGTTGATGGATTCCGGTTTGAGCTGGGTGAGCATATTCCTCATCCCGCGGGATTCGAGCTGGAACACTCCGTCGGTGTCGCCGGAGGAGATCAGCTCGTACGTTCCGGCGTCGTTTATGTCGACAAGAGAAAGATCGAAAGACGGGTCGCGTCTTTTTACGGTTTCCTCGGCGTCGTGGATGATCGTCAGATATCTCAGCGCCAGAAAATCAAATTTCAGTAGTCCCAGATCGTTCACGACAACGTCCATGGTGAACTGAGTCACGATGGAGCCGCTGTTCACAGCGACGGGAACGTAGTCGGTCACGGGCTTGTCCGTAATGACGACGCCCGCCGCGTGAGTGGAAGCGTGACGCGGCATTCCTTCGAGAAGCATAGCCGAGTCGATCAGCTTCCTTATATCCGGATCTTCGTCTCTGAGTTTCCTCAGCTCGCCGCTTTGTTCAAGGGCTTTTTCAAGCGTAATATCAATATCTCTCGGGATCTCTTTTGCGACCTGATCGACCCTCGAATAAGCCATACCGAGGGCACGTCCCACGTCGCGGACGGCGGCTCTCGCCGCCATGGTCCCGAAAGTAATTATCTGGCATACTCTGTCGTCACCGTATTTTTCCCGGACGTAATCGATGACCTCGTCGCGCCTGTCGTAGCAGAAATCGATATCAAAATCGGGCATACTGACGCGCTCGGGGTTGAGAAAACGCTCGAAGATCAGGTCGAATTTGATGGGGTCCACGTCCGTTATACCGACGAGGAACGCAACAAGGCTGCCGGCGCCGGATCCCCTGCCGGGTCCGACGGGAATATCGCGGCTTTTGGCGTAGTTGACAAAATCCCAGACAATAAGATAGTACTCGTCGTATCCCATCGAATTTATGACCCCGAGTTCGTAATCGATCCTGTCAAGATACGTCTTTTCCGTGTGTACGCCGTCATAGACTATATGACCGTCGTCAAGCTTCTTTTTCAAGCCTTTCTCCGCAAGATCGCGAAGAAAAGCGGACGGCTCCGATCCGTCGTCGGGCCTGAAGCGAGGAAGAACGACGTTCCCGAATTCGAAATCGAGCGAACACATGTCGGCTATTTTCGCCGTATTTTCAATAGCGCCTTCGTAGTCGGAGAACAACGCTTCCATCTCTTCGGTGCTTTTATAATAGAACTCGTCGGTCTCAAACCCTACGGGCCGACCGTCCGTGATGACGTTGTTCGTCTGTATACACATAAGGATCGCCTGCGCCTCGCAATCCTTTTTTCTGAGATAATGAACGTCGTTGGTCGCGACCATGGGAATGTTACACCGCTGCGACATAGTCCGAAGCGCTTCATTGACTACCTGCTGATCCGGAAGACCGTGATCCTGCAGTTCAAGGTAGAAGTTACCTTCGCCGAAAATAGAAAGGAGTTCTTTCGCGTATTCTTCCGCTCCGTTATAATCACCGGCAACGATGGAACGCGGAATATAACCGGCGAGGCACGCCGACAGACAAACCAGCCCGTCGGAATGTTCTCGAAGAAGGTCGAGATCGATACGGGGTTTTGAATAAAAACCTTCCGTAAATGCCTTTGAATCAAGGATCATGAGGTTATGATAACCGGTCATGTTCTTTGCAAGGAGGATCAAATGGTTATTTTTGCCGAGAGATCTGTCCTTCTCGAATCTGGAGTCGGGCGCAACGTAGAACTCACATCCGATAATGGGTTTGATCCCGGCTTTTTTGCAGCTTTTATAAAAGTCGATGACGCCGTACATAACTCCGTGGTCTGTTATAGCCACGGCATCATGACCCATCTCCAAGGCAACAGCGGGGATATCGGCGATGCGGCACGCACCGTCGAGAAGACTGTATTCACTGTGCAGATGCAGGTGAACAAATCTTTCAGCCATTGTTCTGAGAATCTCCCTTGGATTTATAGTTTTCAGCGATTATGAGTATCCTGTCGAGCCGGTGTAGCAGACCTGATTTTGAAATGGGAGGAGAAGTCCTTCTCGCAAGGTCGGACAACGGCGCGTCGGGAAACTCGGAACGAAGAGTTGCCGCCTCGTAGAGTTCGGGCGGAAGAGACTTCAGCATTCCGCGTTTTTGCAGTTCTTTTATAGCTACGAGATATTTTGCAGACGCGCTGACGGATTTTTGCATATTGGCGGTCTCAGAGTTTACCATCCGGTTGGCGGCGTTACGGATCTCGCCCCTGATTTTCCTGTTGATTATATCAAATACGACTGAATTCAGCCCCATTTTCGCAAATATATCCTCAATGATATCGCCGTCCTTGTAGTAGAGGACATAGAGGCCGCGTCTTCTGGCACATTTCGGAGGGAAACCGATTTCTTCGAGAAATGAAGAGATAAAATCGCGCTCCCAATCGTTTTTTGAGACGAATTCAAGCTGAAGGTCTTTTGAGGGATCGGAAAACGAACCGTAAGACACGAATACTGCCTTCAGGAGCTCCGTTACACAGTTGTCACATTTGCATACGTCCCTGAGGGTCTCCACATCTTTCGGCGAACGCATATCGTCTTCGAAAACTCCAAGCGAAGTCTCAAACGTTTTCAGACAGCATTTTTTCTTAGGCAAATGCTTTTTGATATCGTTTTTTACGTTTGCACAATATGATAATCTGCTCATTTTTACTCAACGTATATTACTTCACACTCGAGATCCGCCCCGTGAGTACGGGAAACGGTCTTTTTAACAAGATCGATCAGTTCAAGGACGTCAGAAGCCGTTGCACCGCCTTTATTGATGATAAATCCGGCATGTTTTTCGGAGACTTGTGCCCCGCCGACAGTAGTTCCCTTGAGTCCCGCCTCCTCGATCATTTGTCCCGTGAATCTGCCCTCGCACCTCTTGAAAACGCTTCCGGCGCTCGGAAAATCGAGGGGCTGTTTCATCAGCCGCTTTTTCATAAGCTCTTTCATCCTGTTGCCTATCTCCGCCATATCGCCATGCTCGAGAGAGAAAGTTGATGAAAGGATGACACGGCCGGACTTTCTGAAAACAGATCTGCGGTATCCGAATTCGTGATCTTCATTCGTCAGAGTTTTAACCTGATAATCATCGAGGTCGAGATAAGAAGACTCTTTGAGGATCATAGCCGTCTCACCGCCGTAGGCGCCGGCGTTCATAAAAACCGCGCCTCCGCACGTCCCCGGGATCCCGTAGAGGAATTCCATTCCCGCAAGAGACGATTCGAGCGCCTTTTTCGCAACGTTGGATACCAGCGCGCCGGATCCGGCAGCAAGTTCGGTCCCGTCAACGGTAATACCGTCGAGCATGGTCGTCGATACCACCGCGCCGTCGAACCCTTTATCGGCAAATAGCACGTTGCTTCCTCTTCCGAGAACGAAGACTCTGATTTCGCTTTCATTGAGGTATTTAAGAACGTACTTTAACGAATCAACGTCTTTTACGCCGATAAACAGCGCCGCGGGACCGCCTATCCGAAAGGTCGTGTGGCGGCTCATGGGCTCATCGGTCCTGACGAAGATAAACTCATCTCCACGTTTTTCGTTATATTCTTCAAACACCCGTAAAATCGCGCTTTGATCGATATTCATCATTCATACATACGGCTTAAAACCGCTTTTCTCCGCTAATAAATATATGTGAAAACCGGAAATCGAGCCGGAAATGATCCGGAAATTCATTTCCCGGGAAATCAAAACCGGCTCTCCGGTATTACTTTGACAGAACAAATCTGTGGTAAGTCTTCTTCCCTTTTTTGACGATAACTCCGTCTTCGCTCTCAAAGAGAGATAAAACTGCTTTGAAGTCAATAGACCCGACTTTTTCGTTGTTCACGACGACCCCGCCCTGGGCTATGAGCCTGCGAGCTTCGCCTTTTGAAGGCGCAAGACCGGAGACCGTCAACATGTCGATAACAGAGATCTCCCCGTCAACAAACATTGAAACGTCAAGCTCGGTCGTCGGCATATCGGCGGAAACTCCGCCTCCGCCGAAAACGGACTTGGCCGCGTCTGCGCATTTATCGGCTTCATCCTTGCCGTGAATAATGGACGTCACTTCATACGCAAGTTTCTCTTTTGCACGGTTTATCTCACTTCCTTCAAGCTTCTCGTATTCTGCGATCTCACCGAGGTCCATAAAAGTGAGCATCTTCATGCATTTTATTACGTCGGCGTCGTCGATATTACGCCAGTACTGGTAGAAATCGTAAGAAGAAGTCTTTTCGGGATCGAGCCACACCGCTCCTTTTTCCGTTTTACCCATCTTCTTGCCCTCATGATTGAGAAGAAGATTGAAGGTCAGACCGTAGACTTCATCGCCTGTCTTTCTGCGTACAAGTTCCACTCCGCCTATGATGTTTGACCACTGGTCGTCACCGCCGAGCTCAAGTTTGCAGCCGTAATCGTTATGCAGTTTGTAAAAATCATAACTCTGCATTATCATGTAATTGAATTCGAGGAAAGTGAGCCCCGTCTCCATACGCGCTTTGTAGCACTCCGCGGCGAGCATCCTGTTTACTGTAAAGTGAGGACCTATGTCTCTCAGAAATTCGATATAATTCAGATCGTCGAGCCAGTCTCCGTTACTGACGAAAATGGCCTTGCCGTCTGAGATATCGATGAATCTCGCCATCTGGACCTTGAATTTTTCTATATTGGAGTCGATCTCTTCCTGGGACATCATACGTCTCATGGAGTTTTTCCCGGAAGGATCTCCTACCTTGGCGGTACCGCCTCCGAATACGGCGATAGGCCTGTGACCTGCCCTCTGCATGTGAGCCATGACCTTCATCTGGATGAAATGGCCTATGTGGAGACTGTCCGCAGTGGGATCGAATCCTATATAAAACGTCGCTTTTTCGTCGTTAAGGAGGTGTCTTACCGCCTCTCCGTTAGTAACCTGAGCGATCATTCCTCTGTCTTTGAATTCTTCAAATAATCCTGTACTCATTTCTTCTTTACGGATAGTACCGTAACCTCCTTTGAAAATATATGCAGTTATTTGCCGTGGCGCAGGAGCATCTCTCCCGCCGCGGCCTTTTGTTTATCGGTAACCTTAATACCGCCGATGATCCTCGCGATCTCGTCCCGTCTGTCGTCGCCGGAGGTCTCTCTTATCACGCTCTCGCTCCGACCGTCTACTTCGACTTTTTTTATCAGAAGATGATGATCGGCGATAGAAGCGATCTGAGGAGAGTGCGTAACACAGATGACCTGCGTTCTCTTTGAAAGATCTCTCATCATAAGGCCGATCCGCTCGGCAGTCCCGCCGGATACTCCGGAGTCGATCTCGTCGAATATCACCGTGGGAGCACCGTTTCTGTCATTAACGGAACACTTCAGCGCAAGAAGCACGCGGGACATTTCCCCTCCGGAAGCGATCGATGAAACAGACTGAAGCGGCTCGCCGGGGTTCGGAGCAATAAGAAAGTCGATATCGTCCGCGCCGGTGGGAGAAAACTTCCTCCCGTCAGCCGTTTTCAGAGGCGAAACCGAAACAGTAAAACGGACTTTAGGCATATCGAGCTGTTTTAAGGTTTCCGTCATCTCCCGACTCAGACGTTCCGCAGCGCTCTTTCGCGAGGCGGTGAGCATTGATGCGATCTCGCCTGTTTTGTCCGTCTGCTCCCCGATCTTCTTTTCCAGCCTCTTGATCGCTTCATCACCGTCTTCGAGGGAGGCGAGCCGTGACGCCGCCTGTTCTCTGAACTCGAGTATTTCTTTGACCGTTGACCCGTACTTCTTTTTCAGTTTTTCGATATGAGACAGTCTTGATTCGATGATATTCAGCTGCTTTTCAGGGTCCTCGATCTGATCCGTATCCGCTTCCTGCCTTACTCTTTCTGCGATATCGATCAACTCGTATCGGATCCCGTTGAGACGCGCGATCATCTCATCGGAGTCGCCGACAACGTCTCCGAGTTTTGATACGGCGGCGGAAGCTCTGTCGACGAGGTATGAAGCGCCGCCCTCCTCGTTGCTCAAAGCGCGTGAAACGAGCTTCTGGTACTTTGATACCTTCTCGAGGTTCCGAATCTTGTCCCTCAGGCGGATCAGTTTTTCAACGTCTTCATCCGACGTGAGTTTCACCGCATCGATCTCTCTTATCTGATAGGACAGTATATCCGTCAGCATCCCTTTTTCGCGCAGACTGTCCTTCAGCTTAAGGAGCTCGTTCTCCATGTCGCAAAGGATCGAATATCTCCCGGCGTAATCGGCGAGGACGTCCCCGTTACCGGCAAAAGAATCAAGTATGTCGGTCAACTGCTTTCTGTCGCCGAGATATTCTTTTTCGCTCTGTGAACTGATTCCGATCATTCGGGGAGCAAACTGTTTCAACTCGGAGATGGAGACCGGTTTTCCGTTGACTTTGAGCGCGGTCCTGGAATCGGACGCAAAAGTGCGGGTAATCAGAATGTCCCCGTTTTCGTCCGGTGAAAACTCTTCAAAATCGTGAGAGTCATGAATATCGGAAAACACAGCGGAAACGGAAGCGGTCTTCTCTCCGCTTCTTATCAGTTCGCGGGACGACTTCGCGCCGGCGATAAGGCCGAGGCAATCCACCATTACCGATTTACCGGCCCCGGTTTCCCCGGTAACGGCGGTAAAGCCGGGACGGAATTCCACCTCGACGTCCTTTGCCACAGCTATGTTTTTGATATAAAGACTTCTGATCATGATAAAGTCTCCCGGAACGTATTAAATCAACTCAGTAGCTTACTATATCCTGTATCTTTTTTGCCAGATGCGACGCAGCTTCTACGTTCCTTGCAACGATAATGATACAGTCGTCGCCGGCGACACATCCGAGAATATCCTCGTCGTGGAGGGAATCGATGTAAGCGGCAACGGCGTTGGCCATGCCGGGATACGTCTTGATAACGATATTATTAAGAGAAGACGCAACGTTCTTGACCGTATTGGAAAACGCCTTCTGAAAAACGACCTGTCCGTTCCCGGAGTCGATATCCGGGCGCATATATCGATATGAACCGTTACTCATCAGGACTTTTATGAGACCAAGCTCGCGGATGTCTCGGGAGATAGTCGCCTGAGTAACGCTGAATCCGGCAAGTCTGAGCTTTTCGATCAGCTCTTCCTGAGTTTCAACGTTGTACTTCTCGATGATCTCAATGATTTTGTTGTGTCTTTTTACTTTCATTTTGTCTTTCCTTTCATCTTGGAGAAATGGTTTTCTTATTCACACCCTCTCTGCTTCAGAGAGTTTATTTTTTAGTATACCGAGGAATCCGTCCTTTTTGAAACGGATCAGCCTGGTCGTTTTGTCGGATCTTGAGATCACTACTCTGTCCTCGGGAAACAGCTCCATTGCGCCGCGGCCGTCAGGCGTCAGAAAAACAGAATTTTTCCTGCTTTTTATATTACAAAGTTCGATGACGGAATCTCCGTTGAGCACGACCGGTCTGACCCCCAGCGCGTGTGGACATATGGGAGTGACGCACAGAGCGTCAACGGCGGGATCGAGTATCGGACCGCCGGCAGACATGGAGTATGCGGTCGAGCCCGTGGGGGTCGCCACGATCACTCCGTCTGCTCTGTAAGTCCGGAGTTTCGTCCCGTTACACATGACGTCAAACGTAAGCAGACTTGCGACAGGTCCGTTAGACAGTACCGCGTCATTCAATACCGGCGACGAGCAGGTGATCGTCTCTCCCGAACGCATGATACGAATATCGAGCATCATTCTGGAATCGATTTCGTAATCGCCGTCGACGATCCGGTCGATGAAAGAAATGTCATCTGCTTCAAGCTCGGCGAGATAGCCGACTCTTCCGAAGTTGATTCCCACCACGGGGATCTCTTTTCCGGAGAGAAGCGCCGCTGAACGGATCATCGATCCGTCGCCCCCGAAAACAACGGCAAAATCGATCCCGTCCGGGACAACGCCATCCTCGCCAAAGTAAATCATGCTCTGTGCCCCGGCGTCTTCAAGCTTCTGTCTGACGTTACTGAAAGCGTATATTTCGCATCCGCGAAACGACAGTTTATCAGATACTTTTTTTAACGCTTCCAGCGGGATCTCTTTCTTTGGATTGAACAGAAGAAGAACTTTTTTTATAATTTCAGCCAAGATCAGCACCGCCTTTCCCGGATATATCCGTTGATTTCGAAACTTTGACGCCGCAGAAGAGATATTCCGTGTTGCCGTCGCCTCCGCGTACCGGGGATTCGATCACGGAGTCGACACGAAGACCCTCGTTCCGGGCGTATTGTATCACTTTCCGAACTGCCTCCGAACGGACTTTTTCATCCTTTACTATGCCCTTTTTCCCGAGACCTTCTCTCCCGCACTCAAATTGCGGTTTGATGAGCCCGATATAGGTACCGCCGTCTTTCAGAACGTCCGCGGCTCTCCCGATGATATAAGTCTGTGAGATAAACGAAACGTCAGCCGTAACGATATCGCAAAACTCGCCCAGCGTCCCGACCGAAAGATCCCTTGCGTTGAACTGTTCGATGGAGACGACTCTGCCGTCCTCCCTGAGAGAAGGATCGAGCTGGTCCGTTCCGGAATCGACGGCGTACACCTTAACGGCGCCGTGCTGCAGAAGGCAGTCGGTAAAGCCGCCGGTCGAAGACCCGATATCGCAACAGATTTTTCCTGAGGGATCGACTCCGAAGGATGAGAGTGCCGCGTCAAGCTTGAGACCGCCTCGGCTCACGTATTTCGGAGGTGGCGCGTTCACTTCAATAACGTCAGACTCCAAAACGTCAACCGAGGATTTTTTGACGGTCTTTCCGTTAAGGAGAACGAAACCGCCGTCGATCATCTCTTTGGCGTGCGCCCTGCTCTTTGCGCGGGAAGTGCTGACGAGATAAAGGTCAATACGCATGATATCTTATTTTTTTCTTGTGAGGAGCCAGACGGCAAGTTGGCACGGGCCGTCGCTGTCTGCATAATCTGAAACGGAGTTCACGGCATTGACGGTCAGTTCCGTTTCAAGTTCCTCTGCTTCTTTCAGCGTTTTGAATGCGAAAATCGTCTTCTTATCGTTCTTCGCGTCGATACCCGTAGGTTTCCCGAGGATCGCGGAATCACCGGTGACGTCGAGTATGTCGTCGTGGATCTGGAAAGCGAGCCCGACGCACTCGGCGTAGGTGTGTATGTCGTCGAGCACGTTCTGTTTAGGTTCGTCGCACGCTGCGAAATACCCGAGCAGGCATGAGGCCTCGATGAGCTTCGAGGTTTTAAGCGAATAAAGAAGCATAAGCTCGTCGTATGAACCGCATGACGATCTGAGATCTATCGCCTGGCCGCCGCACATTCCGATGTGAGATGCGAGACGCGAAAGAGTATCGACGGCAAGTCTGACCGATTTGTCGGTCACCTTGGCGTTCGACGCGCAAACGGAAAACGCATAGGTAAGAAGCGCGTCGCCCGCGAGAAGAGCCGTCGCCTCTCCGTATTTTTTGTGGCAGGACGGAACGCCGCGACGCAGATCGCTGTCGTCCATACAGGGAAGATCGTCGTGGATCAGAGAATACGCGTGGATCATTTCCACGGCGCAGGCGAAAGGAAGAGCCGCCTCGACGGACGCGCCGAACATCTTCGCAAAATTCAGCACGAGAAAAGCGCGTATCCTCTTGCCGCCGGAAAGAACAGAATACTTCATCGCTTCTGCGAGGGTCTCATCTTCTCCCGCAGCATCTGCAAAAATCATTTCAAGTTTGTTCTCTGTGATCTCGGCGCAATCCGCAAGACTGTTAGCAATATTAATAGGCATTATTCACTCCATCAGGTGTGGGAAAGGTCCATCCCGAGCAATCGGTGACCTGATCACTCCATTTCTGTTTCTTTCATGTTGCCCTCTTCGTCACGAAGAAGGATACGAACCTTTTGTTCGGCGTTATCAAGTTTGGAATTACAGAATTTCACAAGAGCGACGCCCTCTTCAAATAGCTTAAGCGACTCGTCAAGAGGAACGGCGCCGGATTCGAGAGCGTGTACGGTCTCTTCAAGACGTTTAAGAGCTTCCTCAAAAGAAAGATCTTCGATTTTCTTCTCTGCCATAAAGATATCCTTTCTCCCTGATAAGGGAAATTATTTATGAAATTTCCGAACTTTGTCAATAACTGCGTCAGCTTCTCCGTCGGAGCTTCTGAGCACTATTTTCGACCCTTTTTCCATCTGGTCGACCGATTTGACGAGAGTTCCGTCAGCGAGGTAAACAGCGCTGTAGCCCCTGGAAATGACCGATAAAGGATTAAGGGCGTCAAGTCTGCCGGTCAGGGCGACAAATCTGCTCTTGAAGTTCTCCACGGTCTTCTCTTCCGCTCTGTAAAGGCGTTCGGACGACATGACCGTTATCATGCGCTTGTCGTCGATCATGGTGCCGGGCTCTCTGAGGACCTTTGAAGAGGCAAATCTGCTGAGTCTTTCCCTCAGGGAGACAAGCTTCTGGGAAACAAGCGTCGTATCTCGTTTTATCACGTTCAGGAACTGCTGTTTCAGCTTGTCGGTATCCGGAACGGCAAGCTCGGCAGCTGCCGAAGGAGTCGGCGCGCGTTTATCGGCTGCAAAATCGCAGATCGTGAAATCGGTCTCATGACCGACGGCGGAAATAACGGGTATATCGGACGCCGCGACGGCGCGGGCGACGCCCTCGTCGTTGAACGCCCACAGATCTTCGATGGAACCCCCGCCTCTGCCGATGATAAGAACGTCAACGCTTTTTTCTTTGTTGAAATATCTGAGCGCCTCAACGAGCTGAGGCGGAGCGTCCGGTCCCTGAACGAGAACGGGATAAAGGATGATCTCAGCGAACGGGAACCTTCTCCCGGTCACGTTAATCATATCCCTGACAGCCGCTCCGGTGGGAGAGGTGATAAGTCCGACCTTCGTGGGGATCTTCGGCAGCGGCTTCTTCCTCGCTTCACTGAAAAGGCCCTCCAGTTCGAGTTTTTTCTTTAACTGTTCATAAGCCACGTAGAGCGAGCCGACCCCGTCCGGCTCCATGGAATCGGCGTATAGCTGATATTGGCCGCTGCGGGTAAACACAGATACCCTACCGCGGCACAGGACCACCATTCCATTTTCGGGGACGAAAGGAACTCTCGAAGCCCTGGAGCTGAACATGACGCAATTCAACGTGCTGTTTTCGTCTTTCAGCGTGAAATAAAAATGTCCCGTGGTATGATACTTGAAATTCGAGATCTCCCCTTTTACGTACACGTCGGAAAGCGAGGGGTCGTTGTCAACGAGAGACTTGACGTATTCATTCAGTTGAGAGACACTTACGGGTTCTGTCGTCACGGAGATCCCTCCTTTATGTTCAGTTGTGTTCTTTTCGAAAAAGCAAACTTGTCAAAACAGCGATTCCGGCGGCGTTATCGGATGAAAACTCAGGAGAGGCGAACATGCCGAGGTCTTCAAGTCTCGATTTTATGAAACGGGAGCTCATTACTCCGCCGGCGAAAAGAACGGGAACGTCTCCATAAGTATTCTTTGCGTTTTCGGTCAGTTTTCTCACCGTACGGGCAATATGTTCGAGAACGTAAGCCGAGACTTCGTCTTTGAAAACGCCGTTTTCTAACAGGTCTTCCGCTTTATTTTCAAGTCCGGAGATATTGCAATCAAGTCCCTGAACGCAAATACGGTCGTGTTTGACCGTTCCGTCAAATCCGCAGGCCAGAGCGTCCATCTCGACGCCGCACGGGAAAGACATACCCATTCTGACGCCGGTCCTGTCGATGATCTGTCCTGCGCAAGCGTCTTTCGTCCCTCCGACCCGGCGTATGGAGATGATCTTTTCTTCGTCGGGTTCGACGTAAAGAAGATCGAAGGTGCCGCCGGATACGTGAAAGGAAAGAAACGGACGGCAGAAAAAAGATTCAAGGTCGAATCCGTAAGTTCCGCACGCCGAATAAGCCGCTGCGGCGACGTGTCCCTCCTGGTGCGACAGTGGATATACGGTAACGTCGTTGGAAGAAGCGATGAAACGCGCGATCGCCTCACCCACGAGAAAACAAGGCATGTATGATCCTGTCTCCCGCCTCGGTGAGGCGGAAAAACCGACAGCAGTGATCTCCCCTTCGGCGGAAGAGAGGTGCTGCTTCAGTATTTCAGCCACCCGGGGGGCGTTTTTGATGTGCGAGAAGACGGCGTCGCTTTGTCTCAGCCCGCGTTTCCCTTCTTCAACGGTAAGAGGGGTCTTGATATTTGCGATAACTCCTACGCCCGGTGAATAAAGCGACACGGACGTGGTGTAATTACTCGTGTCGATCCCGAGAAAAAGCCGTCCCACTTACTTTTCCTCTGGCCTTTGCACGGGCATTCCGGCGAGTACTCCAGCTTCCCTGCCGATCCTGTTAAGTATACCGTTGATGAACGGAGCGGCAGCGGAGTCGTCATAGATCTTTGCCAGCTCTACCGCCTCGTTGATAGCGACCTTCGGAGGGACGTCGGTCTCTAACATCTCATAGACGGAAAGATGAAGAAGCGCGGAGGTAACGAGCGACAAACGGGACGCTTTCCAGTTCTTCGAATCGGCTTCGATAAGGCCATCCGCCTCTTTCAGATATGCGGAGGCGCCGAGAAAAGTGTTCCTGACGTAGTCGGAACAGACGATCTCGTTGTCTTCCTCGTATTCTTCAAGAATCTGCGCGGGTGTTTCTTCTGTGCGAAAAGAAGCGGAGAAAAGAAGTTTGAACACCGTTTCCCTTTCCTCACGCCTCGTCAGTCTGTTCTTTGACATATCGTTATCCTTATAAAATCCGTTGAAGTATTATACACCTATAATTATACATGAATATTCGTTTTTTGTCAACCAAAAAACGGATCATACATTATAGTAATATACATAAAAAAACAAAAGGCGCATTGAGCGCCTTTTGGCATAAAGGAATAATTATTTTGTGATAGTTATCTTGTTGATGACTCCCGCGACCTCAGGATCGATACCCCGGACCTCCGTCATTTTGCTTGCAAGAAGCTGGAAAACAAGCACCGTGACGAAAGGAGACGTCAGTTCGCATCCCGTATCGACTGTAACGATGCCCTTGCAGTCCGACGGGATAAGAGACTCTTTATCGGTGACAACGATGATATCGGCGCCTACGCCGCGCAGTTTTTCAATGATCGTCGCAGCGTCGTCTTCCGTTGCTCCGGCGGGTTCGATAACGAATACCTTATCTCCGGGTTTAAGCTGAGCGATGGGCCCGTGATGAAAATCCGAAGTGGCGTAGCCCTTCATCTTGATCTTGTTCGTCTCAAGCATTTTCAGCGTACCTTCGAGTGCGATAGGATACGCCATACCGCGGCCGAGGATAACGGCTCCGTCGATATTCTTCAGATATTCCGCCATTTTTTCGACCGAAGGGAGGATCTTTTCGATAGTCTCCGAGACCTGATCCGGCACTTTGGTCAGAATTTCAAAGAATTCATCGTTCCCCGCCCACTCCGCTGCGATCATCGAAAGGATCATCATCTGCGAGGTGAACGTCTTTGTAGCCGCGATGGAAACCTCGGGTCCCGCGTCGCAGTAAAGGCTGTGGGCAGCCTCCTTTGCCATGGGAGAGTTCTCGTCGTTGGTAACGGTGACCGTCAACGCGCCGTCATCATTTGCGCTTTTCAGAACGGCGAGAACGTCCTCGGCTTTACCGGACTGTGAGACGCCGATCACAAGCATATCGGAAAGATCAACGTGCGCTCCGTACTTTGTGAAAACAGAAGGTGTGCCGAGAGCGCACGGTATCCCGGCGATTATTGCGAAAACGTACTGCGCCATGACGCATGCGTGATCGGAAGTACCTCTCGCGCAAAAATAAACGCTCTTTATTCCTCTTTCTTTTACGTCGACGATGAGGTCTTGGATCCTGTTTTTGTTAGTCTCGATCGTTCTTTTCAGAACGGAGGGCTGTTCACGGATTTCTTTTTCAAGGTTTATCATTTCAATTCTTCCTTTCGGGTCATCACGATTGACTGTTTTCTTTGAGGTAATTATCGATACCGGCGGCGACCGCTTTTGAGAACGTCGCCTGCCACTCGGGATCAACGAGCATTTTCGCGTCTTCCGGATTGCTTATGAATCCCATTTCGATCAAAGTTGCCGGGTATGCCCTTCCTCTGAGGACGGCGAGATCCGACATATCGGAAATCGCATCCTTGGTACCCGTACCGGCTGAATTATACGACTCAACTATCTTGTCGGCAAGTACAATAGAGACCGGATCCGGAACGTATTTATATACGCTCTCGTCCCAGAACTTTTGCACATAAACACGAGTTCCCCGGGCGCTGGTGTCCTGCGGAAACATGTTGCAGTGAAGAGAAACAAGACAATCAGCAGTCAAGGAATTGAAATATACGGCTCTTTCCTCCGGGTCAAACCAGTTTTCGGGTTCAAGATATGCCTGGATCTCCGGCGTCGGCACTCCTTCATGAGACATAATGACGTTGTATCCCAGATCGATAAGATCCTGTTTTAACAGAAGTGCAATCTGAAGTGTAACAACGCTTTCGTCGATTCCTTCTCCCAACTCATAATCTTCGGCTCCTGCCCCGGGATCCCTGAACCCGTGTCCGGGGTCGACAATGACTGTTTTCCCGGTTGGAACTGCAGGTTCATTCTTCTCAGTGGATACCTCGTCATAGATGCTGACTCCGGAACCCTTGCCGGGACGGCTCTTGCCGTCGGACGCATAAACGCTTTTGGCGCATGAAACGGCGTTAAGAACGATCAGAAGAGACAACGCTGCAAATAATAACAGTGATATGATTCTTTTAATATTCATTTCTGTATTTCCGGCGCTTTTCTGAGGCAATATCAGAGAGCGCAGTTTTCCTCCGTTTCGAATCGCGTCTGAAGTCTCAGACTCTCATGGAGAGCACGTCTCTCTCATACCTCTGAACTTCAGAGAGCCACTCATCTCTCGCTGGTACGTCCTGCGTCTCGCAGTACCTTTCCCAAACGTCGGCAAACGGGAACGTCTTGATCTCCTCGAGATACGCAAGTCTTGACGTATAGTCGCCGGAAAGCTCCATTTCGCGCATTTTCGCGGCGGGCTCAAGAGCTGCCCAAAGGAGAGATTTCTGCATATTTCTCGTACCGATCACCCAGCAGGCGATACGGTTGATCGAAGCGTCGAAATAATCGAGACCGATGTGGACTCTGTCCTCAAATCCGCCTCTCATGATCTCGCAGGCGATGGCTTTAGTCTCGTCGTCAAAAATGACCACGTGGTCGGAGTCCCATCTTACCGGGCGGGAAACGTGGAGCATGATCCCGCTGACGTACTCAAGAACGGAACTGATCTTATCCGAGACGAGCTCCGTGGGATGAAAATGACCAGTGTCGAGAGTCAAAAGCGTACCGTGCTTGATGGCGCATCCCATATAGAATTCATGGGAACCGATCGTGCAGCTTTCAAGACCGATGCCGAAAACCTTGCTTTCAACGGAGTCAAGAGTGAGGGATTTGTCCTTCTTTTCCGTAAAGATCTCGTCGTAAGACCGTGCAAGATTGTCTCTGTATTTCTTTCTGTAGACCGGAGTATCCTTGAATCCGTCCGGCACCCAGAAATTGTTGCAGGATACTTTTCCGAGCTCTTTTCCGAAGTATTCGGATATGTTTCTCGACGCTATTCCGTGCTCGACCCAGAATTTTCTGATCGCGGGGTCGTTATGGCTGAGCGTGAAGCCGTCCGCGGACAGCGGATGGGAGAAAAATGTGGGGTTGAAATCGAGGCCGAAGCCCTTTTCCTTTGCCCATTCGACCCAGGATGCGAAGTGACGGGGCTCTATCTCGTTCCTCTCTACTTTTTTATCGCTGTCAAGATAAATTGCGTGAAGACTCAAATTTTTCGTTCCGGGGATAAACTTCGTAGCGAACTCGAAATCTCCTCTGAGTTCCGATATCGTGCGGGCTTTCCCCGGGTAGTTGCCGGTCGTCTGGATACCTCCGGAAAGAGATCCGGAAGTATTCTCAAATCCCGTAACGTCGTCGCCCTGCCAGCACTGGATGGAAACAGGCATCTTCGATACCTTCTCTATTGCGGCGTCGGTGTCGACTCCCACGGAGGCATATATCTCTTTTGCCCTCTCGTACGTGCGATTATCAGACATTTTCTTCCCCTTTCTGTCAGACCGTGACTTTTTCCGGAAGAGCGAGGAATTTTCCGTACGCTTCATCCCATGCCGATCTGTTATCTGTATTCGGAGCGTATTCCTTCACGTCGAATGAATTTTTGATTATCGATCTCGCCTGCCAGACGTCCCCGATCTCCCCTGCGGCGATAGCCTGCATGGTGATGTTGCCGATAGCGGTTGCCTCGACGGGGCCGGCTACGACATATCTGCCGGAGGCGTCGGCCGCGAACTGCGACAACGTTTCTTCTTTGGTACCGCCGCCAACGATATTGATGGCGGGATATTTCCGTCCGGTCATCTCTTCGAGTTTTTCGCCCGTCCATCTGTATCTCAGCGCGAGACTCTCAAAAATACATCTGACGATCTCGCCGACGTTTTCGGGAACGTGCTGTCCCGTGGCGCGGCAGTATTCTCTGATGCGCTTCGGCATATTCCCCGCCGGCGAGAACAACGCGTCGTCGGGATTGATTATGGACTGAAGCGGCTTTGATGCAAGCGCCATCCCGGTGAGCTCGTCGAAGGAATATTTTGTCCCTTCTCTCGTCCACTGTCTGCGACACTCCTGTTCGAGCCAGAGTCCCATGATATTTTTCAGAAGTCTGATGGTCCCGAACACACCACCTTCGTTCGTAAAGTCATATTTGAGAGAGGTCTCGTTGATAACGGGTGTGGGGCTTTCGATACCCATGAGAGACCATGTGCCGCTCGAAATGTAGAGGAAATCGCTGTCCGTGGCGGGCACGGAAAGTACCGCGCTGGCCGTATCGTGAGATCCGACTTTGACAACTTTGACTCCGGTGTTGCCCGTTTCCTCCTCGATGAACGGAAGCAGCGGTCCGAGAACGGTACCGGGCTGAACCAGATCGCAGAAGAGAGATCTCTTGATACCGATCCTGTCAAACAGTTCGTACGCCCACGTTCTTTTTTCGGCGTCAAGAAGCGCGCCGGTGGAAGCAATGGTGTATTCGCTCTTCATCTCGCCGGTCAGAAGATACCCGAGAAGGTCGGGCATATTCAGAAGTTTCGACGCCTGATCGATAAGCCACGGTCTGTTAAGCTTGTCCGCCACCAGCTGATAGAAAGTATTGAAATTCATGGACTGGATGCCCGTGATCCCGTAGAGCTCTTTCCAGCTGATGAGATTCTCAAAAACGTACGAGGGGATCGTATCCGTTCTGGAATCGCGGTAGTGATACGGATTTGACAGAAGCACGCCTGACGCGTCGATATAACCGTAGTCCACGCCCCACGTATCGATGGAAAGCGTGTCGACGCCTCCGTTGTGAGAACAAGCGAGGATCGCGGACTTTATCTCATGGAGAAGCCGAAGGGTATCCCACGAAAAGCCGCCTACCGTCATGACCGGATCGTTTGAAAATCTGTGGATCTCGTTGAGCGCGATCTTTGAGCCGTCAAACGTGCCGACAATACCGCGTCCGCTGGAAGCGCCGAGGTCCATGGCAAGCATTTTTCTTTCAGCCATAACTTGAACAGTTCCTTTCCGAAAGCCGTCAAATAAACGGCGATTTAGTCAACCGATATGTCTTATTATACCAAATCGGGGACGATAATTCAACCTGCAATTTAAAGATGACAATGAACGCGCGGACTATTTAAGGTCGACGACGGTCACCCCGTAGTCGCCTTCGCCGTACTGGCCGGCGCGAAAAGATGACACGCGTTTATCCGCTTTGAAGTTCTTCCAGAGAATATTCCGCAAGGCACCCGTGCCCTTCCCGTGGATCACCGTAACGCTTTTCACGTCGGCGACCTGCGCCTCGTCGAGGAATTTATCGACAACGAACCATGCCTCCTCCCCGGTGAGTCCGCGGACGTCGCATTGGGGAGAGAAAGAACGGCTGACGGTGGTACGGTAATTTGACTTCGGGTCTTTCTTTTTGTTTTTTTCGGATTCTTCTTCGAGCAATTTCAGGTCTTTGACGTTCGCTCGCGTTTTGACCGAGCCCATGAGGACCTGTGTGATACCGTTCTTGTCGGGATCCGTCAACACGGTCCCTTTCGTTCCGAGATTACGGTGTACGACTGTATCTCCCTTGACGATAGGACGCGACGACTCTTCCCCGTCGTCCTCGTATTCGGCGGAGGGCTCCATTCCGTCCTCGAATTCCCTCATGCGCTGACGGACGTTCTTCTTCGCCTCAGAAAGCTTTTCCGCCAGATCGGAGGCGTCTTTCTCCTTGCGGATCCTGTCAAGTTCCCCGAAAACGAAAGAGCTTGTGGCCCTCGCCTCGCGAAGGAGTTTCTCGGATTTGGCAAGATTCAGTTTTATCTGGTTTTCAGCGTCTTCGGTGCGTTCTTTGATCTCTGCTTCGATCCGCTTCTTTTCTTCCTCCAGTTCCCGCCGAAGTGAAGCGGCGGCTTGTTTTTCTTTCTCGAGTTCCGACCTGGATGCTTCGAGTTTTTCAATAACGTTCTCAAAGCCCTTTGAACCCTCGTCGACGTATTTGCCGGCTCTGTCGACGATCCGCCCCGGCAGGCCGAGTTTTTTCGAGATCGCAAAAGCGTTTGATTTGCCGGGCGCGCCGATAATGAGTCTGTAAGTGGGTTTGAGCGTATCGACGTCAAACTCGCAGGAGGCGTTTTCCACACCGTCTGTTTCTATGGCGTACGATTTGAGCTCCGCGTAGTGAGTCGTCGCGGCGCAGAGAGCCCCGGAAGATTTGACCTCTTCAAGGATAGCGACCGCAAGCGCCGCCCCCTCCACGGGATCGGTACCGGCTCCGAGCTCGTCGAAAAGAACGAGCGAACGGTCCGTAACGGAGCGGATAACGCCGACGATATTCTTCATATGAGAGGAGAAAGTGGACAGCGACTGCTCGATGCTCTGTTCGTCGCCTATATCGGCGAATATCTTGTCGAAAATGCAGACGGAAGATCCCTCTTCTGCAGGGATATGGAGCCCGGACTGCGCCATGACGGCAAAAAGGCCGAGAGTCTTCAGAGTAACCGTCTTGCCGCCGGTATTCGGGCCGGTTATGACGAGCATCTGAGTATTCCCGCCCAGGGCAACAGACACGGGAACGACTTTTTCTTTCTCGAGAAGAGGGTGACGCGCGCGCCGCAAATCGATCAATCTTTCTTCCGTGATCCCGGGTCTGGACCCGTTCATACGGAATGACAGTTCGGCACACGCGAAATAATATGACAGTTCGATGACGTTGTGATAATTGAGATCGATGTCATCGGAAAACGTTTTCACCTCGGACGACAGCATATAAAGGATGCGCTCGATCTCCCGTGCCTCTTTTCCTTCAAGGGCGCGCAGCTCGTTGTTTGCGTCGACAACGCCCATGGGCTCGATGAAAAGCGTAGACCCGGATGAAGAAGTATCATGGATCAGCCCGCGGACCTCATTTCTGTATTCGCTTTTTACGGGGATGACGTAACGGCCGCTTCTGGTGGTGACGATATTCTCCTGAAGAAATTTGTTGCCGCCCGAAATATACTTTTGTAGAATATCACGTATTTTGGCGTTTGTCTGCCTGATATGACGCCTTATGGATGACAGTTCCGGGGTCGCTTCGTCGGCGATCATCTCCTCCGACACGATGCATCTGCCGACCGTTTCTTCAAAATGGCGATTTTGCGTCAGACGGGCGAAGATCTCACCGAGGGGCGTCTCTTCGTCTCCGTTTCCGGAATAGTCGAGAAGCGTACACGCGCATCTGAATATATTTGCGCAGTTCAGGATCTCTCTGATCGATAAAAGCGCGTCTTTTCGTGCCCTCTCGGTCGTGTCCCAGACGTCTTTCACAGAAAAAAACGACGGCGCTCCCTTAATATTGATCAGCCGTTTGGCGTCGTCGGTCCTGTTCTGAAGTTTTATGGCGTCGCGAATATCGGACGACGGGAAAAGGGCGTTTGCGCGTTCTCTGGCTCCGTCTGTCATGGCGCAATCCGCAAGCATTTCCCGGATCTTATCGAATTCAAGAATTTTCAGCGTCTTCTCATTCATCGGTATAGCCGTTCCTTATCAGTGAATTGTAATAGTCAAGTGATCTGAACCCGTGTTCTATATGGCTGAGCAGGTATTTCTCGCACACCACGGCAAACGGTTTCAGCTCGTCGTCCTCGATCTGGAAAGACAGAAACCTTCCGATCGGCGCATGGACAGTAAATCTTATAGCTTCGAGCACGGATGGAGAAAGTGCAAGATAGATCTTTGCTGTCCTGTCGTCCCCGGCACCTCCGCGGATAGACCGCAAACAGTCGCCGCAGATAAGCCGTCCGTTCATGACGTCAAGATAGAACAGGCCGTCGGTCTCGTCGTTTCCGCATTCTCCGCACTTATCGAGACTCGGCTCGAATCCGGAAACAGCGGCGGCGCGCATCTCAAACGCTGCTTTTATCTGCTCTTCAGGAAGTCCGTCGCGGTTTGCGAGCGCGTAAAGAGAGTTGAGCGCAAGTCTCAGCAGATCTTCTTCGCCCATTTCCTCGACGGCGAGGTAATCGACCACCTCGCAGATGTAATTTGCAAGGGAGAGTTTGTTGACGTCGTATCTAATGTCGAAAAACGGCTCGATAAGGTCGCTGTCTGCGATATAGAAATACTTTTTTGTCTTCTTCAGGTTGAAAGAACTGTAGGAAAAGAGCTGAGTTGCGGGCATATGCCGGCTTCTGAGACTGGCGACGCCTTTACCGGATACGGTGATTTTACCGTGTTCCGCCGTGAGCAGCGTCAAGATCTTATCCGCCTCGCCCGTACGTACCTCGCTTATAACGAGTCCCTTCGTTTCAAGCTCTTCCATTTATTTCCCGCTCCGTTTTCAGTTGATCTCTTTTTTGTCGTAACCAAGGTTGCCGAGCATAAAATCGCTGTCACGCCAGTTTTCCTTGACTTTGACCCACAGATCGACGAATACCTTCGTGCCGAAGAACCCCTCCAGGTCTTCCCTTGCCCAGGTCCCGATCTTTTTGAGCGTCTCCCCGCCTTTTCCCACGATTATGCCTTTGTGAGATTTCTTTTCGCAGTATATAGTGGCGCGGATCCGTATCATCTTCCCGTCTTCCTCGAATGATTCGATCACGACAGCGGTCCCGTGGGGGATCTCGTCGTTGAGCACTCGAAGTATTTTTTCTCTGACGATCTCCGCGGCGATCTGCCTTTCCGGCTGGTCCGTCAGCGCGTATTCGTCGAACATCCAGTCGCTTTCATAGAGGAATCCCGACGCCTCGTCAAGAACCTCGGAAACGTTCTTGCCGGTTTCGGCGCAGGTGGGTATCACGGCGTCAAATTCAAACAGCGCAGCGTATTTGCTTATGGTCAGGGCAAGACGCTCTCTGTTCGTCAAATCGATCTTATTCAGCACCAGGATCGCGGGAAGCTCCGCTTCGCCTATCTGTTTGATGAGTCTCTGTTCGATCTCTCCGGGGTCGTGTCCCGCGTCGGCGATAAGGATAACACCGTCGGCAGAGCGTACGGAACTCCTGACGGATCTCATCATATAGTCGCCGAGTTTATTTCTCGCTTTATGAACGCCCGGAGTGTCCAGAAAGACGAATTGATCGTCACCCTTTGTAAGAATACCGGCGATGCGGTTACGTGTGGTCTGCGGCTTGCTCGACACGATAGAGATTTTTTCTCCGAGCATTTTATTCATAAGCGTGGATTTGCCCACGTTCGGTCTGCCGATAATGGCGATAAAAGCGGTCCTTTTCATTAAAAGTCCTTTCATCCGGCTTGCCGGTGGTTTATTTCATCCTGATCTTTTTCATGATGATCTTCTGCCGGTCTATCATCTTCTGTTCGTCTTCGGGAGACGTTTCGTGATCGTACCCGAGAAGATGAAGGACGGAGTGAACGGTCAGAAAGGCCGCCTCTCTCAGAAAAGAATGGCCCAGTTCCTTCGCCTGCTCCGATACCCGCTCAAGAGACAGCACAACGTCGCCGAGAACGGCGGCCTCTCCTTCTTCGGGGGTTTCGCCCGATCTGAAATCGTACATCGGAAATGAAAGAACGTCGGTAGGCGTATCTTTCTCCCTGTATTCGCGGTTGAGCGAACGGATCCCGTTGTTGTCGGTGAACGTTACGGATATCTCCGAGTCCCGGTCAAAGTTCTCCGAGACGAGAGTCTCCTTCGCCGCCTTTTTTATGGTTCTTTTCAGTTTTCCGCCCGTTTTGAAAGAGTTCTGATCGTCGCGGAAAAGCATCTTAAGTTTCATATTCTCTCCTAAACGTTGCGGGACGTCTTGTACGTCCGCGGCCCTTCGTGTTTCTCGGCTTTTTTGATCCTCTTTTCTCTGTCGTACTTATCGTACGCCATAATGATCTTCTGGACGAGACGGTGTCTCACCACGTCCCTCTCGGAGAACTCAAATATCCCGATGTCATCAATATCCTTGAGGATATGGACGGCGGCTGCAAGACCGCTTTTCTGACCGAAAGGAAGATCGGTCTGCGTAAGGTCTCCGGTGACGACGATCTTCGACGAATTGCCGAGACGGGTGAGAAACATCTTCATCTGCTCGTGGGTCGTATTCTGCGCCTCGTCGAGAATGATGAACGACTCGTCAAGGGTGCGTCCTCTCATATATGCGAGGGGGGCGATCTCGATCACCATCTTCTCGATCATCTTCATGCAGTTCTCAACGCCAAGCATCTCATAGAGAGCGTCGTAAAGAGGGCGAAGATACGGGTCTATCTTGCTCTGAAGATCTCCGGGAAGAAATCCGAGTCTTTCGCCGGCTTCAACGGCGGGACGGGTGAGGATAATACGGCTGACCTCTCTTCTTTTCAGCGCGCGTACCGCCATCATCACGGCAAGGTACGTCTTTCCGGTCCCGGCGGGGCCGACGCCGAGGACTACGGTGTTCTTCTCGATAAGATCGATATATTTTTTCTGCCCGACGGTTTTCGGCTTGATGGGTTTCCCCTTGGGAGTTATAAAAACGCATCCCTCGCTGAATTCGTCAAGATCCTTGTTCTTACCGTCGCGCACCATGTTCATGACGTAATCGACGTTCTGATCGGTCAGGTCGTCGCCGAGCTTTGCGATGTTGCGCAGATATGACAGCGTGTCTGCCGCCCGGGCGACGGATTCATCATCTCCTTCGATGAGGATCCCGTCAACGCCGTCCGGGGACTGCCTGTTGTAGATCCTGACACCGAATTCGTTCTCCAGCTTCGATATGTTTCTGTCAAAGGATCCGAAAAGCTTACCGGTAAGATCCGAATCGGTTATTTTTATAAGTCTTTGCGCCATAAAACGACCCTCTCTTTTTTTAAGCGACTTTTATTTTTCGTAAACTTGGAATTCGACCTTTTCCCCTATATCGGTGCGGCAGACCATGTCGCATCTGAGGAACAATCCGTCGTCGTCCGGGATGACAGTGACCGTCTTTGAGATCAGCTCCGCGTCAAGAAGCGCCTCGTCCACCATCTTCCTCAGTTTCTTTTTCGCCTCGGAAAGGGATTCCTCGGCGGAGATTTCTTTTTCGAGATCTTCGTACTCTCTGTATTCCGTTTCGTTCAGCCAGACAGGCAGCGGGACAACTCCGAAAAGCGTCAGTCTTTCGCTTTTCTCTATTTTATCATAAGTTGCATACTTAATTCTACCGTTTGGGAAAAGATTTACTCTTTTTTTGAAAAAAAACAGGGATCTGTCCGTATCTTCTCTTCCGGTATAACACTTTTCTTTCCTCCTGTTGTCCACGCGTACGGAAACGGCGCGATTCACGTCTGCGGTGATCTCTCCGTCAGCGTAAACGAATCTCACGCCTCCGTCCCGGAGAGGAACGATCCCCGAGATGAGAAGATCGCCTTTTTTCACTATATCGCCTCCGGAAACCTCGGGGGTACCCTTGTCCGTATGAGCCATGATGATCTGTGCGTCTTCCTTGGCGACGACGTTCGCAAATAATCCGTCCTCATGTTCCGGGATCTCTCCGTGCTCCGCGCGCCTTACGTCCACGTCCGCGACGTTGCCGCGCATATTGATCGAGATCCACGCCACGTCCGCGTTGTTCGCCATGATACTGGAATTCAGCCCGTCAAAATCGAGTCTGTAATACACAGTTCCGTAAGAGAATCCCTCAGAGGCGAGGATCGACACTATCTCGTCTTCGGTAAAGGGACAGTCGTCGGGAATACGAATGTCCCAAACGATTATTGAAGAAAACCGGGTGATGAGAAAAAACAAAACAAGACCGACGATAAACCCCGGTCTTTCCCTGAGTTTTTTGATCATTGCCGGGACGCCGGTCGCGGCGGAACAGGAATACGGGATCCCGTCTCTTTCAAACAATGACGTGACCTTATCGCAATTCCGTAGCCGTATCTTGATCCGAAAAGTCCCGTCCTTCATATTTCTCGCCGTGAACGGAACGGCGTTTTCTGTCAGGACAGCCGTGACCGGGCGTCTTCTGCCGTCCTCAAAGAAGAAATAGCGGTAACCGGCGAGGTAATCGAAAAATCCGCTCATGATCGGCTTATTCCTCCAAATGAAACGTTATGAATCGTTCCGGAAATACATAGTTTTTCGCTGTCAAGCGAATACAGAGTCAGGCAATCGCCGTTAATTTTCACCGTAAACTCACATACGTCGATCTCGATTTCACTTAAAGAATACCCGATGATCCTGATCCTCCCTGATACGGTCGCCTCTTCGGTACCCTTTATCTCCACAACCGGAGTCGAATTCAGACACTCTGCGGGAAAATCCGATGCCCTCAGGAAGTTCCGCATCATCTTCTTGATTTTTGCGGAGGATTTGTTCAAAAAAACCATCTCCTCTCATAATCTTACTCAGGTAATCCTATGAAAGGAGATCATGTTAAATGACACGCAGAAAAGGCATTCTCCGCCATCTCGCCGGAACTGCTGTCGCCGCGGCGGCAGCCGTGATACTCTTTTCCGTCTTCAGGTACCGGGTTGAAGTGGCTGACTCTGTCAAAAAATCGTTCGTGTCGTGCGCCGTGAACGTTCTGCCGACTCTGTTTCCGTTCATGGTAATCTCGTCGATTATCGTCAAGATGCGGCTCTCCCGTCCGATAGAAAAAATACTCGCAAGACCGTTTGAAAAACTGTTCGGTCTGCCTCCGTCATCCGTCACTCCGTACCTACTCGGCCTCACCTGCAGTTTTCCCGTAGGAGTCATATCCGCCGCGGAGGCGTTTGGGGACGGTCTTATGACGCGTGACGAAGCAGAGAGAACGGCGGCTCTGTCGAACAATACGGGACCGGGATACATAGTCGCCATAGCGGGTATTTCTCTCGCGAACAACGTAAAAACCGGCCTGCTGATCTACGTCTCGGAGATAATATCTTCACTTGTTGCCGGTGCGGTTTTATTTCACGGGCGTTTTTCCGCCATAAAGCGACCCGGATCATCTCTGAAAGAAAAAAGCGCTAATATAGGAAAAACCATCTCCGAATCGATCACCGGAGCCGTTTCAGCAGCGGGGACGGTCGTTGCCAACGTTGTCTTTTTTTCGCTTTTGTCAAGATCCATATCTCTATCATTCCGGATAGATAATGAATACTTCCGGTTATTGTCGAGCGTTTTGTTCGAGTTCACTGAAGGGGTGAGAGAATCGTTAAGTCACGGAGGGGCGTTCGGGGTCGCGCTGAGCGCGCTATCCGTATGCGCCGGAGGATTTTCCGTGCTCTGTCAGAGCGCAGCGGTCGCATCAACGGCCGGCTTCTCTGTCGGAAAGATGGCGATATTCAAACTGTTTCAGGGGACGGTAGCGGCGGCGATCTGCCTTGCCGTTTCTCACTTTTTTCCGATATTTCTCCCGAGGCCGACGGCGAAAATGACCCTGCTCGATCCGGTACCCGGAACGGGTTTGATCCTCAAATGTGCCGCCGTGTCGTTTTGCCTCATCTTCAGCGCGTCAAAGGCGCTGAGACGCAGAAGAAATACCACTTGATTTATCCGTCGGTCTAATGTATAATAATCTTTAAAGT
>JAEEGL012980370.1_pt1 | contig 28603 bp, 26 predicted proteins | sample 9134231 | NCBI WGS metagenome assembly JAEEGL01 (sample SAMN16246548, study PRJNA631951) | gut metagenome | biome: gut microbiome; feature: rumen; material: fiber-attached | host: Bos | place: Iran: Karaj | collected 2018-10 | reverse complement strand
TGGTGGAGCTTAGGGGATTCGAACCCCTGATCTCTACACTGCCAGTGTAGCGCGATAGCCAACTTCGCTAAAGCCCCGAACAAGTGGTATTATACGGCAAGGCGTTTGAAAAGGCAAGCCTTTTTTTGTAAGAATGCAATCAAATTTTGAACAAATCCAAAAAAGACTGTACCTCGCTCCGGAATGTGCTATAATACGGATATGGAAAAAAACACAGGAAAACGTGTACATGTCGGCAGGGAAGCCGTTTTCACCCGCAGCAAGGGAAAGAAGCCGTTCGCTTTGGACGTGCTGTTCCTCTCGCTGAAGCTTCTGCTGCTTGCCGTGCTGATCGTCGGCATGGCAGGCGCCGGACTGGTATACGGCGTATTCAAGGTATATATCGACACCACGCCGGAGTTCGACGTGGCGCAGCTGTCCAGGAGCGACCGGACCTCCTACCTTTACGACATGAACGGCAACGAGATCATGCCGGTGTCGTCCATCGAATACCGCGATTGGGTCGAGCTCGAGGATATTCCGGAGATGCTGCGCAATGCGTTCATCTCCGTCGAGGACGTGCGCTTTTATAAGCACAGCGGCGTCGATTTCAAACGCCTGTTTTCAGCCGCACTCGAGATCCTCGGCAATTCCAATTCCTCCGGCGGCAGCACGATCACGCAGCAGTTGATCAAAAACAAGGTCCTCGGCGCCGAGCGCACCTATAAGCGCAAGATCCAGGAAGCGTTCCTGGCGCTGCAGTGCGAGAAGGTCATGGAGAAGGACGATATCCTCGAAGCCTATCTCAACGATATCTACCTCGGCGGCTCCAACTACGGCGTCAAGACGGCGGCGAAGGATTTCTTCGACAAGGAACTGAACGAGCTGACGATCCGCGAATGCGCGATGATCGCGGGACTCACGCAGAATCCGTATCGCTACAATCCGCGTCTGAACTACTACTGGGAACGCTACGACCGTGCCGAGGATGCATACGAAAAATACACCGTCGCAAGGACGAACACCGTGCTTGCGCGCATGTATGAGAACGGCAAGATCACGCGCGACCAGTATCTGAACGCGCTGGAGGAAGACGTCAAGATCGTCGAGATTTCGGAGAATTCGCGCATGTACGACTATGCGTACTTCGTCGAATACTGCATGGAGGACGTCATCACGCACTGGCTTCTCAAGGACGGCGTGCCGAACACCTCGCAGAACCGCGTTGCATACGAGAACAAGATCCGCACCGGCGGATACCGCATCTATACAACGCTCGATCCGTTCGTGCAGGAGACCGTGCAGAACACGATCACCGACTGGGAGGGGTATCCGAACCTTGCCGATCTCAGCCATAAGGTCGTGACGGAGAACGTCTCCGACAGCATCACGATCGAGACGATCGAGCCGCAGGCGGCCGCCGTCGTCATGGATCAGAAGACCGGCGAGATCCGCGCGATCATCGGCGGAAGGACCGAACCGATCATCCGCCGCGGTCTGAACCGCGCGACGCAGAGCTATGTCGAAGTCGGTTCTTCGATCAAACCGCTGAGCATTTACGGCGCGGCGCTCGACAACGGGATCTCTCCCGCGTCCATCGTCGTCAACGCGGACGGCTCGATCGAAGGCTGGGGCGGCGAGAAGGGGTATCCGAACGGCGGTTTGAGCTCCTCGAAGTATTACGGACCCGTGACCGTGCGCACCGCATTGAAGCAATCCCTGAACGTTGCCGCCGCGCGGCTGCTGTTCTCGAAGAACGTCGGCGTCAATACCGCCGTCGAATATTTGAAGCGTCTCGGAATCAACGAATCGCAGATCAACAAGGACGGTCCCGGTCTTGCGCTCGGCACGTCGGGCATCACGCCGCTTCAGATGTGCGCCGCATACGCCGCGATCGCCAACAACGGCTACTACAACGAGCCTTTGACCTTTACGAAGGTCACGGACAGCGAAGGGAACGTCGTGCTGAACGCGGACGTGATCCGCGGATCGCAGACGAAGGTGTTCCGCGATTCCTCGACGGCATATTTGCTCGTCGATCTGCTGAAGGAAGCCGTCAACGCCGGAACCGGCACGAAAGCCGCGATCGACGGCTACGAGACCGCCGGAAAGACCGGCACGAACTCGGACTATGCGAGCGTGTTCTTTGCAGGCATGACCTGCGAATACACCGCCGTTCTCTGGATCGGTCACGATCAGCCGGTCAACAAACTCGAGAAGGGCTCGACCGGCGGCGACTATGCGGCTCCGCTTTGGCAGGCGTTTATGAGCGAGCTGATGAAGGGGAAGGCGTCTCTGCCGATTATCTCCGAAACGCACGATACGCTCGGACTGGTGCAGAGAACCGTCTGTCCCGTTTCCGGAAAGCTCGCCACCGAGGCCTGCGTGCATTATCAGAGCGTCGACAAGAAATTCAAGCTCGTGACCGACTGGTTCAATTATTCGAACGTTCCGACCGAGACCTGCGACATGCACGTGACGCTGTCGATCTGCAGGGAATCCGGCTGCATCGCAACGGAGTTCTGCGATCCGGACGACGTGGAGGAACGGACGTTCGTGCTGCTGCGTCCCGGAAACCCGTTCTATCCGCTCGAGGATAAGGTGCTGAACAAGATCTTCGGCGATACATGGGTCAGAACCGACAAGACCGTTGCGCAGTACGTTTCGGAGTTTCCGGTCTGTACGGAGGACTCGTCGATCGATGCGCTGCGGGAGCGCGGCGAAGCGCTGATCGGTCTGGTCGTGACGTACATCGAGAGCCACGAGGACTTCGACGCATCCGAACTGGAGGCGCTGATCCAGACGATGGAGAGCACGGACGATTACGATACCTACCTCCATGCGTACGAGGCGCTGCATGAAGCGTATGACCGCCTGATCGCGTCCGGCGGCGGTTAATCGTGACAAAACGGTGAAAACAAGACGAATTTCATTTGTTCGTCTTGTTTTTTGTATGCGGAATGCGATATAATGACGTCGAACGGAGGAAGAGTTTTTATGGCTATTCGAATTTTGATCTGCGATGACGAACCGGTCGTGCATGAATCGCTGCACATCTATTTTGAAGCGGAGGGCTATGAAGTCGTCGACGCATACGACGGGGAAGAAGGATTGCAGAAGATCGATCCTTCGATCTCGCTCTGCATTCTCGATATCATGATGCCGAAGAAGAGTGGGATCGAGGTCTGCCGCGAGATCCGCAAGGATTCTACGCTCCCGATCGTGATGCTCACGGCGAAGGGCGAGGAGATCGACCGCATCCTCGGGCTCGAGCTCGGCGCGGACGATTACATCGTCAAGCCGTTCAGTCCCCGCGAGGTCGTCGCCCGCGTCAAGGCGATCCTGCGCCGCGTGGAGACGAAGGAACAGACGAAGGACTCGAACATCATTTCCTATAACGGTCTGACGATCGATCTCAACAGCTACACCGTCACGCTCCGCGGCGAGCACGTGATCTGCACGCCGAAGGAGATCGAGATTCTGTACATGCTCGCGTCGAATCCCGGGCAGGTGTTCACGCGCGATACGCTGCTTTCGCGCGTGTGGGGATACGATTTCGCCGGCGAAACGCGCACCGTCGACACGCACATCAAACGGCTGCGCGCAAAGCTCGATTCCGACGGACTCGGCTGGAGCATCAAGACGATCTACGGCGTCGGTTACAAATTCGAACTGGATAATCCGTAAGTATGAAACGGAAAGGCGAAGTCTTTCGCAGAGCGTTTCTGATCTGCATCATTCTCGTGCTGATCTGCATCGTGCTGCTGCTCGCGGCGTATACGTATTTCGGCAGACGGACCTATGTGCATCTCGAACGCGAACAATTGAATAAAACCGCGGACAGCGCGCAGGAGCTTTTCAGGAATCCCGCCGATCAGACGCTGACGCGCACGACGTTCCTCGGCTATCTGGACGCGATCTCGTATTCGAACGAAACGTCCTATATTCTGCTGTTCTCAAAGGGCGAGGACGGCACGTATTACTACAACACCAATATCGAGAACTATCAGGACAGCCCGTACATTCAGGAGATTTACGACCGCGTGCTTTCGGGCGAGGAACTCGAGCTTTCGAGCTTTCGTCTGTCAGAAAGCAAGAACGCGATCTGCGCCTGCCGTCCGCTGTATCTCGGCGACAACGAACAGCTGGTCGGCTGCTTCATTCTGATCAAGGAGATCAACAACGTCAACAGCGCGTTTACGCGCCTTTCGCGTTCGCTCTGGATCGTATCGGTCTCGCTGCTGCCGCTTCTGATCCTGTCCGCATACTTTGCGGTCAATCAGATGCTGCATCCGCTGTCCGAGATGACGAACGTCGCAAAACAGCTCTCGAAGGGCAATTACGGCGTACGCGCGAAGGAGGATTATCCCGGCGAGCTCGGGCTCTTTGCAAGAACGCTCAACAACATGAGCGGCGCGCTCGCCTCGACGATCCGGCAGCTGGAGAGCGAAAAGCGGCAGCTCGGGTATATCCTGTCGAGCTTCAGCGACGGCGTTGCGGCGATCAACAAGCAGGGAGAGCTGACGCATTACAACCCCGCGCTGATGAAGATGTTCGGCACCGTCGACATCCATTCGCCGATGGATCTCGTTCCGGACCGTTCGATCTGGGATGCGTTTGACGCGGTCGTGGACTCCGAGGAACCGCGCATGTTCCACTATAATCTGCCGGGCGAACGGACGCTTTGGATCACCATCGTTCCCGTGCTGTCCGATACGGACGGCTGCGTCGGCGCGGTCGGACTCTTCAAGGACGCGACCGAGATCGAAAAGCTGGAGAAGATGCGAAACGAATATGTGGCGAACATCAGCCACGAGCTTCGTACGCCGCTGACCTCGCTGCGCGGGCTTCTCGAGCCGCTGTGCGACGGCATGGTCAAGGACCCGGAGGCGCAGAAGCGGTATCATACCATCATGCTGCACGAGGTGGAACGCCTTTCGCGTCTCATTACGGACATGCTGCAGCTGAGCCGTCTGCAAGCCGGTACGGAGACGATGGATATGACGATGTTCGACGTCAACGAGCTGCTTGAGGAGGTCATGCAGAGCTTCCAGACGACCGCAAAGAAGCGCGGCATCCGCATCGAACTGGAAACGCACGAGGACCTTTCTCCGGTACTCAGCGACCGCGACCGGATCGAGCAGGTGCTCGTCATCCTGATCGACAATGCGCTCCGGTACGCCAAGACGACGATCAAGCTCCGGGCGACGGACGACGCACACGAGGTCCTGATCGACGTATGGGACGACGGCATCGGCATCTCCAAAGAGAACCTTCCGCGGCTCTTTGAGCGCTTCTACAAGGTCGACAGCTCGAGAAAGGACGGGGGAACGGGACTCGGGCTTTCGATCGCAAAGAAGATCATGGATCAGCTTGAGGAACAGATCGTCGTCGACAGCGAGGAAGGCGCGTGGACCTGCTTCCGCTTTACGCTGAAGAAATACATCAGCAACGCGATCCCGCTTTCTTCCGTACCGGACTATGTGATCCCGTCGGAAGCCAAGAAATAACGAAAACAAACAGACATACATACAAACCTCTTTGCGTAAATTGCAACAAAACGCAAGGAGGTTTTTTCGATGGAACATCGTACCGGAACACATGTACATACCCATACCGTCAGGATGAAGAAACGGAGCTTTGCCGTTACCGCAGCCGTGGTCCTGCTTTCGATCGTTCTGATCGCCGGCATCATCACGCTTTCGCCTCTTGGAGACTATCTCACCGAGCACGTCTTTCAACCCGTCGTCGCGTTTTTCGGCGCGGAGAAGAAGGAGGATCGGGACATCGTCAGCGCCCTGAAAACCCAGGAACAGAGCCCGCAGGCGTCGACGGCGCCGACCCCTTCGGCAACGCCTGCGGAAAACAGCCTGCACATCGTCGAAACGCCGTACTATCTGCTGCAGATGGGCGTGTTCACGGAGCAGGCGCAGGCGAAGGAACACGCGGAAAAGATCCGCGCAATGGGCGCAGGCGGGATGATCTGTCAGGAAGGCTCGCTGTATCGCGTCTTTGCGGCGGCGTACCGGGACGAGGAGAGCCTCAAAAAGGTGCAGTCACAGGTCAGGACGGACGGATTCGAAGCGACGCCTTACATCACGGAGCAGAATTCCGTGCTGCTGAAGCTGAAGGGCGACGCCAAAGCCGTCAAAGCGACGGAGAGCGCCGTGGATATGCTCTCCGAGATCCCGGATACGCTTTGCGATCTGAGCCTTGCGTTCGACCGGCAGTCGATCGGCGGCGACGACCTCAGGAAAACGCTGCAGGAATTGAATACGCAGCTGGACGGCGTCATAAAAACGCTCGGCGCCATGCCTGCCGATACGGTCGATCCGCTGAAAAACGTATTGCAAAATTATGCGGATCGCATCTCGACATTTTTGAAAGAACATGATACCATAAGAAAGGAAAATGCATGCGATCTCAAAATGCTGCAGATTGGATGCATTATAGATTATATACAATTATTTGAACGGAATTAGGTTTATGCTGCGTGTCACGATCTATACAGACGGCGCTTGCTCGAAGAATCCCGGACCCGGCGGTTGGGGCTGTGTCTTGCTGTACAAACAGCATCGCAAGGAAGCAAGCGGCAGCGAACCGGACACGACCAACAACCGCATGGAGCTGACGGCGGCGATCGAAGCGCTGCGGCTGCTGAAGCAAAGCTGCTTTGTCGATCTGTATACGGACAGCGCGTACCTGTGCAACGCATACGAAAAGGACTGGATCAGGAACTGGAAGCGAAACGGCTGGAAAACGTCGAACCGCAAGGACGTCGAGAACCGCGATCTGTGGGAACAGCTCGATGCGCTTTGTATCACGCATACCGTGTTTTTTCATAAGGTCAAAGGACATTCGGACAACGAAGAAAACAATCGCTGCGATTTTCTTGCAAGAAATGCGATCAAAGCGATGCTCGGCGAAACAAATCCGCAGTAGCGGGCCGCACACGGTAAACCGAACGAAAAGAGCCGTTCAGACGGAAAACCGCAATTTTATAGCCAATTTGTAAACAACTATTCGTTAAACTTGTCTTTAACGAATAGTTGTGTTATAATCCGGAGCGTGGGATCGAAGCGCCGATCCTCGGATTCCCTGCCGATTCGGAGGCCTTATGAACGAGTATCAAACGCAAAAGAAACTGGATTATACGGTACGGTTCCGCAATGTGCTGTGCGAACTGCCGGATTTTTGCAGACTGTATTTCCGTGCGGTCGAACAAACGACGTCGATTCTGACACGCTACGGATACGCGATCGATCTTCGCACGTTTTTTACGTTTCTGACGTCCGGACAGATCGCCGCATTCGCCGGAAAAGCGCCGACGGACCTGACGCTGTCCGACCTGAAGCTCCTCCGTTCTCTCGACATCGAACTCTATCTGGAACATGTTTCGATGTACAGGCAAAAGACCGAGGAAAGCGTACGGATCATCGAAAACAACGAAAGTGCGATCGCCCGAAAACTGTCGGCGATCCGTTCGTTATTTAAGTTTTTATATAAAAAATCATTGATCGACACGAACTGCGCCGCATTGGTCGATACGCCGAAATTGCACGAAAAAGCGATCATTCGACTGGAAGCGAACGAAGTTGCCGATCTTCTCGATACGACCGAGCAAGGCTCCGGCATGACGAAGAACCAGCGCTATTATCACGATGTGACGAAGGTGCGGGACGTCGCGATCCTGACGCTGTTTCTCGGCACGGGCATTCGTATTTCAGAGCTTGTCGGACTAGATATCGACGACGTTGATTTTTCCCGCGATCAGTTTGTCATCACGCGGAAAGGCGGCAATCAGGTCACGCTGGCGTTCGGACCCGAGGTGCGCGACGCGCTCGCGGCGTATCTCGAGGAACGGAATCAGGTCATTCCGCTTGCAGGCAGTGAAACGGCGTTCTTCCTATCCCTGCAGCGCAGACGCATCACGCCGCGCGCGGTCGAAAATCTGGTGAAGAAATATGCGAAGCTGACGACGCCGCTGAAAAAGATCACGCCGCATAAGCTCAGAAGCACCTACGGCACGATGCTGTATCAGGAAAGCGGCGATATCTATCTCGTCGCAGACGTGCTCGGGCATAAGGACGTCAACACGACGCGCAAGCACTACGCCGCGATGACCGAGGAAAAGAGCCGTCAGGCCGCCAGATACATCAAACTGCGCGAAGAAGACCCGGACGGTTCGAATCCGGTTTGATTTTATCGAACAAATGTTTGCATTTTGCGAACGCATCTGCTATAATGGTTGCGGAGGTGGATGTTTATGACAAAACTGACCGATGCGCAAAGCGTGATTTACCGATTCATTCTGACACAGCAGCAACAGAACGGATTCCCGCCGACGGTCCGCGAGATCTGCGACGCCGTCGGATTGAAGTCCCCCTCCTCCGTCCACCGCTATCTGAAACAGCTGTCCGATCAGGGACTTCTGATCGGCGATCCGAATAAAAAACGTGCTTATGCGGCTGCGCAGAAGCACGAAACTTCAACCGAAACCGTTCCGCTGCTCGGCAAAGTCGCAGCGGGCGTTCCGATCACATCCTATGAAAACCGGGAGGACGCCTTTGCGATCCCCTCCCTCCTGCTCCACCGTTCCGGCGGCGACAGCGCGTTCATGCTGCGCGTCGACGGCGAAAGTATGCGCGACGCGGGGATCCGCGATCGCGACATCATCGTGGTGGAACAGGGCTTGCCTGCGGACGACGGCAGGATCGTCGTCGCGCGCGTCGACGGCGAGGACGTCACGGTCAAGCGCATCTTTCACACAGGCAATACGATTGAGCTGCGACCCGAAAACGAGGCCTTTCAGCCGATGTTTTTCTCGCCGGAGCGCGTCGAGATCCTCGGCTGCGTGACCGGCTTAATGCGCAGCTACTAAAGCGTTCAGAACGGTCTTTGCGGCGATGACCGCGTGTTCATAAGTCAGCGCCCCCTGCATGTATCCGATATACGGTTCGCGGATCGGCGCATCGGCGGAGAGTTCCGTCGTTGCGCCTTGGACAAATGCGCCCGCCGCCATGATGACCGGATCGGCATAGCCCGGCATATCCCAGGGCTCCGGCACGACGAAGCTGTCGATCGGCGCGGACGCCTGCACCGCGCGCATGAACGCGATCAGCTCTTCCTTTGTATCGAACATCACGGATTGAATGATATCGCTGCGCGCATCGTCGACCTTCGGCATCGTGCGATACCCGAGCGAATCGAACAGCGCTGCAAACAGCAGCGCGCTTTTCATGCATTGCGCGACCGTGTGCGGCGCGAGGAACAGCCCTTCGTAAAACGGACGGTATGACGCGGCATAGGAGCCGATCTCCTTTCCGCATCCCGGAACGGTCTGCCGGAAAGCGACCGCTTCCACAAGGTCCCTCCGTCCGGCAACATACCCGCCGGTCGGCGCGATGCCGCCGCCGCAGTTTTTGATGAGACTTCCCGCAATAAGATCGGCGCCGACGGCAGTCGGCTCAAGCGCTTCCGTGAATTCTCCGTAGCAATTGTCGACAAACACGATCGCATCGGGACGGACGGCGCGCACAAAAGCGACGGCGTTGCGGATCCCTTCGATCGTCAGCGCGTTGCGCCACGCATAGCCTCTGGAGCGCTGCAGATACACCATGCGGATCGAAGGATCGGTTTTCAGCAGCTCCCCTGCCTTCTCAAAATCGATCGCGTCGTTTTCAAAGGGAACGGACGCAAACCGGATCCCGAACCGCGTCAACGCGTTCGGCAGATCGCCGTTGAGACCGACGGCGCTTTCGAGCGTATCGTAGGGCGTTCCGGTCAGCGAGAGGACCGTATCGTTCGGTTCCAGCGTCCCTGCGAGCGCAAGAAAGATCGCGTGCGTGCCGTTTGCGATCTGCGGACGAACGAGCGCGTCCTCCGCGCACAGCGCATCCGCAAAAACGGCGTCCAGCGCGTCGCGCCCGACGTCGTCGTAGCCGTAACCTTCGGTCGGCGCAAAATGCCTTGCCGAAATGCGGTGCGTCTGAAACGCTTTCAGTACGCGCTCCGTTGTGATCCTCGCAATGCGGTCGACCTTTGCAAACGCCGCTTCGCACTGACGTTCCGCGGCGTCGATTCGTTCATGGATTTCCATATAAAAGCTCCGTAATCTGTGTGATGATTTCTTCTGGGTCCTGTCGCAGAATGTCGAACCAGACCGTGTTCGGATCGCGCTTGAACCAAGTGATCTGACGCTTTGCAAAGTGCCGCGTCGCGAGCTTGATCGCGTCGATCGCTTCCGCCTCGGAACAGCGCCCGCAATACGCTTCGTACAGCTGCGCATAGCCAATCGCCTGCATCGCGGTGTAACGGTCCGGCGTCAGCCCTCTTGCAAACAAGCCGTACGCTTCGTCGATCAGACCGTTTTCCGCCATGCGGTCGACGCGCCGGTCGATGCGCGAATAGAGAACGCCGCGATCCGCCGTCAGTCCGACGCGCACGATCCGGTAGGTCCCGTCCCCCGCCTGCGCCGACCTGAACGACCGGTTGAGCTCGGAAAACGGCTTGCCTGTCAGACGGTATACCTCCATCGCGCGGACGACGCGCTTCTTGTCGTTCGGATGCAGCCGCGCAGCGGTGACCGGATCAGACGCGCTGAGAAGCGCGAAAAAGGCGTTTTTATCCCGATCGTAATCTGTTTCGAGCGCGGCGCGCAAAGCCGGATCGGAAGGCGCTGAGAAGCGCATATCGGAAAAGATCGCGTCTGCATAAAGACCGCTGCCGCCGACGACGATCGGCAGACGGTTTCGCGCAAGAACGCCGTCGATCGCCGCTCTCGCCTGTTCGCGAAACGCCGAAACCGTAAAATCCGTGTCCGTGATCTCGGCGCAGTCGATCATATGATGCGGGACGCCCTGCCGTTCCTCCGGCGTCGGCTTTGCGGAGCCGACGTCCATGCCGCGGTAAACGGCGACCGCGTCGGCGGAAACGATCTCGCCGTGCAGACGCTTTGCGAGCGAAACGGACAGCGCGGTCTTCCCCGTCGCCGTCGGTCCGACGACGGACAGGACGGCGGGTTTTGTACTCATACGATCCTGCGGAACATCTTTTCAAGCTCCGTTTTGGTGATTCTGACGACGACCGGACGTCCGTGCGGACAGGTCAGGGGCACATTTCCGCTTAAGAATTCCGCCAGCAGTTCTCGGATCTCCTCTTCGCCGACGGGTTCGCCGCCCTTGATCGCGTGTTTGCAGGCGGACTGCATCAGCTTTTCTTTGAGCAGCGCTTCCTTCGGGCGCTTCCCCTGCTCCTCCAGAATCGAAAGCACAGCGTGCAGATAGGACTCGTTCAGCGTCTGTCCGTTCAGAACGGGAACTGCCGACATCGTCAGCTGAAGCGCGCCGCTGCGCGTCAGACCGAAGCCGAGACCGATGAATTCGGATTGATTCTGATCCCAAAGCTCCATTTCGGACGGCGTCAGCGTGACCTCCCGCGCGACGAGCAGCTGCTGAGAGGATTGCTCGACCGTTCTTGCAACCAGTCCGTCATAGAGCTTGCGCTCGTGCGCCGCGTGCTGATCGATCAAGAACAGCTGATCGCCGCGCGTCACGATCCAGTAGGTCAGAAACGCGCAGCCGAGGATCCGAATCGGTTCGTCCGTAAACAGGGGCTGTTCGGAGGGCTTGACCGGTTCGGGCGCTTTTTTTGGCGTCGAGACGCGGAAGCTCGGGACGCTTCCGACCGAACCGGACGGGCGGAACATATTGTAATTGCTTTCGCGATAGGAATACGTTTCGCGATCGCTTTTCAGCGCGTGAAAGTCGATCTTCGGTCGCTCGGAGACCGGCTTGGACACGGCTTCCGGCACGGAACCGATCGGAGGTTGCTTCGGCGTCACATTGTCCAGCGCAAGCTCGATGTGCTGCGAAACGGCGGTCAGCGCCAGCTTCGCGGCGGCGGAAACGTTGTTGAACACGCGGTTTTCGTCCGCAAAGCGCACCTCGGCCTTGGTCGGATGGACATTGACGTCCACCTCCTGCGGCGCGATCGAAAGATTCAGTACAAAGAACGGGAAACGCCCGATCATAAGCCGCGTGTCGTACGCCTGTGCGATCGCCGCGGAAATCGCCGCCGAACGGATCGAACGCCCGTTGACGAACAGCGTCTGAAACGTACGGTTGCTGCGCGAGATCTCCGGCAGTCCCAGATAGCCGGAAATCTTCAGATATCCGTTGTCATACTCGACGGGCACAAGCTTGTCCGCAACGGTTTTGCCGTATACGAAGAAGATCGCGTTGCAGAGATCGCCGTCGCCGTAGGTCTCATAGACCGTCTTTCCGTCGGACTCGTAGCAGAAGGAAACCTCCGGACGCGCGAGGATCATCTTTCCGATGTAATCGCCGATATACCCCGCTTCCGTGCGCGCGGATTTCAGAAACTTCAGCCGTGCGGGAACGGAGGCAAAGAGCTCCTCGACGACGAACGTCGTGCCGAATACGCAGGAAGCGTCCTCCTCGGAAAGCACCGTCCCGTTGTCGATCAAAAGGCGCGTGCCGACCTCGGCGTCCTTCGGTCTCGTCGTCATGGCGACGCGCGCGACCGACGCGATCGAAGCGAGCGCTTCGCCGCGGAAGCCGAGCGTCAGTACATGCGTGAGATCGTCCGCCGTTTCGATCTTGCTGGTCGCATGGCGCAGGAATGCGTTTCTGCAGTCCTCGCGCGCAATGCCGCAGCCGTTGTCGATGACCGTGATGCTGCGCATACCGCCGTTTTCGATGCGGACGGTGATCGCGTCCGCCCCGGCGTCCAGCGCGTTTTCGACCAATTCCTTGACGACCGAGGCGGGCCGTTCGACAACCTCGCCTGCGGCGATCTGGTTTGCAATCTGCGGTTTCAGTACATGGATGACCGCCATTTTCAGACTCCTTTCAAAGCGTCGGTATAGGCGTGCAGCTTCATAAATGCGTCGATCGGCGTCATGTGTTCGAGATCGAGATTGGAGAGATCGTTCAGGATCGAACGGTGCACCTGATTCTCAACCGTCTGAACAGGCTCGGGCGCGTTCTGCGGCGCGCGGACCAGAAGATCGGACTGTTCGAGATCGCGCAGGATCTCCTTGGCCCTCGCAATGATCGAATCCGGCAGACCGGCCAGCTTCGCGACCTGAATGCCGAAGCTCTTGTCCGCGCTGCCCCGCACGATCTTGCGCAGAAACAGCACGTCGTCGCCGACCTCCTTGACGGTGATGCGGTAGTTCACGACGCCTTCGAGCTTTCCTTCCAGCTCGGACAGCTCGTGATAGTGCGTCGCAAACAGCGTCTTGGCGCCGCAGAGGATCGGGTTTGCGATGTGTTCCAAAACGGACCAGGCGATCGAAAGCCCGTCGAATGTGCTCGTGCCTCTGCCGATCTCGTCGAGGATCAGAAGACTGTCCTTGGTGGCGTTGTTGATGATGTTCGCCATCTCGCTCATCTCGACCATAAAGGTGCTCTGCCCCGCCGAAAGATCGTCGCTTGCGCCGATGCGCGTAAAGATGCGGTCGACGACGCCGATCTCCGCTTCGTCCGCGGGTACAAAGGAGCCGATATGCGCCATCAGCGTGATCAGCGCGACCTGCCGCATGTACGTCGATTTTCCCGCCATGTTCGGACCGGTGACGATCAGAAGACGGTTGTTTTCAAGATCGAGCGTGACGTCGTTCGGGATAAAACCGTTCTTGAGACTGCGCTCGACGATCGGATGCCTGCCGCCCGCAATGCGGATGATTGGTGTATCGGCGATCGTCGGCATGACGTACTTGTTGGAGACGGCGACCTCCGCGAGCGATTGATAGGCGTCCAGCTGCGCAAGCAGCGCCGCGTTCTGCTGCAGACGCTCCGTGCAGGCGAGCAGCATCTCGCGAACCTGCTGAAACAGTTCGGTTTCCAGCTCCAGCAGCCGGTCCGCCGCGCCGAGGATCTTTTGCTCCAGTTCCTTGAGCTCCGGCGTGATGTAGCGTTCCGCGTTCGCAAGCGTCTGCTTGCGTTCGTAATGATACGGAACGTTCGCCGTAAACGACTTGGAGACCTCGATATAATAACCGAACACGCGGTTGTAGCCGATGCGCAGGTTCTTGATACCGGTCGCTTCGCGCTCGCGCGTGACGATGTTGTCGAGCAGCGTCTGACTGTCGCCGGAAACGGCGCGCAGCTCGTCGACCTCCTGATTGTATCCCTTGCGGATCAGTCCGCCGTCCTTGACGTTGGCGGGCGGGTTCGGGTCGATCGCGGCGTCGATCAGACCGATGACGTCGTCCATCGGATCGAGATTCCGCGTGATCGTGTCGATCGCCTCCGCGGGGATCCCGCACAGCAGCATCGTGATCGGCGTGATCTGGCGGAGCGAAGTCGCAAGCGCGATGCAGTCGCGCCCGTTGATCGTACCATAGGCGATCCTGCTGGTCAGTCGTTCGATATCGTAGACGGAATCGAGATATTCGCGCAGGCTCTTTCTGGTGCGAAGATCGCGATAGAAGGTGTCGACCGCCTGCAGACGGTACACGATATCGTTCTTGGACTGCAGCGGACAGTCGACCCAGCTGTGCAGAAGACGCGCGCCCATGCCGGTCTTGGTTGCGTCCAGCAGATACAGCAGCGTGTTCTTCTTGCTTCCGCTGTACTGCAGCGGCTGCGTCAGTTCGAGGTTTCTCCGCGTGGAAGCGTCCAGCTGCATGAACGCGGAACGGTTCAGATAGCGGATCGTATGGATATGGCTCAGCGCGTTCTTCTGCGTATCCTCGAGATAGGACAGCAGCGCGCCGGCGGCGCCGGTCGCATAGGGCTTTCCGTCCAGTCCGTATCCTTTCAGAGACGCGACGGCGAAATGATTCAACAGCCGCTTCTCCGCCTGCTCCGGATGGAAACGCACGTTTGCGAGCTTTTCGAGATAGTACCCGGAACGGATGCGCTTGCAGAGATACTCCTGCTCAAACACCGGCTCGTTCGCGATCACCTCGGAGGGCGACAGGCGCGTGAGTTCATCAAACAGCAGCGAATGCGCGTCTGTTCCGTATGCCTCGCAGGCATAGAACGCGCCGGTCGAGACGTCCGCATAGGCGTATCCGATCGCATTGCTTGCGTAATTCAGCGCAAGGATATAGTTGTTCCGGCTGCCGTCGAGCATCTTTTCCTCGATGACGGTGCCGGGCGTGATGACGCGGGTCACGGAACGCTGCACGATCCCCTTGGCAAGCGCAGGGTCCTCCATCTGCTCGCAGATGGCGACCTTGTGCCCGAGAGAGATCATCTTGTTGATGTAGGTATCGACCGCGTGATACGGAACGCCGCACATCGGCGCGCGCTCCTGCATACCGCAGTCGCGCCCGGTCAGCGTCAGCTCCAGGATCTTCGAGCCCTCGATCGCGTCGTCGAAGAACATCTCATAAAAGTCGCCGAGACGATAGAAGAGAAAGCAGTCGGGATATTGCTGCTTGACTTCCATATACTGCCGCATCATCGGCGTGAGTTCATTCATGTACGTGCTCCTTGGATTCGCACTCCTGCTTGCAGGTGCTGCAGTTGCAGTCGCAGGGCATTGCCATCGCGGCTTTTTCGCGAAGGACCTTGTCGAGTGCGTCTTTTGCCGCCAAGAACGCGCGATAAAGCTCGTTTCTTGAGATCACATCCGACATATACTCCACATCGTTCGTCAGACGGATCGCTTCCTGCGCGTCATAGTCCGGCTGCTGTACCAGCTCGACAAGCTGTTTCGTTTCGGATTCGTACGTTTCGATCAGCTTCATCAGCGCTTCGTCCGCTCTGAGCTTTTCGCTTGCTTCGAGATAAGCCTTCAATTCATGCATCGATCATTTCTCCCATCAAAGAATTCTTGTTTGTTTTCAGTACGCGAACCGTCACATAGCGGTTCAGTAGATCGGGATCGCCGGGGAAATACACCATTTTGAAGTTCTGATACTTGCCGTAGAGCATCGTTTCGTCGCCGCGATCGTCACAGCCTTCGACCAAAACCTCGCCGTTGAATCCGATGTATTTTTCGTTGTTTTCGACCGTTTTCCTCGCCTGCAGCTCGTTCAGCTCGCGGAGACGGCGCTTTTTGACCGGTTCCGGGATCTGATCCTCGCGCTTTGCCGCAACGGTTCCCTGCCTCGGCGAATACGCAAAGGTGAACGCGGCCGCAAATCCGACCTCGTCGATCAGCGACATCGTATCGCGGAACGCTTCCTCCGTTTCGCCGGGGAAGCCGACGATGATATCCGTCGTAAACTCGATATCCGGCACAAGTTCTCGAAGACGGCGGATGATCGAAAGATAGCGCTCGCGCGTGTAGCGGCGGTTCATGTGCTTCAGGATCTCGTCGTTTCCGGACTGCACCGGCAGATGCACGTGATGACAGACGTTCGGAAGCTGCGCGATCGCCTGCATGACGTCCTCGTTCAGATCCTTCGGGTGCGAGGACATGAAGCGCAGACGCTTCAGGCCGGGCACGTCGGATACGTAGCGAAGAAGCTCCGCAAACGTCATGCCCGCTGCGCCGTCGTTGCCGTAGGAGTTCACGTTCTGCCCGAGCAGCGTGATTTCCGTGATGCCGGATCCGGTCAGGGAAACGATCTCATCGCGGATGTCCTTCGGCGATCTCGAACGTTCGCGTCCGCGCACGTACGGCACGATGCAGTACGAGCAGAAGTTGTCGCAGCCGTACATGATGTTGACGAACGCGCTTCTCGGATTGTCCCGCATCTGCGGCAGTCCCTCCGCGATCGCATCCTCCGCACGGTCCGTCACCGCGACGCGTTCGCCGTTCAGTACGGACTGCAGCATCTCCGGAAGCCGGTACAGCACGTTTGTGCCGAAGATCAGACTGACGTGCGGAAAACGCTTCAAGAGCTTTTTCGCCATGCCCTCCTGCTGCATCATACAGCCGCAGATGCCGACGATCAGCCCCGGTTTTCTGTCCTTCAGATCCTTCAGCGCGCCGATGTTGCCCATCAGGCGCTTTTCCGCATGATCGCGCACGCAGCAGGTGTTGAACAGGATCAGGTCCGCTTCATCCTTCGATTCCGCTTCCGAATAGCCGATCTCGATGAGTTCGCCCTTGATCGTTTCGCTGTCGCGCACGTTCATCTGACAGCCGAAGGTCTCGACAAAAAAGGTCAGATCGCGGTCAACAAGCTCCGCATAAAGCGCCTTTGCGATCTCCTTCTGCCGGTCGAGTTCCCGTTCGGCAATATAACGGTTTTCTTTCATTCCGATTATCCCCATATAAATTCATTTTATTATACAACAGAAACGAAAAAGAGACAAGAACAGATTTTCTTTTTATGGTAATCATTGCCTTTCATAGTTTTTCGGATATTGCAGAAAGTAATGACAGCAAACCAACAAGGAGGTGAAATACATGGCACGTAACGGCGCACTGGTCCCCGAATCCAAGAGCAAGCTCCAGTCGTTCAAGAGTGAGGTCGCGTCCTCGCTGAACATCGATCTGAAGCAGGGTTATAACGGTGATCTGTCCTCGCGCGAAGCGGGCAGCATCGGCGGCGAAATGGTTAAGCGTATGGTCGCTTATGCCGAGAAGAATCTTCACTGAACCGGAAAGGAGAAATGACATATGAGTCGCAACGGAACTTTGATTCCCGAAAGCAAACAGGCGCTTCAGAACTTCAAGTATGAAGTCGCAAACTCTCTGAATGTGGATCTCAAGCAGGGCTATAACGGCGATCTGTCCTCGCGCGAAGCGGGCTCGGTCGGCGGTGAAATGGTCAAGCGCATGATTGCATACGCACAAAACAACATGAACGGATCCTCGTCCATGATGAGATAAAAGAACAAAAGAGAGAATCCGATAAAATCGCCGGTATCCACGGCGATTTTATCAGTTTCGGGCGATATGCGTAAACTGGCGGAACCGTTCCTCCGCCTCCCTTAAGAGCACGTTGTGCACAAGATCCGGAAGCGCGCGGATCTCCTTTGCGGCGTCCGCGGCAAGCTCCAAGATCTCCACGGTACATCCGGAAAGAAGATCGGAGAGCTCTCCCGCGCCGCTTTGCCGCACCCCGAACAGATCCCCCATCCCGCGCAGCTCGAGATCCTTCTGCGCGATCGCAAACCCGTCGCAGCTCTCGATCATGGTCCGGATGCGCTGTACGGCGGTCTCCCCCGGCTTCTGCGCAAGAAGATAGCAATTCGACTGTACGTCGCCCCTTCCAACCCGTCCGCGCAGCTGATGCAGCGTTGCAAGCCCGAAATGGTCCGCGCCTTCGATCACCATCGAGGTCGCTTCCGGAACGTCCACGCCGACCTCCACGACCGTCGTTGCAAGCAGGATCGCGGTCTCGCCCTTGCGGAACGCCTCCATCGCCGCGCGCTTCTGCTCCTCTTTCATCTGGCCGTGCAGCACACCGAACGGAACGTCGGGAAGCATTTCACGCAGCTCTTTCTCCAATTCAAGCAACGACAGCCCTTCAAAGCCCTCCGTCGGCTCAATGAGCGGACATACGATATAGCTGCGCTCGCCGTTCTCGGCATTCTTTGCAAGATGCAGATACAGGTCTTTTCTGCGCGATTGCGGGACATAGAAGGTCCTGATCGGTTTTCTGCCCTTCGGCATCTCGTCGATGATCGAAAGATCGAGATCGGCGTATATGAGAAGCGCAAGCGTGCGCGGGATCGGGGTGGCGGACATGACCAGTACGTCCGGCCGGATCCCCTTTTCTTCGATCTTCGCGCGCTGCAGCACGCCGAACCGGTGCTGTTCGTCCGTGACGACGAGACCGAGATCGTGAAAATGCACTGCGTCCGAGAACAGCGCATGCGTGCCGATCACGAGGTCGGCTTCCCCGCTGTCCATGCGTTTCAAAGCATCTTTTTTCTCTGTGACGGATAGGCTGCCGGTATAGAGACAGGCGTTTCGGAACATGCGCTTCAGCGCGTGAAAATGCTGCTCCGCAAGGATCTCCGTCGGCGCCAGCAGAACGCATTGCTTATGGTTCTGTACCGCGATCCAGAGCGCAAACTCCGCAACAAGCGTCTTTCCGGATCCGACGTCGCCCTGTACCAGACGGTTCATGGCGCTCGGCGAAGCAAGGTCCGTTTCGATCTCGCGCATCGCGCGAAGCTGCGCGTCCGTCGGATTGAACGGGATTTGCGTCAGGAACGACGTGAGCGCGTTTTCGGTGCGGAAAGAAAACCCGTTCTTCAGCCTGCGGGCGTCCTTTGCGGACTGCATTGCGGTGAAGTACAGGAAGGCGTCCTCGAACGACAGCCTGCGTTTTGCCCGGTAAAGCGCCTCCGTCGTTTGCGGAAAATGCACCGATTCGATCGCTTCCTGCAATCCGATCAGGCGATACCGGTCGAGCCAGGCAAGCGGAAGATGCTCGGGAACCGTCGCCTTTTCCAGTACGGCGCGGATCGCATCGCGAAGGACCTGCTGCGGAAGCCCTTTGACGGACGGATAGATCGGCACGATCCCACGCGATTCTTTGCTGATTTGCGGATTGTAGAGGACGGTCCCGCGCTTTTTGCGGACCGTCGCCGTCGCATAGAGCGCCTCTCCGGCATGGAGCTGCTGTATCCGGTACGGCTGATTCATCCACCGGAGCGTCGCTTTTCCGGTGTCGTCCGCGACGCGCGCCGAAACGATGTATTTCCGCTGATGATAGAAGATGGTCGGATCGGACAGAACGCGCACGCACACGGTCGCCTTCTCTCCGTCCGAAAGCGACGCAAGCGCTCTGCATTGCGTATCGTCAAGATACTCCTTCGGATAGAAGCGAAGAAGGTCCTCCGGCGTTTGGATATGCAGTTGATGCAGAAGTTCGATCCTTTTCGGACCGATCCCCGAAAGATCCGATAATTGCATAGGAAAAGAGCCGCCGTTCGGCGGCTCGGGATCATTCTACCGAAATGTAGTAGTAGTAAAGCGGCTGACCGCCCTTTGCGACAATGAACTCCGCATCCTCATATTGATCCTGGAGCGTTTCGGAGAGCGCGATCGCGTCCTCCTCGTCGACCTGCTCGCCGAAATACAGATTGACGATCGGGTCTTCGATGTCGCGTTTTTCGATCATCTTGCGGACGAGCTCGCTGACCGTTTCGTTGACGCTCGGCGCAACGGCGGCGATATCGCTGTCCATAATGCCGATGATGTCGCCCTCTTTGATGTCGTTGCCGTTGAAATGCGTTTCGCGGATCGCATAGGTCACGGAGCCGGAAACGATCTCGTTGACCGCATCGTTCATGTTTTCCTCGTTTTCCTCAACGGAAAGATCGGGATTGAACGCCATCAAAGCGGCGATGCCCTGCGGGATCGTCTTGGTCGGCAGGACGATCACGTTGCACGAACAGAGATTCTTCGCCTGCTGCGCCGCAAGGATGATGTTCGAATTGTTCGGCAGCACAAAGACGTTGCGCGCGTTGCAGCGGCCGATCGCGTTGACGATCGTGTCGATGCTCGGGTTCATTGTTTGTCCGCCGGAAATGATGTGATCCACGGAGAAATTCTTGAAGATCTCGTCGATCCCGCTGCCTGCACTGACCGCGATGATGCCGAATTCCTTTTCGCTGCGCTTTTTCAGCTCCAAAAGTTGACGGTTCTGTTCGCGCATGTTTTCAATCTTGAGCTTATCCAACTCGCCGAACCGCATCGCGAACTGCAGGATCTTGCCCGGGCAGTTGGAATGCACATGGACCTTGACGAAATCGTCGCCCGCCGCAACGACGACGGAATCGCCGACGCGCGTCAGATGATCGCGCAGACGGTCGAGATCGGCTTCCGAAAAACCGTCGATCAGGCGAACGATAAAGAACTCCGTACAGTAGCCGAATTCGATATCCTCGGTCGAGAAATGATCGAGATTCGCGCCTTCATTCTCCGCGACAGGCTCTTCCTTTGCCGGAAGCTCCTCCATGATATCGGGGATGTCCTCTCCGTCCAAAATCGTCTTGAAGCCCTGATAAACGGTCAGAAGACCGTATCCGCCGCTGTCCACGACGCCCGCTTCCTTGAGAACGGGCAGCAGATTCGGCGTATCGTCCAGCGCTTCCTGCCCGACGCGCAGCATCTCATCGACAAATGCGTCGATGGACATCTGCGGGTTCTTCTGCAGCAGCTGCAGCATCGTCTGCGAAATGACGCGGGAGACTGTCAGGATCGTGCCTTCCTTCGGACGCAGAACGGCGTTGTACGCCTTGTTCGTGCCGGTTTCCAGCGCTTCCGAGAACAGCGCGACGCTGAGCTCTTCCTTGCCCTTGCACGCCTGCTGATAGCCGCGGAACAGTTGAGAAAGAATGACGCCGGAGTTGCCGCGCGCGCTTCTGAGAGCGCCGTTGCTGACTGCGTCCATGACTTCGCCGACCGTCACGGAATCCGGCATACTGCGAAGGTCCTTGACCGCGCCCTGCATGGTCATGGACATATTCGTGCCCGTGTCTCCGTCCGGAACGGGGAAAACGTTCAGCGAATCGATATACGATTTATGCTTCTCTAAGTTTGCGGCGCCGCCGAGAAACAGATCCCGCAGCAAAGCTCCGCTGATACTTTGATTGTTCAATGCTCAAACCTCCGAAATCTGCTTACTGAACGCGAATGCTCTCTACAAAGATATTCACGTTTCGGACCGAAACTCCGGTGATCTCTTCGATTCGATAGCGTACATTCTGTTTGGTATTCTGCGAAACCGCAGGAAGGGATACCCCGTACTGGAGCGCGACATGCAGCGTCACGTCGACCTGATGATCGTTGACACGCTCGATAAGGACGCCTTTCTGCAGGTTCTCGCCGCCGAACAGCTCGACGATCGCGTCGCCCGCCGTGCGCGCGCACATTCCGACGATCCCGTAATTCTCAACCGCCGCGTAACCCGCGACCGTTGCGATCAGGTCCTCCGGAACGGTAACGGTACCCAGATCGTTATTGACAGCAATGGCCATGGTGAAACCTCCTTTGCTATGCTATTCTTTATCTTACTGTGCGAACACAGCGGTTATTCTTTCTCTTCCCAGACGCCGTTGTGGAAGACTTCCTGGACGTCGTCGTTGTCGTCCATACGTTCGAGGAAGCGTTCGATCTTTTCGATCGTTTCCGGATCATCGATGTTGGTTGTGTTCTTCGGAATCTGTCCGATCTCGGCGGAGATGAAGTTGTAGCCGAGATTTTCGAGATTCTCGCGGACGGCGGAAAAGTCCGTCGGTGCGGTGTAGACCTCGAACGCATCCTCCTGCGCCACAAAGTCCTCTGCGCCTGCGTCGAGCGCCTGCATCATGACCTCGTCCTCGTCCATCAGCGCGGTACGCTCGATGACGATCTGACCTTTCTTGTCGAACATCCATGCAACCGAGCCGGATGCGCCCATGTTGCCGCCGCTCTTGGAGAAGATATGACGCATCTCCGCGGCGATGCGGTTGCGGTTGTCGGTCAGAACGTTGACGATGACCGCAATGTTGCCGGGACCGTAGCCCTCGTATACGACTTCCTCGTAATCGATGCTGTTGCCGTCGCCGCTTGCCTTCTTGATCGAACGGTTGATGTTGTCGTTCGGCATGTTGGCAGCCTTCGCCTTTGCGATGACGTCGCGAAGCTTCGAGTTGTTTGCGGGGTCCGCGCCGCCGCCCTCTTTAACGGCGATGGCGATCTCACGACCGATCTTCGTAAATATCTTACCCTTTTGTGCGTCGGTTTTTTCTTTTTTGTTCTTGATGTTTGCCCATTTGGAATGTCCGGACATATTCGTTCCTCCTCAATTGTCACTATGTCAAAGCATTTCGCTCGCTTCTTCGTCAAGTATAAAGGTTGCATTCGGGTGCAGCTTCAATGCGGACAGCGGCGATTCCGTAACGCCGCCCTTCAGCATCGTTCTGACCGCCGGCGCAAACGCGCGTCCGATGCCGACCACGATCAGATGCCTGGCCTGCATCAGCGCCGTGAGCCCCATTGTGATGAAGCCGTTGCCGTCCTCCGTCTCCTTGTGCGTAAACGGGTCCGCATCGGTGCTGCGGTTCATCAGAAGCGCTCCGTCCTGCCGCACCGCGATCAGCGCGGCGTCGAGACCGCCCGCCTTCCGGACGGACTGCTCGTATGCCGCAGCCGTTTCGTCCGCGTGTTCCGCATCCGCAAACGGGACGCAGTACTGCGCGTCGGAGATGTCGGTCTTGGCAAACAGCGCTTTCCCGAGCAGGTTTGCGATGCGCTGTTCGCGGCTCTCGTCCGCAAGAAACTCAAACAGCTGAAAGACGCGCGCATCGCTCCAGTTCAGAAGCCCGTTCTCCGTCATGGCGGACAGAGAATCGTAAACCGGAAGGAGATTCTCGTGATAGTCGACGCCGATGTGCGCACCCGGATCGCGAAGGAGTTCCGCGCACAGCAGCGTCGCCGCGCAGACGCCGACCGATTTCGGTTCCCGATAGATCAAAACGCTCATTGCAGTTCTCCGGCCGCGCAGACGGTTTCGATGAACAGCAGAACGTCGCGGTAGACTTCGTCGCGGTTCGTCTCGTTGAGCATCTCGTGACGGCCTTCCGGATAGAGCTTCATCGTGACCTTGTGATCGCTCTTCAAAAGCCACTTTTCGACCTGTTTCACGCCCTTGCCCATGTTGCCGACCGGATCGTTCGAACCAGCCATCAGGAAGATCGGACGGTTCGGAACGCGCTTTGCCCAGTTGAGATTCGAGATCTCCTGCAGACCGTTGAAGAGGTCGACAAACGCGCAGGACGTAAACACAAAGCCGCAAAGCGGATCGGCGATATACTTGTCCACGTTCGCGCTGTCGCGGGAGAGCCAGTCGAATTCGGTGCGGTTCGGCTTGATTTTTTTGTTATAGGCGCCGAAGCTCAGATTGTTCAGCTGATCGTTCGGCAGCTTGCCCCTGCCCTTCTTGACGGCGCTCTTCGCAATCGCCTTTGCAATCGGAAGCGCGGGGTTTGCGCCCGCCGTGCCGGAAAACACGAACGCATCAAAATCCACACCCATGCGTCCCGCATAGGTGCGCGCAAGAAAACTGCCCATGGAATGTCCGAACAGAATGCAGGCGACGGACGGATAATCCGCCATAACGAGATCGTGCAGGGTCTTGTTGTCGGCGATGAGATGATCCCATCCGTCCTTGTCGCCGAAATAGCCCTTGGGCTGTCCTTCGCCGATCGATTTGCCGTGACCGGGAAGGTCCATGCCGAAGACGAGGATGTTGTTTTCGGCCAAAAATGTCGCAAAATCGTGATAGCGTTCGATGTGTTCCGCCATGCCGTGGATGATCTGCACGCATGCGTGCGGTTCCTCCGGCGCCCAGATACGGTAGCGCACATCGCAGATTCCGGTAGACGACGGGAACTTCTTATCCTTTACGACAATACCCATATGCATTCCTCCGCACATTTTGATATGATATCATAACACATATGCGGAAAAAGTGCAAGTCATAGGTTGATTTTTCTGTCTGCATGCAGCAAATCCGCGTCGGATGCGTCGTGCGTCACGACGACGGCAAGCCTTGCGGTGCGGATCAGCTCCGCCGCGCGCAGCTTGTTCTGCTCGTCGAGCCCCGTAAACGGCTCGTCCAAAAGAACGATATCATCCGAGAACGCAAATGCACGCGCAAGCGAAACGCGCTGCTTCTGCCCGCCCGAAAGCGCGGACGCCTTCTTCTGAAGCGCATCGCCGAGATTGAGCCGATCGAGAAGCGCCTCCGCCGTTTTCCGGTCGGAGACAAGCGAGACGTTCTCAACCGCGGTCATGAACTCCAGCAGACGCGGCTCCTGGAACGCAAAGGAAATGCGACGTCCCTCCGTACCGGTCACTTTCCCGCTCTGCGGCCGCAAAAGACCGGCAAGCACGCGCAGCAGCGTCGTCTTTCCGACGCCGGATTCGCCGCAAAGAAGCACGACGCCGGCATCGGGAATCTCGAACGAACGGTTTTCGAAAACGGTTTGATCGGCAAAGCGAACGGTCAGGTCTTTGATTTCAATCATGCTTCTGCCCTGCCTTTTTCAGAAGATACGCCACGAGCGCTTCGATCGTTACGGAAAAAACGATCACCAGAAGCGTCCATGCAAACAGATCGGTATAATCGAGATAGACCTTGTCGAGATACATCTGATTGCCGATGCCCGCCTTGGGCAGCGCGAGGATCTCGGCGGTGATCACGGCTTTCCACGCAAAGCCGAGCGCCGTCGACGCGGTCGCAAAAAACTGCGGCAAAACCTGCGGAAGTGAAACATAACGGAACTGCTTCCACGGCGAAAGGAACACCTTTCCCATTTCCCGGAGCTTCGGATCGAGCGCAAGGATCGATTCCTCCGTCGTTCGCCAGATCATCGGTACGACGACGATCGCGGACACCGCTACGGGGACCAGACCGGAAACGAGCGAGATCAGCAGGATCAGCGCGAAGGACGTGATCGGCGTCGTTTTGACGATCGAGCGCAGCGGCTGCAGGAGCAACGTAAGCCATTTGCAATGCGCGGTCAGAATTGCGAGCACAAGTCCGATCGCGCAGCCGAGCAGAAAGCCGCAGGCGATGCGCAGGATCGTTGCGCAGATCGACCGCCAGCCTGCGCCGGTGCCAAGGATCGACGCGATCGCGCGCAGCGTTTCCTTCGGCGAAGGCAGCAGCAAGCTGCTGTCAACGAGCATTGACAGCAGCTGCCATATCAAAATGTATACCGCGATCGGAACGCAGATTTTCAGGATCTTACGAAGGATCGGCGACATAGTAGAAGTCGTCGTTCGGCAGCGAACCGCCGATCGATTTCGGATTTGCGTCAAACAGGACCTTCAGCATGGCGGCGACCGTCGATTTCATCTCGCTCCCCTTGATGAGGCAGATGTTGCAGTTCGGGATCGCGCGCTTTGCGATCGGCTCCTTCGGGATGATGCCCTGCGCCGCGATCACGGCGGCAGCGCCTTCCTCCGTCACGACCTTGGTCGCGGACGTCTCCGCGTCCTTCAGAAACGCATCGACCTGCGCTTTGTTCGATTCGAGATAGGACTTGCGGACGATATAGACGCCCTGTACGATCTGCGTGTCGTTCTTCGCCGCCCAGAGATCGTTGATCTTCAGCGCGACGCGCGCGGTCTCCACCTGTGCGCAGGCAACCGAGACGTGCGGTTCCGGCAGAAGAGCGATCGTTGCGCTGCCGTCCTTCATCTTCGCGATCAGTTCGGTGCCGTCCGCGATGAATTCGACATTGACGGATCCGGTCAGACCGTAAGCGTCAAGCAGATACTGCAGAATGTATTCCGGCGTGCTGCCCTGACCGACCGAATAGACCGTTTTGCCGGCAAGGTCCTCCACGCTGTTGATCGAGCCGTCGGTATCCAGAAGATACAGAACGCCGAGCGTATTGATCGCGATGACCTCCGCCTCGCCCTCCGTCTTCTTGTACAGAACGGACGCAAGGTTGATCGGTACCGCCGCGATGTCGACTTCGCCGCTGATGACCTTTGCGGTGACCTGATCCGGCGCGGTCAGGATCTCGACCTGATAGTTGTCCTGCATGTCCTGCATCATGTATGCGAGCCCCATGCCGGTCGGACCGGCGAGCGCGGCGACGCGAACGGGTTCCGCAGGCGCCTGCGCCTGCTTGGTGCAGGCGAACGACGTTACGATAAGCAGCGCTGCAAGTACGATGAGAATTGTCTTTTTCATTCCGAATATTCCTCCGATAGTATGATGGTTTTTCCTTCCCGCCTGATTTTGCCGGAAGTTTCGAGCGTTTCCAACGCTCTGTATAAAGTCGCCCGGCTCAGACACAGCATTTCCGACAGTTTCGTATAGTTCGAAACGGTGCAGACGCCGTCCCTGGCTTCGGCGACGAAGAACGTGAGCAGCTTTGCCGCTACGGTGTTTTTGGAAAATGCGTCGAGACGCTTGTTCAAAAACCGGATCCTGCCGTTCAGATAACGGAGATAGTTTTTGAGAACGGTTTGATTTTCCGACAGCAGAGAGAGCACTTCGTCTTCCGTGATGAGCATAGCACGGACCCGTTCGTTGCAGCGGATGTCGATCACATATCCCATGTCCCCGCCGAACAGCGACGCGGCGCCGTACAGATCGTTTCGATGCAGCGTGCTCATGTGCATCAGCCCGTCCTCGCTGACGCGGCTGACGTCCGCGGAACCGCGCAGAATGATGCACAGACGGTCGCCCTTATCGGACTTGCGGAACAGATAGTCCCCCGTCTCATATTCTGCGACGGTCACATTCGATCGATTCAGCCAGGCGCGGACCGCATCTGCGGAAACATGCTCGAACAGGATCGTTTTCGTCAATTGCTTCGCATATCGTTCAGCATCAAATAATGTACTCAAAAACTTTAATTCCGTTTCATATGATACAGATATGGTAGCATTGATATTCCTACTTGTCAATACGGAAAAACCAATATATAATAAAGCCATGAAACTGATCAGTTGGAATGTAAACGGGCTTCGCGCCTGTCTCACAAAAGGCTTTGCGGAATTCCTGGAAGCCGAATCCCCCGATATCCTCGCGCTGCAGGAAACAAAACTGCAGCCGGACCAGGTCACGTATGTGCCGGACGGGTATCATACGTACTATTTCAGCGCGCAGAAAAAAGGCTATTCCGGCACGGCCGTCTTTACCAAACGGGAGCCGGACGCGGTTCGTCTCGGCATCGGGGACGACCGGTTCGACGCCGAAGGACGCGCGATCACGCTGTTCTATCCGGCGTTTACCTTTGTGACCGCATATGCCCCGAATGCGCAGGACGGTCTCAAACGCCTCGATTTTCGCACCGAATGGGAACACGCGATCAGGGACTGCCTCTGCACGCTTGCGAAAGAGAAGCCGGTTATCTACTGCGGCGATCTTAACGTTGCGCATCAGGAGATCGATCTCAAAAATCCCGGTCCGAACCGCGGCAACGCGGGCTTTTCCGATGAGGAGCGCGCGATGTTTTCCGAACTGCTCGACGCGGGATTTGTCGATACGTTCCGCTGCAAGTACCCAGATCTTACCGGCGCATACTCCTGGTGGAGCTACCGCTTCCGTGCGCGCGAACACAACGCCGGATGGCGCATCGATTACTTTCTGGTCCGGAAAGCCGATGTCGGGCGGATCGGCGACGCACTGATCTATGCAAACGTCCTCGGCAGCGATCACTGTCCGGTCGGATTGATTTGGGAGGGCACATGGAACTGATTCTTGCATCGCAATCGCCGCGCCGTCATGAGGTCATGGCGTGGATGGGCATATCCTGCGAAACGGTCGTCTGCACGGAACCGGAATCCGTTCCGGAAGGTCTTTCCGTGCGGGAGACCGTGATGCATCTTGCGGAACAGAAAGCGTCTTATGCGCTGCGGCTGCATCCGGACGCCTGCGTGATCGGCGCGGATACGGTCGTGGAACTGGACGGCGAGATCATCGGCAAACCTCGGTCCGCGGAGGACGCCGTTCGCACGCTGCATCGGATGCAGGGACGCGGTCATACCGTCTATACCGGCATTGCCGTTCTGAAGCGGGGATACGCGGATATCCGGTGCGTCACCACAAACGTGCGCTTCCGTCCGATGACGGACAAAGAAATCCGCTGGTACGTTTCGACCGGCGATCCGTTGGACAAAGCCGGTTCCTACGGCGTGCAGGGACTCGGCTCGGTGTTTGTCGATTCGGTTGACGGCAACTATTTCAATGTGATCGGCCTCCCCGCCCCCGTGCTCTACGAGATGC
>JAEEGL014698020.1_pt1 | contig 28604 bp, 29 predicted proteins | sample 9134231 | NCBI WGS metagenome assembly JAEEGL01 (sample SAMN16246548, study PRJNA631951) | gut metagenome | biome: gut microbiome; feature: rumen; material: fiber-attached | host: Bos | place: Iran: Karaj | collected 2018-10 | reverse complement strand
TTATAATAACCCTATATGACCGAAGGGGGGCGGTATAATGAATAGGTTCGGCAGTGGTTTGACGGCTGTTTTTACAGCGGCGGCAGTAGCCTGTTGTTCTGTGCCTGCGGCTGTTTGCGCGGAAGTAAGTCAGATTATCGGACACAGCAGCAAAGAAGCTGTAGTATCTGCTCACAGCGGTACATTGTCAATGCCTGTTCTTCGCTCTGTAGCGGCACAGGACGGCGTAAGGTTCGAGCCTGCCGCTCCGTATATGCCCATAGGCACAAATACTGTCAAGGCAGCTGACAGGGAAGAACTCCCCTCAGCGTTTGATATGCGCAAGGTCTATGGCTCTACATCTGTAAAGAATCAGGGCTCCTACGGCACCTGCTGGGTACACGCGGCTATAGCAAGCGCCGAATCGAGTATGCTGCCCTATGTTCCGTATATCGACCTGTCGGAGCTCCACACAGCTTACTATAACTATTTCGGCTTCGGTCAGCTCAAACCAGTTTCCACCGAGACCTCCGATATACTTTCCGAGGGCGGCAACGCCCGTATGATAACCAATCTCTGGTCACAGTGGATAGGCCCTGTAAATGAGGAAAAGCTCCCATATGATAATATGAGCTTTTTTGATAATCGCACGGATACAGATCTGATGAATTATCAGTCGGATTATCACCTCAAAAATGCCTATAATTTTGAATATGACAGGGATAGAAACAATTTTGACGAAATAAACGCTCTTGTCAAGGATTTTCTGTACAAGGGACAGGCTGTTGACGTTTCCTACTGGTCCGACAAGGGAAAGAACTGGTCAAGTGAGTACAACAGCTCCTACTGCGAGCGCAAGCCAAGATTTGCCAATCACGCTGTAACTATCGTCGGCTGGGACGACAGCTATCCTGCTTCTCATTTTAAAAAGAAGCCCCAGGGCGATGGCGCATGGCTGTGTCAGAACAGCTGGGGAACTCACGACGGCGACGACGGATATTTCTGGCTTTCCTATTATGACGGCACGCTGAGCGACTTTGCTGTATATCAGCTGGAAAACACCGACGAGCATGATATCATCTATCAGTATGACAGCTTCATACCCATACAGACAATGTCGGCATATGAAACTGCCGAGGAAAACGGTCCGTCCTACATGGCAGACATTTTTACTTCAGCAGGAGACATACAGCTGAGCACTGTGGGTACTTATATATATAATGCAGGCACTGAATACGAAGTTACCGTATATTCGGGACTCAGGGACAAGAACGATCCCACATCGGGAACTCCCTCGGCTGTTACCAAGGGCAAATGCGATATGACTGGATTTTTCACTATAGACCTTGACGAGCCTGTCATTCTTACAGACGAGGAGCAGTTCAGCGTTGTTGTGAAGCTCTACTGCGAGGATTCGCCCTTTGTTCTTCCGCTGGAGAGCAGTCTCTATGTAGAGAAAGAGGATAAATCAATAAATGATATAAGCACCTATGTCTCGGACAGCGAGATGAGGAATCTTACAGGCAGGGGCGAGAGCTTTTTCAGTGCAGACGGCAAAACATGGACAGACGTCTGCGACGAAAGTGTGACTTATACCGAAGAGGAAAAGCAGTTCATGCTTGAATCGTTTATAGAACAGCTCTACGACGGCATAGACGAAAGCGATACCGAGCTCTGGCGAGACGCACAGCAGGGCGAAAAAAACTACAGGAAAATATTTGCAATGGGCGATATCAAGTCCAATTTCGGCAATTTGACACTGAAAGCCTATGCAGAGCCCATTGGCAAGGTGAAGTTCTCACAGCCTGCGGGAGCTTTAGCTCCCGATGAAAAGGTAGAGCTGTCCTGCGGCAGTTCCAAGGGAGATATATTCTACACAGCAGACGATAAAGCAGAGAGCAGATACGAAGTTCCATTTGCCATAACCGACGCGGTTAAAATAAGCGCATACGTGGTAAATGAAGGCGTAAAGGGCAATGTTGTCTCGGAGCGAAGCTTTGCTCCGAAATATGCCGCGTTCAACTGGATAGGCTATAAGACCTCCTCTGAGAGCTACAACCGCGACCTGAAATATGCTAAGCGTGTATCCGACCACGAATACACTATCAATATCCCCGAGGAGTATGATGCTGTCTCGCTTACCCTCGGAACTGTGAATAATGTTGAGTACAACGGCAAAAAATACGGCGCATACAGTGTGATAGACTCTGTACCTGCTGATTACGGGCTGACAGATGTTGAACTGAAGCTGACAGGAGATAACTGTATCGACAATACAGTTACTCTGCATATAAACCGCTCGCTGGTAAGATTTGACGTAAAGAGAGGTATCATCAGTACCTCCCTTGCTGACAGTATTCTTGCTCCCGACGGAAAGCTGCTTTCTGTAGGCGACAGTGTTATGGGTTATGCAGGACAAACTCTCACCGCAGTCAAAGACGGCAAGGAGATACCTGTTACCGTTCCAGACAGAGCGGATATTTCCGAGCTCAAGATAAACTACTACGCAGAAGCTCTCGGACCTTTCAGCAGAGAGGTGAGCGAAAAGCTTGAAATAGCAACAGGGAAATCCGATAACAGTGCATTCAGCTCCGCGAAGGGAAGAATTATCAGCGGCGCCGATGTATCTCCCGAGGATTACGGCTTATACTATATAGGTATAATCCCCGGGGAGTCGTTCAGGCTCAGAGTTTCAGGCGGAAACGGCGTATTCCCCAGCGAGGCTGTCAGGTACGATATCCCCGACGCTCCTGCGCTGGTACCTGATATAGATTCGCTTAAACAGTACGACGCGGAGCACTGTGCATTTGATGACGATGTCTACGAGATAGCCTATGAGGGCTACTTCTCGGATATGATAATCGAGGAGATAGCCGATGAATACGGCTATACCTATGATGAGTTTGAAACGCTTATGGAGAAACGGACAGGTCTCGAAAGAGATGTGCTCAATAAAGTGATCGGAAGCGAATACAGAGCAGGAAGTATTATAAAATATGAAACCCGCTGTTATGTAAGATACTCCGCGACTGATTATTCCTTTGCTTCGCGGACGGTGTACGTTCCGAAGCAGTACGGAGCCAAGGCGGGCGACGTGGACTTTGACGGTCATGTGAACGCTGTAGACGCCTCTATGGTGCTTGCTCACTATGCGGCAATATCTACGGGCAGGCTAAGCGAACTGACCGATTCACAGGCAAGAATAGGGGATATGGACGGCGACGGCAACACCAACGCTGTGGACGCTTCTATGATACTGGAGATATATGCTTTTAACTCTATTGGTAAATATTAACAATGCCGAATGTATGTTTGAGAAAAACGCTCAAAAACTGAACCGGTTTCTCATGTGAAATTTTATATGTTGGGCAATAGCCATAAAAGAATAAGCTTCTCATTGTGTAATAAGCGTCAACATGACTTCCAAAAAAACTTTTACCGATTTGTAACTTTCGCACATTATCATGTAATTGTGCACAATGAGGAGAAGCTAATCTTGGATAATTCAACCAAAAAAGGTTAAAGAATGATACAAAGTATTGACTTTGACCGCAAAATACGGTATATTTGTAAATGCAAAAGCAATTGTTGCATAATTACTGATATCTTAAAGGGAAAGATACACTTTCGGAACCGGCAGGATACAGTATTATGATACGGAATGTATGCAGATTGCACAGGCTCTTGTGACGTCAGATGTGAAGTACGTTCACAGCTGTTCGCCGCCCATGCATGAAATAGACAGGAAGTATAAAATTCAGCTGCAATGCAAAAAAGAAATATGTGAAGCTAAGCTTCACGGGAACAGAAGCAAAGGCTGACAGAACGGTTGCAGGACGTCAGCGGTGAGCACAATCATCGGACAGTAATAAAGCCGCGATGTTACCCGCAAACAATATTAACCACGTAAATATTATACGCAAGTATAATATAGATATTTAAGGAGGAAAAATCTCATGAACACACTTAAGAGAACTTTAGCTTTAGTAGCTACACTCGCAATGACAGCTACAGCTTTCGCAAGCTGTGGTGACAAGGGCTCATCATCATCAAGCGAAAAGGCAACAGATGCTGCTACATCTGGAAATGATGAGGCAACAACTGCTGCTGATACAACAGCTGAGCCACAGGGCGACGGCACAATCGATGCTTCAGTAAAGACAGGCGGCGACACATTCACAGTTGCAGCTTGGAACCACGATGACGTTCCTGCTCTTATCGCTTCTTGGAAGGGCCTTAACGCAGATACAATCGTTGCTGATCTCGCAGACGGCAAGGTTGAAGGCATCAAGTTTATCGACTTCGGTGTAGGCGGCGGTCAGGCTTCTGAGAACTATGACCAGCTCTTCAACGACGGTACAGACCTCGACGTTTACTTCGTAGAGGCTGACTGGGCACTCAAGTACATCAACGATGATACAAAGACACTTCCTCTCAGCAAGCTCGGTCTTGGTGACAGCGATTTTGCTAACATCTATAAGTACACAGACGAAATCGGTAAGGATTCCAACGGCGTTCGTAAGGGTATCTCATGGCAGGCTGCAGCAGGCGGCTTCGCTTACAGAGCTGACCTCGCTAAGGAGTACCTCGGTGCTGAGACACCTGCTGATATGCAGAAGCAGATCAACAACTGGGATAACTTCGTAGCAGCTGCTAAGACAATTTCTGAGAAGTCAAGCGGCAGCGTTGCTCTTGCTGACTCACTCGGTGGTATGTGGCAGGCATTTGCTTGTGGACGTACACAGCCTTGGGTTAAGGACAACAAGCTCGTTATCGACGATTCTTGCAAGAAGTTTGCTGAGACAGCAAAGGCTCTCTGGGATTGCGGCGGAATCACAAAGAACAACCAGTGGACAGATCAGGCTTGGACTGCTTCTGGTGTTTCCGGTAATGTAATGGGTTACTTCGTTTCAACTTGGGGCTTCGGCGGATTCTTCCTCGATGCTGCAGGCGGAGAAGGCGGTGCTCAGTACGGCAAGTGGGCTGTATGTGAGGGCCCTCAGCCATTCTACTGGGGCGGTACTTGGATGGTTGTTAATCCAAAGACTGATAACGGCGACCTCGCAAGAGAGTTCATCGTTGCTGCAACATCTGACGAGGCTAAGATGACTGAATACGCTAAGAGCAAGCCTGAGTATGTAAACAACTCTAAGGTTATGGACGAACTCATTTCTGCTAACACAGTATTCAACGAGAAGATCTCTGGCAACTTCGTTGACAAGCAGAACTACTTCGCAGAGCTCGCTGAGAATGCTAAGAGCATTGACTTCAAGGGACTTATCACACCTTACGATGCAACAATCAAGGGCAACTTCGCTGAAGCTGTAAGAGATAATTACCTTGAGGGCGGCAAGTCTTGGGATGATACAGTTGAAGCATTCAAGGACAAGGTTGCTGAGTCAATACCTGATCTCGAGTGGGAAGACTAATTTTAGTAAAATAGTCTAACATTACAATGTAATAAATATGCCTACGGAATACTCATGTATTCCGTAGGTGTATATTTATTTATATTTATATTAATTCTACCGAGAGGGTGTGTGTTATGGCATCAGGCGCGCAGAGACGCATAAAGTCTATTAGCTATGCAAAGTATGGCTATCTCTTTATTTTGCCGTTTTTTCTTGTTTATTTCTTTTTCCAAATGTGGCCGCTGATCAACACCTTTATCGTAAGTTTCCATGGCAACGGTAAGTCCGTTGAAGCATGGGTCGGACTTCAGAACTATAAGGACATTCTTTTTGGCGGAACCAGAAAAGTTCGAGTTATCCACGAGAGCTTTTTCCAGTGCCTGAGAAATACTGTTATCCTTTGGGTCGGTAACTTTATTCCTCAGCTCGCTCTTTCACTTTCACTGGCTGTATGGTTTACAGAGGCACAGTTAAAGATCCCGGGAAAGGGCTTCTTCAAGGTCGTTATGTACCTTCCAAACATAATTACTGCCGCTTCAGTAGCTGTTCTTTTCCTTCAGCTCTGCGGACAGTCAGAACAGACTCCGGGTGCGATCAATCTTATTCTTTATAAGCTTGGTATCGTAAACAGAGATCCTGGCTCTAAACTTTACGACTGTATACCATTCATTGATGGTGTTTGGCAGTCACGTATCGTAATCATGTTTATTCAGACATGGATGTGGTTCGGTAATACCATGATCATGCTCATGTCAGGTATTCAGGGTATCAACCCTTCACTGTTCGAGGCTGCAAGCATCGACGGTGCAAGCTCAGGTCAGGTATTCAGAAAGATCACTCTTCCGCTTCTGACTCCTATCATGGCATATACTCTTATCACTTCCATGATCGGTGGTCTCCAGATGTTTGATATTCCTTTCCTCTACAATACGACAGGAACTCCTAAGGATCACATCAAGACAGTGGCGGTAATGATCTTCCAGTACTTCCATGCTCAGGCTGATGAGAATAAGATGGGTTATGCTGGTGCTACATCAGTACTTCTCTTCTTCATTACTCTTGCTCTCGGTCTTATTGCGTTCTACCTTACAAGAGATAAGGACGAGATTGCTAAGAAGAAGCAGCGTAAAAAGATCGCTCAGCAGGCTAAGAGAGAAAGTAAGCAGTTTGGAGGGATCAGTATATGAGTGATAATATGAAAAGTGTGTACGGAAACGTAAAGGACAATTACTCATTTAAGATCAAATTAAAGTCGGGTATACTTGTTCTTTGGTTTGTTATCCTTACGATCATATGTCTGCTTCCTATCTATATCCTTGTTATCAACGCAACTCGTTCACACACGGATATAGCAAACGGACTCAGCATTCTTCCAGGTGATTATCTGAAGAAAAACTGGAGCACAGTATTTACTAAGCCTGAATTCAAGCTTATTTTCAGTGCTTTCCACGGTTATAAGAACAGCTTGATCATCACAGTTTGTTCTACATTCCTTACAGTTTTCTTCTCAGCACTTACAGCTTACGGAATCCATGTATATGACTTCAAGCTCAAGGAAATTTCCTATTCAGTTATTCTCCTTGTAATGATGGTACCTATGCAGGTAACATCTGCCGGATTTATTGCATTTATGTCAGACCTTAAACTGACTAATACTTACTGGCCTCTTATCCTTCCTGCTATTGCAGCACCCGGTGTTGTTTACTTCATGAGATCATACATGAAGTCTTCATTCCCACTGGATATTGTTGAGGCTGCTCGTATCGACGGATGCGGAGAGTTCAGAACTTTCGTGTCAATTGCTATTCCAATGATGAAGCCGGCTATAGCTGTACAGGCTATCTTCGCATTCATCGCAAGCTGGAACAACTTCTATACACCTAACATGATCCTTATCAATGTTAAGCTCAATAAGAAGACACTTCCAATGATGGTTGCCGCTCTTCAGTCATCAGATAAGTTCAATGACTACGGTGCTATCTATCTTGCAATTGCACTTTCAATTATTCCTATCATTATTGCATATGTACTCCTTTCAAGATTCATCATCGCTGGTGTAGCTCTTGGCGGCGTAAAGGAATAATAATAAAAATCACAGCACACTTCGGTGTGCTGTTTTTTATGGGCGCTTAAAGCGTCCTTTTTTTATGCATAAATGAAAAATGCATTGAATAAGATGTAACAAAAGGAGTTGATGAAAATGAACGGTAGTACAAGCATAGACATTATAATGAACTATATGCCTGAAAAGATAAGGGAGCTTTTCAAAGAAGTCCCAAGAGAAAAGCTTACTGACGTTATGGAAATAAGACTCAGGGCAGGAGGGGCTGTTTACTTAGTATATTCGGACAGGATATCCTATCTCAGCCGCAGCGGAGAGCTTGCAGATATTTTTTCAGACAGGACTTATATTGTCAGCGGAGTTATTATCCGTGAGGTGATCGACAGGTTATGTCATTATTCCATGCATAGCTGTACAAAGCAGTTAAAGGAGGGATTTTTTGTAATCGAAAACGGAGTAAGAGTTGGTGTATCAGGTACATATTCAACAAATGAAGCCGCTCTTCTCACGGACTTCACATCGGTTAATTTCAGAGTATCAAGGTGTATCAAAGGCTGTGCAGATGCTGTTTTTTCACAAGTTTACGGCAGGAATTCTATCATATGCGGCGGAGTTAATTCGGGAAAAACAACTGTACTTCGTGAACTTTGCCGATTGACGGGCAGCTTTCGCAAGGTAACACTTATAGACGAGCGAAACGAGATATCATGTCTTATCAGGGGGATACCGCAGAACGATGTAGGCTGTCTTACAGATGTGATAAGCGGAAGTCCGCGATCTGTAGGCATAATGTCAGCCATAAGGACCTTGTCGCCCGATGTGATCTTCTGTGACGAGATCGCATCTGAAAAAGATGTTGAAGCAATAGTTGACGGTATTGGCTGCGGAGTAGGATTTGTAGTAACAGCCCATGCTGTTAATTACGCTGATCTGCTTAAAAGACGGGAGATAAGCAGCCTTCTGGAAAACGGTAAGATAGACACTGTGGTATTCTTAAAAGGTGCAGGCTCTCCCGGTGAGGTCAGAGAGATAAGGAGGCTGAAAAATGTGGATTAAGCTCAGTGCAGGTCTTTTTTTTATACTTGGCGGTATGTTTTGCGGCTTTAATATGGCAGACAAGCTGAAAAAAGGAGTGGATTTCTGCACAGAAGCCGAAAGGCTCCTGAATATATGTGAATCGGAAATAAGGACAAGCAGCAGCGATGTATACAGTATAGTAAGACGGCTTAAAAAGGAGAAATTTAAAATAAATATATCCATTGAAGGACTGCCTGAGTGCTACAGTCCCGAAACAGACTTCCGCGACCAGTGGTGTGAAGCATTTCACAGTATCAACGGTATAAATAAAGACGAACTTGACATTATGCTTTCACTTGGAAATATGCTTGGAACTACGGACACAGAGGGGCAGCTTCAAGGGATAAGTGATATCCGAACAAGAGTCGAAGGACTTTACAGCAGGAGACAGAATGAATACGACAAGAAAGGGAAGCTTTACAGGAGCATAGGATTACTTACAGGAGCGGCTTTAGGGATAATAATAATATGAGGGAAAATTATGAAAATAGATCTGATATTTAAAATAGCAGGTACAGGCATAATCGTAGCGGTGCTCAATCTTGTACTGAAGCGTGCAGAACGGGAGGAACAGGCTATGATGACAACACTTGCAGGGCTTATCGTAGTCCTTGTGGTAATAGTTGATGAGATAGGCGACCTGTTTGATAAAGTTAAGACGGTGTTCGGCTTATGGTAGAAAACTGTTTTACAGTGGGAACATTCTGCGTTGTCGGCTGCCTACTGGCTGTGATCTTAAAACAATATTGCTCCGAGCAATCCATGATGATATCCATAGCGGTGAGCGTGTCGGTAATATCATTGTTTGTGTTGTTCCTTGCAGATCCTATGGACGAGATAAGGAGCATATTCGAGTCGGCAGGAATATCCGAGAGCTGTGTATCAATAGTGTTCAAGGTACTTGCGATATGCTGTATAACCAATATTTCAGCAGAGCTTTGCCGTGACAGCGGTGAGGGCGCAATTGCGGTTGCGGCGGAGCTGTGGGGCAGAGGTGCAGTAATAGTTCTTAGTCTGCCGCTTATGCGTTCATTTATCAGTCTTATAGACAAGCTTATAAGGGTGTGATATGAAAAGGACTGTAATAGTAATTTTTGCAACTATATTGCTTTTACTTTTGGCTGTGCCCGTAAAGGCTTGTGCAGAAGAAGATACCGATGTTCAGAATGAAATACTCACACAGTTTGATGATGTTTTGCGTGAGTACGATATAGACTACAGTCCCGGGGAGCTTAGCGGCATATCCTTCAGCGGACTTGTCAGAGATATTGCCGCGAGGACTTCATCGACTCTTGGAGCACCGTTTAAGCTTCTTGGAACGATACTTCTGGTAGTAGTGATAACATCGGTGCTCAGAAGCTTTGGCAGCGGTATACTTGGCAATTCCGAAAAGCTTTACAGCATGGTATGCGTCATCACAGCAGTAACAGTAATAGCAGATCCACTTGCTTCGATTTTTACACAGACTCTTGAGACCGTAAAAATAAGCGGAAATTTCATAGCGGTATACATTCCTGTATTTTCGGGGATTACAGCAGCCTGCGGAAATATAGGAAGTGCAGGGATATACGATATATCACTGCTTGCAGCCTCTGAGCTCATAGTTCAGCTTGTAAGCGGTATGCTCATGCCTGTTCTGAATGCGGTTACAATGCTTTCTGTAGCAGGAGGAGCAGCCTTAAAAAGCAATTTCAGCGGAGCGGTACAGCTTATGAGAAAGCTTATCACGTGGGGACTTACAGTTTCTATGACACTTTTTACGGGATTTCTTACCCTGAAATGCACTGTAGCCGCAAAGGCGGACGGAGCGGCAAGTAAGACAGTCCGGTTTTTGATATCGGGACTTGTCCCTGTAGTTGGCGGAGCAGTTACCGATGCATACGCAACTGTCAGGAGCAGCTTTGATATAGTTCGCGGAACTGTTGGTGCAGGAGGCTGCATAGTTATGATAATAATGATACTGCCGCCTGTTCTGCATATTCTTGTCTACAGAGCTGTAATATGGGCAGGTGCGGCAGCAGCGGACATTTTCGGTGAGGAGCAGATGAGCGGTGTTTTGAAGTCCCTTGACAGCGGGCTTGCCATAGCTCAGACAGTGCTTATATGCTATGGAATGATGTTTGTTTTATGTACCGCAATACTTATGCAGACAGCGAGGTGAACACATGGGAGATATAACAACAGCAGTAAGAGCAGTATGTATCACAGCAGCAGGCATAAGTGTGATAAGCTACATTACCGATGGCACAAAACTGCGTTCACAGGCTGAATTTGTATACAGACTCATATTTGCGATAGTAATTGCAGGACTGTTTTTAAACGGAAGCAAAGCTATAGAGCTTCCCGACCTGGGCAGCTTTGACAGTGAGGAATACAGCTTTTCAACAGAGGTGTACGATAATGCCATAGCTGAGCAGACAGCATCCAACATATCGGATATACTGTATAAACAGCTCAGTGCAGCGGGGATAGCCGTTGATAATATTGAAACAGAGGTTAATATTTCAAAAGACGGCAGCATATCTATTAATAGAGTCATTATCAGAACGGCGGATCATGAAAAAGCAGCCGAAATAATACGCAGCAGTCTCGGACAAGAAACGGAGGTCATAAATGGAGATGGCTGAAAAGCTCAGGGAATTTATAAAAGGCAGGAAATGGGCTGTATTTATGACTATTTGCGGAGCAGCGGGACTGCTGCTGATAATGATATCCTCGCTCCTGCCCGACAGCAAAGCCAAAGGTAAGGAAACAAGCCGCCAAAACATCGGTATAACTGATGCAGTGAGATACTGTACCGATACAGAAAAACGGCTCGAAGGTTTTCTTGCGGACATCGACGGTGCAGGGAAAGTAAGGGTATATCTTACAGTGGGGAGTGATGAACGATACGTTTATGCAACTGAAGGGCGCTGCAGCCGTGGTGAAAACAAGACCGAGGAGGAAGAGAGATATGTTATAGTAGGAGGCGGAAGCGAGAAAAATGCACTTGTAGAGACAATAAGAGCACCTGAGATAACAGGAGCAGTCATAGCCTGTGAAGGCGGAGAAAGTGCGCAGGTACGTGAAAGTATATACAAAGCCGTATCAGCTGCACTTGATCTGTCTGCATCGAGAATATACGTAACGAAACTGAGATAAAAGGAGAAAACAGTAATGAAAAAACCATCACTTATAATTGGGAAAAAGCAGATAATAATGACCTGTCTTACTCTTATGCTTGCAGTAGCTGTCTACATAAACTATACTGCATCACCTGATCTTATGTCGGACAAGAAAAACAAAGCAATGAAAAATCAGAGCGAGACCATAAATTACGGTCAGACCGAGTTCGTGAATGCCGCAGCTGAAACAGCAGCAGGGGACTATTTTGCACAGGCGCGTCTTGACAAGATGAACGACCGCGACGAAGCAGTACAGACTCTGCAATCAATAATCGGCGGCGGAGACATAACGGAGAACGAAATGGTAGTGAACGCACTTGACGCTGTTGAGGTATCGAAGCTGATCGAAAGCGAGGGTACTATTGAGTCTCTTGTGAAGGCACAGGGATTTCAGGACTGCGTTGCATATCTTGACGGTGAAACAGCAAAGGTAGTTGTAAAAACCGAGGGACTCGACAAAGCGCAGGCAGCTTCAATAAAGGAGATAATTCTCGGCGAAACCGAAGTTCCTGCCGAAAATATCAGGATATTTGAAGTTAAATAAGCGTAGTAAATCACAATACATTATAAAGTAAATTTTTCTCTGCGTATGTTGCTATTTCTTGAATTATATGTTATAATACAATAGTGTAGGTGTAAACGAACTTTTGATTAAAAATTACACTTAAATATATGCAAACGGAGGTCAGTATGGAAGTTGAAGAGATGAAGCCTGCGGCATCAAGCAGATTAAAGATATCCGAAGATGTAATAATATCCATAGCTAAGCTTGCAGCTCTTGATATAAACGGAGTTGCAGGTCTTGGCGGCGAGATCGGCAAAATGAGCAAGCTCAGAAAAAACGGACCTATAAAGATAAGTATGATGGGCGATGTAGCTGCGATAGATGTGAAGATAGTCATAAAAAGCAGCGAAAAAGCCTTTAATGTAGCGCAGGAAGTACAGACTGCCGTAAAGGAAAACGTGCAGAATATGACAGGAGTCCCTGTGGCAAGAGTCAACGTAACAGTAAGCGGAGTAGTATTTGAATGATACGCCGATACAGGGAATGTGACCTTGAGGGTGCTGCGGCAGTATTTACGGCAGCATTTGCTGCACCGCCGTGAAATGAGGAATGGTCTGCCGAGGTGTCGCGTAAAAGGATAAGCGAGCTTATGTCCGCACCTCAGTCAATAGGCTATGTTTATGAGGACGACGGTAGAATAAAGGCTGTATTATGCGGAAGAAAGCTGACATATCTTCACGGACCCGAATATGTCATAGATGAATTCTGCGTACTGCCCGAGCTTCACAGAAGCGGCATAGGAACAGCAGTGATCGGATATGCAAAAGACGAACTTGTAAAAGAGGGAGTCATTGCAATGGCACTGATGACGACCAAGGGCTATCCCAGCGAGAAGTTTTACATAAAAAACGGATTTGAAGGAAACGAGGGAATGATATTCATGTACCGCGTTTTAGATAAAAAATAAGGAGTGTACAAATGACAAGGCGTGAAATAAGAGACAGCGCATTCAAGCTGGTATTTGAACAGCTTCTGCGCGATGATGATATAAATGAGCTTTACGAGATAGCAGAGGAGATCGACGAGATAACTGTCAACGATGAAGTCAAGAAGATAGTTGAGGGCACACTTGCCCATGCAGCCGAGCTTGACGGTATCATCTCAAAATACAGCAAATCCAGAAGTGTATCGAGAATATCCAAGCTCAATCTTGCTATTCTTCGTATAGCTATGTATGAGTCGATATATGACGACAATACTCCTATGAATGCAGCAATAAGCGAAGCAATAAAGCTTTCCATGATGTATACATATCAGGAGGATACAGCATTTATCAACGGCGTTCTGGGAGCATTCTCCCGTGACGAGCAGAAGGAAGAAAAAGCAGATGCCTGAGTTTCTCGGAGTCGATACCAGTAATTATACCACCTCTGCGGCAGTATATGTCAGCGATGAAAACAAGGTATATCAGTGTAAAAAGCTTCTCCCTGTAAAGGACGGAGAGCTTGGACTCAGACAGAGTGACGCAGTTTTCCACCACACTAAGCAGCTTCCGGATATGCTGGAGCAGCTTTTCGGCGAGAATGAGATTTCAGCTCCGAAGGTGGTAACAGCTTCAGCCAGACCTCGAAACATCGAGGGCTCGTATATGCCATGTTTTCTCTGCGGAGAGGGCTTTGCACGTTCATATGCGGCAGCAGTGGGAGCAAAGCTTTTCACTACATCGCATCAGATAGGTCATATACTTGCAGCCTTATATTCTGCGGACAGGCTCGACCTTGTGAATGAGCGGTTCATAGCCTTTCACGTAAGCGGCGGAACTACCGATTGCCTCCTCTGCGAGCCTGATGAAGAAACTGTGCTGAAAATAACCGAGATAGGTACATCTCTCGACCTTAAAGCAGGACAGGCTGTAGACCGTACAGGCGTAATGCTGGGACTTAAATTTCCCTGCGGAGCAGAGCTTGAAAAGCTTGCCATGAACGCAAATAAGCATTTCAAAGTAAAGGCTGTACTGAAAAACGGCAGCTGCTGTCTTTCGGGAGTTGAGAACAAGTGCGGCGATATGCTTGACAGCGGCGAAAGTCCCGAGAATATAGCTAAATACTGTCTTGACTTCATTGCCGAGACAATTATTGCCATGACAGCTCATGCTGTAAGTGAGTACGGAGAGCTTCCACTTGTATTTGCAGGCGGAGTCATGTCGGACGTTATTATCCGTGACAGGATAATTTCCCGTTTCCCGTCAGCAAGCTTTGCGCAGCCGCAGTTTTCATGCGACAATGCGGCAGGCGTGGCGATATACGGTTATCTGAAATCCACAGGAGAGAGATAAATGCCTGTAATCACAGTTACACAGATAAATAAATATATAGGCTCGATACTTAAAAACGACAGGAATATCCAAGGGATAATGGTTCGCGGCGAGATAACTGACTATGTAAAGCATTATCGCAGCGGACACGTATACTTCGCATTAAAAGACAGTGAAAGCTCACTTAAAGCAGTAATGTTTGCAAGTGCGGCATCGCGCCTCAGATTTGAGCCCGAGGACGGTATGTCGGTAATAGTTTCGGGAAGTATAGGAGTATATGAGCGTGACGGAGCTTATCAGCTCTACGTCAATGATATTCTCCCCGAGGGCGCAGGAGCAGCAGGAGCGGCTCTTGAACAGCTGAAAAAGAAGCTTGCCAAGGAGGGCATATTTGATACAGCCCATAAGCGTCCCATACCTACCATGCCAAAGAAAATAGGCGCAGTCACCTCACTCAGCGGTGCAGCTGTGCGCGATATTATAAACGTACTTTCAAGACGCTATCCCTTATGTGAGTTATACGCAGTCAATGCTCTTGTACAGGGCGAAGGTGCAGCAGAGTCGATTTGCAGAGGAATATTGAAAGCAGAAGCCGCAGGCTGTGATGTTATCATTGTAGGACGCGGAGGCGGTTCAAGCGAGGATCTCAGCGCCTTCAATACCGAAAAGGTGGCATATGCGGTATACAACTGCAAAGTCCCTGTTATATCCGCAGTGGGACACGAAACAGATTATACCATAGCAGACCTTGCAGCCGATCTTCGTGCGCCTACGCCGTCGGCAGCAGCGGAGCTTGCAGCTCCCGACATAGCTGCTATCTACGAAAAGATAGCTATACTTGAGCGCAGGGCAGAAAGGTCTGTACTTGCTCAGCTTGATAAGGCAAGCGACAGATTTATCGCACTTAACGCCAGACTTTCGGCGCAGTCGCCAGAAAACAGGCTAAAGCTTACTGCAGAGAAGCTTGCAGGACTTGACAAAAGGCGAGAAGCTGCCTTTTCGAGATACTTTGAACGCCTTGAGCATCAGCTTTCGGAGAGGATAGCAAAGCTTGACAGCCTCAGTCCCCTCAAAGTGCTTTCACGAGGTTATTCCCTCGTATATAAAGAGGACAAACTTCTCAGCAGTTCTGAGACTCTTGAAAAGGGCGACAGGATAAAGCTCACATTCGGCAGCGGCGGTGCTGAAGCCGAGATAACTGATAAATGGTGATAAAATGAAAGAAAAGCTTACATTTGAAGATAATATGACAAAGCTCGGAAATATAGTGACCGAGCTTGAAAAAGGGGATATCCCGCTTGAAAAAGCTGTGGAATTATACGGCGAGGGCGTAAAGCTTTCAGCAGCCTGCCGCAAACAGCTTGATGAAGCACAGATAAAGATAACGGAGGACGACGGAACAGCTCCGTCAGAGAAATAATATGTCAGGATTTAAAGAAAAGCTAAGTGAATATATAAGCTTTACTGAGGAAAATCTCAGGAAGTACAATACTCATTCGGAAACAATGTCAGCTCAGAAAAATCTCATAGACGCAATGAATTATTCCCTTGAAGCAGGCGGAAAGCGTATCCGTCCCGTTCTGGTATATTCATTCTGCAATGCACTGGGCGGCGACTACAGAAAAGCAGCCGCACCTGCTGCTGCAATAGAGATGATACACACATTCTCGCTGATACATGATGATCTTCCTGCAATGGACAATGATGATTTCCGCCGCGGAAAGCCTTCATGTCACAAGGCTTTCGGCGAAGCAATGGCGATACTTGCAGGTGATGCACTCTCGGTGCAGCCCTTTGAGATAATAGCTAACGATGAGATACTCACTGCTGAGCAGAAAGTAAAGATCATCTCATGTCTTGCAAAGGCAGTTGGCAGAGAGGGCATGATAGGCGGACAGGTCATAGATATGGAAAATGAGGAGCGCAGCGATGTTGACGAAGCAAATCTGCGCAATATGTACCGCCATAAGACAGGACAGCTCATTGTAGTATCATGCATCATGGGCTGTATATGTGCAGGAGCAGATGAAGCAAAGATACAGGCAGCAGCAGATTACGGCTTTAAGCTTGGACTTGCTTTTCAGATAATAGATGATATCCTTGATGTTACAAGTACCACAGAAGAGCTTGGAAAGCCTGTAGGCAGTGATGCCGAGGAAAACAAGACTACATTTGTAACGCTTTATGGAGTTGAAAAGGCTCAGGAGATAGCCAACAGCATAACAGAAGAGGCACTGGACTGTCTTGAAGAATTCGGAAAGGACGCATTCCTCACAGAGCTGACGGAAATGCTTCTGAAGAGAAAGAACTAACACAAAGGAGCTGCGGAGATAACCGCATTTCGTAAAAATGAAGGATAACATAAATATGAATGAAAAGGTCACACTGGAGGAGCTTGATCTTCCCAAGGACCTTAAAAAGCTTTCGCTCAGCCAGTGTGCAGGCTTATGCAAGGAGATAAGGAATATCCTTATTTCAACTGTATCCGCAACAGGCGGACATCTCGCCTCAAATCTGGGAGCGGTAGAGCTTACTATGGCGATACACCGCAATTTCAATTCGCCTGAAGACAAGATAGTATGGGACGTAGGTCATCAGGCATATACACATAAAATACTTACAGGCAGACTCGACAGATTTTCCACGCTACGACAGGAGGGCGGTATATCTGGCTTCCCGAAGCCTGATGAATCTCCCCACGACATATTCATAAGCGGACACAGCAGTACGTCTGTATCCGTAGCCTGCGGTATTGCAGAAGCAATGGAGCTTCAGGGCAAGGATAACTACGCTGTAGCCGTTATCGGTGATGGAGCGATGACAGGCGGTATGTTCTACGAAGCTATGAACAACTGCGGCAGAGGTCTGCAAAGAAATCTCATTGTCATACTTAATGATAATAATATGTCCATATCCAAGAGCGTAGGTGCGCTTTCAAAGTACCTGACATCACTCAGGAACACCGAGAAGTATCTCCACACAAAACGCGCAGTTGAGCGTGGTCTTGGAATGATACCCCTTGTTGGAAACAGCGTTGCAAAGGGAATAAAGAATGTCAAGGACTCTGTAAAATCCAATATCCTTGAACAGAGTACAATGTTTGAGGATATGGGCTTTATCTACCTCGGACCTGTAAACGGTCACAGCTTATCAGAGCTTGAAGAGGTAATGCACATGGCAAAGTCATATCACGAACCCGTATTTATCCATGTCAAGACAGTAAAGGGCAAGGGCTATGCACCTGCCGAGCAGAATCCCGGAGAGTACCATGGTATCTCGAAATTTGATATAGCTACGGGAAATCCCGAGGTTTCGGCAGCAGACAGCTATTCAACAGTATTCGGCAAGGAGCTTGTACGTCTTGCGGAAAAAGACGACAAGATATGTGCTATTACAGCTGCCATGAAGTACGGCACAGGCTTGCAGTTCTTCCATTTCAAATACCCCGACAGATTTTTCGATGTTGGTATAGCTGAGCAGCACGCAGTCACATTTGCAGGCGGACTTGCGTCAATGGGCATGATACCCGTATTTGCAGTGTATTCCACATTTTTGCAGCGTGCTTATGATCAGCTCGTGCATGATATTGCAATAGGCGGTCTGCATATGGTGCTCGGTATTGACCGGGCAGGCATAGTCGGCGAGGACGGAGAGACACATCAGGGACTTCTTGATGTACCTATGCTTACAACTATACCAAATACAGTAATATATTCGCCGTCATGCTATTCCGAGATGAAGATGTGCATGAAAAAGGCTTTATACAGCGAAACAGGACTTGCAGCAGTAAGATACCCGAGAGGCTCTGAAGAGATGTCGTTCAGCAAATACCACCTTACCACAGAGCATCTGTATATACGTGAGGAAAACAGCGATATCCTCATAATAACCTACGGCAGACTTTACAATGAAGCCTACAAGGCACAGCAGGAGCTGAAAGGCAGCGGAATAAACTGCGATATACTGAAGCTTACAAAGATATATCCTCTTGAGCCCGATTTAGGCGAAGAGATAAGCAAATATGATACTATCGTATTTTTCGAGGAGTCAATGGGTGAGGGAAGTATTTCCGAAAAGATAGGAGATGTACTTGCCGAGCTTGGATACCGCGGCGACTACAGCAGGGTCACTGCAAAGGGGTTTGTAAAGCAGGCTTCGGTAAGGTCATGTCTTGAAAAGCTTGGACTTACAAGTGAAAAAATGGCGGAGTATATCCGCGGCAGGAGAAAATAAATGGCAAGACTTGATGCTGAGCTTGTAGCCAGAGGGCTGTCAAGGAGCCGAGAGCGTGCAAAGGAAATGATACGCTCTGGCAGTGTTACGGTAAACGGTAAAAAGGCAGGCAAGCCCTCGGACGAAGTTACGGCAGATGATAAGATAGAATGCTCCGAAACAGAGGCATATGTTGGCAGAGGCGCATTAAAGCTCGAAAAGGCTGTAGCCGAATTCGGCTTAGACCTGAATGGCAAGGTCTGTCTTGATATAGGAGCGTCCACAGGCGGCTTCACCGACTTCATGCTGCAAAACGGAGCGGCTAAGGTCTACGCCGTAGACGTAGGACACGGACAGCTTGCAGATACACTTGTAAACGATCCACGTGTTGTAAATATGGAAGGAACTGATATACGCGAGGTCTTTGCGGAGGATATAGGCGGACAGGCAGATTTCATATCTGTAGATGTCTCTTTTATCTCACTTACAAAGATACTTCCCAAGGTATATGAGCTGCTTAAAGATGGAGAATGCGCAGCAGTCCTTATCAAGCCTCAGTTTGAGGCAGGACGCAGCGACATAGGCAAGCGCGGCATAGTCAAGGACAGAAAGGTGCATATACGTGTACTTTCCGAAACAGACAGCTTTGCCGTGTCAATAGGCTTTGTCACGGAGAAGTATACATATTCACCGGTCCGCGGAGGAAGCGGAAATATAGAATATCTTGTCCTGCTGAGAAAGTTGGCAGGAGAGCAGAAAAAACATGATTTCAGGGAGCTTACCGAAAGCTCCTTCAATAAACTATAAGGAGTGCGTTTATGAAGGCAGCGTTGTACCCTAATTTTCAGAAGCCCAATGCGCTCAGCTGTGCACGCGAGGTCTGCGATGTGCTTGACAGATGCGGTATAGAAGTATCCGTCAGCGAGGGATTCAGAAATGATTTTTCCGATAAGCCCTTTGTAAAATTTGAAGATATCAGCGAAGCTGCAAAGACAGCGGATTACGTACTTGCCATAGGCGGTGACGGAACCATACTGCGCTGTGCAAAGCTTCTTATCGGAAGCGATACAAAGCTTCTCGGTATAAATACGGGAACTCTCGGTTTTATGGCGGGACTTGAAGCCGACCAGCTTGACAAGCTCAGTCTGCTCACAACAGGAGAGTATGAGCTTTCACCCCGAATGACCCTCGATGTGGTATACCACGGTGAGGACGGTGATAAGACAGCCACTGTCCTCAACGAAGTATCCGCAAGGTCGGGAAGCTTCAGGATATGTGAATTCGAGGTCTATTCCGAAAGCTATCTTGTAGGAAGATATCGTGCGGACGGAGTACTTTTCAGTACACCCTCAGGCTCTACGGCTTATGCCCTTTCGGCAGGAGGACCTGTAATAGAGCCAGATCTTGAATGTATCGAGATGACGCTTATATGTCCCCATTCACTTTTTTCACGTGCGACAATGTTTTCGCCCCAGAGAAAGCTGCGTATGAAGGACGTTACTGTGCGTGATGACAGCATGGTCATCAATGTTGACGGCGAACTGTTCGTTAGTCTCCATAAAGGCGACAGTATAGAGATATGCCGTGGAAAGAACAATATAAACTTTATAAATCTTATAGGAAATTCGTTCCATGAGTCACTTTGCAAAAAAATGTGCAAACCCATAAAGTAAGGAAAACGGTGGTATTATGAAGAACCGCAGACATGAAGCAATACTTGAGATAATAAACGAGCAGCCCGTAGCCACACAGGAGCTTCTTATACAGCTTCTTGCACAGCGCGGTATAAAGACTACGCAGGCGACTCTTTCCAGAGACATACAGCAGCTCTCACTTGTAAAGCAGAGGGACGAGCGCGGAGTATACCGTTATTCCGTACCTGCGGCAGCCGTAGCGGAAAAATCATTGTTTGAAGAAGCAGTTATATCAGTGGATTACGCTATGAATACCATAGTTCTGAAATGCCGTGCAGGCATGGCACAGGGAACCTGTGCAGCCATAGACTCAGTAGAGCATCAGGGAGTAGTTGGAACTATTGCAGGTGACGATACCATATTCATACTTGTAAGAAGCGAAGCTGATGCGAAAAAGCTTTCCAAGAAGTTCCGCAGTGAGCTTTTCCCGAGGAGGTAAGCTCTGACAGATGTTAAAGGAGATATATATTCAAAATCTTGCTGTAATAAAGGAAGCAGTGATACCGCTTGACAGCAGACTGAACATTTTTACAGGTGAAACAGGAGCAGGTAAGTCCATACTCATAAACGGCATAAACGCTGTACTCGGACAGCGCTGTACAAAGGACATAGTGCGTACAGGCTGTGATAAGGCAGTTATAACCGCCTTGTTCACGAACCTTTCCCGCGAAGTCTGTGATAAGCTTGACGAGCTGGGCATATCTCACGATGATGAAGAGATAACCGTAACACGAGAGATAAGTGCAGACGGAGGAAGTGTATCGAGGATAAATCAGAGAACAGCTCCTGCTGCTCTTCTCAAAGAGATAGGCTCAATGCTTATCAATATCCACGGTCAGCATGATAACCAGATACTTCTTGACAGCGAGAAGCATTTGCAGATACTTGACGATTTCGGCGGCGATGATACTCTTTTAAGCGAATACAGGGTGACATTCCGTGAATTGCAGCAGACTGCGCGAAAGCTTGGTGAGCTTAAAAAGCTTGAACAGACCCGTGTAGAGCGAAGCCGACAGCTTAACGAGATAATCGACGATATAGGCGAGTTTGAACTCCGTGACGGCGAAGATGAGGAGCTTGAAAAGGAGTACGAAAACGCCAAGAATTCGGAAAAGACCATAATAGCCATAAAGAGCGCGGTAAGCGCCCTGACAGGGGAAGAAGCCGCATCTGACATGATAGTTTCGGCTGAGACCGAGATAGCAGGCTTTACAGATGCAAATCAGACTCTGAACAGCCTTTATGAGAGACTTTCGGCAGCGGAGATAGAGCTTGCAGACATAGCTTCCGAGCTTGAAAGCCTTGCAGACAAGGTGGAGCTTGACGGACAGCGTCTGGAGTATCTCGGCACAAGGCTCAATTCTATAAATAAACTGAAACGTAAGTACGCAACTGACTGCGAGGGTCTTGTAAAGCTTTACGATGATGCCTGCCGCGAGATAATGCAGCTTGAAAGCTCGGATACGGAGATAAAGGAGCTTATGGCAAAGCGTGAGGAGCTTCTTCACAAGGTAACGGAGCAGGCAAAGGGACTGTATGAATATCGCGAAACAGTCGCAAAGCGTTTCACGGAGCGCGTAACGGCAGAGCTTGAATTCCTCAACATGGCAGGAGTGATAATAGCAGTCCGCCACGAAAAGGGCAAGCTCACAGTAAACGGCATGGACTCCGTTGAATTTCTTATTTCCGCAAACAAGGGCGAAGAGCCGAAGCCAATATCAAAGATAGCATCGGGCGGTGAGCTTTCACGTATAATGCTTGCACTGAAAAGTGTAATTGCCGATAAGGACTCTATCCCCACTATGATATTTGATGAGATAGATACAGGCGTAAGCGGAAAAGCAGCGCAGAAAATCGGCATTAAACTGAGAGAGATAGGCAAGGTAAGACAGGTAATATGCGTTACGCATCTGTCTCAGATAGCAGTAATGGCGGACAATCATCTGCTTATCGAAAAGCAGATAGCAGGCGACCGTACAGAGACTCACGTTATGCAGCTTGATATGGACGGCAGAGTGTCTGAGATAGCTCGAATCATGGGCGGCGACGATCCAAGCTCACTGATGCTGGATAACGCCCGCGCCGAGATACAAAAAGCATCTGAATTATAACGTGCTGTTCATATAGAAATATATGCGCATTTATCGGGGCAAACCTTTCTGAGGAAAGGTTCTTCCCCGCCCCCCTTTCCAAAGACTTCTATCTGGTTTTTCTGTCGATAGGGCACTTCGAGATTATAAAGAATTGTTAATATACAAAGTGTGCCCTATCGACAGAAAAACAAAAATGAAAGTTTTAGGGAGGGAGTTTGAGGGAGGACCCTTTTTCAAAAGGGTCTCCCTCAATAGTGCACATAAATTTTCCATATGAACAACACGAACAATGGAGGCACAGGTATTGAAGATATATTCCACGCGGCACGGACAGACCGCGTACAACAAGCAGGAGATAATTCTTGGAACTACTGATATCGAGCTTGATGAAACAGGTGAGAAGCAGGCGCAGGAGCTTGCCGAAAAGATAAAACAGCTCGGAAATATCGACCTTATGATAGTATCGCCGATGAAGCGGGCTATGAGGACGGCAAGGGCAGTCTCCGACAAATGCGGCATAAGCATGATAGTTGACGAGCGTCTCAGAGAATGGGATTACGGCGAATACGAAGGCAAGAGCCGATTTACGGAAGGCTTTGCCGAAAATAAAATAAACTTTGGGGTACGTATGGGAAAGAGCGGCGAATCACTTCTTCAGCTTTCCCACAGGGTATATACGGCACTTGATGACATAATAAGCAGGTACAGAGACAAGACCGTGCTTATTGTAAGTCATGGCGGAGTCTGCCGTGTGATAGAGACCTATTTCAATGATATGACAACAGATGAGTTTGCGAACTGGTTCATGGACAATTGCGGACTTATCGAATATAACGTAAACTGAGCGGAGTGATGTTATGAGAATTGGCGTAGACTATTATCCCGAACAATGGAACAGAGAGCTTTGGAAATATGATGCAGACCTTATGGCAAAGACTGGCGTAAGGTATGTGCGCATGGGTGAATTCGCGTGGTCAAGGCTCGAACCGCGCGACGGTGAATTCTGCTTTGAATGGCTTGACGAAGCCATAAGCATATTCGCACGCAACAATATCGGAGTAATAATGTGTACGCCAACAAGCTGTCCGCCTTTATGGATGTATGAGACTTATCCCGACATCGCCCGTGTGGGAGCGGACGGAAACAGGATACAGACAGGAATAAGAGCACACAGGTGCATAAATGCGCCCATGTTTCTTTACTATGCAAAGCGAATAACAGAGATACTTGCTAAGCGTTATGCCAATACCCGTGCAATAGTTGCATGGCAGATAGACAACGAGATAGAGGCATATCCCTGCACCTGCGAGGTGTGCCGCGGTCTGTTCAGGGACTGGCTGCTTGACAAGCATGACACTCTTGAAAATATCAATGCTGCATTCGGAAACAGCGTCTGGAGCGGCGAATACAGCGATATATCACAGATACAGCCGCCTACTGCTTACCCGAAGGCTTGGCAGAACCCTGCACTTTGCCTTGAATACAGCAGATTTTCGTCAGACATGGCAGTAAAGTTCATCAACGACATGGCTACGATGATCAAGTGTGCAAATCCAAATGCTAGAGTTACAACAAATGTGTGGTTCAGCGAGAATACTCCTGATTTTTACAAGCTTTTTGACCGTCTGGACTTTGTTTCCTATGACAATTATCCGCCTGTGCTTATATCAGATGATGAAGGTGATATATATTCACATTCCTTTCAGCTTGATCTCATGCGCGGAGTAAAGCAGAGCAATTTCTGGGTAATGGAGCAGCTCAGCGGACCTACAGGAAGCTGGATGCCTATGAGCCCTACTCCTCGTCCGGGACAGATAAAGGGTTATGCTTTGCAGGCAATGGCACACGGAGCTGATACGGTCATGCATTTCCGCTGGCGAACAGCAAACACGGGAGCCGAGATGTACTGGCACGGACTTCTCGATCACAGCAATATAATAGGACGAAGGTTCAAGGAATTTGCAGACCTGTGCCGTACTGCGGCAAAGCTCAGTGTTATCGAGACTACACAGATAGTATCCGAGATAGCGATACTGTATTCACCTGACAATGACTGGGCTTTCAGGATACAGCCGCAGACCGATGGCTTTGATTACATTGAGCAGCTGAAGCTTCTCCATTCGTCATTCACAAGATACGGAGCAAATGTGGATATAATATCTCCTACAGCCGATCTTTCGAGATATAAGGCAGTCATTGCACCTGCAATGTACATCTATGAAAAAGGAGCTACGGAGAATATATACAGATACGTCATCAAGGGCGGCACTGTTGTAATGACCAACCGCAGCGGCGTAAAGGATCAGAACAACAACTGTATCATGGAACCTCTTCCCACGGTCTACAGAGAGCTTATCGGTGCGGAGATAACCGAATATGATCCTATAGGCAGCTTAGAGCAGACCATAGAGGACTTTTCGGGAAGCAGGTTTACCTGCACAGCATGGTGTGATATTCTTGAGCCAACAACAGCCCGTGCATATGCCGAGTACAAGGACACCTTCTATGAAGGTTCGGCAGCTGTGACAATGAACCGCTATTGCAGCGGTGTAGCATATTATATAGGGACACTGTGTGATTATAAATTCTACGACAGCTTTGCAGCAAATATAATGAAGCAGACAGGTATACCGCGATTGATGGAGCTTCCGCGCGGAGTAGAAGTCACTACACGTACCAACGGAACTGATGATTATATATTCTTCTTCAACAATACGGAAAAGGAAGTTCATATAACACTTCCCAAGGCAATGTACAGTATTATTGACGGCGGCGACAGAGAGAAGCTGTGTCTGAATCCCTTTGATATGGATATAGTCAGAAAGTAGGAATAAATGAAGATAGTATTACAGCGCGTGACCCGTGCAAGTGTAACAGTTGACGGAGTAGTCATCGGAAAGATAAACACGGGATTTCTTCTTCTGTTCGGAGTAGGTCACGAAGATACAGAGGAGGAGTGCCGCAGACTTGGTGACAAGGTATGCGGACTCAGGATATTCTCAGATGAGAACGACAAGATAAATCTTGACCTTGAAAACGTAGGCGGCGAGCTTCTTGTAGTTCCGCAGTTTACTTTATATGCAGACTGCCGAAAGGGCAACAGACCGAATTTCATACAGGCAGCAAAGCCTGAAAAGGCAAATGCACTGTACGAATACTTTGTGGAGTATCTCCGCAGCAAAGGCAAGCACGTGGAAACAGGTTCATTCGGAGCTGACATGAAGGTCGAGCTCCTCAATGACGGACCGTTTACAGTTATACTTGAATGATCTTCAGGGACTTACGTTTGTAAGTCCCTTTTGCATATCTCCGCAATAAAATGACAAAACTATATCCGAGAGGTGATATTATGGTCAGAAAACGCGGAGAGCACGGAGTCATTGTCCTTACGGCATTTTTTCTGATAAGCTTTTCAGTACTTGGCACAAATTATTACAGACTTGCTGTGGAGCAGAAAAACGTACCTGCCGCACAGCAGAGCAGGATATTTACTTATGAAGTCGGGCGGTGTCAGGGAACTGTATACGATACGAAAATGCGTCCGCTGACTAATGCTGAAACCAAGCTCGTAGCTGTTGCGGTCCCCGATATGACGGACAGGGAAGCAACTGCGGAATATGCAGTTGACCGCGGCAGATTTTATGAGGAATACGATAAAGGACTGCCATTTGAGTTTGAATGTACAAAGTATGCTTATGACACAGAGGGGCTTACAGTATTTGAAGTACCTCAGCGATACAGCGAGAAACAGACAGCAAGGCATGTAATAGGCTATCTTTCGGACAATAAAGGAGCCGACGGCGTTGAATACGCATACGATACTATCCTGAGAGCAGACTATCCCAATAACAGTGTATCCTACGAAACAGACGGCTTCGGACGAATTTTATCGGGTAATGGAAAAAGCGTTTTCCGGACCAATTCATATAGATGCGGAGTTGTTCTCACTATAGACAAGGACATTCAGAGGATATGCGAGGAATGCGGAAAAGGAATAAAAACCGGAGCAATAGTCTGTGCGGACATAAAAAGCGGAGATATACTTGCAATGGCGAGTTTTCCTGATTATTCACCCGATAAGCTTGAAGAAGCAATGAAAAACAAGGATTGTCCGCTTATAAACCGTGCATTGTACTCATACAGCGTAGGCTCGGTTTTCAAGCTTGTTACGGCAGCTGAGGCACTTGAGGAGAGGGCAGGTGATTTAGTCTATGACTGCCGCGGCAATACAGACGTAGACGGAAAGATATTCAACTGTCACAAGCTTGATGGACACGGTATACAGAATATGACCGAGGCGATGACCAATTCCTGCAATACGTATTTTATTGAGCTGAGCAGGAGTCTTGACCTTGAAAAGCAGAGAGAACGGGCATATACATTGGGCTTTGGCAGAGAAAACTACCTGTGTATGGGAATCGTTGGCTCGGCAGGCGTACTGCCTACGGAAAAGGAACTGAGCATACCTGCCGAAAGGGCGAATTTTGCTTTCGGACAGGGTAAGCTTTCGGCTACACCTCTACAGATAACACAGCTCACCTGTGCTATCGCAAATGAAGGGAAAAAGCCTGTTCTGCGTTTGATAAAGGGCTTGACAGCTGACGGCGAGACTGTAGGCAATGAGAAGAAAATAAGGTATTCTCAGGCAATAAGCGAGGAAACAGCAGATGAACTGAAAAAAATGATGATACTTGCGGTCAGAGATAATGAGAATTCAAAGGCAAAGACAAAGAAAATGAGCGTGGGAGCCAAAACCTCCACAGCACAGACTGGAAAGACAGATAAACACGGTGATGAGCTTTGTCACGCGTGGATAACCGGCTTTTTTCCTGCTCGTCAGCCAAAGTATGCAGTTACGGTATTCATAGAGAACGGCGGCTACGGCAATGACGCAGCAGCACCGATATTCCGCTCTATAGCGGAAAGAATGAGCGAATTGAGTTGAAAATTGACGGGGCGGAATTTATCCGCCCCAAATCTTTATTGCAACTGATATATTGTTGGTACATAAATGAGATCATATGAAATTATGAACACTGATTGACATGAAAAACAATTTGAGATATACTTATTTAAAGATTGTTTTTTCTACAAGGAGAATTAAAATGGGAAATTTCTTTACATCTACTCATATCTACAATAATGAAAAACTTTCTCTTAATGCAGCTTTTAAGCAGAAATTTGGTGAAGCACTTGAACCGCAGGGATTCAAGGCAATCAAAGGCAGATATCCTTATCTCGTTAGGTTGATAAATAAAGAAATACTTCATATTATTTCTTTAAGAACAGAACAAGCAGATTATCCGGAAGATAAAGCTTTTAGTATTTTTGGTGGTATAGCTACAGTTTATCGTCCTAAAATTGATTTACAAATAAGTCCTACGGCAAATTATAATTGGTTAAATAATAGTGTGGCTGATTTTTATATGAAATCAGTTGATGTAGACCCGGATCATTATACTTATTCTATTCTTTCTAAATTTAATTATTTTTCAGAAGTTCCTAAATCATTGCTTTCTGTTATGGAAGTTGCTTTGGAATATACAAAAAAATATATGATTACGACTATGAATGAAGTTAATACCTTAGATGAATGTATAAAATTCTTTTGTAAATTCAACTATTCGTGCAGTACGGGAATATTTGATTTAGATAAAGAGACTATTTATGATTCTCCTGATAATGAGGGATTATTATACATTGCTACAGATAATGAGGCTAAAAAAGAACAATTACGAAAAATAATCAGTGGTGAGGAGGAATCTTTTGAGTGTTCAAAAGAATATGCAAAAAAAACATATAGTTATTTTACAGGAAAAGAACATGAAAAAATCTTAGAAATAATAAATGTTATAAAGAATGAAAATACTGAGATTTTGAAAGCATATGGCTTGATATGAGCAGTTTTTTCAGAAATATTTGCAAAACCATTGACTTTTATTGAAAACAGCGTTATAATATTAAAGTATAGCAATGACGGGAATGACTGTAACAAATGCGGTGCAGAGAGAAAGCGGTCGGTGTGAGCTTTTACGCATGATACAGGTGCTACCCCTGAGCTACTCTGAGAAATCGGGGCGTATTTCTGCGTTA